>Ga0070734_10000502_pt1 | contig 80189 bp, 59 predicted proteins | sample Coa_R1_8_FD_66444 | JGI IMG/M metagenome (GOLD analysis project Ga0070734, IMG submission 66444) | Surface soil microbial communities from Centralia Pennsylvania, which are recovering from an underground coalmine fire - Coalmine... | ecosystem: Environmental > Terrestrial > Soil > Unclassified ...
GACACCGCGCGCGGCTCGCGCCACGCGGCGGGATACCTTTCGGCGCACCTGCCGCCGTTCGTGCGCCCGACCTACGACTACGACCACTATCACCCCGAGCAGAGCGAGTACTCGGCGCTCGACCGCAACCGGGTGCTGTGGCGGGTGGCGGCGGCGGAGGGGCATCCGCAGTTCCGCGACGGGCTGGCCTTCGTGCACGACTACCGCTTCTTCTTCGCCTTCGACGCCGCCTCGGCCGCGCTCCGCTGGGCCTACGTCAGCCCCGACGACGCCATCGGGTCGGCCGACACCGGCCGCGCCATCCTGTTCGCCACCGCCAGCGGCGAGCTGGGCGCGCTCGACCCGATCACGGGCGCGCGCATCTACCGGGCGCAGCTGCCCGGCGAGGTGATCCGCGGCGTCACCTTCGACGCCGACGGGTTCGCGCCCTCGGGAGGCGCGTCCGCCAGCACGCCGCCCGATCTGCTCGGCGCCCTGACGACGATCATCGCCGATCCCGATCAGCGCTTCCCGGCGCTCAAGCTGTTCGCCATCGAGGAGCTGGGCCGCCAGCCAGGGCGCGAGGTGACCGCCAAGCTGATCGAGATCCTGCGGGCCGACAAGGCGGCGCCGCTGGCGGTGCAGAAGGCGGGCGAGATGCTGGTCACCCGCCGCGACGCCGGCGCGCTCGAGCTCTTCGCCGAGACGCTGCGCGCGCACGCCGACTACACCGAGAAGCGATCGGCGCCGCCGGTCGAGGTCCTGGCCCGCGCCGTGGGCGCCCTCGGTCCCCTGGCGAGATCGGTGGCCCCCGACCTCGAGGTCCACCTGCGCCTGCCCGAGACCTCACCGGCCGCCGCGGCGGAGATCGCCAAGGCGCTGGTCGAGATTGGGGCGACCGAGTCGGTGGGGGCGCTGCGCGACTTCCTGACCATGTACCGCGCCGACCCGGTCTACGACCGCGATCCGACGGCGCTGCTGGCGGCGAGCGAGGCGCTGCTCAAGCTGGGCGGGGTGGCGGATCGGCAGCTGCTGCTGTTCCTGGCCGAGGAGCCCCACACGGCCGCCGGGCTGCGCGCTCACCTCCGGCGCGCGCTGGGCGAGACCGCGACGGCGGCTCGGTAGTGCGGGTCAACGTGGTCGTCTGCCGCGGTCCGACCTGCGGCGACAAGCGCGGCTCGGCCGCGCTGAGCGACCACCTGCGCGCCAGCGTCGCCGCGCGGGGCCTGGCGGACCGCGTCGAGGTGAGCGAGGAGATCTGCCTCGGCCACTGCCTGCGCGGCCCCAACGTGCTGGTCTGCGACGCCGACGATCCCGACGGCCTCACCTCGCCGCGCGCCGTCCTCTACAACCGGATGACCACCGCCGATCTCGACCGCGTGATCGACCGCCACCTGGTGGGCGGCATCGCCGTTCGCGCGCTGACCAACCTGCCGCCCGTGCGCGACCGCTAGCGCGCCACCAGCATGGGCGCGCCGCCGCCCATTGATTTGCGCCTGTTGATCTCGGTGATCACCAGGGCGAGCCCGGGGACCTGGAAGCTGACCCGGATGCCGTCGATCACCGCGAAGGCTGGGAGCGGAACCAGCTTCGGCCTCGTCCCTTTGTCGAACCGATAGAGTCCGTCGATGCCGGCGGCCCACAGCGCGCCGCCGGCCCGGACCAGCCCGAAGAAGGCCACCGTGCTCGGGGGCTCCAGGTCTCCCGCGGCCGCCTTCCGATCGTCCTCCGCGTCGCGCGGGGGTTGGTCGCCGTAAGGTTTGTAGTAGAGGCTGGTGACCCGGTCGCCGCAGACCTCGACCAGGCGGCCGTGCGACATGAAGTGGACCAGGCCGATCGCCGCCACGACGCAGGCGGGGCGCCAGGGATCGGCGACGACGGCGTTGACCGGGTCGCACCCCGCGTTGAGCGGCCCGTCGCAGATCCCACCGGCGGCGTTGCGGGCCACCAAGCTGACCTTGCCGCTGCGGCGATCGATCCGCCGGAGCCCGCCGCCCCATTCGCCGGCGTTGATCCCCACCAGGAGATCGGGGCCGTCGACGTAGGTCGAGGCCGTCATGACCGGCCCGAGGTCGCCGGAGAGGGAGACGGCCCGGGACCCCGCCTTGGACCGCTCGACGAGACGCCTGTCGGTGAGCAGCAGGACCGCGTCATCGCCGCAGGTCATGGACAGCAGCTCCTCGCGGGGGGCGAGCGCGACGCTCCCTTCGTCGATCCAGCTCCCGCCGCGACGCCCGCGGATGGTCAAGGTGCCGCAGCCGGCACCGGCACAGGTGAGCGCGACGACCGCGTCGGCGCGCCGGCAAACGTCGGCGACCGCGCCCGGCAGGGCCTCCGCGGCGCGGTGCGCGTCGTGCTCGGCGAGGCTCGAGAGTTGCCCGCTGTCCGACAGCAGCCAGAGGCGGCCCTCGGCGTAGACGGCGCGCTTGAGGAAGGCCTCCTGACGCGGCGGCGCGGGCTCGAGCGCCCGGGCGGGCGAGGAGAGGGCCCCCGTCCCCAACAAGGCCAGCCCGATGGCGGAGATGCGGCCCAGCGTCACCGCGGCCTTTCGGACACCCCGCGTCGCCAAGGGCTCAGTCAATCGCACCATCCGCGCTTGCATCAATCGGGGCTTGCACGTCAAGATCCGCGCCCTTCACCATGGGGATCTACCTCGATCACAACGCGACGACGCCGCTCCGGCCGGAGGTGCTGGAGGCGATGGCGGCCGCGCTGCGCGACCTGCCCGGGAATCCGTCCAGCCCGCACGGGCCGGGGCGGGCGGCGCGCGCGGCGGTCGAGGAGTCCCGGGCCGAGGTGGCGGCGCTGGTCGGCGCCATGCCCGAGGAGATCGTGTTCACCTCGGGCGGGACCGAAGGGAACGACCTGGCGATCCGGGGCCTGCTGCGCGGCCGGCGAGGGACGCCCGCGCGGCCGCAGGTGGTGACGTCGCCGCTCGAGCACCCCTCGGTGCGGGGGGCGACCGGCGCGGCGGACGCCGCGGTGACGCTGCTGCCGGTGGGGCCCGACGGCGGCATCGACCCGGCGGCGCTGCGGGCGGCGCTGCGGCCGGACACGGCCCTGGTGACGCTGGCGCTGGCCAACCACGAGCTGGGCAGCGTCTACGACGTGGCGGCGCTGGCCGCGCTGGCGCACGAACGGGGCGCGCTGTTTCACACCGACGCCGTTCAGGCGGCCGGCAAGATCGCCGTCGACGTCGCGGCGCTGGGCGTCGACGCGCTGACCATCTCGGCGCACAAGATCCACGGGCCCAAGGGCGTCGGCGCCGTGTTCCTGCGTCGGAGCGCGCCGTTCGAGCCGGCGGGGCAGGGCGGGCACCAGGAGCGGGAGCGGCGCGCCGGCACGGAGAACGTCGCCGGGATCGTCGGGTTCGGCGTGGCGGCGCGGCTGGCGCGAGCGGCGCTGGACGAGAGCGCTGCCCGGATCGCGGCGCTGCGGGATCGGCTGGCGGCGCGGCTGCTGCAGATCCCGGACGCGCGCCGGCACGGCGATCCGGCCCGCGCGCTGCCGGGGACGTTGAACGTCGGCTTCGCCGGCGCGCCCGGGCAGCTGGTGGCGGCCGCCCTCGATCTCGAGGGGGTGGCCGTCTCGACGGGCGCCGCTTGCACCTCGGGGTCGCTCGAACCTTCGCCGGTGCTGCTGGCGCTCGGCCTGCCGCGCGAGGAGGCCGCCTCGGCGCTGCGCTTCGGCCTCGGTCGCGACACCACCAGCGAGGAGATCGACCGCGCGGCGTCGCTGGTCGGCGCGATCGTGGCGCGCGTGCGCGCGCGCGGCGCGGGGGCGGGGCCGGCGATCCGGACGGGCGCCGCGCGCGAGCGGATCGTGATCGCCATGTCGGGCGGCGTCGATTCCTCGACGGCGGCGGCGACGCTGGTCGAGGCCGGTCACGAGGTGGTGGGGGTGACGCTGCGGCTCTACGACGCGAGCGGGACGGCCGCCAGCATCGGCGGCCGCTGCTGCGGCCCGCGCGACATCGAGGACGCGCGCGCGACCGCCGCCCACCTGGGGATCCCGCACCACGTGATCGACGAGAGCGCGGCGTTCTCCGAGGCGGTGATCGACGACTTCGTGGCCGAGCACCGCGCCGGCCGCACGCCGAACCCCTGCGTCCGCTGCAACGAGAAGATCAAGTTCGGGCCGCTGCTCGGCTTCGCCGACGCGGTCGGCGCCGCGGCGCTGGCGACCGGCCACTACGCGCGGCTGACCTCGCGCGGCGCCGGCGTCGCGCTGGCGCGCGCGCGCGACGCCGGCAAGGACCAGTCCTACTTCCTGTTCGGCCTCCGCCCCGAGATCCTGGGCCGCGTCCGGTTCCCGCTGGGCGAGAAGACGAAGGACGAGGTTCGCGCGCTGGCGCGGCGGTTCGGCCTCCCCAACGCCGACAAGCCCGACTCGCACGAGATCTGCTTCATCCCCGACGGCGACCACGTCGGGTTCCTGGCCGCGCACGGCGGCGCGGGGCCGGCGGGGGCGATCGTCGACGACGCCTCGGGGGTGGCGCTGGGGCGCCACGACGGCACGCACACCTTCACCGTCGGCCAGCGGCGCGGCGTGCCCGCCTCGAACGCGCGCCGGTTCGTGCTGCGCATCGACGCCGCCACGGGCGAGGTGCGGGTCGGGCCGCGCGAGCGCCTGGGCCGCGATCGCCTGCGGGTGGCCGACGTCCGCTGGCTCGACCCGCGCGCCGCGGGCGGGCGCCGTCGCTGCGCCGTGCAGATCCGCCACCACGCGGCCGCCGCCGCCGCCTGGATCGAGCCGGCCCCCGACGGGGCCACGCTGGTCGAGCTCGATCAGCCGGCGTTCGGCGTGGCCCCCGGCCAGGCGGCCGTGTTCTACGACGCCGACGACCAGGTGCTGGGCGGCGGCTGGATCGAGTCGGGCTAGCTTACCCGCGCACCGACGAGATGGCGGCCACGATCGACTCGGGGCGCGTGTTGCGATCGCGCTCGCGGACCGCGGTGATGGCCTCTTCCAGCTCGCCCTTGTCCAGGAAGATCCCCTGGCAGCGGCCGCAGTAGTCGACGCGGACGTTCCCCAGCATGACCTCGGCCAGGCTCCCCGGGCAGACGGGGCAGGGGGCGACCGACTCGGTCGGGATGGGCGGCGGACCGGGCGTGCCCGTCAGCAGGTTGCGCAGCCGGATCAGCTCCGCCTCGGGCAGCTTGGACGCGCGGCTGATCTCGCCGCGATCCAGCCAAAGACCGCCGCACTTCGGGCAGAGATCCACCTCCAGGCCCTGGAACGTCGCCTTGTCCAGGATGGAGTTGCATTTCACGCAGCAGATGTTGGTTGCGTCCGGCATGGGCGAGATACTAGCAGTCCTATGAGCGGCACGGAACAGTCGACCGAGACCGGGTTGGCGGCGCTGGAGGCGCGTCTCGGCTACACCTTCCGCGACCCCGCGGTCGCCGAGACGGCGTTGACGCACACCTCGTGGCTGAACGAATCGCCCGCGCCGGGGCGCGCCGACAACGAGCGGCTCGAGTTCCTCGGCGACGCGGTGCTCGCGCTGGTGGTGAGCGATCTGCTGATGCGCCGGCTGCCGTCCAGCGCGGAGGGAGACCTGACGCGCGCGCGGGCGGCGCTGGTCAGCGAGGGGGGGCTGGCCCGCGCGGCGACGGCGATCGAGCTCGGACGCTTCATCTTCCTGGGGCGGGGCGAGGAGCGGACCGGCGGCCGGTCGCGCCCCTCGATCCTGGCCGACGCGCTTGAGGCCCTGATGGGGGCCATCTACCTCGACGGCGGGCTCGAGGCGGTCATGGCGGTGGCCCTCCACCTGTTCCGGAACGAGCTGGCCGACGTGCAGGTCCACGCGCGCCTGGACTACAAATCGCGGCTGCAGGAGCGGGCGCAGGCGCTCTGGCAGTCGGCGCCGATCTACCAGGTGGTGGCCGAGAGCGGTCCCGACCACGACAAGCGGTTCGAGGTGGCGCTGTCGTTCGGCGGGCGCGAGTGGGCGCGCGCCAGCGGGCGCTCGAAGAAGGAGGCCGAGCAGAGCGCGGCGGCGGTGGCGCTGGTGGCGCTGGTGGCGCTGGAGCGCGAGCCGAAGCCGGGCGAGGGGACCCGATGATCCCGCCCTCGCCCGAGGCGTTGCTGGCCCAGGTGCCGCCCGACGTGCTGGCGATCTGCCGGCGGCTGCGCGCGGCCGGTCGCGAGGCGCACCTGGTCGGCGGCGGCGTGCGCGACATGATCGCCGGCCGCCCGCCGGCCGACTTCGACCTGGCGACCGACGCGCGCCCCGACGCCGTCGTGGCGCTGTTCGAAACCTTCGCCATCCCGACCGGCCTCAAGCACGGCACCGTCACCGTGCTCACCGAGACCCGGCGACCGGTGGAGGTCACCACCTTCCGCGGCGAGGGGGAGTACCTGGACGGGCGCCGGCCGACCACGGTGACCTACGTCGACTCGCTGGTCGAGGATCTGGGCCGCCGCGACTTCACGATGAACGCCATCGCCTTCGACCCGCTCGAGGGCAGGCTCACCGATCCCTACGACGGGCAGGGGGATCTGGCGCGCGGTCTCATCCGCGCGGTCGGGGATCCGCTGGTCCGCTTCCGCGAGGACGGGCTGCGCCCGATGCGCGGGGTTCGCCAGGCGGCGCAGCTGGAGTTCGAGATCGATCCCCCCACGCTGGACGCCATCCCGCAGACCCTGGAGGTCTTCCGCAAGGTGTCGGCCGAGCGAATCCTGGCCGAGCTCTACAAGATGCTGGGGTCGCGCCGGCCGTCGCGCGGGCTCGAGCTGATGCGCAAGACCGGCCTCCTCGGCGAGGTGATCCCCGAGCTGCTCGAGGGGGTCGGCTGCGTGCAGAACCGGTTCCACAAGCACGACGTCTTCGAGCACACGTTGCAGGTGGTGGACGAGACGCCGGGAGATCCGGTCCGGCGGCTGGGCGCGCTGCTGCACGACGTCGGCAAGCCGCGCGCGCGCACGCCGCGCGAGGGGGCGCCCGGCGAGTACAGCTTCTTCAAGCACGAGTACGTCGGCGCCGACATGGCGGACGCGATCTGCCGCCGGCTCAAGCTGGCCAACGCCGACCGCGAGCGGGTGGTGGCGCTGGTCAAGAACCACATGTTCTTCTACATGCCCGACTGGTCGGACGGCACGATCCGCCGCTTCGTCCGGCGGGTCGGCGGTCAGGAGGGGCTCGATGACCTGTTCGCGCTGCGCGAGGGGGACGTGCGTGGGCGCGGGTTCGACGAGGATCCCAACGGCGAGCTGGGCGAGCTCCGCCGTCGCATCGCCCTCGTGGCCCACGACGACGCCGCGCTCAAGGTCACCGACCTGAAGATCGACGGCCGCGACGTCATGCGGATCCTGAACATCCCGCCGAGCCGCGAGATCGGGGTCATCCTCGAGCGCCTGCTGGAACGCGTGCTCGACGACCCCGCGTTGAACGAGCGCGAGAAGCTGGAAGCGATGGCCAGAGAGCTCCACGCGCCGCCCGGCGACAAGGCGCCGCCCAGCGGGAAGGCGCCGCCCAGCGGGAAGAAGGGCGACTAGCGGCGGTCGAGGGCGGCGACCAGCGCCGCGGCCGAGGTGACGGTCTCCACGCCGCGCGAGGCGGGCTCGAGGCGTCCGAGGAGCTCCGTGCGACGCCGGACGACCGTCGACTCGGGGTCCGACAGCGGAATCACCTCGATGGCCGGGGCGTCGCCGGCGCGCTTGCGCCGCGTCGCGGACGCGGCGGGGCCGGCCGCCACCGAGAGCACCGCCGGCAGCTTCGCGCGCAGCCGCCGCAGTCGCCCGCCGCCCCGGGTGACCACCTCCACGGCGCGCGTCTCCCCGGGCGCGAGCGCGATCTGCTCGACGCACGGGATGAACGGGGCGCCCAGGTGGCGCGCGATCGCGGCGGGCGCCGCGCCCAGCCCCTCGTCGTCCGAGCGCACCCCGGTGAGGACCAGATCGCCGCCGATGCGGCGGATGGCGATCGCCAGCACCTGCCCGATGGTGTGAAAGTCGGCACCGGTCAGATCGTCGGCCGCGACCCGCACCGCGCGATCGGCGCCCGCGGCCAGCGCGACCCGCAGCGGGCCCTCCTCGACGGAGATCCCCCCCAGCAGCGCGGTCACCGTGTGCCGGTCGCCCGCCAGCGCGAAGGCGTGCGCCAGCGCGAGCGCGTCGGCGCGCCCCAGGGCGTCGCCCTCGACCTGGGGCGGAGGCGCGCGTAGGCAGACGAGCAGGTTCAACGCGCCGGTCGTCGTCATGGACTCCTCCGGCTGGCGACCGCCGTCAGCGCGCCGGCGATCTCGGACCACAGCGCCTCGCCGGCGAGGGTGGCCGGCACGCGCCACAGCACGTCGATGCCGCGGGCCGGCGGCGTCGTGGCGTCGCCGAGCAGGATGGCGCCCACCCGGCCGCGCGGCGTCCCCAGCGACGGCAGGTCGGCGTCGCCGACGACGATCACGATCTCCGGAGCGCTGGCGGCGATGGCAGCGGCCGCAGCCTCGCGATCGACGACCGCCACACCCTCGGGTGCGTCGGCGGCCAGGCGCGACCGGGCCTCGGCGCCCAGCGAGGGGTCGACGATCACCAGGACCCGCGAGGTCGGAACCTGGGCGGCCGGATCGGGCTCGGAGGCGAGCTCGGTGACCGGCGACTCCTTGGGCGGCGCGCAGGCGATGACCTCGACGTCGATACCTTCGCCGCCCACCGGGCGGTCGAGCACGCCGGCCCCCAGGATCGCCACCACCGGCCGCTCGATCTCCACCGGATCGAGCCGCCGGTACGCCGAGCGTCCGGCGCGCCAGCGGCGCAGGTAGACGCGCCCGACCCCTTCGGGCAAGGGCCCGGAGGTCGCGACCTCGATGTCGGCCAGGCCCGCGAAAGCGGCGCCGAGGCGGGCCGCCAGCGTGGGGCCCAGCGCCAGGCCCGCACCGCCGGCGGGAAACAGCACCAGCAGCGGCGAGATGCGCTCGACCGCGGCCAGGAGGGCAGGGCCGTGCGTGGCGTCCAGCGGCGGCGCGCCGAGCGCGGCCCCTTCGCAGAGCAGGACCTTGTCGGCGCCCGCGCGCCCGAGCTGCGCCACGACCGCGCCGTCGAGGTCGCGATCGCTCATCGCGATCGCGTAGACCGTCACCCCTGCGACGTGGGCGACCCGGCGGCCTTCGGCGAGCGCGAACAGCGACGGGGGCGTCGGCTCGCCGTCGCGGAGATCGATGGGAACGAGCAGGTTCGGCAGGAAGCGCCTCGGGCGGCGAGTTTCGAAGCGCTCATCATGCCTTCCCGGCGCTGGCCTGTCCATTGACATGCCGATCGACGGACCGCGATAATGCGGCTCCGGCTACCGCGGCATGCCACCAGGACCCGACGGCGACGACGAAGAGCTGGTCGAGATCGATGTCGAGAATGTCGAGATCGATGGGCCACCGCCGGTTCCGCGTCAGCCCACGCCGGACGAGCGGCCTTCGGCCGACGCCGCGCCCGAGCTCGTAGGCGACGAGCCGACCGAGCCCAACCGCGATCCCGGCGAGCCCGCGCCCCCGCTGCCGGTCGATCTGCTGGAGATCAGCGACGCCGTCGAGCTGCAGCCTCCGCTGGTCGAGGCCGCGGAGGAGGCACCGGAGGCCGCCCGCGAGCTCTACCAGGCCGAGGCCGCGGTCGCCGAGGGCGGGCGGCGAAGCGCGCTGCTGGGCGAGGTGTCGCGCCTCGCCGAGACCAGCGGGGCCGCCGAGGGAAGCGGGGCGCTCGAGGCAGCGCGCGCGGCGTTCGAAAGCGACCCGGCCTCGGTGCGGGCGCTCTGGGTCCTGCGCCGCCTGCTCACCGAGGCGCGCCGCTGGGACGAGCTCGAGGCGGCGCTGCAGCAGGCAGCGTCCGCCCAGGGCGCGGCCGCGGTCGATCCGGTGGTCCGCGCCGACCTTCTGGTCGAGCGCGGGCGCCTGTGCGAGGACCGCCTCGAGCGGCCGGGCGACGGGGTGGCCTGCTACCGCGAGGCGCTCGCCGCCGCGCCGGATCATCCGGGCGCGCTGCTGGCGTTGGTCCTGGCGGCGGCGCGCCAGCAGGACGCGGCCCTCGAGGCCGAGGCGCTGGGTGGGCTCGCCCGGCGCGCCGTGAGCGCGCCGCGCCGGGCGGCGCTGGTGATCGAAGAGGCGGTGGCCCGACGGCGTTCGGGGGCGCCCGACGGGCCGGCGCGCGCGTTCGAAGCGCTCGAAGGCGAGCTTCAACGCGCCGACGCCGCGGCGCCGCTCGGCCCGCTGCTCCGCGAGCTGGACGTCCTCACGCGGGCGGGGATCCCCGCCGACACCGCGGTGCGGGCGCTCGACCTCGCGGCCCGCCGGATCGCCGGCGTCGACCCGGGGCTGGCGGTGGCCCTCGAACGCGAGCGCGCGCGCCTGCTGCGCGAGGCGCTGGGGGCTCCCGAGGCGGCGCTCGACGTGCTCGACGGGGCGGCGCGGATCGATCCCGCGCACCCGCTGGTCGCCGCGGATCGGATCGCGCTGGCGCTGGCGCTCGGTCGCCTCGACGCCGCCGACGAGGTCGTGCGCGCGTTCGTCGTGGCGGCGGGAGACGACGACGAGGCGGTCGACCTGGCGCTCGCTCACGTCGAGGCCACGTTCGACGCCGCCAACCCCGATCGGGCGCTGGAGATCTTGCAGCTCCCGCGGCTGCGCGCCCGGCACGCCGCGCGCGCCGATCTGCGCGCGCTCGAGCTGGCGCTGGCGGTCGCGCGCCACGACGCCCCGGCCCTGAGCGAAGCCTTCGGCGCCGAGGCGGACGCCGACGCGGGCTCGGGGACGGCCGCGCTCTCGGCGGCGGGCGCGGTCAGGGGCGGGCCGCTCGGGCAGACCGAGGCGGCGGCCGATCTCTACGTCCGCGCGATCGCCGCGGCGGGCGCCCACACGGCGGCCGCCCGCCCGGCGGTGCAGGCGCTGGCGGCGCTGCAGGCGGCGGGCGGCCACGTCGAGGAGGCGGCCGCGAACCTGGAGGCGGCGCTGGCGCAGGCGGCCGGCGCGTCGGACCCGGCGACCGAGGCGTTCGAGCTGGGCGCCCGCGAATCGCTGGTGGCGTTCTACGCCGACGAGCTGGGCGCCCCCGGTCGGGCGTTGCCGCATCAGCGGCGGCTGGTGGAGATGCGCCCGCGCGACATCGCCCGTCGGGTCCGCCTCGGCGATCTCGATCTCGCGAGCGCGGAGGGCGAGCGTCTGCCGCCGGGCGAGCGGGCCGACAACCTGCTGGCGCTCGCCGACGGCGCGGGCGATCTGGCGGTGGCGGTGGCCCTGCGGGTCGACGCCGCGCGCACGCTGACCGGGTCGGGGCCGGCGACCGCCGCCCGGGGTGTGGCGCTGCTCCGCGACCTCGCCCCGCTGGATCCGTCCGGACTGGCGGCGGCGGCGCTCGAGCGGGCGGCCGCCTCGCCGTCCGAGCGCGCGGAGATCGTCGAGCGCGAGCTCTCCGCCGCGGGCGACGAGCCACCCGCCGAGCGCACGCGCGCGCTGCGCTTCAGGCTGGCGCATCACCGGGCCGCCGCCGGCCAGCTGGCGGAGGCGATGGCCGCGCTGACGCCGCTTCGCTCGGAGGGAGATCCGCTGGCGCGCGCCTGGAGCTACGAGCTGGCCCGCCGCGCCGGCGATCCGTTCCTCGAGGTCGCCGTCCTCTCCGAGGAGACGCGCGCGCCCGACGGGACGCTGGGGGATGAAGCCAGCGTGCTGCTGGCGCATGGGGAGGCGCTGGCGCTGGCCGGTGATCCGCAGGGGGCGGCGGAGGCGTTCCGTCGCACGGCGGCCCGCGCGCCCGACGGGGAGACGGCCGCCGACGCCGCGCTGGGGCTCTACCGGCTGGCCGCCGCGGACCCGCTCGCGGGGCCGGCGGCGCTCCCCGAGGCGCTGGAGGCGCTGGCCGACGCTGCCGGCGGCGATCCGACGCTGGCCGCCGCCGCCGCGCGCGAGTCGCAGCTGGCGGCGCTGGCCGTCGGCAAAGCGGCGGCGGGTCGTGCCCGGGCCTCCGATGGTGACCCGGCCGGACAGCCCGAGCGGACGCTGCTGCAGTTCATGCTGGGGGCGCGCGCGGGCGATCCGCTGGCCGTCGCCGGCGCGCTGGTCGAGCTCGGGCGGGGCCTGGGCGACGCGGACGGGGCCGGGCCGCTGCCCGCCGAGGCCATCCCGCTGCTGGGCCGCGCGGCGGCGCGGGCCCGCCTCGGCGGCCTCGAGGCGGCGGACGCGATCGCCGGCGCCGTCTGGCAGGCGGCGCACCCGCCCGAGCTGGCGCCCGCGCTGGCCGATCTGCCGGTCGCCGCGGGCGGCGTCTGGCCCCCGGCGCGCGTCGATCCGCGCCGCGCCCGCGCCCGCCGGCTGGGCGGCGAGGTGGGGATCGCGCTGCATCTCGAGGCGGCGCTGGACGCCGAGCGCCGGGGCGAGCTGGGGGCGGCGCTGGCCGCCTACGGGAGCGTCATCGGACTGGATCCCGAGCGGCTCGAGGCCTGGACCGGCGTGCGGCGGGTGGCGCGGGCGGGCGGCGATCTGCTGGGCGCCGCCCGGGCGGCGGCGCGGCTGGGCGTCCTGGTCCGCGATCCCGTTCGGGCGGCCGGGCTGTTCATCGAGGCCGGCGGCGCCTACGAGCGCGCGGGGCGGGTCGACGACGCCATCGCGGCCCTGTGCCGGGCGGTCGAGCTCCGGCCCGACGACGCCGGCGCCTACGCGCGCGCGCACGCGCTCCTCAGCGCCGATCTCCGGGCCTTCGGGCGGGCCGAGACGTTCGACGGGCTGCTCTCGTACCGGCTGGCGGCGGGCACGCTGGGGGCGGGCGAGCGGATCGCGCTGCTGTTCGAGCGCGCCGAGCACCGGCTGACCGCGCTGGGCGATCGGGCGCGGGCGTTCCAGGACTTCAAGCAAATCTTGAAGATCGATCCAGAGCACGTCGCCTCGCTACACAAACTCGCGGAGGGCGCGCTGGCCGATCGGGACACGCGCGCGGCGTCGAGGTGGCTCGAGCGCTACCTCGACGCCGCCGGTGAGGACGACGAGGCGCGCGTGGCGGCCGGCCGGCTCGATCTGGCGTCGTGCTACGAGGCCGGCGGCGAGCCGGTGCGGGCGATCGAGACGCTGCGGAGCGCCGCGGCGGCCCGACCGGGCGATCCCACGCCGCTGGAGCGGATGGCGGAGATCCAGCTCCAGCGCCGGGACGTGCGGGCGGCGGTCGAGACGTTGCGCGGCGCCGCCGAGCGGCTGGTCGATCCGCGGGCCAAGGCGGCGCTCGCCCTGCGCGCCGGGGCGGCGCTGCGCGACGTCGGACGGAACCCGGCGGCGGCCGCGGCCGCGTTCCGGCAGGCGGCGGAGCTCGATCCGCTGGGGGCGGGGGCCGCGACCCTGGTGGCGCTGCACGAGGCGGCCGCCGACCCGCGCGGCGCGCTGGAGGTGGTCGAGCGGGAGATCGCCGAGCTGCGGCGGGCGCTGGCGGCCAACCCTCTGGACGCGCGCCGGCTCGAGCGGCTCGCCTCCTGGATCGCCGACGCGCGCCGCCGGGGCGCCGCCGGACCGCTCGCCGAGGCGGCGGCGGTGGTGGAGAACGTGCGGGCGCTGGCCGGCGGGCGCCCGTCGCCGCTGCCGGCGCCGCCCGCGGTCGCGCCCCGGACCGGGCGCGCCTTCCTGACGGAGATCGCCGAGCCGGCGGCGGGCGGCTTCGTGGCCGAGGTCTGGCCGCACCTGACCGAGGCGGCGGCCGCGATCTTCCCCCCGCCGGCGCGGTCGCGCCCGGCCGCGCTCGGCCCCGAGGGCGCCGGGCGCCTCGCCTGGGTCGCCGCGGTGGCCTCGGCGATCGGCCTTCCGCGCCTGCCCATCGTCGTCGCGCGCGAGGGGGGCGCGCCGCGGGCGGCGCCCGGCGACGATCTTGAGCCCGCGCTGGTGCTGGCGGCCGACGCGCTGGCCGCCCCGGATCTCCGCTTCCACGTCGGCCGGGCGCTGGGACAGATCGCCGCCGGCGCCGTCGTCTTGCCGCGCGCGCAGGCGGACGACCTGGCGCCGCTCTTCTCCTGCGCCGCGCTCCTGGCCGGCGTGCCGGTCCCGGCGGGGTTGCCCAAGCCTTCGGAGGCTCTCCTGCGCGACGTCACCAAGGTGGTCGGGCGCAAGGATCGCAAGGCGCTGACGCTGCAGGCGTCGCGGTTCGCGTTCGAGCGGTTCGACCTCGAGGCCTGGCGCACGGCGACCCTCCGCGCGGCCGATCGGTTCGGGCTGCTCGTGGCGGGGGATCCGGCGCTGGCGGCCGCGGCGCTGGCGGGGAGCGCGCGCGGGGTGGCCTCCAACCCGGCGGCGCTCGATCTTCTGGGCTTCGCGCTCGGCGACCGCTACCCGGGCCTGCGCCGGGCGATCTCGGGCGGAGACGGGGCGGGCTGATGGCGACCGGCAAGAAGCCATCCTCGGGCGGCTCGCGCGGCGACGACGAATCGGTCGACGTCGAGGACCTCTTCGGCGACCTGTTCGAGGACGCGCCGCCGACCGATCCGACCGTGCCGTCGCTGAACGAGGACACGACGCTCGAGGTCCCCGCGGCGGGCAGCGCCGGCGCCGAGCCGGAGCCGGAGCGCGAGGTCCCGACGCTGTTCGCGCCGACCTTGCCGGAGATGGAGCCGGAGATCTGGCAGGCGGGGATCCAGGCGCTGGTGACGGTGCCCGACCAGGTGGAGCCGGCGCCGGCCTCGCGCGAGGTTTGGCTGGACGACGCGCGCCTCTATGGCGGCGAGGCGAACGCCGCAGAGACGCCGGAGCTCGCCGCCCAGTACCTGGCCGCGGCGGCGCTGGCCGCCGAGATCGTGGGCGAGGCGGACGAGGCGGCGGCGGGCTACGACGAGGCGCTGGCGCGCGCCCCGACCGCCGCGGCGATCTTGCGCGCCCGCGCGCGGCTGGCGGAGAGCGTGGGCGACGTCGACGAGGCGCACGCGCTGTGGGCCCGGCTGGCGCTGGCCGCCGGGTCGCGCGAGGAGAGGTCGTTCTACGGGGCGCTGGCGGCGGAGTGGACGCTGGCGCGCCGGGGCGCGCTGCCCGCGGTGGCGCTGGAGGCGATCCCGGCCGGGCCGGCGCGCGCCCTCGCCGTCGCCGAGGAGGCGCTGCGCGGGGGGACGCCGGGGGCGGTGGCGGGCGCTCTCGCCGCTGCCGGTCGCGCGCTCGGCGGCGCGCAGGGTGCGGCGTTCCTCGACCAGGCGGCTCGCTTCGCGGAGGCGGCGCGCGACGGGGCGGCGGCGGCCGGTCATCGCGCCGGCGCGCGCAAGCTCGTCCCGACGCCCGGGCCGCTGGCGCGCCTGCGCGAGGCGGCGCGCGCCGACGCCCGGAGCGCCGCCGGCAAGGTGGCCGAGCTGCTGGCGGTGCTGCCGGCGGGCTCGGCGCTGGCGCGGGCGGTCGGGCGCTGGGGGGCCTCGCTGGCGCGCCGGCGGGGCGACGCCGCGGGCGCTCTGGCGCTGCTCGCGGGCCAGGCCGGGACGACCAGCGCGCTGGCGCGCGACAGGCTCGATCTCGAGGCCGCCACCGGCACCGATCTCGACCCCGGGAGCCTGGCGCATCTGCGCGCCTCGGCGTCGGCGCCGGCGGCCTCGGCGAACCTGACCTGGATCGAAGCGGTCGATCTGATCCGTCGCGGCGAGCTGGCGGACGCCGCGGCGCTGCTCGGGCCGGCCCTCGACGAGCACGCCGACGCCGTCCCGCTGGCGCTCGTCGCCGAGGAGATCGCCGCCGCGACCGACGAGCCCGGGCTGCGGGCGACGGCGCTGGAGCTGTGGCTCCGGGGCGATTCGGGGCGGCGGGCGCACGCCGCGCTGGCGCTGGCGTCGACGCGGGCGGCGGCGGGAAGCGGCCTGGCCGCGCGCGCGGCGCTGCAGACGGCCGTCGAGTCGGCGCCCGAGTCGGCCTCCTTCTGGGCGGCGGCGGCGGACGACGCGCGCGCCGGGCGGCGCGGCGACGCGGCGGCGACGCTCGCCTACGGCGCCGAGGTGTGGGGAGCGAGCACGCTCGCGCCGGGGCTGGAGGGCGCCGCCGCCGCCAAGCACGCGCCGAGCGATCCGGCCCGCGTGCTCGCCGCGCTGGGCGTGATCGCGGAGACGCCGCTGCCCGGCGCGGCGCGGGCGCTCGGCGCGCGGGCGACCGCGCGGCTGGCCGAGCGGGCCGCCGACCGTGGGGCGCTCGAGGCGGCCCTGAGCGGGGCGCTCGAGGAGGTCGCCGATCCGGCCGAGCGGACCTGGCTCTGCCTCTGGCGCGCTTCGGCGATCCCGGCGGGCGAGGGCGAGGCGCGGGCGCTGGCCCTCGAGGCGGCGCTGGAGAGCACCCCCGCGCATCCGCTGGCGCTGGCGCTCCATCTGTCGGAGCCGAGCGTGTCGTCCGAGGCTGCGGCGGCGGCGCTGGCGCGCGCGGGGGCTGCAGCGGGCGACACCCCGGGCCTGGCCCGGACGCTGGCGCTCGCCGCGGCGAGCACCCACGCGCTGGCGGGCGACCCGGCGGGGGCGCTCGGGGCGGCGTCGCGCCTGCTGGGGACCGAGCCCGCGGCGGCGGCCGCGCGCCGGGCGGTGGCGCGGGCCGCCGTGCGGCTCGGCCCAGGCGGCGCCGAGCCCCGCGACGCCGGCGCGCGGACCCTGGCGGCCCTGGCGGTCGATCCCGAGGGGCTCGACGAGGCGCTGTCGCTCACCATCGCCGAGGCGCGGGTCTCGGTCGGGTTCTCCGAGGCGGCGCAGCAGGCGCTGGGCGTCCTCGCCGAGGGCCGGTTCGCGGCCGACGCGCGCCGCGCGGGCCTCCGGCTCGACCCCGCCTCGACCGAAGGGCTGCGGCCCGGCCTCCTGGCGGGGCCGGCCGATCGACCGACGGCGGACGCGCGCGCGGCGCTGGCGGCGCTCACCGCGGCGGCGGCCGCCGGCGACTGGGAGGCGCTGGCCGACGCGCTCGTCGCCGCGCCTCCGCACGAGGCGCCGGCCAGCCCGGGGACGCTGGCCCTGGCGGCGCTGCTCGCCGAGGGGCACGACCTTCCGGGCGTGGCCGAGCGCCTGCGCGAGCAGGCGGTGCGCGCGAGCGGAGAGACGACGCCCGCCCCGGAGGCGCCGCTGGCGACGCTCGGGTGGGCGGCGGACGGGGCCGCCGACACCGGGTTGCGGCTGCAGGCGCTCACGCAGCTCACCTCGCGCCTCGGCGCCGCCGAGTCGGCGCGTCGAAGCGCCGCCGCGGCGCTGGCCGAGCGCGCGCGGCTCGAGGAGGCGACCGGTGACCCGGCGGCCGCGGGCGAGAGCTGGCGCGCGGCGCTCGGCGGAGAGCCGACCTTCCTGCCGGCCGCGCGGGCCCTGCGGGTGGCCGCCGCGCGCGCGGGGGATCCGAGGGCGGCCAGCGCGGCGGCGGAGACGGAGGCCTCCTGCCTGCTGGTCCCCGCGTATCGGGTGCGCGCACTGCTGCTGGCGGCGGCGCTGGCCATGGAGGTGCAACCTCCAGAGCGCGAGCGAGCGCTCGGGCTCCTGCGGGCGGCGCTGGCTGTCGACCCGACGCACGAGGCGGCGTTCGAGCGGCTGCGCGGCCTGCTGGTCGACCTCGACGACGCCCCGGCGCTGGCGGCGGCGCTGGCGGCGCGCATCGAGGTGGCGCAGAACCCGTTCGAGGTGACGACGCTGCGGCTCGCCCGCGCGGACCTCCTCGGCGCCCGGCTGGGCGAGTGGGCGGGGGCGCGCGGCGAGCTGGAGGCGGTGCTGGCGCGACAGCCGGAGCACGCGCGCGCTCTCGAGCGGCTGTCGGACCTCCTGTGGGGACGCGAGGCCTGGGGCGAGGCCGGCGAGATCTACCTCAGGCGCGCGGTGGTCGAGCGGGACCCCGCCACCTTGCGCGCGATCTTCCTGCGCCTGGGCGAGATCTACTCGCTGCGCGTCCCCGATCCCAAGCGCGCGGCGGCCGCGTACGAGCGGGTGCTCTCCGTCGACGCGGAGAACCTCGAGGCGCTGCGCGCGCTGTCCGACCTGACCGTCGCCGAGGGGGACAGCCGGCGCGCGCTGGTGTTCACCGAGCGGCTGGTGGCGCGCGAGCCCGACGCCGCCCGCCGCCTGCGGACCCGCGTCAGACTCGGCGAGGTCCTGGCGCAGACCGGAGACCTGCGGCGCGCGGGCGTCGAGCTGCGCCGCGCGGCCGACGAGGCCCCGCGCGACGTGGGCGCGGTCGTCGCGCTGGCGGCGCTGCTCGACCGGGCGCGCGACCAGGCCGGCCGTCGGGTGGCCCTCGACCGCGCCGTGGGGCTCTTGCGCCGAGATCTCGCGGGCGAGCCTCGGATCGAGACGCTGCGCTCCCTGGCCACCTTGCTCGAGCTTCGCGAGCGGCCGCACGCGGCGCTGGCCGCGGCCCAGCTGGTGGCGGCGCTGGGGGCGGGCGCCCGGGAGGGGGCGCGGGCGGCGGCGCGCCCGGGTCGCAGCCTGGCCGCGCTCCGCCGCCCGGAGGTCGACGAGACGGCGTTCTCGTCCGACGTGCCGCCCGGGATCCGGCAGGTGATGAAGCAGCTCGGGCCGCTCCTGCGTCCGAGCGGGCAGGAGATGGCGCAGCGCCTGGCCTTCCACGGCGTCACCCGCGCCGACCGGCGCACCCGGGGGGCGCCGCCGCGGCCGCTGTTCGATTCGGTCGCGGCCGAGCTGGGGGTGGGCGACTTCGACCTCTACCTCAAAGACGCGCCGGCGGCGGCCGGGCCGGTCCCGCTGCGCGCCGAGCCCGGCAACCCGCCCGCGCTGATCGTGGGCGCCGCCCTCGAGGGCCTGGGGCCGGCGGCGATGCGCTTCGTGGCGGCGCGGGCGCTGCGCCTCACCGCCACGCACCTCGACGCGCTGCTCGCCGTCCCGCCCGAGGAGGCCGGGGCGCTGCTGGTGGGGATCATCCGCCAGTTCGTCCCCGAGTTCAGCCACGCGGAGGTCCGGGAGTCTCTGGTGGGGCCGGAGGCGGCCCGGGCGGAGCGGGCCATCCCCCGCAAGCTCAAGCCGCAGGTGATGCCGTTCGCGGTGGAGAGCGCCGGGGCGTTCGACCTCGGCGCGCTCACGGCCGCGGTCCGGGACGGGGCCAACGCGGTGGGCCTGCTGGCGTCGGCGGATCTGCCGGCCGCCCTGTCCGTGATCCTGGAGCTGGCGGGAACGATCGTGGTGGCGCCCAACCGCGAAGCGTCGGCGCCCGGCGGGACGGGGCTGAGCCTGGCGGCCATCGGCGCCAATCCCGAGGCGATGAGCTTGCTGCGCTTCGCCGTGTCCGACGAGCACGACGAGCTGGCGCGCGCGCTGGAGTCGTGACGCGTCGGCGTGATAAATTGGCGCGATGCCCGTGGGGGACGCCAGCCCACCAGCCGCCGACGATCCGCTGATCGGCACGGTCGTCTCCGACCGCTACCGCATCATCCGCAAGGTGGGCGAGGGAGGGATGGGCGCCGTCTACCAGGCGGAGCACGCGCTGATCGAGAAGCGCATCGCGCTCAAGATCCTGTTCGCCGACCTGACGCGCCGGCCCGAGCTGGTGATGCGCTTCCTGCAAGAGGCGAAGAGCGCCTCGCGCATCCGGCAGGAGAACGTCATCGACATCACCGACTTCGGGCAGTCGCCGGACGGCCTGGTCTACATCGCGATGGAGTTCCTGGAGGGGCAGGATCTCGGGCGCACCCTGCGGGCCGAGCGGCAGATGCCCTGGGAGCGCGCGCGGCCGATCCTGATGCAGATCGCCAAGGCGCTGCGGGCGGCGCACGCGCACGGGATCATCCACCGCGACATGAAGCCGGAGAACGTCTACCTGGTCGAGAAGGAGGGGCGGGCCGACTTCGTGAAGGTGCTCGACTTCGGGATCGCCAAGGTGGTCACCGCCGACGAGAACGACGGGCCGCGGCTGACGCAGACCGGGATGATCTTCGGGACGCCCGAGTACATGTCGCCCGAGCAGGCGCAGGGGCACGCCCCCGACCACCGCGTCGACGTCTACGCCGTCGGCTGCATCATGTACCACCTGCTGACGGGCGCGGTGCCGTTCACCGCCGAGAGCTTCATGGGGATCCTGACCAAGCACCTGCTCGAGCCGGTGGTGCCGCCGCGCAAGCGCCGCCCCGATCTCGAGATCCCCGCCGACGTGGAGGCGATCTGCCTGCGCGCGATGGAGAAGGATCGCGACAAGCGCTATCCGGACATGGACGCCTTCTACCAGGCGCTGGGGGCGGCGGGCGGCGATCCGTTCGAGCCGTCGAACGTGTTCATGCCGCCCCAGGCCTCGCTCAAGTACCCGCGGCTGACCGAGCCGAACGAGGCGGCGGCGCGCGAATCGAAGACGGCGATCGCGGTGTCGCCGCCGCACGGGACGTTCGACGACGAGCGGCCCGTCCGCCTCGACGCGGGCAAGGGCCTGCCGTCCGGGGTGAAGATTGGCCTCGGCGTGGCCGGCGCGGCGGCGGTGGCGATCGTGCTGGCGCTCGCGCTCCGCGGCGGCCATCCGACGGCGCCGCCCGAAGGCCCGCCTCGGGCGACCTCGGCGGCGGCCGCGCCTCCGGCTCCCGCGCCCGCGGCCCGGCCGGTCGCGCCGCCGCCCGTCGCCGCGCCGCCGGCGGCAGCGCCGGTGAGCCCCGAGGCCGCGCACGCCGAGCCGGCGGAGAAGCCCGCCCCGCGCCCGCACCACCACCACGAGGCTGCCGAGGCGCCGAAGCCCGATCCCCTGCACCGCAAGATCGACGTGCCGGTCGAGCAGACCCAGACGCCCGGCGAGCTCAAGAACCCCTTCAACAACCAGTAGGATCGTCGGTGCGCGGTTATCCGGTCGAGGTGAGCGCCGAAGCCGCGGCCGCGCACGCCGGTGCCCTGGTCGTCGACCTTCACAACGACGTCCTCACCAAGCTGACCCACTCGCGCTACGACTTTTCCCGCGAGCACGGGTCGGCGGCGTTCTACAACCCGCTGCGGCTCGACCTCGACCTGCCGCGGATCAAGCGCGGCGGGCTCGGCGCCCTCGGGTGCCTGATGTTCTCCGGTTTCCGGGTCGACCCGGGGCGCCGTCGCTTCTGGCGGCAGCTCGAGCGGGCGCGCGCGCTGGCCTCCACGCACGCCGAGGCGCTGGTGCTGGCCCGCAGCGCGGCCGAGATCCGCGCCGCTCACGCCGCCGGCCGGGTGGCCCTGTTCCTGGGCGTCGAGGGGAGCTACGCGATCGACGACGACGTCGAGGCGGGCGTGGCGCGCCTCGCGGAGGCGGGCGTCATGTTCCTGGGCCCGCTGTGGGAGCGCGACAGCGGCGCGGGGACCTCCTGCCGCACGCCCGCCGCGCGCGATCGGGGCCTCTCCGACGCGGGGCGGGTCCTGGTGCGCGCCTGCGACACCGCCGGGATCCGGCTCGACGTCGCGCACGCCAGCAAGAAGACGTTCTGGGATCTCGTCGAGATCGCGGCGCGCCCGCCGTTCTCGTCGCACTCGGGCGCGGCCGGCGCCTACCCGCACCCGCGCAACCTCGACGACGATCAGATCCGCGCGCTGGCCGGGCGGGGCGGGGTCGTGGGGGTCATCTTCGTGGCCCCCTACCTGGGCGGCACGTTCTGCACGCTGGAGCGGATCGCCGATCACATCGAGCACGTCGCGCGCGTCGGCGGCGAGGACTGCGTGGCGCTCGGCTCCGACTTCGACGGCTTCCTGCCGCTGCCGCGGGGGCTGCGCGACGCCGGCGACCTGCCGCGCCTCACCGAGATCCTCTGGCGGCGCGGCTGGCGGGCGCCCGCGCTCGGCAAGCTGCTGGGCGAGAACGCCCTCCGCTACTTCGCGGCGGGCTAACCGATCGCGCGAGCGGGGGCGCAGTCCCTTCGAGGGTCCCGCTATCCAGAAGACGGGGCCTGCAGCTCGTCGCCGAAGAGCTGCTGCATCAGGGCCGCGGCGCCGGGCCGAGCGCCGCCCACGTGGGGGGCCAGGACGGCGGCGAAGTCGACGGCGTTCGCGTAGCGCTGGCCCGGATCGACGGACAGCACGCGGCGGATGATGGGCCCCGCGATCGGCAGGTGGTCGATCTTGGCCAGCTGCTCGGGAGTCGGGCCGGTCGCCGCCTGCAGCAGCTGCTCGAAGGTCCCCGCGCCCGGGTAGATCTGCGCGTCCACCAGGGCGTAGTACATCACCAGGCCCAGCGAGAAGAGATCCGAGCGCGGGTCGACCGCCTGGCCGCGGGCCTGCTCGGGCGACATGAAGCCGACGTTCCCTTTCACGACGCCGGTCTCCGTCTTCGAGACGCGCCCGGTCGCCTTCACGATCCCGAAGTCGAACAGCTTCACCTCGCCCCGGTTGGTGACCATCACGTTGCCGGGCGCGATGTCCCGGTGGACCAGCCCCAGGGGCGCGCCGTTGGCGTCGGTCTGGGTGTGCGCGTAGGCCAGCGCGTCGAGCACGTCGTGCGCGATGTAGAGCACCAGCCTCTCGTCGAGCGGGCGCCCCAGCCGCTCCACGTGCCGCAGCAGCAGGCGCGAGATGTCGCGCCCGATGATGTACTCCTGGGCCATGAAGTACTCGTCGCCGACCTTCCCGAAGTCGAACACCGGGACGATGTTGGGATGGAGCAGCGTCGAGCCGAGCTTGGCCTCGTCGATGAACTGCTCGACGGCGTTGCGGTTGCGCGCCAGCTCGGGGCGCAGCCGCTTGATCACGAAGACGCGGCGAAACCCCTCGGCGCCGTGCAGCGCCGCGGTGTAGATGTCGGCCATCCCGCCGCCGTCGAGCCGCCTCAGCAGCCGGTAGCGGCCGAACACGCTCGGATCGGAGGCCGGCGTGCGCGGCGTCCCCATCTTGGCGGTCGAGCGCCGCTGCTCGTCGGTGAGGCCGTCGCTGATGCTGCCGATGTGGACGGTCACGTTGCGGGGAGCCTGCATCGGCTCACGCTCGGTCACGGGCAGCTCGGGGGCGGGCGGCGCCGACGCCGGACCGCCGCGGGCCCGTCCGAACCCGAATGCGCCGAGCGCGAACAGGGCGGCAGCCCCCAGCCAGAGGCGCGGATCGCCGCTCGGCCCCGCGGGCGCCGGCGCCGGGAGCGGCCACAGCGCCCAGACCCAGACGTTCGCCGATGCCGGTGCGGACACCGCCAGCTGGCCGGCCGCCTGGTCCACGTGACGGCCGGCCGCCTCCTGACCGGGCAGCGTGGCGAACAGGGCGGCCTGGGCCGCGTCGCCGGTCGACGTCACCACGCGCCGCCCGTCGGAGACCGCCACCGGCTCGCCGATCGTCCGCGCCAGCGCCGCGGCGTCGAACGGGGTCGCCAGCATCAGCGAGGTCGGCTCGGTCCGGTGGGTGACGGTGATCGGCGAGACCGCTGCCGCCAGCGGGCGCCCGCCGACCAGCAGCCCGGCCGACACGAGCGCCTCCGGGCCCCGCGCCGGCAGGCCCGCCGGCACCGGCAGGTCCTTGTCGCCCCGCACGGCCAGCAGGCGCCCGCCGGTCACGATGGCGGCCTGGCGGTCGCGGAACGGGGCCCACCAGTCCTCGGTGTCGAAGAGATCGACGATCGTCGCGCCGTCGACCCGCTCGGTGAGCGCGGCGCGCAGCTCGGGGACCTGGGCGGCGCGGGCGACGTCGGCCTCCAGGTCGCGCGTCGACTCGGCCAGCGCCCCGGTCAGTCGCGTCCGCGCGGCGCCCACCGCGGCGTCGATCTCGGCGGGCGAGGGGCCGTCCGAGCGGTGCGACCACCCGATCCCGGCGCGCGCCGCGGCGCCGACGGCGCAGAGGGCGCAGGCGAGGAGGCCGATCGTCGCTCTGCCGCGCGCGTTCATGACCGAGCTACTCCTTGTACGATCCGTACGGCTGCCCGAGCTTGTTGAGGTGGGCGGTGGCCGGCTGCTCGTCGACCGTGAAGTTGGCCTGGGCGCCGGCGGCGGTCACCTCCACCTTCTGCTGCGCCGGCTTCATCCCCGGGGCCCAGACGGTCAGCCTGCGGGTCCCGACCGGCACGTTCTCCAGCCGGAAGCTCCCGTCGGCGCCCACCTTGGCGTAGACGGGGCTGGGGACGACCAGGATCGCCGCGCTCATCCGCGAGTGGATGTTGCAGAAGATCTCGACCACGCCGGGCGCCGACAGCACCACCGAGCGCGGGGTCTCGCCGGCGCGGTAGGCCCCGAGATCGAAGGCGTTGCGCCCGGAGGTGGAGAAGACGTTGTGGTAAATCGCGTCGAGGTTGGGGAAGACCACGCTGGTCCCGCGCTGGACGACCGCCACGCGCGGCCAGAACTGCTTGTCCTTCTGGGTGATCTCCAGCGTCTTGCCGCGCGCCGAGCCGCCGCGCAGCTGATCGAGGTAGACGTAGGTGTCCTTGAGCGCCCCCGAGCGGGCCTGCACGCGGCCGGTCACCACGCCGTACGCCGCCTCCTTCTCCTTGACCGCGGAGGGCTCCGACTCGCCCGCCGTCGGCTCGCCCCCGACCGGCGGCATGGGCGTGGTGGGGATCGCCGCGCCCGACGGCGCCTGGCCGCCCGACTGCAGCAGCTTGAGCAGGAAGTTGTAGCGCTCCTGCTCGATGGTGAGCATCTGGATGATCAGCTGCCGTTGATCGGCCACCTCGCGCTCGAGGCGGGCGAAGTCGGCCGCCGTCGGCGCGGCGCCGTTCTTGGCGTCAGCCGCCCGCGCCGCGCCAGCGAAGGTCAGCGACAGGCCGAGGGCTAGGGCCACCAACCCGAGCTGAACGGCCACCGCCCCCCACGCGCCACGAATTTGACTGAGTTTCATGTCGATCTCGAAGCCTCAGTAGGAGAGGACCAGGGAGCTGGTGAAGACATCGTCCGGGATCTGCGGGACGCCGCCGTACTCACCGTTGTGAAGATACTCTGCCTTGGCCACGATGTGGTCGTTGACGACGACTCGGATGCCCGCCGTCGCGCGCCAGTTACGCGTGATGTAGAGGCGGTCGCCGCCGCCCAGGTTGCTGGGATTCCCCAGCCAGACGTCCGCGTCGCGCACGTCGCCGCGCGCGAGTAGGCCGATGAGCGGCGTCACCATCCAGTCGAGCTCGAGGTAACCGCCGTAGTGCAGGGCCAGGCCGTAGGGGCGATGGCTCGGATCGTAGGTCGCGCCCGGGACCTCGCCGGGCGCGCCCCCCTTGAGCCACTGCCCCTTGACGTCGAGCGGGCCGAGGTGGGCGAGCAGATCGGCCCCCACGAACCACATGGCCTGCGCGTTGTCGACGGCGTGGTCTTGCGGGCCCCACGACCCCGACAGGCCGACCTGGAGGTCGAACGGGAACGGGCGCACCGACACACGCCCGCTCACCGTCTTCCCCGAGTTGCTGTCGATCTCGTCATAGAAATGAAACGCTTCAATCGACGACGACCCGTTGGTCACGGCGGCGGCGATCACCACCCGCTCGTCATCGCCGAGCTTGGTGCGCACCTTGAGCCCCAGCGGCGTCCCGGTCGTGTAGCGCGCGATCAGAGACGGGGTGACGCCGAAGCGCTGGGTCGACTTGCGGTCGCGGTATTCGATGCCGATCACGGAGTCGAACTTGCCGACGAAGATCGACGTCTTGCCCGAGGCGAACGGCTGCCACTCGAGCTGGGCGATGTCGACCTCCATGAAGTCGCCCAGCGAGAACTCGCGCCCCGAGCGAGGCAGGAAGTCCACGCTGGCGGTGGCCAGCGCGTTCCGGGCCAGCGCGGCGTTGAGCGTCAGGTTGACCTCGTTGACGATGAAGCTGGGGGCGCCATCGGAGTCGACACTGTCAAAACGGTCGACCCCCGGGAAGTTTCCCAGGCTGGCCGGCTCGCCCCGCGAGTTCACCGCCGGCGCCAGCAGATCTCCCAGGAACACCCAGCTGTAGGCGTTGGCGTACTGGGGGAAGTATCGGGTCGGCCCCTCGTCCTGGATGACGCCGACGCCGTTGCCGCTGGTGGCGAAGAATCCAAAATCGACGTAGCCGCCGACGCTCACGATGGGCCGGCGCAAGGTGGCCACCTGCTGGGTCTGGTCGAGCCGGGTCTCGAGCTCGTCGATCCGCTGGCGCAGGTTCTGGATCTGCTCGGCGTCGCTGCCGGCCTCCTCGGGCGGCTCGTCGGGCGCGGCGGGAGGCGGGGCGTCGGGGAGCGGGGGCACGGCGGGCGGCGGCGCCGCCTGCGCGCGGGCCGCGCCCGCGAGCACGAGCTGCACGGCCAGGCTCGCCAGCGCCGGCGCCAAGCTCCGCCCGCTCATTGGCCCGCGCTTCCGTCCCGCGGCCCGCCCGCGTCGGGCGGCGGGGGGGCCGTGCCGGCGTCCGGCGGCTGAGCCAGGCTGGCGGGGAGCGGCGGGCCGCTCAGGGTCTCGAGGAAGGCGACCACGTCGGCCACCTCGTCGTCCGTGAGATCGAGCGGCTTGATCTGGACCGCCAGGTGGGGCGCCGGCGCGCCCGCCGCCATGCAGGCGATCCCGGCGTCACCGCCGCCGCACGGCGGGAGCTGGAACGCGGTCGTCGCGCTGGCCACGCCGCCCATGTTGTAGTGCTGCACCACCTCGGTGAGCGTCGTGTAGTACCCGTCGTGCATGTACGGCGCGGTGAGCGCCACGTCGCGCAGGCTGGGGGTGCGCCAGGCGCCCTTCATCGTCGGATCGGGCGCGCAGACCGCGTCCGCCGCCGCCGCGTCCGCCGGGGGCGTCGGCACCGGGACGGCGATCTGGGTGGTGGCGCAGGCCTCGATCTCGTAGGGGTCGTCGCTCCAGGTCGGGTTGTTGCGGCGGAAGGTGCTCGCCTTCAGCTTGAGCGCGCCGGCCCAGACGCCCGACGGCAAGCAGCTCGAGGCTTCCATCCCTGGCGCGCAGTCGCAGCTCTTGTTGGTCTCCGGGCAGTCCTCGACGGTGGGGACATGGTCGCCCGCCTGGGGGACGCCGATATTGTGGAAGCGCCCGTCGGAGAACAGCGGCGTGTTGTGGCAGTCGATGCAGGAGGCCTTCCCCACGAACAGGCGCGCGCCGTTCTCCGCCTGCGGCGAGATCCAGCCCGACCCCGGGCCGTCGTGCGCGAAGCGATCGAACGGCGTGTCGCGGCGGGCGGCCAGCGTGTATTCGTAGGCGGCGATCGCCTTGCCGAAGTTGACGAACACGCGGTTGACGGTCGCCTTGTCGTCGTCGGTCATGCAGTCGAAGGCGTCGCCGAACGGCTCGCTGGTGCTCCCCGCCTGGCAACCGGCCACGCTCCCGGGTTTGCCCTGCAGCGGAAACTCGGCGGCGGTGGGCGCGGCGGGCAGCGGGTAGGTCGGGCGCCCGCTCGTCGGGTCGTCGAACACCGCCTCGTAGCGATCGTGATAGTCGTTGATGATCGTCCAGAAGACCTGCAGCCGGGTCCCGTTCATCGAGAACCCGGACTCGTTGACGGCGATCGCCTGCGACCAGAGCGAGTCGCTGCGGCCGTTCCAGTAGAGCAGGGGATAGTAGGCGGCCACCAGGGTCTGCTGCGAGTTCACGTCGTAGATGCCGGCGCCGATCGAGACCGTGTTGGGGACCGAGCTCTCGTCGGTGCCGGCGCGGGCGGGGTCGTGGCAGGTGGCGCACGAGACGTCGACGGGCGTGCCCTTGGCTGTCCGCGCCGCGGCGACCGGGCGGCCGATCGAATCGACCAGCGTCGAGGCGCCCGAGAACCGAGGGTCGAAGTAGAACGCCTGGCCGAGCTGCGCGGCCGCCGCCGAGTCGGCGTAGGCGTTCGAGGGATCCGGCGGTGGGGCGGGCAGCGGCGAGAGCGTCTGCACGCGCGACCACTCGAGGTCGGTCCAGCCGCACCCGGCGCTCGAGCAGAAGACCCTGTCGGCGGCGTGACAACCGAGCGCGAGCGCGCCGCCCAAGATCACCGTCGCTGCTGCAGCGATCGACCGGACCGGGCGTTTCACGTGCCCTAGAAGTATCACGCGACGTGACGGAGCGTCCATCGGACGCCCGCTGTCGGTGCGGCAAGATCCCGCCGCCGAGCGAACTGGGAGTGCCAACTTGGTCAGCTGGCCTGGTGTGCTAACGTCGGCGGCCTTGCTGAACCTGCGAAACCTCGACCGGGTCGAGACGGCCGACGCCCTCGGGCCCCTCGGTGTGCCGCGGGAGGTCGCGCAGCGGATCTTCGCCCGCGTCCACGGCCTGGGGGCGGCGGACGTACCGCCGGGCTCGGTGCGCGGGCTCTCGCACGCGGCGGCCGCCGCCGTGACGCGCGCCGTGGAGTGGCCCGACCTGGAGGTGGTCGAGCGGCGCCGCGCGGCCGACGGCTTCGTGAAGTACCTGTTCCGCACGGCCGATGGCCACGCGGTCGAGGCGGTCCGCATCCCGCTCCCGGATCCCGCCGACGCCCGGGCGCTGAAGGAGCGCCGCCGCGCCGGCCTGGCGGCCGGGCTGGAGGCGCTGCCGACCGCCAAGTACACCGTCTGCCTCAGCTCGCAGGTCGGCTGCGCGCTGGCGTGCGACTTCTGCGCCACCGGGCGGCTGGGGGGGATCCGCAGCCTCAAGACCTGGGAGATCCTGGCCCAGCTCCGGGCCATCGCCGCCGAGGCCGACCACCCCATCCGCGGCGCCGTCTTCATGGGGATGGGCGAGCCGTTCCTCAACTACGAGAACGTCATCCGCGCGGCCCGCATCATGAGCGACCCCGCCGGACCGGCCATCGCCGCCAAGGCGATCTCGATCTCGACCGCCGGCGTGCTCCCCGCCATCCGCCGCTTCACCGCCGAGGGGCACCGCTTCCGGCTGATCCTGTCGGTGGCGGCGCCCACGCCGGAGGTGCGGCGGGTGCTGATGCCGATCGAGGACCGCTGGCCGCTCGCCGAGGTGCTCCCGGCCGTGCGCGACCACGCCGAGGCGCGCGGCGTCCGCGCCACGCTGGCGTACGTGGTGATCGGCGGCGGCGTCAACGCCACGCCGGCGCACGCCCGGGCGCTCGGCGCGCTGCTCGCCGGCATGCGCGCCAAGCTGAACCTCATCGACGTCACCGACGACACCGGCCGATACCAGCGGGCCACCGAGGAGGAGCTGCGCGCCTTCCGCGACGAGCTGGCGGCGCTGGGGATCCCGGTCGTGCGGCGTTACTCGGGCGGCGCCGAGATCGCCGCCGCCTGCGGAACGCTGGCCGCCACCCGACAGGGCGGCCAGGGCGAGCTCGTTCCGTTGCGTCCGGCCGGGTGAGGTCCGTCTAGCGGCGGCGGGGCTTGGCGGCCTCGCAGACGATCTGGCGGCCGGCGAGCTCCTTGCCGGCCAGCCCGGTCACGATCTTCTCGGCGTCACCGGGGGCGACGTTCAGGTAGGTGTGCGTATTCATGACGTCGATCTCCGACGCCTCGACGGGGCCGATGTGCGCGGCGAGCAGCTCGCGGATCTCCTGCTCGGAGGCGCCGTCCTTGCGCCCGAGGTTCAGATAGAGGCGGGCGACATCGGTGCGCTGCTCGGACGCGGGCGGCGGGCCGCCGGCGTCGGGCGAAGCCTCGTGTGAGGTCTCGCGCGGCGCCTCGGACGAAGGCGCGCCTCCCTCGGTCGGTCCGGCGGGGGCCTGAGCGGCGGCCTCCTGGCTGGCCTGCGCGCGCTCCTCGCTCCACACCTCCCAGAACTCGCGCTCGGCGGGCGGCGGATCGTTGCGCAGCGGGGCGGGGCCGCGCCGCTCGCCGCGGTCCGGGCGGCGGGGGCCGCGATCGTCGCGGGGGCCACGATCGTCGCGGCGGGGCCGAGCTTCACGGTCGGACCGGTCACCGCGCGGCGGGCGGTCGCCGAACGACGGACGGCCGCGGTCACGGTCACGGTCGCGATCGCGGTAGCGAGGCCGATCGTCGGATCGGTCGCGCTCGCGCTCGCGCGGGCGCTCGGCGTTCTCCGCGCGGGGGGCGCCGGAAGACGACGTCTCGGTCAGGCGCGGCGCGGGCGCGGCGACCGGCGCGACCGGCATCCCTTCGACGCTGGCGAACGAGTGGGCCAGCAACGCGGCGACCAGCCGCTCGCCGTCGACGGCGCCGATCAGGCGGCGGGCCAGGGCGCGCCACTCGGCGCCAGGCTCGGCGGTCAGCGCGCGGCGCAGCACCAGCACGCGCTCTCCCTCGCGGTGCGAGCGGATCTCCGCCTCCGACGGCAGCGAGCGCTCGTCGGGTTTGATCTTGTAGAGCAGCTTCAGGTAGTAGAACGACCCCACCTCGGTGGGGCCGATGAGCGAGACGGCCGTCCCCTTGCGCCCCGCGCGGCCGGTGCGGCCGGTGCGGTGGATGTAGACCTCGGGCGACTCGGGGAAGGTGTAGTTGAAGACGTGCGACAGGTTCTCGATGTCGATGCCGCGCGCGGCGACGTCGGTGGCGACCAGGAACTTGATGCCGCCGGCGCGCATGCGCCCCAGCACGCGCTCGCGGTCGCTCTGCGAGAGGTCGGACGAGATCGCCTCCGCGTCGTGCCCGTGCTGGCGCAGGAACTCGGCGACGCGGCCGGTCTCCTCCCGCGTGTTGCAGAAGATGATCGCCGACACCGGCTCCTCGAAGGCCAGGATCTGCAGCAGCTCGTGCTCGCGCTGGATGGCCGGGATCGAGTAGTAGAGGTGCTTGATGTCGTGGACGCCGACGTAGTCGGCCGACAGCTTGAGAAACTCCGGGTTCTTGAGGTAGCGGCGCGAGAGCCGCTGGATGCCTTCGGGAACCGTCGCCGAGAACAGCAGCGTCTGCCGGTCCGTCGGCGTCTTCTCCAGGATCTTCTCGATGTCCTCCTGGAACCCCATGGAGAGCATCTCGTCGCACTCGTCGAGGACGGCGCAGCGGACGCGATCGAGGCGCAGCGTCCCGCGCCGCAGGTGATCGAGCACGCGCCCGGGCGTCCCGCAGACGATCTGCCCGCCGGCGTGGAGCTGCTCGACCTGCCGGCCCATCGGCGCGCCGCCGTAGACCGGGACCACGGTGATGCCGCGGTAGGTACAGATCTTCCCCAGCTCGGCGGCGACCTGCAGCGCCAGCTCGCGCGTCGGCAGTAGAACGATGGCCTGCACGAACTTGTCGTCCGGCCGCACGATGTTGTTCGCGAACGGGATGCCGAAGGCGGCGGTCTTCCCCGACCCGGTGCGCGACTGCACCATCAGGTCGCGGCCAGCCGCCACCAGCGGCAGAGTCGCCGCTTGAACCGGCATCGGCTCGGTGAAGCCCATCTCCTCGATGGCGCGCATCACGTCGGCGTGGAGTCCCAGCTCGGCGAAGCCCACCGTGGGCGCGGCCGGCTCGGCGGCGCCAGGCTCGACGGCGTTCGGCTCGGCGGCGTTTGCGGCCGGCGGCGAGGAGGGGGGCGGAATCTGAAATGCGGAGTCGTCGTTGGTCATCATGGTTTCATCTCTCCCGAATCACATCGAGGCGGTCGCGGATCCGATCGAGCCGCGGCGCCTCTGTCTTGCCGAAACGGACCAGCTCCTTGTCGTAGGTCTGTGCCGTTTCACGCAGCTCGCCGTGGATCACGGCCAGCTGTTCCCACTCTTTGGCGAGCGGCCCGGGGCGGGCGTCGCCGTAGCGGCAGCGGCGACCGGCCGCCTGCCATTGACCGTCCCAGGAGGCGCGGTTCTCGGACCAGCGCTGGGCCTCGTCGGCGTCGTAGTGCGCCACGAGGTGGTCGAAGGTGTCGAGGTGGCGCTCCAGCGCCTGCTCGATGTCGGAGAGCTCGTCGGCGCAGCTCTGCAGATCGGCGGCCGAGGCGCCCACCGGCGCCCCCAGCGGCTCGGCGTTGCGCCGGCGGTAGATGGTCACGCCCACCGAGGTCAAGAGGTAGAAGCTCCCCAGCGACACGAACGTCAGCACGAGCGCGGACAGAAATCGGCGGTAACGTCGAAATTCGGCGGCAGGGGGAGGAGCAGCAGGCGATTCGGGAGACATACGCGGTCGGGGCGCAAGCGGAGCGCCGCTCGCGTCGTGGTCCCCGGAGCGCCGGGGAGCGCCTCGAACCTACGAGGCGCCGCCGGCCGTGTCAAATCACCCCGCCATCCGGTCCAGTCGTGGGAAGCGGAACCACGAACCGGAAGGCGCCGTTCGCGTCGCTCACCGCCTGGGCCTTGAGCACTGGGGCCGAGCTGCAGGGAGCGGTGCAGGGTTCATAGAGCCGGACCGTCGCCGACGGCAGGTTCTTGTTGTTGTTGTTGGGGTCCAGCACCATCCCGGACACCACCCCCATCGCCGGCAGCACCACCGTCCGGGGCGCGGGCGTCGCGGAGGGGGGCGGCACGGTGACCGACAGCTCGGTCCAGCGGGGCGCGGACGATCCGCCGGGCGGGTCGTAGTCGAGCTGATAGGTTCCCTGATCGAGGAGCAGGCTGAAGTTGCCGCTGGCGTCGGTGGTGGTGGTGCCGGGAGCGGCGGGGGTCGACAGGCAGCCCGGGACCGGCGCGGGGCCGGGCGTGGCGGTGATGGTCACGTTCGCCACCGGGTTCGACCCATTGTCGACGACGTGGCCGGCGACCTCGGTCCGGGCGCCCGTCAGCTGGAGGAGGACGTTCATGCTGGGATCAATCGGCGACAGACAGCTGGTGGCGCCGGAGGAGCCTGGCGGCGGCACCACGACGAAGCCGTACTGGAGATCCGCCGGCGCCCCGGGAAATAGCTCGAGCGCCGCGAACCCGTTGTCATCGGACTGTCCGGAGCGCGAGAACAGCGTCTGGCCGTAGTCGTTCGGCGTCCCCGGCAGCGTGGTCTGGGCCTGGACGAAGGCGCCAATCACCGGCTGGCCGTTCTGGTCGACCACCCGCAAGGAGAACGGGCTCGGGCTGGCGTACGAGGGGAGCACGATCGAATTGGGGAAAGGGGTCAACGCGACGGGGAAAGGACCGCTGACCGCGAAAGGAGTCGCGACGAACCACGGGGCTATGCTGTCGGGCTGTGGCGTCAGCTGGATCGCGAGCGACAGGACCGTGGAGACCGTCGAGGGGAACACCAGCTGAAACGAGCCGTTCGACTGCGTCGGCGCGGCGTTGCTCACCTGTGCGCCTGCCTGGAAGGCGCGCGCCACGAAGCCGGGGGCGCCCATAGCATTGGAGGACAGCAGGACGCCGCTGAGGGTGGAGTCGCCCATTCCGATGCTCGTCGCCATCGTCTGGTTCAGCTTGATGGGCATGGTCGGATCGTTGATGTAGACGGGCGTCTGTTGATCGTCCGGGGGGAGCGGAACGAGGGTCATCGTCGCCACCCGCCCGGACAGGTTGCCCGGGACCTGCAGCGAGGCGACCACCGTGTTGCTCGCCGCGGCCGGGACCGCCCCGGCGGCCTGGAAGCTCAGCGCCGGCCCGCCGGGGAGCGGCGAGGAGACCGTCACGATGGCGGTCGTCTTCGACGGCGCGACGACGTTGATGGGCCCGCTGAACGTGGCGGTCACCGTCATCAGCCGATCCACCGACAGCGTCGGGAGCATCGTGGCGGGGAGAAACGCGACGGCGGCCGTCGAGCCGGGCGGGGGATCGACCTCCACCCACCAGGTGGGCGGAACGGTCCCGGTCCCCGCGTCGAGGCAGTCGAGCGTCTGGCAGAGGCCGTTCGAGCCGCCGGTGCCGGTCGGCGAGCCCGATCCGCCGCCGCCACAACCGGCCAGCCCGGCGACGAGGAGCGCGCCCCACCGGCGGAGGCCGGGGCCCCGGGCGCAGCGCGGAGCTGTCACGGCGGCACCGTGGCGGAGGAACTGGGGACCTGGCAGGACATGTTGACGTACCAGGTGCTGAGCGTGGGAGCGTGACCGGTCGGGTCCTTGATCTGGTCGATCTGCCCGGCGTCCGTGCTGAAAGGACGGTCCGTCAGGATCAGCGTGAATTTATGGTCCGAACCGGTGGAGGGGTCGGGGAGGATGGTGCAATCGAGCGTGAACAGGATCGTCGCGAAGCTCGGCTGTCCGTCCGCCCTGGGGAGGATCGTCTGGGGCGGTCCCCCCGACCGCGTGATCGCCGCGTCGAAGGGGGGGAAGTCGAAGGCCCAGCGGTAGTACATCGTGGCCCCGAAAGTGGCGTCGTTCACGTCGACGGAGAACTGCTGCGAGCCGTTGGATTGGATCGTCACCATGTTGCCGATCGCCGGGGTCGCGCTCGAGATGTACGGTGGCCCGGACACCTGCGGCGGCGGATCCTGAAAGGTGGGCGACACGGGAACGACACAGGCCGGCATCGACGCCAGGAGGATCAGCAGCGGGCGTGCCAGCCATTCCCGGCGGCCGAGAGCGCGGACTTGCCGCCCCGGGGTCGGGGCGGATCGGACATCGATGTCAGAGGTGGCGTGCATCTCGGCCCCGGTCTGCGGCGCGCGCGGCGCCTAGACCCCTCCGGTCGGCGCGCCCGGATCGGGCGTCGCGTCGTCGAGCAGGGGGCCGTCGCCCTTCTCGAGGTGGCGGAAGATCGTGCGCGGGTCGACCCCCAGGTCGCGCGCCGTCTTGGTGCGGTTGCCGTTGTTGATGGCCAGCACCTCGTTGATGTAGTCGCGCTGGAACTTGTCCTTGGCGTCGGCCAGCGGCAGGATCGGCGGCAGATCGTCGGGCGAGAGGTCGAGATCCTCGGGGCCCAGCAGCGCGCGGTCGGCCAGCACCACCGCCTTCTTGATGCGGTTCTCGAGCTCCCGGATGTTGCCCGGCCACCGGTGGCGCTTGATCGACGCGATGGCGTTGGGGGTCAGACCGCGGACGCGGCCGCCGTACTCGGGGGCGTAACGGCCGACCATGTAGCGGGCCAGCACCACGATGTCGTCGCCGCGGTCGCGCAGCGGCGGCAGGTGCAGGTGGACCACGTTGAGCCGGTAGTAGAGGTCTTCGCGGAAGCGGCCGGCCTTCATCTCGACCTCGAGATCCCGGTTGGTGGCGGCGACGATCCGGATGTCGACCGTCTCGGAGTGCGTGTCACCGACGCGGACGACGACCTTCTCCTGCAGGGCGCGCAGGATCTTGACCTGAAGCTGCAGCGGCATCTCGCCGATCTCGTCGAGGAACAGCGTCCCGCGATCGGCGGACTGAAACCGCCCCACCTTGTTGCCGACCGCGCCGGTGAAGGCGCCGCGCACGTGGCCGAACAGCTCGGACTCGAGCAGGTTCTCCGGGATGGCGCCGCAGTTGATGGTCACGAACGGGTGCTTGGCGCGCTGCGACCGGCTGTGCAGCTCGCGGGCGATCAGCTCCTTGCCGGTCCCGGTCTCGCCGGTGATGAGCACCGAGATGTCGGTGGCCGCCACCTTCTGGACCTTGCGGAAGATCTCCTGCATGCGCGGCGCCGAGCCGAGGATCTCGCCGAACCGGATCTGCTCGATGCGCGCCTCCAGCGAGCGGTTGTCGAGCTTGAGCTCGTTGACCAGCAGCGCGTTGCGCACCACCAGCGAGGCCTGCGCGGCGAACACCGAGAGCACTTCCAGGTGCGGGCGCGAGAACAGCTGCGCCACGTTGTCGTTGCCCACGTAGATCACCCCCAGCATGTTGCCGCGCTCGAGCAGCGGCACGCACATCACCGAGGTCAGCTTGAGGTTCACCACCGACAGCGAGTTCTTGAACGACTCGTCGTGGAGCGCGTCCGAGATGATGAGCGGCTCACGCGTCTTCATCACGTGCGCCAGGATCGAGTCGGAGAGCTGGCTGACGGCGTCCGAGATCGTCTCGCGCCGCAGGTTGCGCGCCGCCTTGACCACCGGCTCTCCCGACTCCATCAGCACCAGGAACCCCTTGTCGGCGTTGGAGACCTGGATCATGACGTCCAGCAGCTCCGCGACCAGCGTGGGCAGGTCGTAGCTGGCCATCAGCTTGCCGCTGAACTCGTACAGCTTCTTGTAAGAGGCGAGCTCGGTCGCCTCGCCGCCCCCCGCCGGCTCGTCGGCGCCCGGCTGGTCGTAGAGCGAGAACTCGAGCTCGACGGTCCCGATCCGGATGCGGTCGTCGTGCGCCAGCTTCTGCTTGGTGCGCTTGCGGCCGTTGACGAAGATCTCGGCGTCGCGATCGGTGGCCGCCAGGTTGAATTCGCGGCCGTCGAACAGGATGTGCGCCGGGCTGTCGGACAGCGACGGATCGGGGAGCACCACGTCGGCCTCCTCGCCGCGCCCCAGCGAGGTGAGCTTCTTGTGGATCCGATAGACCTTCGTCCCCTGGCCTGGGAGCTGAATCTTGAGTGTCGCCATGTCGTGTCCTTTCAGAAGCTGAGCGCGGCCGAGAGCCCCAGGGGCGTCAGGCCGACCTTCAAATCGAGCGAGGAGCGCTCCGCGGCGGGCGTCGCCGGGTCGGCGAGCACGACGGCGCGCTGGTAGTGGCGGAGGGCGTCGACGACGCCCCAGATCGCCGCCGCGAAGAACAGGCCCCCGGAGACGAGCTGGACCCGCAGCAGGTTTCGCGAGGTGTCCTCCTGCGAATGATCGATCTCCATGCAGAGGCTGCCGGGCGCGCTCCCTTGCTGAAGGCACTGGCGGTAGGGGTGCGCGCCGTAGAGGGCGAAGTTGGCGGTGAAGGCCCCGACGGAGATCGCCGCCAGCCCCGCCTCGACACCGAGGAACAGCCACCCCTTGCGGAGCTGCCCGTTCTGGAACTGCCCGGCGCCGAAGGGGATGAAGTTGAGCAGATAGGAGTGGTACTCGTAGCGCACGACGGTGGAGGTGGCGTGCAGGCGCGCCTCGCGCTGCAGGCGGGCCGCGATCTCCGCGTCGCGCTGCTTGCGGCGCCCCTCGATGGCGGCGATCTCGCTCTCCTCTTCCTTCACCACGGCGTTGAAGGCGTCGACCACCTGCTGCGGATCGAGCAGCGGGTCGAACCGGTAGTCGGGGCGCAGCTCGAGCAGCTTGTGGAACTCGCGCTTCGCCTCGTCGGGCTGGTTGGAGAACAGGTAGGAGACCCCCAGCATCCGGTGGGCCTGCACCACCTCGCCCTCGCTGTCGAGCAGCACCTCGGGGTAGAGCAGCGGGTTCAGGATCTCGATGGCGCGCTTGTACTCGGCGCGGCCGAACGCCGTCCGTCCGCGCTCGAACGACTCGCGCGGCGTGGCGCGCGGTTCAGTCTTGGGCGCGGGCGCCGCCACCAGGAGCGCGCTCGCCAAGGCAGCCAGAAGCCCGAGGCTCATTCGGGAGCGGCGCCCGCCTTCAGCTTCACCACGTGGGTCACGCGCTCGCCGGCGCGCACGCTGAATCGCTCGGTCGCGAACGCGTCACCCGCCTCGACGGCGACCTCGACCTCTTTTCTCGAATCGTCGTCGGCGAAGAAGGGGACGTCGATCTCTTCACCGGGGCGCCCGGCCGCCGCTCCCACCTTGCGGTTCGGATCGCTCACCAGCACGCGCGCGCCGCTGCTCGGGGGCTCGGTCGTGACCACCAGGTGCGCGGGCCGCCACTTGAGCCGGCGCGCGATGATCGCGTCCGGCGGCAGCGGATGGTCGGGGCCGATGTCGACCCGCTCGACGAAGCAACAGCCGCTCGGGCTGCGCAGCTCGATGACGTGGTTTTCCGTCCAGGGGACCACGATGGTGGTGTGGTCGGGAGCGTAGGCGAACTGCCGCTTGCCGTCGAGGTAGATGTCGACGTTCTGAGGGGTCGGCCCGAGCGCGAACGTCCGGGTGACGGGCGGGGCCGCGGGCACCTCCGAACGCGGCTCCTCGCGCGGGTGGGCGGGGTGGGCCGCGGTGAGGGGGTGGTGCGGCTGCGCCGCGGCGACCGGCTCGGGTGACGGCGTGGCGACCGGCGGCGGCGGAGAGACGATCGCCGGCGCCGGGGCGACCGTGGCGGGCACCGCCGGCCGGGCCAAGCCGGAAACGATCGGCGCGACGACGGACGGGGAGGGCGGCTTCCGGTTGTGCAGCGCGGCCCACCCGCCCGCCACGACGATCGCGGCCGCGCCCACGCCCAGGGAGACCCGGCGCAGCCGCTTGCGTCCTTCGAGGCGCCCCAGCGCCGCCGTCACGGCGGCGTTGTCCGGATCGAAGGCCAGGATGCGGTTCCACAGCTCCATCGCCTTCGACCGCCGGCCTTCGCGCAGGTGGCGATTGGCCGAGCCCGTGAGCGAGGCGGCCAGGCGCCCGGGGAGCTCCCGCTCGAACGCCGCAGGGTCGGCGAAGTAGGCCTTGAGCTCGGCCCGCACCTCGCCCAGCCCCGCCTCGGTCAGGTAGGCGATCAGGTCGTCGCACAAGGGGGCGACGTCCGAGTAACGATCGTCCGGCCGGCGCGCGAGCGCGCGCGTGATGATCCGCGAGACGACCTGGTCGACGCCCCGCCCGACGGTGCGCGGGTCGGCGAACTTCCCCTCGGCGATGCGGCGGAGCACCTCGTGCGGGTTCCTGCCCGTGAACGGCAGCTCGCCCGTCGCCAGCAGGTACAGCATGATCCCGACGGAGAACACGTCGGTGCGGAAGTCGAGCTGCTTGCCCTCGATGATCTCGGGCGCCATGTAGGCGGGGGAGCCGAGCAGCTGGCCCGTCACGGTCATCCGCTGGAAGTCGAGGACCTGGGCGATCCCGAAGTCCATCAGCTTGATGAGCCCGTCCTTGCGGATCATGACGTTCTCGGGCTTGACGTCGCGGTGGATGACGCCGACGGCGTGCGCGTGCGCCAGCGCGTGACAGACCTCGACGGAGATCAGCGCCGCCAGCTCGGGGAAGCGGAGCGCCCGCCCGGTCAGGAACTGCTTGAGCGTTTGGCCGTCGATGAACTCGGTGACGATGTACGAGCTCTGCGAGCCCGTGCCCGAGTAGTCGAAGATCTCCAGGATGTTCTCGTGCCGCAGCTTGGCCACCGCCTGGGCCTCGCGTTCGAGCCGCGCCTTCGAGTCGGGCTCACCAGCCAGGTGCTGATGCAGGATCTTGATCGCGACCTCTCGCTTGAGGGTCTCGTCCTGCGCGCGATACACGATCGCCATACCACCCTGGCCCACCTCTTCGATGAGCTTGTACCGATCGGGAACGCGGGCCTTCTCCATCCGTCACCCTGACGAACGTGTCATAGGTCCAAGCTACAGGTCGGATATTACGCGGACTTGCCAGCCCGCTTCAAGCGGGTCAGCCGTGCCTTGGCTGTCAGACGAGTGATATTACTCGCCCCGGTGAGAGCCGTCGCTCGGCCTCGTTCGCGTAACGCCTGGTCGGGCTTCGTCACGCCTGGTCGGCTTTCGCCGAGCCTGGGTCGATCGGGTGGGCCAGAAAGAACGGGAGCGCCTCGCTCATGAGGTCGAGCTCGGGGTCGAGCTGCTTGCCGATCCCCTCCGTGACCGCGATTGCGATGTTCACGATGGTGAAGCTGGGGTTCACCCGGACGCGGTGCCGGCGCAGGATCCCCAGCATGTCGAGCAGCACCTTGCCGACCTGGACCTGGCCCAGCCGGTACCCCCAGTAGCGGCCCACGAACTCGATGATCGCCGCCCGGTAGCGCTCGAAGGCCTCCGGATCGCGCGCCTCGGCCGCGCTCTCCGACATCCCGTACATGATGTGCGCCATCGCGTCCCCGTCCCGCTGCGCCCAGGCCGCGAAGAACTTGGCGAACCCCTTGCGGTGCGGCTCGTCGAGGATGCCCACCAGCCCCAGGTCGAGCAGCGCGAGCTTGTCGTCGGGGGTGATGAAGATGTTCCCCGGGTGGAGATCGGCGTGCACGAACCCGTCCTCGAAGATCATCTTCAGCAGCATGGCCAGGCCCAGACGGGCCACCCGCTTGGGGTCCGACCGCGTCGCCGGGGTGGAGAGGATCTTGGTCCCCTCGACGAAGCTCATGGTCAGGATCCGCTCGGTCGACAGCGGCTCGATCACCTCGGGGAAGACGATGTCGGGCTGGGCGCGAAAGTTGCCCTGGAAGCGACGGTTGTTGTCCGCCTCCACGCGGAAGTCGAGCTGGGCAAAGATGGCCCGCCCGAACTCCTCGACCGCCGCCACCGGCGCCAGCGTGGAGATCGACGGCACCAGGTTCAGCAGGCGCGCGCCCTGGCGCATCACCACCAGGTCGAAGGTGCAGAGCTCGACGACGTTGGGGCGGCGCACCTTGACCGCCACGATCTTTCCGTCGGAGAGCCGCGCCTTGTGCACCTGGGAGACCGAGGCCGAGGCCAGCGGCACGGGCGCGAACTCCGCGTAGAGCGTGTGGAGCGGCCGCCCCAGATCGCCCTCGATCGTCCGGACCACGTCCTCGAACGGAAACGGGCCGACGTGGTCCTGCAGCTCGGCGAGCGCGTTCGAGACGTACTCGGGCAGGATGTCGGGCCGCGTGCTCATGATCTGCCCGACCTTGATGAAGGTGGCGCCGAGCTCGCGAAACAGGTCGACGACCACCCGCCCCAGCCAGGCGCGCCGCCGATCGCGCCCCGCCCGCCGCAGCCAGAGCAGCGCCCACCCGATCCAGAACCGGACCCAGTGCTTGCTGACCCGCGCCCAGATCCCCAAGGCACGCGCCGCCAGGCGCCAGCGGGGGAGGGACTTCGCGGCCATGTCCGAAAGTCTATACTATCTCTTGATGACCGCTTCGTCGTCTGCATCCCCGGGGTTGGAGATGGCCGAGGGGGCTTCGGCCGCCGCGTTCGCCGCCAAGGTCGCCGAGCTGCGCAAGCAGGAGCCGCGCAGCGCGGTCGAGATGTGGCGGCGCCGGGTGGCGAGCAGCGCCGCGAGCCCGGCGTTCGGCTACTTCTCGGCCGGCGCCTGGAAGACGATGACCTTCGGCGAGGCCGACGTCGCGGCCCGGGAGATCGCCGCCGGGCTGGTGGCCGGGGGCGTCGTCCCTGGCGATCGCGTCTGCTTGCTGGCGCAGACGCGGGTCGAGTGGGCGCTGTGCGACGTGGCCATCCTGCTGGCGGGCGGCGTCACCGTGCCGATCTACTCCTCCAACACGGCCGAGCAGTCCGAGTTCATCATCCGCGACGCGGGCGCCAAGCTGGTCATCGTCGAGGACCCCTCGCAGAGCGAGAAGCTCCTGCCGCTGCGCGATCGGCTCTACACCGTGACCCGCCTGGTCCAGATCGAAGGGGACGTCGCGGGCGGCGACTTCGTGCAGTCGCTGGCCGCGCTGCGGGAGGCGGGGCGAGGCTGGCTGGCGGGACACGCCTCGGAGCTCGACGCGCACGGCGAGAACGTCGGGCCCGAGTCGATGTTCACCATCGTCTACACCTCCGGCACGACGGGGACCCCCAAGGGGGTGGTGCTGACCCACGGGAACCTCACCTCCTCGATCTGCAGCGCCGTGCGCGCGATGCACCTCGGGGAGGCGGACACCCAGTACCTGTTCCTGCCGCTGGCCCACATCCTGGCTCGTCAGACCGTCTGGGCCGGGTTCCAGGTCGGGTTCGCCACCATGTTCTCGCGCGGGACGGCCCAGATCCGCGAGGACCTGGGCGCGGTTCGCCCCACCTTCATGGCGGCGGTCCCGCGCGTGTTCGAGAAGTTCCACGCCGCGGTCCAGGCGGGCCTCAAGCAGGGCTCCGGGCTCAAGCAGTCGCTGGCCGGGTGGGCGGTCCGCACCGGGATGGCGCACGCCGCGGCGCTGCGTGCGGGGAAGCCCGCGGGCGGGTTCGGCCACTGGCTGGCCGACAAGCTGGTGCTCTCCAAGCTCCGCGCGCGCCTCGGCCTCGATCGCTGCCGCTTCCTGATCTCCGGCGGAGCGCCGCTGTCCGCCGAGATCGCCGAGTTCTTCCACGCCGCCGGCCTCCTGATCCTGGAAGGTTGGGGGCTGACCGAGACGACCTCGGGGATCTTCGTCAACCGGATGGATCGCTACCGCTTCGGCACCGTCGGTCCGGCGACCGATCTCGTCGAGTCCAAGATCGCCGACGACGGCGAGATCCTGGTGCGGGGCGCGCCGGTGTTCCGGCAGTACTACAACAACCCCGCCGACACCGCGGCGGCCGTCGAGCCCGAAGGCTGGTTTCACACCGGCGACATCGGGCACCTCGAGGATGGGTTCCTGCGCATCACCGACCGCAAGAAGGACCTGATCGTCACCGCCAACGGGAAGAAGGTGGCGCCGCAACCGATCGAGAGCGCGCTCAAGGCGACCTCACCGCTGGTCGCGCAGGTGCTGTTCTACGGCGACAAGCGCTCGTACTGCGTTGCGCTGGTGACGCTGTCCGAGGAGGCCGGCAAGCGATTCGGCGCCGGGGCGGCCGAGTCGGCCGAGCTCAAGGCGGCGCTGCAGAAGGACGTCGACGCGGTCAACGGCAAGCTCGCCTCCTTCGAGCGCATCAAGCGCTTCGCCATCCTGCCGCACGAGTTCACCGAGGCGGGGGGCGAGCTGACACCCAAGCTGTCGATCAAGCGCAAGGTCGTGATCGAGAAGTACGGCGAGGTGCTCGAATCGCTCTACCACGGCGCGGCCGCTCACGCGGACTGACGGCGGCGGGGGCGGGTGGGGCGAAGACGGTCAGGGCCGGAAGGCGCGCAGCTCGTTCAACAGCGACCCGAGAAGGGTGCGCAGGCGGTCGAAGCCGGGCTCCACCACGGCGAACGCCTCTTCGTCCATGTAGAGATCGCGGCGCATCTCGATCTGGATGGCGTGGATGTTGTCGGCCGGTCGCCCGTGGTGCGCGGTGATGAAGCCCCCCTTGTAGGGATCGTTGGGCCGCACCGTGAGGCCCGCGGCCTCGAAGTGGCGCACCACCAGCGCGCGCAGGTCGGGAGAACAGCTGGTCCCTTCGCGATCGCCCGGGACGATCTGGGCGCGCACGCGCCCGGTGTCGGTGTGCCCGGAACGCCCGCGCGACGGCATCGAGTGCCCGTCGACCAGCACCGCGAAGCCGAAGCGCTGGCGGGCGCGGGCGAGCGCCCGGGCGAGCGCGTCGTGGTAGGCGGTGTGGATGGCGGTGCGCCCGCTCCACTCGGCGAGCGTGAGCGGCCGGGCCAGCGCCGGCGCGCCGGTGGTGGTCACCGCCCAGATGAACCCGCGGCCGTCGGCGTTGCGCGGGGCGCGGTGCTCGGGGACCGCGCCGGGCGCCACGTCGTCGGGATCTCGGTTCAGATCGCACACGAACCGCGACAGCTGCGCCGCCACGTACGTCTCCGGCCCCTCCGGCTCGCCGATGCGGTAGAGGCGGTCGACGAAGAGGTCGGCGTCGCCCCGCACCTCCAGCTCGGGGGTCAGCGTCTCCTCGAACCCCGCCGTCCGCACGCCGGCGTGCGGGACGCTGACCACCACCGGCGTGGTCGGCTCGGCCGCTGCGCGCGCGGTGAACGCGCCCTCCACGATTCCCAACATCGTCGCCTAACCCCTTTCTAACATGGCTAAAACGTCATGTTGTAGCCGAGATCGGCGACCAGACCGGCGCTGTTGCCGGCGATCTCGTCGCCCGCCGAGGTCCGACCGAGGTCGATCCAGAGGTACCGGAGCCCGACCGCCAGGAAGCCGGGCTTGAGCAGGTAGGTCAGCTGCGCGCCGCCGCCGAGCGCCGGGGCGTTGACGGAGGCGGAGTCGACCTGCGGGGTCCCCGGATTGGCGGTGACGCGCACCCACCCCCACGACCAGCCGGCGTCGGCCTCCAGCGCCAGCCCCAGCTCGGACCCCAGGGAGATGCCGCCGCGCACCACGCCCAGCACCGGGAACTGGTTGGTCTCCAGCCGGGCCGTACCGTTCATGTTGACCCCCCCGCCCGTCACGTCGCCCCGCAGATAGCCGGCCGCGAACCCGGTCCAGAGCCGGAGGTGGGGGACGCGCACGGGCGCCAGCCCTTCGACGAAGGCCGCCGGTCCCACCGTCTCGCCGAAGTTGCTGAACAGGCCGACGCGCGCGCCGGCGACCAGCCGGACCGGCGGCGGCGTGACCTCCAGGGTCGCGTCGGCGCGGAGCGTCTGCGAGGCCATCACCGCCACCGTCTGGCGGTGAGGATCGCGCGTCCGGTCGGGCAGGTACTCGGCCACGTACTCCCCCTCGCGCGGGACGCGGACCTCGCGGATGCGCCCCTCGGGCGTGTCCCAGCTCAACCCGGAGACCGCGGTCGGCGTCCCGTTGGCGTCGACCGCCTGGACGCGCAGCAAGGTGCCGTGGCGGCCGTCGCCGACCACCCGGGGCGAGGCCACCTGCAGGGCGAGCCGGGCCGGCGGTCCGCCGGTCACGCGGAGACTCTGGGCGCCGACCACGTTGCCCAGAGTGGCGTCCACCAACACGCTCTCGCGCCCGTCGTAGCGGCGCGGCGGCGTGACGGAGATGGTGGCCAGCCCCTCCGCGCTCACGGCGGCCGAGGTCGGCCGCCCGTCGACGCGCACGAACACCTCGGCGGCCGAGACCGGGTTGGCGAAGCGATCGCGCGCCGCGATGGTGACGGTCACGGGGCGCGTCTCGCCGACGATCAGCGCGGGGCTCGCCGCGGTCACCGCTAGCTTGTGCGGCGGGCCGGGGCGCAGCGAGACCTTGAGGTCGCTGCGCGCGGGCGGCGTGCCCGCCGCCACCGCGGCCACCGCGACGGCGCCCGCGCCGACGCGCGCGGGCGCCTCGAACAGGAAGCGGGCCTCGCCCGGGGGGCCGCCCAGCGGGTGCGCCAGTCCCCCGGAGGTGACGAGCGACAGCTTGGCGGGCGCCGCGGGCGCCCCGTTCTCGTCGAGCGCGGCGACGGTGATCTCGGTGAAGCTCCCCACCTCGACCGAGGAGGGCGCCAGCACCAGGATGCGCGGGAAAGGCGGGAGCTGGAGATCGACCTCGGTCTCGCGCGACGCGCCCGTGTGGTCGACGGCCCGCGCCGCCGCCTTGTGCACGCCGGGCGGGACCTCGATCGGGATCTCCACGTGTCCCTGGCGATCCGCGATCACCGGGCCGAACTGGCGGTCGGCCACCCGCATGGTCACCGAGGCGCCGGCCCCGGTGCGGAACGGGTACACCGTCGCGCCCTCGAGGACGATCCGCGTCGCGCAGTGGAGCCGGGCGGCGCCGCTCCCCAGCTCGGTCAGCAGCAGGGCCACCTGCGGGAACCGATCCTCCGGGGGCCGATAGAGGACCGAGAAGTGCCCCGGCCCCAGCGCGCGCGGCGGCTCGAGGGTCCCCACCGTCGTCAGCACGCGCAGCGGCACGAAGCGCTCGGCGTCGGGGCCGGAGAGGTCGATGGTCACCTCGACCTCCTTGTCAACGCCCAGCTTGAGCGAGGCGCGCGCCGGGTGCATGGCGATCGTCGTCGAGGCCCGCTGCTCGGGCGGCGCGGCGGGGCCCGGCGTGGCCGCCGGCGCGGCGGCGGCCGCGCGCGCGGCGAGCGCCGTGGAGGCGACCCAGCCAAGGACGAGCGCCCGCGCCGCGCGCACGGCTAGAGCTCCTGCGAGACGGGCAGCGTGAGACGAAAGACGGTCACCACCGGCTCGTTCCAGCTGCCGGGCTCGTCGAGCAGGACCAGATCGCCGCCCGCGCCGCGCGCGATCTCGCGGCTGACGGCCAGGCCGAGGCCGGTCCCCTGTTCGTCGCCTTTGGTCGTGAAGAAAGACTCGAACAGGCGCGAGCGAACCGCCTTGGCGATCCCGGGGCCGTTGTCGCCCAGCTCGATGCAGGTGAAGCGCGGGTTCTCCGGCAACACGCGCGCGCGCAGCTGGACGACCGGCGCCGCGGCGCCGGAGACGGCGTCGAGCGCGTTGCCGAGGAGGTTGATCAGGATCTGCTCGAGCGCGTGGGGCGCGGCGGCCACCGGCGGCACGTCGGGCGCGATCTGCGTGCGCAGCGTGACGGCCGCCTTGCGCAGCCGGAACTCGAGCAGCGAGGTGACCCGCACCAGCACCGCCCCCACCTCGGTGCGCCCCTTGCCCCCGAGCTGGGCCGGCACCGAGAGCTGGCGCAGGTTGGCCACCAGGCCGGTGAGGCGCTCCGACTGCTCGACGATGTGGCGCGCGAAGTCGAGCACCTCGTCGAGCTCCAGGCGATCCTTCTCCAGCAACAGCTGCGCGAGGCCCTTGATGGCGAACAGGGGCTGCCGCAGCTCGTGGATCTGCTGGGCCGCGAACCGGCCGAACTCCGCCAGCCGCCCGGCCGCGGCCAGCAGGTCGCGCAGGCGGCGCAGCTCGGCGGCGCTCTCGCCGTCCCCGGCGGGCGCGGGCGGCGCTTCGCTGCTCGGAGGCTGGCTCGCGGGGTCGTTCGCCGCCTGGCCTGCAGCCGGACCTGGACGGTCGCTCGGATCGGGCGGCGGCGTCATGTGGGGATCACTTCTTCCATAGATCGGTCGACTCGGGCGTCAGCGCGGGCGGCGCGCCGTGGCGGACCAGCGTGGCCGAGCTCTGTCGCGTCCGGCCCGAGAGGTCCTCCGCGGCCACGTCGACCGCGTTCTTCCCGGTCTTGAGCGGCACCGTGGCGGTGAAGTGTCCGTCGGCGCCGACGGTGGCGCGGGCGCCGTTGACGGTCACCACCGAGGACGGGGCCGCCCGGCCTTGCACCTCGGTCTCGGCGACGCCGTGCCGCTGCTCGGCGGCGGGCCACACCACCTCCAGCAGCACCTCCTCGGGGATCCGCTCGGGATCGCTGGGCGCCGCGCCCGCCTCGCTCGAGGACTGGGTCCCCTCGGGGAGGGTGAGCGACTTGCCCCCGGCGGTGAACGTCGCCTTGCCGGAGAGCGCCGCCACGGACACGCGCCCGCGCTCGTCGGAGAGCACCACGAAGTGCGCCGGCCCCTCGTTGGCGGTGCGGGTGTCGCGCGAGGTGATCGCCAGCCCCTCGTTGCCGCTGACCCGGGCCACCACCTTGCCACGGCGCAGGTCGACGGTGGCCCCCTTGGCCAGCCGGTCGAGCTCGATCTCGACCCGCTCGCGCAGCTCGATCTCCGTCCCCGCCGAGAGGCTGAGCACCGCGCGTCCGCCGGCCGCGGTGCGCACCACGTCCGAGCGGGTCAGGGTGTCCCCCTTCTTGATCGGCAGCCAGAGCCCCCCGCGCTGCGCTTCGACGGTCCCGGTCGCGGCCGTCACCTGAAACAGCGCCTCCTCGGACCGGGCGGGCGCGGCCGCGCTGGGCGGGGCCAGCGCGGCCACCGTCGGCCCGGGCGCGCGCGGGCCCAGGGCGAGAAAACGCCGCGAGACGAGCGCCGCCGCCCCGAGCGCCATCAGACCGCTGACGACGAGCAGGGTGGTGCCGAGCTTCCGGCTGGGCGGCGCGGCGGTCACGGCCGGTGGGCCCTCCCTTCGTCGGCGGGGAAGGTGAGGGTGAAGGTCGTTCCGCCCCCCACGCTGCTGTCGACGGTGATGGCCCCGCCGTGATCCTCGACGGTGCGGTGCACGAACGACAGCCCCAGCCCGGTGCCCGAGCGATCGCCCTTGGTGGTGAAGAAAGGGTCGAAGATGCGCGGGAGGTGCTCGGCGCTGATGCCGCTGCCGGTGTCGGCGATCCGGACCCGCACCACCTTGTTGTCGATGATGCCGGTCTCGAGCGTCAGCGTCCCCCCCTTCTTCATGGCGCTGCGCGCGTTCTGGATGATCTGGATGAACGACTCCTGCAGCTGCGTGGCGCTGCCGCGCACCGGCGGCGTGGCGGTGTACTTGCGCACCACCTCGATCCCGGCGGCGGCCAGATCGCTCGGGCCGCACAGCTCGACGGCGTCGTCCAGCGTGCGGGCCATGTCGACCGGCGTCGTGTCGTGTCCGCTCTGGCGCTGCGCCAGGCGCAGCATGTTCTGCACGATCTTGCGGATGCGCAGCGCCTCGCTCTCCAGATCCTGCAGCAGCGGCCGGGCAGGGTGGCCGCCCGGCAGGTCGGCGATGAGCAGTTGCACGATCCCCAGCGCGCCGGTCAGCGGGTTGTTGATCTCGTGCGCCACGCCGGCGCCGAGCTCCCCCAGCGCCGACAGCGACCGCGAGCGGAACAGGAGATCCTGCGCCTGCCGCAGCTCGGCCGTCTTCTCCTCGACCCGCTTCTCCAGGGTCTGGTTCCAGGCTTTGATCTCGTCGGTCTGCTGGGTGATCTTCAGCCGCGCCTGCTCCAGCCCGGCGGCCATCTGGTTGAACGCGGCCGCCAGCTCGCCAAGCTCGTCGGGCGCCGTGGCGGAGATGCGCGCCTCCAGCCGGCCGGCCTCGATCTGGCGCGAGCCGGCCACCAGGGCGGCGACCCGATCGCTGAGCCGGCGGGCGAAGATCCGCGCCGCGATGGAGCCGATGAACGCCGCCACGGCGATCCAGAGCAGCGTCGCCAGCGTGATCTTGTTGACCGGAAGCAGCGCCGCGTCGACCGTCTTGTCGACCAGCGCGCCCATCGCCCAGCGGTTGACCGGCGTGAAGGCGCCGATGAGCCGGCGCCCGTCGCGAACGTACTCGGCGACGATCGAGCCGGGCGGCGTCTCCCCCTCGCGCGCGCCGGGGAGGCGGATGGTCGCCAGGTTGCCGACGCCGCCGCGCGAGGCCGAGGCGATGAGCCGCGCGCGGGCGTCGACCAGCGAGACGTCGGCGTCGGCGCCCGCCAGCCCGGCGATGTAGTTCCCCAGCCGCTTGAGCGAGACCTCGGCCGCCAGGATGCGCCGCCCGCCGCCCAGCTTGGGATCGAACGCCACCGCCAGCACCACGTGCGGCAGCCGCAGCGGCCCCCCCAGGAAGATCGGCCCCATCCCCTGGCCGGCCGACAGCGCGGCCCCCAGCGGCGCCATCAGGCCGACCCCCTCGACGTCGGTCGGCCGCATCGGCTCGTGGCCGCTGAAGGCGTCGTAGCGTCCCGGGTTCTCCAGGTAGGCCGGCTGGCCGATCAGCGTCCCGTGCTCGTCGAACATGGCGGCGGCGCAGAAGTCGTCGCTCTGGTGGTAGACGAGCTGCAGGAACTTGAGCAGCGCCTGCGGCGACGGCCCCTCGTCCTGGCCCGAGCGGGTGAGGTCGAAGATCTTGGCGTCGACGCGCAGGATCGACAGCAGGTTGTCGACGTGGCTCTCGGCGTAGCCGGCCACCTGCTTGGCGACCGTCAGCTCGTTCTCCTCCAGCGCGCCGCGCAGGGCCCCCTGGCCGATGTGCAGCGACGAGTAGCCGGCGATGGCCAGCGGCAGCGCCGAGACGCCGATCGCCAGCAGCGTCAGCTTGGACAGCAGCTTCACGGGCCGCCCCCGGGGCAGCCGGCGTCGCTCGCCGGGGGCGAGGCGTCGCTGGCGCCGGCGTCGGAAGGCCCAGGCAGGGGGCCGCCGGTGTAGAGGAACGGAACGTTCGCGTACGAGACCGAGCCCCCGATCGGATCCGAGGCCAGGACCGTCGCCGTCCCGCTGCCGGGAGGCACCAGGCCCTGGATGCGGTTCGCGTTCACCAGCTTCGGGCAGAGCAGCGGCACGCCGTCGAAGGTGATCACCGTGGTCGCCGAGAAGCTCTCGCCGACGATCGTGATGGGGAGGTACCCGGTCGCCGGGCCCGTGGTGGGGGAGATCTCGCGGATGCTGGGCGGCGCGACGAAGCGGAAGGTGCCGGCCAGCGTGGCCTCGACCCCGGCCGAGGTCACGGTGACGACGGCCGGGCCGGCGGCGTGCGCCGGGGTGAACACCGTCAGCGCGGTGGGGGTGACGGTCTGGACGTTGGCCTGCTCCGCGTCGAAGGTGACCGACGTCGCGCCGTCCACGAAGCCGGCCCCCGAGATGGTCACCAGCGTCCCGCCCATCGTCGTGCCCGCCGTGGGCGAGATCCCGGTGGCGACGGCCGCCCGCACGAGCGCCAGCACGGCCCGCGCCTCGGCCGTGAGGCCGACGCCGTCGGTGGCCACCGCGTCCACCGTCAGCGCATCGCCGTCGGAGACCGGCGGCGGCACGGTGACGGTGAAGCTGCAGGCGGCGCCGCTGCCGCCGGTGACGTTACACGGGGGCGTGGGCACCGGCCCGGCGCCCGTGGAGACGGTGACGACCAGCCCGGCGATCCGACCGTACCCGTCGTCGGCGGCGACCACCACCGCCAGCGCCGCGCCCGCCGCGACGGCGCTCCCGTCGGGGCTGGTGATCGCCACCGTCGGCGGGTCGGTGTCCGGCCCCAGCGACCTGAAGGCCATCGGCAGCCGGGCGGTGTGCCCGCGCGGATCCCGCACGACGAGGTCGTACGTGCCGGTCGGAAGGCCGGCGGGGATCTGCGCCCCGAGGATCGCGTCGCTCTCCCAGAAGACGCCCAGCAGGTCGTAGCTGCCGCGGGCGGTGGGGGCCGGCGTGGCGGCGAACGTGGCGGTCCACCCCGTGACGTCGAGGGCGGAGTCGCCCGAGACGGCGTCGAACTGATAGGTGGGGCGAAACCCGTTGCCGTAGATGTCGGCGGCCAGCGTGACGTCGTTGTAGCCGGCGTCCGGCGTCAGCGCGGCGAGCGTGGCCGGCTGTTCGGCGCCGACGCCGCACCCGGCGGCCGCGCCGAGGAGCATCGCGGCCGTGGCCGACCGTGCCGGAGCCATCGCGCGCATTCTAGTCGAAAAAGGCTTCCGTCCGGATCTGGGCCTTCCGGTTGACGCCGCGGGCGACGAGCTCGCGCTTGACCTCGGTGATCATGGCGCCGTTGCCCACCAGGTAGAAGGTCGGCGCGGCCAGGCTGGGCAGGCCGTCGAGGAGGGCCCCGGTGATGCGGCCGCGCTCCCCGGTCCAGCTCGCCTCGGGGGCGGTCAGGTAGATGCGCAGGTCGGCCCCGGCCCGGTCCGCCAGCGCCTCGATCTCGGCGCGGGCGAACAGATCGCCCTCGGCGCGCGCCCCCCACAGGACGAGGCAGCGGCGGGCCTCGCCGCCGCGCTCGCGCCGGCGCGCCAGCTCGCCCAGCATCGGCATGACCGCCGCGATGCCGGTCCCGGTGGCGCCGAACACCACGTCGCCCGGGTGCGACGGGTCGAGCACGAAGAACCCGTGAGGGCCGGTCATGTTCACCACCGTCCCGAGCGGGAGGGACATCAGGAACTCGGAGGCCTTGCCCTCGGGGATCACCCGGATGATGAAGCGGAGGACCTCGCCGGCGTCGCTCTGCGAGGCGATCGAGTAGCTGCGGCGCGGGTGGATCTCGCCCCCCGGCGACTCCGCGCCGATGGAGATGGAGACGAACTGTCCGGCCTTGAACTCGAGGCGCGGCGGCTCGCGCAGGGCGAAGGAGAGCTCGGCGATGTTGTCAGCGATCGTCTCGCGGGCGACGAGCTCTGCGGTGAAGGAGGCGGGCACGGCCCGATCATAAACGAGTCGTGCTAGCTTCGCCGAATGTCGATGCGCGTGCGGGAGACGATTGCCGTGGCGGCGCTGGCGGGGTTGCTGGGCGTGGGCGGCTGCCAGAGGCGGGACGACGCGGGGAAGCCGGCCCCCGTCCCGCCGCTCGATCCCGCGGCCGGGGCGGCGTTGCCCGCCACTGCCGCCGTGCCGCCGCCCTCCGCCCAGCCCGCGCCGGCTCAGCCTGCGGCAGCTCAGCCTGCCGCGGCCGAACCCGCCCCGGCGCGGACGGCGGCGGACGACCCCGGCGCCTCGATCACCGGCGCCATCGTGCTCACGCCCGCCATGGCCAAGGCGCGCGCCAAGATGGGCCCGACGGGGACGCTCTATCTCGTGGCCCGGCGGATCTCGGACAACCCGACCGCGCGCGGCACCCTGATCGCGGTCAAGAAGATGCCGGCCGACAAGTTCCCCCTGCCGTTCGCGCTCACCGCGGCCGACATGCCGTTCCAGAACGGCCCGTTCGACGGCGACCTCACGCTGACCGCCCGGATCGACCAGGACGGGGATCCGCTCACGCACGAGAAAGGGGACGTGTTCGGGACGCTGGCCAAGGTCCGGGTTGGCTCGCGCGACGTCAAGCTGGCGCTCGACCAGGTCCAGAAGGAGACCGAGTCGCTGGCCAGCGGCGCCCCCATCATGGGCGGCTTGCGCGGACCCGCGGGCGGCGCTGGCGAGCTGCCGCCCGGCCACCCGGCGATGGGCGGCGGCGACCTGCCTCCCGGCCACCCCTGATCCGCCAGGCCCTGAGAGCCGACGTCGTCCTCCGCCGATCTAGTCGACTCGGTTGTGGTAGTTTGCGCGGCATCATGGACTACAAAAAGCTGCGCGACATGGTCAGCCACCGGACGACGTTCGAGTACGACTCGGGGTCGAAGGTCATCGGGACGATCGCCGCCTGCATGCCGGCCAACGGTCCGGTGCAGATGCTGGTCCTGTCGAAGGTCTCGGTGCTCGACGCCGGACAGAACGTCATCGCCAAGTACGAGGAGCTGCCGCTGGTCCCCAACAACCTGATCGGCTTCCAGATCACCGAAGGTCCCTTGTGAAGCGCGCGGCGACCTTCGTCGCCGTATGCATCGCCGCGCTGGCCGGGGGTTGCGCGCCGGCTTTCACGATCGTCGACGATCCCTTCGATATCGCCGAGACGACCGGCGTTCCCCAGATCAGCGCCGTGGTCGACGCCGGCGGCGGCGACGTCACGCTGTCGGGACCGCTGGCCATGGAGCCATCCGACGGCGTGGCCGTCGTCGGCGAGACGCTCTGGGTGCGCGGCAGCTCGTTCGGCCGGCAGCCGACGGTCCAGGTCGGCGGGCGGCCCGCCGCGGTCCTCGGCCGGACCCGCGACGGCGGGCTGGTGGTCCGCGTGCCGCCGGGGACGCCGGCCGGCACTCAGTCGGTGACGGTCAGCAACGAGGTCGGCAAGAGCGAGCACCCGATCAAGGTCCGCCGCTACGCCGCCGTGCTGGCGCCCGGGAGCGGCCAGATCGGATGGAACGAGCTGGCGGCCGACGGTCCGAGCGCGGCCGGCGCCACCGCGGTGCCCGGCGCGCGCTGGCTGGCGCTGTCGAGCGACGGGCGGGCGGCCTACGTCGCGGACGCCGCCGGGGCGGCGCTGGTGGTCATCGATCTCCCCGCGCCCGGCACGCCGAAGGTGATCTACCAGCTCGAGCTGGGGGCAGGGGGCGGCCCGGTCCTGGCGCTGGCGGCGGCGGCGCGCGCGCCGCTGCTGGCCGTCGTGCGGGCCAACGACGTGGTGCTCATCGACACCAGCTCGCCGCTGCACCCGGCGCGGTTCTCGCCGCGGGCGTTTCCCCAGGCGGTGCGCGATGCGCGGGTGGTGGCCGCCGACGTCTCGCCCGACGGGAAGCTCCTGGCGGTGGGGACCGAGCTCGGCAACCAGGTGGTGATGCTCGACCTCGGCCCGTCGGGGCACACGCCGGTCATCAGCATGCTGCCGATCGCGTCGGAGGTGCGCGAGAGCGTCCTCTCAGATCTGGCGTTCGCGCCCGCGGGTGACACGCTGTGGGTGCTCTCCGGCGACACGCCGCGCAGCAAGGCGGTGGGCCCCGAGCCGACCGACCTCTGGGCCGTCCAGGTGCAGAGCGACTCGCAGTCGATGGCCAGGCTGACGGCCGCGCGGCAGGTGGAGGCCGCTGCGGCGGCCGCGCCGGTCGGGCTGGGCGTCGGGCGCGCGCTGCCGCTGGCGAGCGGCGCCGCCATCCGCCTGCCGCCCGAGCGAAACACGGTCTTCTTCGCGGCCAGCGACCGCCAGAGCCACGGGACGGCGATCTTCCGCGTCGGCGCGGCCGACGAAGCGACGGCGGCGCTCGCCAGCCCCGAGCGGCTGGGGCGTCCCGACGTCTCGCCGGACGGGCGCTGGCTGCTGGCGCCCGCTGCGGCGCAGGACGGCGCGGTCCGCGTCCTGCCCACCGTCATCGACGGCCGCCCCGCGCCCGCGGGCGCGGGAGGTCCGATCGACGCGGTGGCGGCCGGCGCGGGCGAGCTGCCGCCGGCGGTGCGCCCCGCGCCCGAGCTCAGGATCCAGCCGTGAAGCGGGTGCGCGCCATCGTGCGGGGGCGCGTCCAGGGCGTGGGGTACCGGGCCTCCACGGCGCACGAGGCGCGGCGCCTCGGGGTGGCCGGGTGGGTGCGCAACCTGCCCGACGGCACGGTCGAGGTCGAGGCCCACGGCGACGCGGCGGCCGTCGACGCGCTCTGCGCCTGGCTGGGGCAGGGGCCGCGCGGCGCGCGCGTCACCGGGGTCGACCTCCAGGATCTGGGCCCGGATCTCTCATCTGTGGCGCAGCACGAACCGGGAAACGAATTCGCGATACGCTGACGGCGCGGAGGGCGCAATGGCCAACGACGACTCGAAGAACGCTTCTGGTGTCATTCAATCGGTCTCTCGCGAAGCACGGCGGTTTCCGCCCCCGGCGGGGTTCGCCGAGCGCGCGGCGATCAAGGACGCCGCCGCTTACCAGAAGCTCTACCGCCGCTCGATCGACGATCCCGAAGGGTTCTGGGCCGACACCGCCAAGGCCGAGCTCAGCTGGACCAAGCCGTGGGACAAGGTCCTCACCTGGAACCTCCCCTGGGCGCGCTGGTTCGACGGCGGCGAGCTGAACGTCTCGGCCAACTGCCTCGACCGGCACCTGGCGACCCGCGGCGACAAGGTGGCGCTCGACTGGGAGGGCGAGCCGGGCGACGCGCGCAAGCTGACCTACAAGCAGCTGCACGCCGAGGTCTGCAAGTTCGCCAACGTCATGAAGGGGCTGGGCGTCGGCAGCGGCGACGTGGTGGCGATCTACCTGCCGATGATCCCCGAGGCGGCGATCGCCATGCTGGCCTGCACGCGCATCGGCGCCACGCACACCGTGGTGTTCGGCGGCTTCTCCGCCGAGGCGCTGCGCGACCGCATCAACGACTGCGGCGCCAAGCTCTGCATCACCGCCGACGGCGGCTGGCGCCGCGGCAAGGCGGTCCCGCTCAAGGCGAACGTCGACAAGGCGCTGGCCGAGACGCCCACCGTCAAGAGCTGCATCGTCGCCCGCCGCACCGACGAGACGGTGCCGATGCTGGCCGGCCGCGACCTCTGGTGGGACGAGCAGATGGAGGGGGCCCAGGCCGACTGCCCGGCGGTGAGCCTGCCGGCCGAGCACCCGCTCTTCATCCTCTACACCTCCGGGACCACCGGCAAGCCGAAGGGGGTGGTGCACACCACGGGCGGCTACCTGCTGGGCGCGCACCTGACGACGAAGTACGTCTTCGACCTGCGCGAGGACGACGTCTACTGGTGCACCGCCGACGTCGGCTGGGTCACCGGCCACAGCTACGTCGTCTACGGCCCGCTGTCGAACGGCGCCACCTCGGTGATGTACGAGGGAGCGCCCGACCACCCTGAGAAGGACCGGTTCTGGTCGATCGTCGAGCGTCACAAGGTCTCCATCTTCTACACGGCGCCGACGGCGATCCGGGCCTTCGTGCGCTGGGGCGACGACCTGCCGAAGAAGCACGACCTGTCGTCGCTGCGCCTGCTCGGCAGCGTCGGCGAGCCGATCAATCCCGAGGCCTGGATGTGGTACCACGAGGTGATCGGCGGCGGGCGCTGCCCGATCGTCGACACCTGGTGGCAGACCGAGACGGGCGCCATCATGATGACGCCGCTGCCGGGGATCACCTCGGCCAAGCCGGGGAGCTGCGCCATTCCGTTCTTCGGCGTCGAGCCGGAGGTGGTCAAGCGCGACGGCGTGCCGTGCGGTCCCAACGAGGGGGGCTTCCTGGTGATCAAGAAGCCGTGGCCGTCGATGCTGCGCGGCGTGCACGGCGATCCCGAGCGCTACCGGAAGCAGTACTGGTCGGAGATCAGCGGCGTCTACTTCACGGGCGACGGCTCGCGCCAGGACGAGGACGGGTTCTTCTGGGTCATGGGGCGCGTCGACGACGTGCTCAACGTCGCCGGGCACCGCCTCGGCACCGCCGAGATCGAGAGCGCCCTCGTCTCGTACCCCGGCGTGGCCGAGGCGGCGGTCGTCGGTCCCCCGCACGAGCTCAAGGGGCAGGCCATCTTCGCCTTCGTCACGCCCAAGGCCGGCGTGGCGCCGGGCCCCGACCTGAAGAAGGCGCTCGTCGATCACGTGGTCAAGGAGATCGGCGCGCTGGCCCGTCCCGACGAGATCCGCTTCACCGACGCGCTCCCCAAGACGCGCTCGGGGAAGATCATGCGGCGTCTGCTGCGCGAGATCGCCACCAGCGGCGCCGTGCGCGGCGACGTGACCACGCTGGAAGACATCGGCGTCATCAGCCGCCTGTCGGCGGCGCGCGACGACGAGGAGTAGGGCGCCGTCGCGCGGGAGCGCGCTCACGCCCTGGACATGTTCATCATCGCCTCGGCGGCGCGCTTGCCCATCTCCTCGGGCGGCAGATCCTCTTTGTGGGTGGCGATCGACCACTTGTTCCCCCACTTGTCGCCGAGGACGCCGTAGCGGTCGCCCCAGAACATGTCGTCGAGCGGCATGACCACCTGCGCGCCGGCGGCGGTGGCCCGCGCCCACAGCGCGTCGGCGTCGGCAACGTAGAGGTGAATCCCCGCCGTCAGCGGCGGGCCCATCATCGCGTCGGCGAGCATAACGATCGAGTCACCGAGCTTGAGCTCGGCGTGCATCACCTTGCCGTCGGGAGTCGGCGTGCGGTGTCGCTCCTCGGCGCCGAACGCCTTCTTGTAGAAGTCGATCGCCTCGCTGGCGCCGTTGACGCTGAGGAACGGCGTCACCGTCCGGAACCCCTCGGGAATCGCTTTGACCTCGGCCATCGTGCACCTCCCTCTGTCTTCCTTGTTATTCACGGGGGCAGGGGAGAGCAACGACGACGCGGCCGAGGTCGGACGGCCGTCAAAGCGGGCGGACCGGCATGCACAGCAGGCAAGAGAACGCGCCGGTCTTCTCGTCCACGACGAAGTCGCGCTCGTAGATCTCGAGCGCGGGGCGGTCGTCGGGCTGGTAGCGGCTCTTCGGCAGCCAATCGATGACCAGCCGGTTCCAGGCGTCGCGGACCTCGGCCGAGACGCCGGTGAACCGACCGCAGGCGTAGCGACCGCCGACCACCGTCTCGAGGCCGATCTCGCCGACGGGCTGGAAGGCGGCGTCGACCTCGACGGCGCAGTCGTAACGGCACTTCTCGGGCGGCGTGATGGTCGGGTCGTCGAGGCAGACGCCGTACATCTGCCGGCGCGGCTGCATGAGCCCGGCGCCGCCGCACCAGGCCGCGAAGCGCTGCCAGGCGGCGGCGATGCCCGAGCCGCCATACGGGCCCACGTGGCGCAGGTAGGCGACGCGCGTGTCGGGGAGCGTCTTGATTGAAACGTCCATTTTGTCTCCTTTCGGCTGGGGGACGTGGCCCGTCGGCCACAGCTCCCCATCCTGGCGAAAGGCGTCCATGACTGCTTGATAGGCCTTGCGGTCGCCTTGACGGATCTTGCGGAGGGCGATGCAGTGGCGCTCGGCCCAGGCGCGGTAGCCGTCGCGCCGCCAGGCGGTGGGCGTCATGCGGAAGTGGGCGCGAAAGGCGCGCGAGAAGGCCTCGGCCGAGTTGAAGCCGACGTCGAGCGCGATCGCCAGCGCCGTGGTGTCGGGCGCGGTGAGCAGCCGCCCGGCCGCCACCTCGAGCCGCCGCCGCCGCACCCGGGCGGCCAGCGTCTCGCCCGTCAGCCCCTGGAACACCCGGTGAAAGTGAAACGGCGACAGCCGCGCCACCGCCGCCAGCGCCCCGAGATCGAGCGTGTCGGGGAGGTGCGCGTCGATGTGGTCCATGACGCGGTTGATGCGCTCGGTGTAGCTGCGGCGTTCCGTCACGGCTCCCTGTCTTTCTTGTCTTCCTTGTCTTCCTGGGCCGCTATCTATCAAAGTTCAGGGACGATGAGAGTACGGTCCTACGTCACAGGCGAGGCGCAGGCGCTGCTGGATCTGTGGGCGGCCGCGGACGCGACGCCCAGCCTCACCGACACGCTGGACGACATCGCCAGCGTCACCGCCAACGATCGCGCCCGCTGCTTCGTCGCCGACGTCGACGGGCGGCTCGTCGGGTCGGTGATCGCGACCTTCGACGGCTGGCGCGGGTACATCTATCGGCTGGCGGTCCACCCGGACCACCGTCGCCGCGGGATCGCGCGCGCGCTGGTCGCGGCGGCCGAGGAGGCGTTCGCCGCCTGGGGCGCCCGCCGCGTGACCGCGCTGGTCGAGAAGGAGCACCCCTGGGCCGTCGCGTTCTGGCGAGCGGTCGGGTACGCCGACGACGCGCGGATCTCGCGCTTCGTTCGCAACTTCCCCGGCGAAGCCGGCTGAACGGTGGCTAGCTGGGCGCCCCGCCGCCGTCGATCTCGCGCTTGCGCTTCATCGACTTGGCGACCAGCTCGGAGACGTTCAGCACCTGCACCTTGTCGCCGGCGTTCCGGTCCTGGACGCCGTCGCGGAGCATGATGGTGCAGAAGGGGCAGGCGGTGGCCACGGTGTCGGCGCCCGAGGCGATGATCTCGTCGGTGCGGTTGTGGTTCACGCGCGTCCCGATCTTCTCCTCCATCCACATGCGCCCGCCGCCGGCGCCGCAGCAGAAGCCGTGCTCGCGGTTGCGCGGCAGCTCGACGACGGCGTCCTTGCCGGCGGGGAGGGCGCCCAGCAGCGCGCGCGGGGCGTCGTACTCGCCGTTCCAGCGCCCCAGGTAGCAGGGGTCGTGCAGCGTGACCTTCGACTTGGCGGCCTCGACGGCGTCCATCTCGATCTTGCCGCTCTCGACCAGCTCGCGAATCAATTGCGTGTGGTGGCGGACCTCGAAGTTTCCGCCCAGCTGCGGGTACTCGTTCTTGATTGTATGGAGACAATGCGGGCAGGCGGTGACCACCTTCTTCACCTTCTTGGCGTTCATCGTCTCGATGTTCTGCTGCGCCTCCATCTGGTACAGCATCTCGTTGCCCGAGCGGCGCGCCGGATCGCCGGTGCAGCCCTCTTCCAGGCCCAGCACGGCGAAGTCGACGCCCCCCTCGCGCAGGATCTCGACCAGCGCCCGCGTCTGCTTCTTGATGCGGTCGTCGAACGCGCCCGCGCAGCCGACCCACAGCAGATACTCGGCCTCGGGGTGGTCGTCGAGCGTGGGGACGTTCATCCCCTCGGCCCAGTCCATCCGCTTGTCGGCGCCGATGCCCCAGGGGTTCCCGTTCCGCTCGAGGTTCGTGAAGGTGCGCGCCAGATCCGGCGGGACCTTCTCCTGCACGAGAACCAGGTTCTGGCGCATCTGGATGATCTTCTCGGGGTGGTCGATGAAGACGGGGCAGACCTCCTGGCAGGCGCCGCAGGTCGTGCAGGCCCACAGCACGTCCTCGGTGGTGCGGGTCCCGATGAGCGGCTTGACCTCGTCGGTCGCCGCGCCCGCGCCGTGCTGAAACTTGTCGAGCAAGGTGTCGAGCGGCCCGCGATCGGGCATCCGGGTGCGGAGATCGTCGCGCACGTCGTGGATGACCTGCATCGGCGACAGCGGCTTGCCGGTGTTGTAGGCGGGACAGAAGTTCGTGCAGCGCGCGCACTCGGTGCAGGCGAACCCGTCGAGCAACGACTTCCAGGTGAAGTCTTTCCACTCCTGAACGACGCCGGTGGCCGCGATGTCGTCGGCCTCCATGTTCAGCTTGGGGAGGATCCCGCGCTGCCCCAGCTTGCGGAAGTAGATGTTCGGCAGCGCCGCCAGGATGTGGCTGTGCTTCGAGTAGAGCAGGTAGTTGAGGAAGGCCAGCAGGATGATGACGTGAGCCCACCAGCAGACCTCGGACAGCGGCGGGTCGAGGCGCTTCATCCCGAAGTAGGTCACCATCAGCAGGCCGATCGCCGACAGGATGGCGGCGGCGTCCCGGCTCATCGGGATGAGGCGCGGCTGCAGCACGATGCGCCGGAAGAAGGCGAACACGATCACCGCCAGCACGGCGATCGAGAAGACGTCGATCATCCGGGCCAGGATCGCGCCGCCCGTCTGGCCGATGATGGCCGCCCAGCTGAACGAGGGGATGAGACCCTGGAGGATCGTCTCGGCCGAGCCGACGGTGATGACGATGAAACCCCAGAAGATCAGGAAGTGGTACTTGCTGCCGAGCGCGCTGACGAACCTCGGCCAGCGCTTGGCGGGGAGGGTGGTCTCCTCGACGACCTTCTTCTGGCCGAAGAAGTAGCGAGCCACCGAATCGGTCCGCTCGTCAGGGTTGTCGAAGCGGGACTCCGGCCGCCCGGCGCCGATCATCCGGGCGAAGCGGCGGAGCGTCCAGGCGAACATCCCGAGAGAGGCGCAGAGGAGCGCCGCGAAGAGGACGCGTCTCATTGGGGACGTCATCGTACCCCGAATGCGCTATACACGCCCGTATGCCGCTCAACCCCGAGCTCATCGAATTCCTGGCCTGCCCCAAGTGCAAGGGGGCGCTGAAGCTGCGCACCGACGAATCGGCCTTCGAGTGCGGGGCCTGCAAGCTGGCCTACGCCGTCGTCGACGAGATCCCGAACTTCATCCTGGATGAGGCTCAGCCCCTGGCGAGGTGAGTGCCCCGAGGCTCTGGCCCGGGAGTGTGGGAGTGTGGGTAGCGGAGCAGTTTTTTTGCGCTCCCCCGAGGGGGCCTTACACTCGTTCTTATGGGTGTCGATCGACGCCGAGCCCCCCAGGAGCGCCGGCAGAGTGACCGCGTCCCAGCGGTCTTCGCGGTCAAGAAGGCGGTCGCCGGATTCGACGGGCGGCCGCTGCGAGAGGTCCAGCTCTGCCAGGCCGAGGACATCGCCCCCTCGGGCATGACCATCAAGCGGCCCCGCGGCGGCGCCGTGCTGGCCCGGACCGAGCTGGCGCTGTCGTTCGCGCTTCCGGGATCGCAGCACGAGATCTCGGCCCGCGGCGTGGTGGTGAGCGACACCAGCACCGGTTCGTTCCGGCGGACCGGCGTGCGGTTCATCGCGCTCGCGCCCGAGCACGCCTCGCTCATCGCCGGATATTGCCGCCGGCGACCGGCGCGCTGACCACGCCTCAGCTCCCCAGCAGCGTCCGTCGCCGCAGGGGCACCCGGCGCACCGGGGCCTGGCCGATGAGGCGCGCCGCGCCCCAGCCCGAGACCAGCTCCCCCTCGAGATCGAGCCCGGGGAGGTTCTCTCGCCCGCACAGGAGCAGGTTCTTGAGCCCCGTCGCGTGGGGGAGGCCCATGACGTCGAGCGCCCCCGTGACCGCGCGCGCGTAGATCGGCGGCGGCGTGGCGGCCACGCTGGTCGCCCCGGCCTTGGCGCTCGCACCCGCTCCGGGGCCCCCCACCTCGACGCCGAGGCCGTCGTAGGGAGAGGCCGCCAGCAGGATCTGCTTGCCGAACCCCGGCCACAGGCGATCGAGCGTCTGGACCAGGCGCCCGCGCAGCGCGCGCAGGTAGCTGGGCCCGGCGTCGACCAGGTGCGCGGGCACGGCACACTCGACCCACAGCGGGATCCGCTCGGCCTCGCGCGGGCCGGGGCGGCCGGCGGTGACGGCCAGCGCGTTGTCCTCCAGCAGCGGGCGCGAGGGATCGCCGATCACCAGGAGCCGCGCCGGCGTCCCCGCCGGCAGCGCCTGGGGCTCGACCAGCAGCGAGAGCGCGTACCGGTAGCCGGTGAGGCGGAGGCCCGGGCGCGCCCGCGACGTGGGCGGCGGGCCGGCCTCGCTCAGCGTCGCCCGCAGCGCCGCCGAGGTGCCGGCCCAGACCAGCCACTGGCACCCGATCGTCTCGTCGCGCGGGCTGACCCGCAGCCCGACGGCGCGCCCGCGCCGGACCACGACGCCGACCGGCTCGAGCCGCCGCCGCCGCTCGCCGCCGAAGGTCTCCAGCCGTTGGAGCAGGATCTCCTGCAGCGCCGCCAGGCCGCCGTCGAGCACGTGCGGCCCGCGCCGCGCCAGCGCGACGGCGCGCGCCTCGGTGACCGAGCCGGCGCCGCTCGCCGCCAGAGCCGTGGCCAGCGCCGCCGGCGCCGCGGCGATGGCGCGAAACGGGTGGTCGCCGCCCAGCGGCGCCAGCGGATCGGTCCCGGCGCGCGGCAGCAGCGACTCGAGCCGCCCGACCTCGCGCCGCTCCCAGAAGCCGCTCGGCGGCAGCGTCATGGCGGTGGCCAGCAGCGGCTCGATGAGGCGCCCGACGGCGTCGAGCCGCTCGAGCGCGGCCCCGACCGTCGGCGCCGAGGGGCCGAAGGCGCGCTGGATCTCGCGCGTGGTGGCGGCCGGATCACCCCCCAGGTCCAGCCGCTGCTTGCCCCAGGTCACGCGCACGAGCGGCGTCGCCAGGGCGCGGCGCTTCACGATCGCGGCGCAGTCCAGCTCCTTGAGCAGGCGGGCCGTCTGCGGATCGTCGAGCGGGGGCAGCAGGGCGGGCGCCCGCGACAGCGGCGCGCCGCCCGCGTCGAACGTTGCCTGCCCGGCCTCGTCGCCGACCAGCAGCACCCGGAACCCGCGCCGCGCCAGCAGCGCCGCTGCGACCAGGCCGGCCGTCTCGCCCCCACAGACGATCACGTCGTAGAAGTTCGTGTCGACCATGGCAGGTCCCCGGTGGGTGGCTTAGAGGGTGCGCAGCGGCTCGATCCCCGGCGCGGCCCCCAGCACCCGAACCCGCCGCCCTTCGAGCACCACCCGCCGCTCGGCGATGGCGCGCACGACGGCGGGCAGCAGGCGGTGCTCCTCGGCCAGGATGCGGGCCCGCAGCGCCTCGTCGTCGTCGTCGTCGAGCATCGGCACCGCCGCCTGGGCGATGATCGGCCCGGTGTCGACGCCGCGGTCGACGAAGTGGACGGTGCAGCCGGCGATCTTCACCGCCGCCTCGTAGGCCTGGCGCACGCCATGGACGCCCGGGAAGGAGGGCAGGAGGGCGGGGTGGATGTTGATGACCCGGCCGGGGAAGGCGTCGAGCAGCTCGCCCGAGAGCACCCGCATGAACCCGGCCAGCACGACCAGGTCGACCTGGTGCGCGCGCAGCGCCTCGACCAGCGCGCGGTCGAACGACGCTCGGTCGGCGTGGTCGCGGTGGTCGACGATGAAGGTCGGCAGCCCCGCCAGGCGCGCGCGCGCCAGCGCCGGGCAGTCGGGGACGTTGCAGCCGACGACGGTGAGGCGCGCCGGGCCGAGCTCGTTCCGCTTGCCCCGATCGATGAGCGCCTGCAGGTTGGTCCCGCTGCCGGAGACCAGGACGCCGACGTTCATTGCGTGAGGAACTCCACCGGCGCGTCGGGGCCGTCGGCCTCCGCGACCTGCCCGACCGGGAAGACCTGCTCGCCCGACCGCTCGAGCAGCGTGACCGCCTCGGCGACCCGGTCGGCCGGGACGCAGACCAGCATCCCCAGCCCCATGTTGAAGGTCCGACGCATCTCCTCGGGCGCCACGCCGCCGCCGCGGGCCAGGAGCTCGAACAGCGGCGGGATGGGCCAGCTGCCCAGCCGGATCTGCAGCTTGAGGCGCGCGCCGTCCGGGATCATGCGGGTCGGGTTGTCGACCAGGCCGCCGCCGGTGATGTGGGCCGCCCCGTGGAGGAGATCGGCTTCGGCCAGCGCCCGCATCGCGCGGACGTAGATGCGGGTCGGGCGCAGCAGGGCCTGGCCGAGCGGCTCGCCCAGCCCGGGCGCCGTGGCCTCGAGGTCGAGCTTCATCTCCTCGAGGAAGACCTTACGGACCAGCGAGTAACCGTTGGAATGGAAACCCGAAGAGGCGAGGCCGAGGAGCTTGTCGCCCGGCTTGATGGCGGTGCCGTCGACGCGGCGGCTCTTCTCGACCACGCCCACGCAGAAGCCGGCCAGATCGTACTCGCCCGGCGCGTAGAACCCCGGCAGCTCGGCGGTCTCGCCGCCCAGCAGCGCGCACCCGGCCGCCTGGCAGCCGTCGGCGATACCCCCGATCACGCGATCGGCCACCCCGACCTCCAGCTTTCCTGAAGCGAAGTAGTCGAGGAAGAACAGCGGCTCGCCGCCACCGACGACCAGGTCGTTGACGTTCATCGCCACCAGGTCGATCCCGACCGTGTCGTGCTTGCCGGTCAGAAACGCCAGCTTCAGCTTGGTGCCGACGCCGTCGGTGCAGGAGACGAGCAGCGGCTCCTTGTAGCGCGCGGGGATCGCGCACAGGCCGGCGAAGCCGCCCAGCCCGCCCATCACCTCCGGGCGGTGCGTGCGGCGGACGTGCCCCTTGATCCGTTCGACCAGCTCGTCGCCGGCGTCGATGTCGACCCCGGCGTCGCGGTAGCTGAGCCGGGTGGTCACGCCGGCTCGCCGTCCGCGGGTGCCCCCGCGCGCCGACTGGTCCCCGCGTTGCTGATGGGGAGCGACCCGAACCGCTCCACGAACCCCTTGAGCAGGCGATCGAGCTCGCTCTCGGGCGAGGGAGACTCGGCGAAGCGGATCCAGCGCGCGCCGGCGTTCACCGCCCGCTCGATGTGTCGCGCGCCGCGGCCCGCCACGTAGTGCCGCAGGGTCTCGTCGGGCTGGGAGCAGGCGTAGAAGACCATGGCGCTGCGTCCCACCCGGTAGTCCATCACCCCCTCGGCGCGGGTCTGCAGGACGCCGGCCACGTCGGGGGCAGCGGTCGAGGCTTCCGAGATCTTGTGCCAGACGCCAAAATGCACGGCGGCAGCATAACAAACCACACGCGGTTCGCTCAGTGTATTCTCCAGGTTTCGCACGATGGCCTGGTACAAACGAGAGAACACCGAGGACGATCTGTCCGAGGAGAAGCGCAGCGTCCCGGCCGGGCTCTTCACCAAGTGCCCCGGCTGCCGGGAGACGCTGGACACGGCGACGCTCGAGAAGAACGACAACGTCTGCCCGCAGTGCCAGCACCACTTCCCGATGTCGGCGGCGAAGCGGCTCGAGCTCTTGCTCGACCGCGGCAGCTTCGTCGAGGCGGACGCCTCGATCGAGAGCGTCGACCCGCTCGGCTTCCGCGACTCGAAGAAGTACGGCGACCGGCTGCGGGCGGCGCGGCGGTCGGCCGGCGGCGCCGATTCGTTCCTGGGCGGCTCGGGCCGCATCGAGGAGATCCCGGTCGAGCTGGGCATCTTCGTGTTCGAGTTCATGGGCGGCTCGATGGGGTCGGTGGCCGGCGAGAAGGTGACGCGCGTGTTCGAGCGGGCGCTCGAGCGCAAGGTGCCGGCGCTGGTCTTCTCCGCCTCGGGCGGGGCGCGCATGCAGGAGGGGGTGCTCTCGCTCATGCAGATGGCCAAGACCTCCGCGGCGCTGGGGCGCCTGCGCGAGGCGGGGCTGCCGTACATCTCGATCCTGCTCCACCCGACGACCGGCGGCGTGGCGGCCAGCTTCTCGATGCTGGGGGACGTCATCCTGGCCGAGCCGAAGGCGCAGATCGGGTTCGCCGGGGCGCGGGTCATCCAGAACACGATCCGCCAGCGCCTGCCGCCGGGGTTCCAGCGCGCCGAGTTCCTGCTCGAGCACGGGTTCCTCGACGCCATCGTGTCGCGCAAGGAGATGCGCGCGACGCTGGCGCACCTGCTGCGCCTGCTGGGCCCGCGCGTGGCGTCGGCGGCGTAGGCGCTCAGGGGCTAAGCTCTCTCGGATGACGGCCTACGCCGATCTGCTGGCGCGCCTCGACGGGGCGGCGCAGACGCTGGGCGTCGACCTCGGCCTCGGGCGCGTGCGCACGGCGCTCGGGCGGCTCGGCGATCCTCAGCGGCGGTTCGCGGCGGTCCAGATCGCCGGCACCAACGGCAAGGGGTCGACCGCGGCGATGACCGAGGCGATCCTGCGGGCCGCGGGGGTGCGGACCGGCCTCTACACCTCGCCGCACCTGGCGCGGTTCACCGAGCGGATCCGCGCCCTGGGCCAGGAGGCCGACGGCGACCGGCTGGCCGAGCTCGACGCCCGCGTGGCGGCCACCGGCGTCCCGCTCACCTACTTCGAGATCGCCACCGCGCTCGGCTTCCTCGCCTTCGCCGAGGCGGGCGTCGAGGTGGCCGTGCTGGAGACGGGGCTCGGGGGACGGCTCGACGCGGTGACGACCGCGGAGCCGCTCGCCACCGCCATCACCTCGATCGGCTTCGACCACCAGGCCTACCTGGGCGACACCCTGGCGGCGATCGCCCGCGAGAAGGCGGGCATCCTGAAGCCGAACGTCCGCTGCTTCCTGGGGCGGCTCCCCGAGGAGGCGGCCCGGGAGATCGCCGCCCGCGCGCGCGAGGTCGGAGCGCCGCTGGCGCACGTGGGGCGCGACTTCTCGTCCCCGGCGGGCCCGCTCGCGCTGCCCGGTCCCCACCAGCGCGACAACGCCGCGCTGGCCGTGGCGCTGGCGCGCGCCGCGGCCGAGCGGCTGGGCCGCCCGCTGGCCGACGCCACCATCGCCGAGGCGCTCGCCCACGCCGTGTGGCCCGGCCGGCTCGAGAAGATCGGCGACGACGTCCTGCTCGACTGCGCCCACAACGCCGACGGCGCGCGAGCCCTGGCGGCGGCGCTCCCGGCGCTGGCCGCCGGCCGCCGGATCGTGCTGCTCATGTCGGTGGCCTCCGACAAGAACCCGCGCGCCATCTTCGAGGCGCTCGGCCCGCTGGCGCACACGCTGGTGGCCACCCGCTCGGACAGCCCGCGCGCGCTGGCGCCCGACGGGCTGGCCCTGGAGGCGGCCCGCTTCGTCGCCAGGCGCGTGGCGGTGGCCGATCCGCTGGCCGCGCTCGAGGAGGCCCGCAAGCGCGCCGCCGGAGGCCTGGTCGTCGTCTGCGGCTCGATGTTCCTCGTCGGCCCGCTGCGCGCGCACCTGCTCGGCGAGCCGGTCGACCCCCGCCGGACCTCGGACCCCGTCTCGCCGTCGCCGAAGCCGACGGGCCGCCGTTAGCCGCGGCTACCAGCCGGCGACGTGCAGGCTGCGGGGGACGGCCTTGCGGCGCGGGGTGACCGGCTGGCCGTACCAGGCGGTCTTGTCGACCATCGTCGGCGAGGTCTCGATGGTGAAGTAGAAGAGGCGCAGGTAGTTGTGGTGGCCGATCCGCTCGTGGCCGAAGAGGCCGCCCAGGACCTCCCACATGAAGTCGCCCGGCCGCTTGACCCCCGAGTCGAAGAACGGAAAGACGTAGAGGCGGTAGGTTCCGTCGGGGCTGCCGTCGGCGCGCAGCCCCTGGCTGCGGTAGTAGTTCGGGAACACCCAGGTGCCCGTGTGCCCCTCGCTCTGCCGCCGGACGAAAAACGGAAAGACCACGGTCGTGCGGTTGGCGCCGCGCTTGAAGTCCCAGAGCAGAGGGAACGAGACCATCGTGAGGTCGGTGGGCGTCGAGTGCCGGTAGAACAGCAGCGGCGGGATGATGGTCGTCGCCTCGTGCTCCACCTCGTTCGCGTAGCGCCCGAAGATCGGCAGCAGCATCGTGAAGCGCGAGAGGTGGTACTCGTGCACGTCGTAGTAGAGCGGCAGGCCGATGTAGGTCGAGCTGGCGATGTCGCGGTGGTGCCAGAACAGCACCAGCGTGCTGGAGAGGGCCGACTCGGGGTTGCTGCGCGAGACGTGCAGGAGCGGCGGGATGACCGTGGTGGTGGTGTCGGTCGCCTTGCTGGTGTGGCTGAACCAGAGCGGCGCCAGCATCGAGAACGAGCTCTGCACGCCGTCGGTGTGCAGCACCGGGCCCGCGTACCAGAAGTGCGACGGGCCGCGCCGGTGATAGCCGCCCAGCAGCGTGTAGAACGAGAAGTGGTCCTTCCCGTGCCCCTGGTAGAAGAGGGGGAGCACCGCCTGCGAGGCGTCACCGTTGGCGGCGTTGCGCGAGAACCAGGCGATCGGGAGCAGGCCGCGCGTCTGCGACGTCTTGTTGCGTGACCAGAACAGCGGCCCCGCCAGGGTGAGCTCGGTGTCGGCGGTGCGGTCGGCAAAGTGCCAGAAGATCGGGAACAGGATGTCGCGCCGGTGGTCCTTGTTGACGCTGGACCAGTAGAACGGGAACAGCACGTTCGCCGTCCCCTCGGGGTCGCGGTCGTGGACGTAGATGAGGCAGGAGAACCAGTCGCTGCTGTTGTCGGTGGCGTGGCGCTCGTAGAGCAGGAGCGGCGGCACCGCCGTCAGCGTGCGCTGGGCGTTGGTAGAGCGCACGAACAGCGGCACCACGCCGTAGGTCTTGGCGGTGGGCGTGGTGCGGTCGAAGTAGGGGCCGATCACCGTCGTGGAGCGCCCGCCGAACGAGGAGTGCCAGAACAGCGGCGGCAGCGTGTCGACCTGATCGCCGTTGGCCCGGCGCAGGCGGAAGTACGAGGGGATGATCCAGGTGTCGCTCTCCTTGGCGTCGGCGTAGTGCCCGAAGAGCGGCCACACGCCCTGAACGGCGTAGCCGGGACCCTCGATGCGGAACCAGGGCCCGACCTGCCGCAGGCGCTGGCCGTCGGCGCGCCGCAGGACGTCGGCGTAGAGCAGGGGGACCAGCTTGGCGTCGAAGTTGTGGTTCTTGAACCAGATGTAGGGGCCGAGGAAGCCCCCCTCGCCGGCGGCCGTGTGCACCGAGGCGCCGAGCAGCGTGACCAGCATGCGGGTGTCGCCGTCGCGGCGGTAGTGAAACAGCGGGAAGACCGTGAGGCCGGTGCCGTCGGTCCCGCCGGGGTGCGCTCCGCGCCGGTAGGCGAACAGCGGGAACAGCCCGTCGGTCGTCTCGCCGCCCCAGCGGTGGTGCCAGTAGGGGCCGATCACCGTGGTCGAGGTGTCCTTCTGGTGGTCCTGGAAGTGCCAGAAGAGAGGGACCAGCGCGAAGTGCGAGCGGTCGTGCCCGACGCGCCAGTAGAGCAGGGGGACGATCGGCCCCACCGCCACGCTGGTGCCGTCGCGGTCGCTCTCGTAGAACCCGATCGGCGTGAAGGTGGCGCTGGCGTGCTCGCGCTCGCTGGCGTAGTGGAACGCCAGCGGGAAGAGGACGGCCGTCCGCTCGCCGCCGTGCTGGCCCAGGTAGAACAGCGGCGTGATGGCGGTGTCCGAGCCGTTGGCGTCGCTGTGCCGGTAGAAGAGCGGGAACAGCGCCGTGGTCGACGAGCGCTCGTTCGAGAAGTGCCAGAACAGCGGGAAGACGACGGCGTGCGCGCGGCCGGCGTTGCTGCCGAAGTAGGCGATCGGGAAGAGGCCCGCGCCCCAGCCGCCGTTGGTGAAGCTGCGCCAGTAGAACGGACCGACCAGCGTGCTGCTGTCGCGCGGCCCCGAGCGGTGGGCGAAGATCGGAAACAGCGCGGTCGCGCTGGCGCCGGTCTGCGCGTCCCAAAAGCGCCAGAAGATCGGGAACAGCGTAGTGGTCGACCCCTCGGGGTCGGTGCGCCGGTAGAAGAGGAGCGCGATGAGGCGCGCGATCGAGTCGTTGTCGCGGTCCTCGTGGCTGAGGTAGAGCGGCGTGAACATCTTCCGCTCGCCGCCCCGATCCCGGTGCGCGTAGGAGAGAAACGGCAGGATCACCCAGGTCCGCGTGCCGTCGTCGTCGTCGCGGTGGTACCCGCCGAGCGGCGTCACCAGCGTGGCCGCCCGGCCGTGCTCGGCGCGGTGCCAGTAGAAGAGGGGGATCAAGAGCCGGTTGGCGCGGCCGGTCTTGTCGTCGCCGCTCGACCACCAGATCGGCGGCAGCGTGTTGAAGTACCAGGAGCCGTCGCGCACGTGCACGAACGGGATGACCAGCGTGGTGTTCTGGGTGGGCCCCCGGAAGCTCCAGACCAGCGGGAAGACGACCGTCGTCCCGTCGTCCTTGCCCCGGAAGTCCCAGAGCAGCGGGAAGAAGACGTGGTAGCTCGACTGCGCCTTCTCATCGCCGCCCCACCAGTAGAGCCAGGCCACCGAGCGCCCGTACTCGCTCCCCTCGCGGTGCGCGTAGCCGAGCCAGGTGATGAGCCGGTTCCCGGTCTGGTGGCTGTTCCAGTAGAAGAACGGGATCGACAGCAGGCTCTTGTCGTCGTCGTGCCGCCAGTAGAAGTTGATGACCGGCAGCGCGACGGTGAAGGTGTGGCTGGGCGTGCGGGTCGAGAAGAAGATCGGGAAGCCGAGGTCGGTCGAGCGGGTCGGCGAGCGCCACCACCAGTAGAGGTAGGCCGCCGCGCCGAACGAGCTGCCGGTCTGGGGGTCCTTCAGCCGCAGCGTGCCGAGGAACGGCACCGCCCAGCTGCCGGTCCCCGAGGCGTAGAAGAGCGGCATGATCCCGAACGACCGCGTGTTGCCGCTGTGACCGCTGACGACCGGGCCGTACCAGGTGACGAGGCTCTGCTGCGCGCGGTCCTCGAACCGCCAGAAGAATGGAGCGACGACCAGCGCGTCGCTGGTGGCGCCCCAGTAGTGCCAGTAGAACGGCGCCAGCACCGTGTACCCGGGCGTCCCCTTGCGCGACCAGTAGAGCCCCAGCGCCTCGGTGAAGCTCCCCTCGCGGTAGTAGAGGTAGGCGATGTTGGTCCGCAGCTGGATCGGCTGGCAGGCGTTCTCGACGCAGATGTTCTCGCCCGAGCAGTCCTCGTCGCGCTGGCAGCTCTTGGGCGCCGCGGCGGGGGCCGGGGTGGCCGCGGCCGGCGGCGCGCTGGCCGGCGACGCGTCGGCCACCTGGCGGAACGGATCGAGGCGCACGCCGTGCGCCAGCCCGTGCGCGCGGGCGAACGGGTCCAGCGTCCCCGCGCGCGCCGCCGATGCGGCGCATACGAGGGCCAGTCCAGCGACGAAGGGGGCGAGGCGGCGGCTCACGAAGGTAGGGCGATCCCTGTGACTACTGCGGGGGGAGCATCTTCCACTCGCCGTTCTCGCGCACGAAGGCGACCTCGCCCGTGTCGCTCTCGTCGCCCTTCTGGCGGAGGACCTTCAAGGTGGCGGTGTCCCCCTTGGTCTTCGATTCCTTGATCTGGAACTTGGTCCCCTCGAACTCCTTCTGCATCTTTTTCATGCCGCCCTGGTCCTGACCGAGCCCCATCTGGGTGGCCAGCATCCCCTGGTACATGAGGGCGTAGCAGTCGATGGCGCGCTCGGCGGCGCCGTCGCTGAGCGCCTTGCGCCAGCGCTCGAAGGTCTTCTCCGGCGTCGAGAACTCGGCGCGGGCCGGCGGCGCCTGGAAGGAGATCGAGCGGATCTTCTCCTTCGGCAGCTTCATCGTCTGACCGTTGGTCTCGAGGGTGTAGACGCCGTCGTAGTAGTGGATGATCCGGGCGTTGAGCTTGGTCTTGTCGACCAGCTCCACGGTCTCGGCGTGGACCGTCGCGGCCGCCCACAAGCTCGCCGTCAAGCTGACCGCGAGGGCCGACGCCCCGACGAGCGCCTTGAGTCGATGGTGATTGGTCATGATCGTCCCCGCGATTCGACCGCGGCGCCCTAGAGCGAGATGCCCGGGGCCGGGAACTTGGAGGTCATCGCCTTGACCTCCGGCAGCACCTTGGCCGCCGTCGCGTCGGACGGATCGCTGACCACGCGGTCAATCCAGGAAGCTATCTGCCGCATCTCGGCCTCGCCCATCCCGCGCGAGGTCACCGACGGCGACCCGAGCCGGATCCCCGAAGGGTCGAACGGCTTGCGCGGGTCGTAGGGGACGGCGTTGTAATTGAGCTCGATCCCCGCCTTGTCCAGCGCCTTGGCGGCGATCTTGCCGGACACGTTCTTGTTCGTCAGGTCGATCAACATCAGGTGGTTGTCGGTGCCGCCCGAGACGATGTGGAAGCCCTTGGCCATGAGCGCCTCGGCCATCGCCTTGGCGTTGGCCACCACGTTGCGCGCGTAGGTCTTGAACTCGGGCTGCGCGGCCTCCTTGAGCGCCACCGCCAGCGAGGCCGTGGTGTGGACGTGCGGCCCGCCCTGGAGCCCGGGGAAGACCGCCTTGTCGATCGCCTGGGCGTGCTCGGTGCGGCAGAGGATCATGCCGCTGCGCGGGCCGCGCAGGGTCTTGTGCGTGGTGGTGGTGACCACGTCGGCGTGGGGGATCGGCGAGGGGTGGACGCCGCCGGCGACGAGACCGGCGATGTGCGCGATGTCGGCGCAGAACTTGGCGCCCACCTCGCGGGCGATCGAGCCCATGATCTCGAAGTCCCACAGGCGCGAGTACGCCGATCCGCCGGCCCACAGCAGGGCGGGGCGCTCCTTCTTGGCCAGGTCGCGGATCTCGTCGTAGTCGAGGAGGCCGTTGTCCTTGCGGATCCCGTACGGCACGGAGGTGAAGTACTTGCCGCTGATCGACACGTTCCAGCCGTGCGTCAGGTGGCCGCCCATCGGCAGCGCCAGGCCCATGACCTTCTCGCCCGGCTTGAGGAAGGCGAGGTAGACGGCCAGGTTGGCCGGCGAGCCGGAGTACGGCTGGACGTTCGCGTGCTGGGCGCCGAACAGCGCCTTGGCGCGCTCGATCGTCAGCTGTTCCAGTTGGTCGACGAACTGCTGCCCCTCGTAGTAGCGCTTGCCCGGGTACCCCTCGCTGTACTTGTTGGTGAAGACCGAGCTCGAGGCCTCCAGGACCGCCTTCGAGACGTAGTTCTCCGAGGGGATCAGGCGGATCGTGTCCGCCTGCCGGCGCTCCTCGGCCCGACAGAGCTCGAAAACCTCGGGATCACTGGCGGAAAGCGCGTCCATCATGGGTGCGGAACCTAGTCTCCCATCAGGCCCTTCGTCAATGGATCTCCGGCGGATCGGCCTTAGTGTAGGTGAATCTGGTATTTCGCCGGAAAATGCGGCATCTAATGGTCCAGTTGGCATGACGCAAAAGCTTCGCGGTGCGTTGATCGGGTACGGCTTCATCATGGAGAAGGGGCACGCGGCCGGCTACCGGCAGCGGGCCGTCGATGGGGCCAGCGACGTCGAGATCGTCGCGATTTCGGACATTTCGCCCCAGCGGCGCGAGCAGGCCCAGGCCGCCTGGCCGAACGCCCGCCTGTACGCCGACGCCCGATCCCTGCTGGACGCCGAGGTGGGCCAGATCGACTTCGTCGACATCGCCACCCCCCCCAGCGACCACGCGTCGATCGCGCTCGACGCCCTCGGGCGCGGGCTGCACGTCCTGTGCGAGAAGCCTCTGGCGGCCTCGATCGAGGAGGCGCGCGCGATGCTGCGCCAGGCGACGAAGTCCCAGCGGGTCCTCTTCCCCTGCCACAACTACAAGCACGCGCCGGTCATCAAGACCGTGCGCGGGCTCATCAAGAGCGGGCGCATCGGCAAGGTCCACCTGGTGACGCTGCAGACGTTCCGCAACACGCACGCCAAGGGGGTGACCGGCTGGCGCACCGACTGGCGGCGCGAGCGGCGCTACTCGGGCGGCGGCATCGCCATGGACCACGGCAGCCACACGTTCTACCTGGCGTTCGAGTGGCTGGGGTCGTACCCCACGGCGATCAGCGCGCGCGCGGCGACGCTGGGGCCGTTCGACACCGAGGACGACTTCTCCTGCAGCCTGCGCTTCCCGACGGGGACCGCCTCGGCGCACCTGTCGTGGAACGCCGGCGTGCGCAAGGTGCTCTACACGCTGCACGGCGAGCGCGGCGCCATCCGGGTCGAGGACGACGACGTCGAGCTGGCGGTGCAGGAGCGGGGCGCCGCCGGCGGCACCACCTGGACCTTCGAGCGGCAGGCGATCTCGTCGGACTGGATGGACTCGAGCCACGTCACCTGGTTCAACTCGCTGTTCGACGACTTCAAGGCGGCCATCGCCAAGCGCGAGTTCGTCGGCCGCGAGGCGGAGGAGGCCTTCCTCTGCGTGCAGCTGATCTCCACCGCTTACGCCTCCTCGCGCGAGGGGAGCCGAGAGCTGCCGCTGCCCGGCCTGGCGGCGCTCGAGGGCGACGACGTCTCGGACCGGATCCTGCGAAAGGACGGCGCGCGTGTCTGACCTCTACGTCGCCATCGCCGAGACGAGCTTCTTCGTCGCCGCGCTGCTCATCTACCTGCTCCGATCGGCGCTGGTCGGGCGCGTGCGCCACGCGCGGACCGAGGCCGACGGCGGCAGCGTGTTCGTCAACAAGACCACGATGGAGATGGTCTACTGGATCCTCGATCCGATGATCTCCTTCATCGCGTCGCTGCGGATCACCCCCAACATGGTGACGCTGGGCTCGCTGCTCCCCGCCGCCGCCGCCGGGGTGGCGATCGGGTTCGGCTGGTTCGGGACGGGGGCGCTGTTCGCCATCATGGCGACGTTCGGCGACATCATCGACGGCCTCCTGGCCCGTAAGACGGGCCTCTCGTCGGACACCGGCGAGCTGTGGGACGCGGCGGTCGACCGGTACGGCGAGATGTTCTTCTTCGGTGGCCTCGTCTACAACTATCGCGACCACGACCAGGTGCTGTTCATCGTGCTGCTGGCGATCGTCGGGTCGTTCATGGTCAGCTACACGACGGCCAAGGCCGAGGCGATGGGCGTGACCGCCCCGCGGGGCGCCATGCGCCGCGGCGAGCGGGCCGCCTACCTCATCACCGGGGCCGCCTTCACGCCGCTGGCCAGCGCGCTGTTCGCGCGCTCGCCGTCGCTGGCCCTGCGCGAGGCCCCGATCCTGCTGGCGCTGTCGGTGGTGGCGGTGGTGTCGAACATCTCGGTCGTCCAGCGCCTGCTGGCCATCGCGGCCCTGCTGCGCGAGCGCGAGGCGACCAAGAAGACGGCCGCCCCGCAGTTCGACGACGAGGCGATGGTCACCAAGCCCGACGCCCCGGTGGGCACGGTCGGCAGCGGCGTTTGAGCGGACCGGCGCCAGAACGCCCGCGCGGGTTCTGGCAATGGATGCGCCACCACGCGGCGTCGATCGCCGCCACCGTCGCCGACTACCTGACGATGATCTGCGGCGTCGAGGTGGTGCACCTGTCGCCGGTGGCCGCCACGCCGCTCGGCGCCCTGGCGGGCGCGGTGACCAACTTCACCCTGGGACGGCGCTTCACCTACAAGCGGACCGACGTGCCGGCGCGGTCGCAGGCCTGGCGCTACGCGATCGTCTCGGGCGCCAGCCTGGGGCTGAACACGGCCGGCATGTATCTCTTCCACGACCGCGTCCACATCGAGTATCTCTTGGCGCGCGTCATCTCCTCCGTGATCGTCAGCAACGCCTGGAACTACCCGATGCAGAGATATTTCGTATTCTCTGCTCAGCCCCCCGAGATGCCTGAGAAGAACGTCTGAAGCACCCAGGCACCCGCCCCAAATGAATCAAAGCCAGCCCAAGGACCAGAAGGCCAACATCGTCACCCCCGTCCCCGGCCCCGAGAGCCGCGCGCTCCGGACCCGCGAGGACGCCCACGCCGCGCCCGGCCTTCAAGGCTACGCGCTGATGGCGGGGATCGTCGTCGAGGACGGCAAGGGGAGCGCGGTCACCGACGTCGACGGGAACACCTACCTCGACTTCATCGGCGGCATCAACGTCAACGCGCTCGGCCATAGCCACCCGACGTTCGTGAAGGCGGTGCAGGATCAGGTGGCCAAGGCGTCCGTCGGCTCGTTCACCTCGCGCGCCCGCGTCGAGCTGTCCGAGCGCCTGGCGGCGAAGCCCCCGGCGCCGGGCGTCCACCGCCTCCAGCTCTACTCGGGCGGCGCCGAGGCGGTCGAGTCGGCGCTGCGCCTCGCCAAGTGCCACACCGGCAAGTACGAGATGGTCAGCTTCTGGGGCGGCTTCCACGGCAAGACGATGGGCGCGCTGTCGCTGATGGGGTCGACCTTCAAGGACAAGCTGGGGCCGATGGTGCCCGGGTCGCACCAGATCCCCTACGCCGACTGCTACCGCTGCCCGATCGGCCTCCAGTACCCGAGCTGCGGCGTCGCCTGCGCCGAGGTCGGCCGCAAGCAGGTCAAGACCGCCGGCGCCGGCGAGGTCGCCGCCGTCATCGTCGAGCCGATGCAGGGGACCGCCGGCAACGTCATCCCGCCCAAGGAGTTCCTGCCCGCGGTGCGCTCGCTGGCCGACGAGGTCGGCGCGCTCCTGATCGTCGACGAGATGATCACCGGCCTCGGCCGGACCGGCAAGCGATGGGGGAGCGACCACACGGGCGTGCGCCCCGACGTCGTCACCATCGGCAAGGCCTTCGGCGGCGGCTTCCCGCTGTCGGGCCTCCTCACCACCGACGCGATCGCGCAGGCCAAGCCGTGGGGGAACCCCTCGGGGTCGTCGTCGAGCTACGGCGGCAACCCGCTGGGCGCGGCGGCCGGCGCGGCGGCGCTCAAGATCATCGACGAGGAGGATCTGACCGAGAACGCGCGCGTCGTGGGCGCCGCCCTCAAGCACGAGCTCGAGGGCTTCGTCGAGCGCTATCCGTTCGTCGGCCTCGTCGACGGCGTGGGGCTCCTCATCCGGATGGAGCTGGTAAAGGACAAGAAGACGAAAGAACCGCTGCCGCGCAAGGTGACCGAGCGGATCTTCACCGAGGCCGTCAAGCGGGGCCTCCTCACGATGGCCTACTCGCCCAGCTTCCGGATCCAGCCGGCGCTCACCATCGACGAGGCGACCGCCCGGAACGGCGTCGCCATCCTGCGCGAGGTCTTCGATCTGGTCGAGCGCGAACGGCTCTGGACCTCGTGACCGGCGCGCCGGTTTCCCCCGCGCGCCCGGCGCCGCCTCCACTGCGCGGCTGGAAGGAGATCACCGCGCACGTCCTCTCGGTCTGGTTCGGATGCGGCCACGTCCCCTACGCGCCTGGCCACTCGGGCACGATCGGCGCCATCCCGCTCTATTTCCTGGTGCGCCCGTACGGGCCGCTGGCCGTCGCCGCCACGGCCCTGGTGGTCACGCTGATCGGCATCTGGGCATCAGGAAAGGTGGAGCGGCGCCTCGGGATCAAGGACCCGCAGATCGTCGTCATCGACGAGGTGGCCGGCGTGATGGTCACCTGGATCGTCGCGCCACACACCTGGCGGGCGCTGATCGTCGGCGGCCTCGCGTTTCGGCTGTTCGACCAGATCAAGCCCTGGCCCGCCCGCAGCGCCGAGCGCCTGCACGGCGGGGCAGGGGTGATGCTCGACGACGTGGCGGCGGGCGTCTGGGGCGCGGCGCTGGTGCTCGCCGGCCGCGCGCTCGGCTGGCTGTGACGGCCGGCCGGACGACGCCAGGACGTCGCGCCCGCCTCAGGGGTTCGGGCGGCCGAGTTGCTGCATCAACCAGGTCATCGCCGGGCGCGGCGCGCCGTTCTTGATGGAGACCGTGACCGGCGCGAAGGTCGCCATCCTCTACCAATCGCCGGGGCCATCGACACCGTCACGATCGCCGGCGATGCGCTCTTCTTCGTCGAGCGCCCGCGCCGCCTCGCGCCGGGCTCCCCGGCGCGCCCCGTCGCCGACATCGCCGTCGGCCCGCGACATCTCTACTGGCTCGTCGACGCCGGCTCCGGGCGCCTCGAGGTCAGATCGCTCTCGCTGCCGCCCTGACCGGCGGGGGCGGAAGAGGCGAGGAGAAGCGAGGCGAGGTGATATCGTGCCCTCGTGCGCGCCGGTCGTTGGTTGCTACTCCTGGGTCTGACCGCGGCGCCGCTGGCCTCGGGCGGCTGCCTGGGGGCCGGGGCCCAATGCTCCTGCCCCGTCGCCGGCGCGCTCATCCCGCAGCCGAAGGTCTCCTCGCCGGTCGTCGGCCTGGTCGCCGATCCACCCTGTTCGGTGGTGTTCGAACCGGACGGCGACGGCGGTGTCCAGGTCCTCGTCGTCGTCACCGGTACCGTCCTCTCCTCCACGGGCAGCTGTCAGATACGCGAGACGCTGGCCGACGGCACCGTGCTCACCGCCGCGCTCTCGTTCGAGCGGGGCCCCGCGACCGACTGCTGCCCCAGCCCCACCCGCAACGTCGGTCCCGCCCCCGCGTTCACGGCCCCGGGGCTCGACGGCGGCTTGAGCTAGGGCCCGAGCTCGATCCCGGGCGCCCCGTCGCCGGCCGGCGCGCCGTCGTTCCCGTTCGCGTTGGCGGCGGTCGTGGCGCTGTCCCACGGGATCTCCGGCAGCTTGGGGCTCGAGGGCGGGCGGACGATCATCAGGACCGCCGGGAGCACCACGATGGCGGTGGTCAGGCAGCAGATCTCGCCGAAAACCGCCAGGAGCCCGAACAGGAAGAGGCCCACGTTCTGCGCGACCAGCAGCGACGAGTAGCCGATCACCGTGGTCAAGGAGCAGAGGCCGACCGCCCCCCCCGTCCCGCGCACCGCCGCCACCACGTCGCGGCTGCCGTCGCGCAGGTAGCGGGCCATCACGTTGACCGCGTAGTCGACGCCGATCCCGAAGGTGATGGGGAAGGCGATGAAGTTCACGAAGTTGATCTTGATGCCCAGCTTCATCGTGACCGCCAGCAGCCACAGCACGCCGACCATCAGCGACCCGATGACGAACGGCGTGGCCAGGCCCCACCGGAAGATGAGCAGCACCGTCACCACCACGCCCACGAACGCCAGCAGCGACGCCAGGGGCCCGTCGCGCTCCATCGACGAGATGATGTCGAACGACAGCGCCGGGCCGCCCGCGACGCGGCCGGGGCGGCCCCCCGTCGCCACGGGGGCCTGGGCCGCCTCGCGCAGCTTCTTGACGAAGGTGGCGATCGTCTCGCCGCGCCACCAGCTCTCGGCGGGGTTGGGGTAGACCAGCACCGCGCGCCCGACGGACCCGTCGCGCTCGCGCAGGCCGCGCGTGATGACGTCGGGGACGTCGTCGGCTCGGATCGGCGCGGTCGACGCCGGCGCCCCCTCGGCGCCGATCAGCCGCTCCAGTTTCTGGCGATCGGCCGGCGTCATGCTGGCGCGAACGTTGGGCGTCATCTTCTTGCGCACGGCCCCCAGCTCGGCCTGCTTCTCGGCCTCGTCGGGCGGGACCACGTCGTCCCAGGTCCGGATCGAGGCGATCATGCTGGCGAGGGGCGGGTGCGACGCCTCCTCGCGCAGCTTGGCCGTGACGGCGCGCGCCTCGGCTTCGCTGTCGGTCAGGATCACGGTCGGCGTCAGGTAGCGGCCGAGCAGGGTGTCCATGCGCTTGCCCCAGTACCCCTCGCCCTCTTTCCAGGTGTCGCGCCGCCGCAGCCGCGAGAAGTCGTACTCCAGTCGGTCGCGCCCGAACTGCCGCACCTCCCAGAGCGCCCCCACCGTGACCAGGCCGGCCAGCCCGACGTAGAGCCAGGGTCGGCGGGCGACCACGCGCGCCACGCCACCCATGAGCTGCCCGGTCCGCCGGAGGGCCCGCGGCGCGTGGCGCCCGCGGTCCATCCAGGCCAGCAGCGGCGGCATGAGCAGCACCGTGGTCCCCCAGGCGAACAGCATCCCCAGCCCGCCGATGGCGCCGAACTGCCGGAAGCCGCGGAACTGCATCGCCACCAGCGAGGCGTAGGCGACGCCCGCGGCCAGCGCCGCCGACAGCGTCCCCCAGCGGGTCCCCCACAGCGCGATCTCCAGCGACTCCTCGACGGTCTTCCCCTGCCGCCGCGTCTCCAGATAACGCGCCAGCTGGATGATGCCGAAGTTGATCCCGTTGCCGATGATGATCGAACCCAGGAACGCGGTGTTCGAGTTCAGCTCGGTGATCCGGAACGGCGGCAGGCTGGCCAGACCGAAGGCATAGACCGCCGCCAGCGCCAGCGGCAGGAACAGCGCCGGGATGCTGCGCGTCCAGCCGTAGAAGAGGATGATCGCCAGCAGCACGACGACCACCACCAGGGCCGACGACAGCGTCAGGTCCTGGACCAGGGCCGACATCTCCTCGGCCGAGATGGCCACGTCGCCGGAGAGGCCCACGCGCATGCCCGGCGCGTAGGCGTCGGGGCCCCCCAGCGCCCGCATGTCGGCCTCGACCTTGCCGATGAGCGTCGCCGCTTGCGCCGCGCTGGTGGAGAACCCGCCCACCTCGATCAACATCAAGGTCAGCCCCAGCTGCCGGTTCGAGAACCGGTTCCCCTCGAGGTCGCCGCCCCCCAGCTGGCCGGCGTACTTCTTCTCGATGTCCGTGAAGTCGAGCGGCGGGGCCGGCTCGTCGGCGTCGAGCAGGGTGTCCGTCTTCTTGCCGTACTCCCAGTGGAGCCGGGCCTCGATCCGCTCGCGGATCGCCTGCAGGTCGTCGAGCGCGATCAGGCTGCCGGCGTGCTTCTCGACGAAGGCGCGCTCGGCGGCGAAGCCGGTGCGCACGTCGCTGACCTCGCTCTTCGGGTAGCGGCGGACGCGCGCCGCCAGATCCTCGAGGAACCGCTCGCCGGCCGGCAGGCGGTCGGGGGTGCCGACGTCGACGATGACGCCCAGGTACTGCAGCCCAGCCATGCGGCGCCGCAGCTCCTCGATCGCCACCACGCTGGGCGCGTTCCGCGGCAGCAGCTCCTCGATGTCGCTCCGCAGGTGGCCGTACAGCGACGCCGTCCGCCAGGCGGCCGGAATCGCGGCCACGAACGCCAGCGCCCAGAGGACCGCCCCGTAGCGGAGCGTCCAGGCGACGAAGCGGCGGGTGCGGGGGCCGGGCGAGGGGGTCGATGAATCAGTGGGCACGTGGAGCGGCGCTCGTGGCGGCTGATGATACCGAAGAGCTGGCCCAAACGCCCGAATCCACTGACTGATGCGGGGCATGACCCAGCGCGTGCTATTGTCCGTCGCTCAGTGTCGTTCGTTCCAGATCGTGCAGGTTTCCTCGATCTGGCCCGCCGGGGCCGGATCGCCTTCGTCTACCGCGAGGTGCTGGCGGACACCGACACGCCAGTCTCCGCCTACGCCAAGCTGGGACGGGGGCCGTACTCGTTCTTGCTGGAGAGCGTCGTGGGCGGCGACAAGTGGGCCGCCTACAGCTTCGCCGGCGTCCACCCGCGCGCCGTGGTGCGGGCGCGGGGCGCCGAGGTCGAGGTGCTGACCGGCGCCGATGGTGACCTGCGCGTCACGGAGAAGGTCCGCGCCGACAAGCCGCTCGCTTTCCTGGACGCTTACCTGGCCAAGATGTCGCCCGCCGTCCCGCCGGGGCTGCCGCGCTTCTTCGGCGGGGCCGTCGGCTGGCTGGGCTACGACGCCAT
>Ga0070734_10000504_pt1 | contig 79773 bp, 73 predicted proteins | sample Coa_R1_8_FD_66444 | JGI IMG/M metagenome (GOLD analysis project Ga0070734, IMG submission 66444) | Surface soil microbial communities from Centralia Pennsylvania, which are recovering from an underground coalmine fire - Coalmine... | ecosystem: Environmental > Terrestrial > Soil > Unclassified ...
ACGCGCCAATCCTCCGGATCGACCAACCTAATGCGCCTGCACGTGGTTACCGAGCAGGAAGCCGAGCGCATAGTACACCCCTCGAAAAAGTCCTCGGCTCCAAAACGAAAATGAAGCGGCAGCCAATCGCACGCTATAATTCCCGCTTATGGCACAAGAGATCCTCTCGGTAGCCATCTGGGAACCCGCCCCCGACCACGAATCCGCTGCGTTAGAAACCTTCCGCGAACTCACATCCATCGTTGCGAGAAAGGGCTATGGCCGCGACCTGCTCTATCGCGATCGAGATCATCACTACGTTTTCCTGCGATATTGGAAATCGGAAGACGCTCGCCGCTCCGCCCTCGAGGACCCCGACATGCTGCGTTGCTGGGCCAAGCTCGGTAACGAGATCCAGATCGTCAAGGTATACGAAACGCTGTCCGAAGTGTCATCGAACGAAGCTCCGTGAGGTTCTGGCCTGAAAATGGACTGCTCTTGGTCAGTCGCTGAGCAGACTCCTCGTCGGCTTCGAATGACAAGCTCCTTGTTTTCTGACCCATTTTTTACGGGGAGCAGACCGACATTCGGGAGGGAGCCCACACCCCTCTAGGGTTTGGGATGTGGGCCCAGAGTCACGTACGTTTGGAGAGCGGGTGCCTCCGTCCCAGTAGATGACACCCGCTTGGCGTTCCGGTGAGGTTCAAGAACGTTTGCAATATACGAAGATTTCTACTAGGTCGCCCACTGTCAATATTGACAGTCATCAGCTTTTAAACTTGGGCTTGATCTTGGCCGAGCCAATTCAGGGGACAAATCGGCGTCTATACCCATCCACCCGATAGAATGAAGCGTTGGCCGCCACGACCATTCGCGAATTTGTCGACAATTCCGTACAGCCCGGGATTCGGGGATATCTCCACGCTCCAGAGCCTCCAAACGGTCAAGGCCTCGTCCTAACGCACGGAGCCGGAGGAAACGCGCAAGCGCCACTGCTGCGGGCGTTAGCGGACGCCTTCGCCCAGGCAGGAGTCACGGTCCTACGCTGCGACCTTCCCTTCCGTCAAACGCGCTCGTTCGGACCTCCAGGCCCAGCCGACGGAGCTCGGGACCGCGCCGGCTTGAAGAACGCGGTCATCGCAGTCAGGAATGTAATGGGTACCCCACTTCTCCCCGAGTTTGGGAGAAGTGGGGATTCTCCCGCACGCAAGGGCGAAACCGGAACTGTATTCCTCGGTGGACATTCCTACGGTGGCCGCCAAGCCAGCATGCTCTGCGCGGAGGAGCCTGATTTGGCCTCAGGACTCCTGCTGCTATCCTATCCGCTCCACCCTCCCCGCCGTCCCGAGCAGCAACGAACCCAGCATCTTCCTGACCTGCGTACTCCGACCCTTCTCGTGCATGGCACGCGGGATCCCTTCGGCTCGATCGAAGAACTGGAGCGCGCCATCAAAATGATTCCTGGCAGGACACGACTGCTGACAGTCGAAGGTGCCGGTCACGATCTGGGATTTAAAGGAAAGGCAAGGAAAGAGCAGCTGCCAGAACAGGTTCGGTTAGAGTTTGCAGAATTCGTCGGCGATTTGTCCACGTAGTCAGCCGGCAGTCCCCTGATGAGAATGCCCTTCGTCGCTGGCTAGAGGCCTGATGATGAAAGGGATCCCTTCGGCATTCGCCTCAGGGCAGGCTCTTCGACTGCGCACCTGTTTCGCTTCGCGAATCAGGTGCTCCGCTCAGGATGACAGCTCTTCAATCTGAAACCTTGAAACCTGTTCCTAGTTCACCCAGCCCGACTTCCCGCCACCATTCCCTTTGCGCGGATCGTCTTCGGGAGGGATGTAATTCCCGTGCTCGTCGAAGTGCACATCGCGGTCATGCTGCCGCATGTAGACTTCAAACTTCTTCGCCGCACGGCGCCGTTTCCAGCGGTAATAGGAATTGCGCAATCCGTAATAGCGTTCTGCAAGCCCGACGTTTACCAGCGCCGGTTTTGGCCCACGCCGTACATACAGCCAGCCAAACAGCAGGCCGCCCAGATGCGCGACGTAAGCCACATTGCCGCCGCCGCCCATCGCGAATGCCAGCGTGACTACGATCAGAATCCCCACGAAATACTTGGCTTTGATCATGAACGGAAACGGGATCATCATGATCTCGCTCTCCGAGAACATAATCCCGAATGCGATCAGGATGGCGAACACGCCTCCGGAGGCACCCACCGTGTGCGACGCTGGGTTCCCCAGTATGTGGGGATACGAAAGAGCGATGGTCGTCAGTGCGGCTCCTACCACTCCGATGAAATAGAGTTCCAGGAATCGCCGCGAGCCCCAGGCGTTTTCGACTGCAGAGCCGAACATCCAGAGCCCAATCATGTTACCGAACCAGTGCCAGAACTCGAAGTGGATGAAGCTGTACGTCATCAACTGCCAGATCCATCCATGGCCTACCACTTGCAGCGGAATCAACGATAGATCGTCGTACGCAAAAGTACGGGCATGAAGGCCAAACAACTCGAGTACCAATTTCAGCAGATACACGGCCGTGTTGATGCCAATCAGCCATGTCACCGCCTTGGTGAAGGGGGGCAGGCTCAACGTCATTGGTTCGCCAGTACGCCGCACGGACTACCTCGTCCTCCAATTCTACCCGTTCATTGACGTGCGCTGCTCTACCGCTCTGGAAGCGGTACCACAGGCAGGTTACGATGCCCAGCCGCGTCTACAGCCCTCACGGCAAAAATGACATTATCCTTGGAGAGCTTCAGCGTCGCCCGGGTTGTATTCCCTACGTTTTCGGCGTGTTCCCACTCGGGACTTGTCGTAGCTCGCCATACAACTTCGTATGCCGTCGCGGCTGGTGACGCATCCCAATTCAACGTCGTGTCGTTCTCCAACTCCTTGGTGATTATATGAACATTCGCAGGAGGTGCTGGAGCCGACGCCAATGAAGCCAGAGTAGCCGCGTTCAGCCTCGCCACATGGGAGACGTATTCGTAGTCCACGAACTTGGGCAGATCGCCAAATTGCACCCCATTTTCCATCCTCACATTCTGATGCTGGTGGTGAAAGTCTTCACGGAACTCGGTCAGGCGCACGGCGGCGAAACCTTGCTGGTTAAACGAGAAATGATCTCCTCCGCGCAAGAAGCGGTCCAGCCGGAATACCAGCATTGGCTTCACGCCAGTTTCGTAGGCGCGGCCAACCTCGGCGATGTAGCGCGCCAACTCACGCGAGGCTGAATCGCTCTCCCCGCCTAGCCCACGAATCCGCCTAACGTCCTGGTCCGTGGCCGCAACCGGGATGCCCTCGGAAAACACGCGAACGACCGAATGATCCTGCTCGGCACTCTTGTCGCCCCCGACGATGTCGTTATTCAAAACGCCTTCGAGTTGCCAGCCTTCATCCTTCGCCATTTTCGCGAAGTGCTTGCTGCCATTCAGTCCCTGCTCTTCTCCGGCCACGGTCAAAAAAATGATCGTTGCCGGAAATTTCATCTTGCTCAGAATGCGAGCGCACTCCAGGCTCACAGCTGTTCCGCTCGCGTCGTCGTTCGCGCCTGGCGCATCTCCATTTATATCGAGCGTGTCGCTGTTGCGAGAATCGTAATGTCCGGTGACCAGGACCACCCGCTTTGCCTGTGCGGGATCGGTCCCCTTCAACATTGCATAAACATTGATGATTTCCGTTGCCTTCGGAATACGATCTGCCGGTTCCTCGGTAAAGCTGTCGGTCTTGACCTCAAGACAACCGCCGCAGTCCTTGGAATACTGCTCAAACTGCGACCTGATCCACTCCCGTGCGGCCCCGATCCCGCGTGCTGAAGCGATGGCCGCCGGATCTTGTGCTGAAATCGTGAGCCGCGTCCCGAAGCTCACCAGCTTTTCAATGTTTGCCTGAATTCGTTGCGCCGAAATCTCCCGCAATGCCGTCGCGATTCGAGCGTCAACTGCAGGTTTGTCAATCGTCTGGCTCGCGGCAATTTGCGTGACGAATCCCACCACGACCAATGAAACGAATCTTGAGAGGTTCCGCCTAAGAGCTATTCTGAGCATGGAATGAGATCCTCGGGGAAAAGCAGTAGGCACGCGCCATTCGCTGCGAATAAACATTCATCCGGGCACTATGCCACTTGACCAACCGCCACGGAGAATCTAAATATTATCAGGAGGCTCTAATGGGCAAGGGAGGCTTTATGGTGTTGTGTCCTGAATGCGAAAACAACCTCGATATCGAAGAGGACGATGTCGACGAGGGCGAAGTGATTTCCTGCCCTGAATGCGGCACCGACTTCGAGGTCGTCACCACAACTCCGCTCGAGTTGAAGGCTGTCGAAGAAGGTTATGAAGAAGACGACGAAGAAGAGGAAGAGGAATCTGAAGACGGTGATTACTCCTAGTCCGTGGTTGAGATGGTCCGTTCGGAGGCTGTTGTTGTGTGGTATCGCGATCGTGCTTCTCTTGCCAGCATTCAATTCGCGCGATACGGTGCTCACCGCCCAAAGATCCCAGGGCAAGCCCTATGCCTTGATCGTAGGAACCGTGTGGGGGCCAGACGACCTGCCCGTCTACGGCGTCACTGTCAAGATTCGTAAAGCCACCGATAAACCCAAGAAGGTTCGCTGGGAAGTCTATTCCGACCACCACGGCGAGTTCGAACAGCGCCTGCCCGCCGGCGAGGCGGAGTACATTGTCTGGGCCGATCTTAAGGGGTTCAAGCCAGCGGATGGCCAGCCTGTCCATTTGGCCAAGGAAGTGAGTGTCCACATCTACAACGACGAGCGCCAGGATATCGGCTTGCACCTGGAACACTAGTTTCTTGGCCCCTTGCGGCACCGTGAGAGAATAGATGCAACATGAATCACCACCGCTCAGTGATTACCGTCGCCGCCGTCTGCTCTGTGTTTCTTATTGTTGCGTGCGCTCTGGCCGGCGCCACTCCTGACAAGAAAGATAAGAACGCTGGCCGGCTCTTGTTCGGAAAGGTGTTGGATCATCAGGATAATCCCCTTCCCGACGCGGTCGTTTACGTGACCAACACTCGCACCCGCGCAGTGAAAACCTACATTGTAGGATCTGACGGAACGTACCGCTTTCCAGCGCTTTCCAGCGCCGTCGACTACGAAGTCTACGCCCAATACAAGGGACGCAAGAGCGATACCAAGGCCGTCAGCCAGTTCGATGACCGCTCCCAGGTCTATATGGACTTGAAAGTCAATATCCAGTAGCACGTTCCCAAGGGCCCTTCGATTGCCAAGTGCACCTTTTCATGCAACTTTTCAGGCCCGATTCGTGTTCAACATAATAGGAATATCTGTCTGGAGGAGACCGTGAAAGGAATGCGCCCTTATTTTCGCGCGGGCCAGATAATTCTGGCCGGAGCAATGATTCTGTTTACAGCGTCCGCCTTCGCGCAAGGCGGCGCGATGAGCCCTTACCAGGGTGAGCAAGATGGTGTCAGCGCTGGTGGCAAGTGGATGATGTTTCAGAGCGAGGACAAAATGACGGGCGCCAAGCGCGTCCGCTTCGAACTTCTGGCCGAGAATTACTTCCGCGAAGATCCCAACTACAAGCCGCGAGTTGAACTGGTCTGCGAAAACGGCAAATTCAAGCTGGCCAGTTTTACTCCGGCCATTCGCGTCCCTCCGAACCGCCCCGGTTTTTGGGGACAGCCGCAATTAGAGACTGAGGTTCGCGTCGATAACGTCCACTACCACCGTGGCTGGAACTGGGAAGGACGCGGACGCTTCCTTTCGATGGACAAAGGGACCGCTCGTGGTCTAATAGGCGCTCAGGTGTTCAATATTGCGATTCCCACGCGCAGCGGACGCCAGATCGCAGAGTTCGATCCCTCCGGCCTGGATCCTCAGGAAGTCCGAAAGGCCTGCGATTTGACCCCAAAGAAGCCGAGCGGAGACTAGCGGTTCAGAGGTCTCGAATGGGACAGCCTGCGGGCTGTCCCATTTGCTTTATGGATGAAATTGTGAACGGAAACTATGCCAGCAGCTTGGCTGCATCTTTGGCGTAGTAGGTGAGGATCATGCTGGCCCCGGCCCGCCTGATGCTCAGTAGCGACTCCATCATCACGCGGTCGCGTTCGATCCAGCCGTTGCGCGCGGCGGCCTCGATCATGGCGTATTCGCCTGAGACTTGATATGCCGCCAGCGGCAGGTCGAATCGGTCTCGGGCAGCGGCAATGACGTCGAGATATGGCATCGCTGGTTTGACCATGATCATGTCGGCGCCTTCTTCCACGTCGGCTTCGATCTCGCGCATCGCCTCGCGCAGATTTGCTCCGTCCATTTGGTACGAGCGTCGATCGCCAAACTGCGGAGCCGAGTCCGCTGCTTCGCGGAATGGCCCATAAAAGCCGGAAGCAAATTTCGCTGCATACGAAAGAACGGGCGTGTTGATTAGACCAGCCTGGTCGAGAGCCTTCCTGATCGCCGCTACGCGCCCGTCCATCATGTCTGACGGCGCGATGATGTCGATTCCCGCCTTCGCCAGCGAAACCGAAGTCTTCGCGAGCAACTCGAGCGACGCATCGTTCACGATCTCGTACTCAGTCGTTACTGGCGGCTCGGCTACGGCAGCACCCAGAGATTGCGGTGCAGCTTTCACGATTCCGCAATGCCCGTGAGACATGTATTCGCAGAGGCAAACATCGCCCATCAAAACTAACTCGGGAACCTCCCTTTTGATGGCCCGCGTCGCTTGCTGCACGATCCCGTTTTCCGCCCACGCTCCGGTGGCAACTTCGTCTTTCTTGTCAGGCAAGCCAAACAGAATGATCGAGGGAACCCCCAGTCCGTGAACGCTGCGCGCTTCGTTCACGGCCTCGTCCACCGACAAATTGAATACACCAGGCATGGAGCGCACTTCCTTGCGGACGCCCTCTCCGGGGCAGACGAACATGGGATACACGAATGCGTCCGGCGTAAGCCGCGTCTCCGCGACCATGTTTCTCAATTCAGCAGTGCGCCGCAAACGACGAAGACGGGTAACAGGAAAGGCCATGGCAGATCACCTGTTAGGAGGCATAGAAGGACGGCCAACCTAACCAACAATTTTAGACCAGTTTCTGGATTGCCGTGAACTTGGTTGAAAGGGCGCGGCTTGAAGCCGCGCCGCTAACTGAAGGCGTTATGCATCATCCGTTTTAACCGACTGAGGCGGCGCAGCGTCGGTTGTCATCCTGATGGCCTGCGCTTTTTGCAGGCCGGAGGACCTATGCAATCCCGGTCTGCACAGGCGCTGCAGGAAGAGTTGCATGGGTCCTCCGGCGCCCAAAAACGGCGCCATCAGGATGACAATGTTTTTCTTCAACCTCAATTTCATCCTTCACAGATTTTCGGCCTAGCCCAGCCACTTGGGATTCTGGTAGGTCCCATCGAAGTTGTGGGTCGTTTTGTAGAGTTCGAATTCTCCCTTACCTGCAGCAGAAGAAGTCTTCGCCAATAGCTGCGCCACCTCATCCTTGCTCATCGGCTTGAAGCTGCGAGCGGCGTCGAGCGCCTGCTGGAGAATCTGCATCGAATCGCATCCGGTAATGACCACGCTCGTGGGCAAATTCATCGCGTAGTGCAGGCACTCTACCGGCGTTGCTGTCTTGCTCTTCAGAATAATGCTGTCGCCCATCGGCTTCATGCCGAGCACGCCTATGTTGTGTTTAACGAGCACAGGCAGGACTCTTTTCTCGAAGCTGTCAAAATGGGCATCCATGACATTGAGCGGCATCTGCACGGAATCGAACGTGAAGTTGTGTGCGAATGCCGTCTCCAGCATCTTCAAATGAATGTCCGGGCTCTTGTGTCCGGTAAAACCGATGTAACGAATCTTCCCGGATTTCTTGGCCTCGAGCGCCGCTTCCAGACTGCCCCCCGCACCGAAAATACGCGCCGGATCGGTCTCGCGAATCACCTCATGAAACTGCAGCAGATCAATGTGATCCGTCTGCAGGCGTCGCAAAGATTCCTCGAGCTGTTGCTCGGCGGCCTTCTTCGTCTGGCCATCGATTTTCGTCATCAGAAACGCCTTCTGACGGTAGCCGTCGCGAAGCGCTTTGCCCATGCGCTCCTCGCTGACTCCTCCCTTGTAATCCCAGCAGTTGTCGAGGAAGTTGACACCGCTGTCCAATCCGCTGCGGATAATGCGGATGCTTTCCTGCTCGTCCGACTGGTGGCCCAGATGGTATCCACCCAACCCGATCAACGAGACTCTCTCGCGAGTGTGACCGAGCGTGCGATAGGGGAAGGAGTCGGCCCCCTGCGCCAGTTGTTGGCCCAACGTTGTAACAACTGTGGCGGCAGCGGCAGTCTTAAGGAAATCTCTGCGGTCCATAAGCGAGCCTCCGCGGACTAGGTGCGAAACCCTGCGAAACGCTTCCTCGCGATGATCGCCTAACCAATCATTTGAAATGTGCCACGCGATGCAAGCGAGACGAGCGATAACACTTCCGCCACATTACGCCGAAACGGAGTATAGGTCTAGCACGGTACTGCGATCAGAGTGGGCCACTCGTGACTTTGTCTACCAGCACTGAATCTCGGCATCGGCCCCTTATACTTTCACCGACGTGAGGACAGAATGAACGAATCGAATCGAGTAGCTGTGGTAACGGGAGCTGCGCAAGGAATCGGGCGGCGAACCGCGGAGTTACTTGCCGAAAATGGCTATGCTGTGGCCCTGGCGGACTTGCGATCGACCGGTGAAATCGCTCGTGCGCTCCGTGAAAGAGGTTTGACCTCTCTGGATTTTCAAGGCGATATTTCAGACGAAAACACGGTCGTAGACCTGGCCGCCAATGTTGAGCGTGAGTTGGGACCGATCGATCTGTTAGCCAACAATGCAGGTATCAGCTGCATTTCTCCTGCTGAACAGACTTCTGCCCAGCAGTTCCGCCGCGTTCTTGAGATTAATCTCGTGGCACCCTTTATGCTCGCCAAGACAATTGGAGCAAGGATGATAGCTCGACATAAGGGAGCAATCGTGAATGTGGCGTCCATCGCGGGGTTGGTGGGAGTTGCCGATCGCGCCGCGTACAACGCCTCCAAGCATGGACTGATCGGCCTGACCCGTACCCTGGCCGCCGAATGGGGTGGTCGAGGTGTGCGTGTAAATGCGGTTTGCCCCGGCTGGGTGAAAACCGAAATGGATGTCGCCGACCAGTCCTCTGGAGGCTACACAGACGACGACATTATCCACCGCGTGCCGATGGCTCGGTTCGCGTCCACGACTGACATCGCGGAAGCAATTCTGTTTCTAGCGGACGAGAAAAAGAGCGGTTTCGTGAACGGACATACGCTGGTGGTTGATGGCGGCTGGACGGCCGACGGAAGCTGGGAATCTTTACGGCTGCGCCATCGCTAAGTGAGGGTCTCCTCGCATTCTCGGAACCAGATCATAGCCGCGCTCATCCAATCCGGGCAGGAGGAGTAAGGCATGCATCACGTTCGTCAAGAGAACCTCCCTTTTGTAGGCAGTTCGCATGAGTTTGTCGGCTCGGAGCAGGGGAACACTAACGTTTCCGTGTTCCTGTTCCATGGGAAGCCAGGATCCGGACCTGGTCCGCATCGTCATCCTTATGATGAGATTCAGTTCATCCGGGAAGGTCAAGGCGTCTGGACGGTCAACGGCCGGACCTTCGAGGGCCGCGCTGGAGACATTTTTGTGATCAAGGCCGGCGAGGTGCACAGCTTCAAAGCCGTCGGCGAATCGCCTCTCGTACAAGTCGACGTCCACCTGAGTCCGCGCTTCATCCAGGAGAATCTGTAAAGCTTAGCTTGAGTTCGAAAGTGCTTCAGCGGCCGCTGTCTGCGAGGTCCATCACTACATGGACTATCACGACCCCCAGATTGCAGCAATCTACGAACTGGCGAATCCCCTGGCGCGGGACGCCGATTTCTATCTTTCGCTCGCCGGACCACCGTGTAGCATACTCGACCTGGGTTGCGGCACGGGTACCCTTTGTTGTGCTTTCGCTGAGCGTGGCCACCGGGTGACGGGTGTCGATCCTGCTGCAGCGATGCTCGCGGTTGCCAAAAGCAAGCGTTACGCAGAAAGTGTGGAATGGGTCGAGTCGTCTTCACAGACCTGACAGATCGGAGCGGCGCTTCGATCTGATCGTCATGACCGGACATGCTTTTCAAGTTCTGCTTACCGATAACGATGCGATGGAGGTATTGCAGACGATGCGTCGCCACCTAAAGCGGGACGGCAGGGTAGCGTTCGACACTCGCAATCCGCGCGCCGACTGGGTTGGCGAGTGGACCGGCAGATGTCGGATTCTGCCCGGAGGACAGATTACTGAAACGTTGAACGTTACTGACGCTCACGACGAGTTCATTTCGTTCCAGACTTCGTACCGATGCTTCGACAGGACGCTAACTACCCAGAGCACTCTGCGATTTCCATCTCGTGAACATTTAGAAGCCTTGATCACTCGTTCGGGAATGACACTCCGTGACGTCTTCGGAGATTGGAATGCCGTGCCATTCGAGGCCGCGCGTTCACGGGAGATGATCTTCATCGCCAGCATTGCGAAGTAAAAAGTCGAACCGGCAATTTCACTAACTACTTCGGCCTGCCTATCCACGAATATTGCCAGGCAACCGCCGCGGTCTTAAACGTTCCGCCGATTCTTGCCAGTTCACCATCGCTGTAGCTGAATTTCACCGACTGGTGCTTGGTGAAGGGAATCGAGATCGTTCCGCCGATTCGCGAATTTGCTTGCAACGATCCGATCTTGGTCGCGCCATTCACAGTGGTGCCGCCCCCGTACCAGTAGTTGCCATCGATCGAAGCCCACAGGCGGGGCTTCACATCATAACTGAGATGCAGTTCGACCGAGCCGATCGGAGACTGCGCCAGCGTATTCTGGTTCTGCGAAAATTCGCTGCCGGCCAAGTAGTTGGAGTTCTTCGTGAACAGCCACACTCCCGCATAGCCGTCGAGGATCCAGTTATGCCAACGTTCGGAAATTCCCAGTTCCGGTTTAAACGCCCAGCGGTTGTTGCCGGGATTCACCAGGTGGGTTGAGTAGTACTGCCCGGTTGGAGCTAAAACCTGAATGCTCGCGCCCACGATGGTTTTTTGCTTCCATTTCACAAACTCTTTGGGCGTCATGGCCGGGCCTCCGATCAGATTTACGGAAAACCGATAGACCGAGTCCGCCATCCCCGAGCGATAAACCTCCTGTGAACTCCCTTTTACTTCTCCCTTAAAGTTCCCAACGACGTAAGGCAGAGTCGCCGAAAAGTTGGATGAGCGGCCGAAGAAATCAAGAGCGTGGTAGTAGCTCAACGTGGATAAATGGTATTGCCCGCTGGCATCTGTAATGGGGAGGAGACTGCCAAAGAAAATGCTACCGTCATTGAAGTTGTAGCCAACGGTCGCGGCATTCCAGTGGACTGGCGTGATGACGTACGCCCGAGGCTGAGGTCCTGCGCGTGAAGTTGATGCACCGAAGATGCTAGAGCTACGACTAGCCACGCGAGTTTCCACCTAAGCCCCATGCAAACCGGTTCCAGAAAAACAAATCTGTCTCAAGCGCTTCAAACTCGCGGCCTTACTGACTCCACTGTACGAGAGCGTTCTGCAAGGTGGTACTTGGGATTTGAATCAATCCTCCATAGGGATGGTAGAACTCCATCATGAGATAGATCGCACCCGCAGAGGCCAATGCACATACGCACAAAGTCGCGATGACAGTTGCGTTCCGCGGTGCGAAAAGACCGAAGGTGAAGAAATTGATCGCCAGCGAGAAAATCAGAACGACGAGCAATGGCTTGGAGACAACGCCTCTCTTCTGCTCGAGAATGAGCCAGCGCTGTTCGGCTAGCTGGGTGATCATTCCGGTTGCTTGAGTCTTGATTGCGCGTTGCATGTCGTTCTGCGGTGAGAGTTCATCGATGGATTGGTAGAGTTGCCCCGCCGTACTCCTTTGAACGCCTGGGGCGTTTTCCTTGGAATTCCGCTCGTTGGGCCACAACTCTCCAACGGTTCGATCGACAAGATGCCGCAGCAGGTCGCGAGAGTTCTGTGCGTCAGGACCATAGAACTCAAGGGCACGGTCGAGCAGAGCAATCTTCGCCGCCATCCCCGTCAGTTCGTTGCTTTGTGTGTCGTAGGACCCTTTCGCTGAAGCGATCAGCAATCCCAGAACCAGCGCAGCCATCGTGCCGATGACTCCCGCTCCAAGGTTCACGATGCGTTGCGTATCAGCGCTCTGATGCTGCTCGGGAAGGTAGGAGCGAACTAATGTGCCCAGCACTGCACTACCAAAAAGGCACAAAAATGCGATCAGGCCGACCCCAACCGAACTCACGGCTCACCTCGATTCAAACTTTTGAGTAGCGCGACTCATCGGCAGACTTTTGCGGTTACTCCGGTTCGGTGACGACTTCCAGGTCCCCGTTGCGCACCGCTTTCATGAGAACCGCATGGTCTCGTTCACTCTGGTCGGCGTAAGCAGCCGAGAATTGTGCAATGGCCTTGTCGAAGGTGTCTCCCTGGCCGAGATATCCGCTGATGAGTGCCGGTTCGCCCGAGCGGGCGTGTGCGCGAGCCAGCGTGAATCCGCAGAGCTCGGCGTACTGGACCATATCCGTCCGTCCGAACAGTTCGACCAGGATCTTGGTCTTCATGTCCCTAAGCTGACGGATGTAGAACTGGCGTCCCAGCTTTCCTTCCGTCCACCCAAGAAAGAGGTCGCTGGCAGACTGCATGAGCAAGCATCCGCGTACCACCCTCTCCCCGTGATTTCGGTAAGTGCTCTTTCCCGCATAACCTTCAAGAACCGATGCATTTGCCTCCTTGACCTGAAGGAATAGCGGATCGTCGTCATTCGCCATCAGCAGCACGATTGCGCAAAACGTGCCGACACTTCCCACGCCGACAACCTTGATGGCCATATCTTTGATTTCGAAGCGGTCAAGCAAAATCCTGCGTTCTATCGGCAACGTATCGCGATAGCGAGCGAAGGCTGTCCGGATATTCGCGTGGTCCGCATCTTTGCCGAACTGCTTCCAGTGATAAATCAGCGGAGGATTATCTTTGATGGTGACGTTCTCACTGGCCGTGTCCGCAAGCTTGGGAAAATCATGCTCCGCGACACTATTCTGCCGGGCTTTCTCCAGCCGCTTGCGAAGTCGCTTGCGCGATTCAGGATCCTTAATCTGAGGCAACATGTCCTCGACGTCCATCTTGGCGTACCACACGTCAAGCGCGCGCATCCGGCTGAAATTGGCCATGTTCTCGCGGTAAGAACGGGAGCAGGCCAGCGCTGCGTCGCGGGCATCATCTTCAGTGAGACCATTGCTTCGGCAAGCCAGCACAAAGCTCGCTGCCAACCGTTTCACATCCCATTCCCATGGAGCTGGAAGCGTCTCGTCGAGATCGTTGATATCGAAAATGAGCCGTCTTTCTGGCGTGGCGTACACTCCAAAATTCAACAGATGCGCATCACCACAGGCTTGTACACGCGGGCCAGTGGCGGGCGTCGTGGCTAGGTCGGCAGCCATGTTGAGCGCGGCGCCTCGATAGAACGTGAACGGCGACTTCATCATTCGGCCATGCCGGATGGGAACCAGATCGGGCAAGCGACCTTTGTCGGATTCCTTTATCAGTAATAGGGGGTCTCGGCGGTCTTTCGCAGGCTTCCAGGCGGCATGCGAACTGCGTGGACACTTGGTCCGCAACTCTTCGCCTTGTTTGTAAAGGTCCGCTCGTGACGGACGAGTCGGGAATGCCAATACCTTCTCGGCCGAGACCGGTCGGGCGGTTTGTGCGACTGCTGCTGAACTTCTGCCGCTCCTGCTCATGGTCCTCCCTCTGGATGCTCACGATCCGCCCTCGCAGCCTATCGGCGAATAAGCAAGCATCCAACTGTCGAAACTTATGGGGATCTCTCGAAATTTCGATAGTTCCTGACTGACGAACCGAAGAATGGCAAGGGAAATCTGCTGCTTGCTTCTCTCCGGGCCAAAACCGCGGATGGAGCAACAGCAACTTGGCGTATTCTTACGTCAATAAAAACAGGGGCGCGCGAAGTCAGACGGGAATGAACGGAGATCTCATGATCACGCGAAGGAAATTTATTGCCACGGCAGCTTGCACGTTGGCTGCGGCACGACTAAGCGCTCAGGGCCAGAGCAAAGTCCCGGTTGCCCTCACCATCCCGCCGGAAGCGGTTGGTCCCCAAATGCCGCTCGATTTTGTGGGTCTTTCGTATGAGGTGCAGCAACTCGTGGATCCGAGTTTTTTCTCGACGCAGAACAGCGGCCTGATTCGCGAATTCAAGGCGCTCTCGGAGCACGGGGTTCTGCGCCTGGGGGGTAACACCAGTGAATTTGCTTACTGGAAGCCGACTCCCGATTCTCCAGAGCCAGAGCATCCACAAGTCCGCGAGGTCGTAGGCGAGCCGAAAGCGAAGTACTACCCGGTGACCGCCGAGGCGGTGCGCAATCTAGCCGAGTTCCTGCAAGCAACTGGCTGGACGTGCCTTTATGGCGTCGGCATGGGCACGAATGTCCCGGCGCGGGCAGCGGAGGAAGCCGCTTTTGTGGCCAAGACTCTCGGCGATCGCCTGCAGTACTTCCAGATCGGCAACGAGGCGGATCTCTTTGACCGCCATTTGCGCGATCCCAAAACGTGGTCGGCCAAGACTTATTTGGAAGAATGGCTCACGCTAGCCCGCGCGATTGCAGATCGTGTGCCAGACGCGAAATTCGGTATGCCCGATGTAGCGTCTAACGTATCCTGGTTGACCCAGATTGCCGATCAGTGGGCTTCCATCCAGGCGCCGCCTCACGTTACAACCCTGACGCATCACTATTACTTTGGTGGGCCGGCGACGAACCCCGAGGTCAGCATTCCCAACCTGCTGAAGCCGGCGACGATGGCAAAGGTGCAGAACACGGCGAACATCGCAACTGCGGCTGCCGCGAAGGTGGGCGCGCGCGTACGCATGACGGAGGGCAACACGTGTTATCGCGGAGGCAAGCCCGGCGTCTCCGACGTGTTCGCCGCCGCGCTCTGGGCAGCCGATTATTCGCTGCTGCTTGCCAGCAACAATTACTCAGGCGTCAATCTGCACGGCGGTACCGGTAAGTCCGTGGCGAACTCTGTCGGAGGATCTCTGCCCGGCGATGATCTTCTGAAAGAAGGTGGTGCAACTCCCGAGCAGATCGCAACGCATCCGCATCCCTTCTACACGCCCATTGCCACATTCGGCTCGGAGTATACGTTGGAGCCGGTTGCGTACGGACTGAAGTTTGCGGGGCTATTCAGCGGAGGTTCGATCCTGAAAACCGACTTCTCCACAAAGCTGCAAGCTGCCGGAGTCAATGCAACTGCCTATGCCTCGAAGATGCCCGGAGGCGGGACATCAGTGATCATCCTAAACAAGGACGCAGAAAAAGGTCTCGACGTGGAACTCGACTTCGGCCGGGGCGCTAGCGGATCGGTGGAAGCCGAAACACTGCATGCCTCGGCACTCGACAGCCGCGAAGCGAACATCACTAAGTCCGCGAAGATCGATTCGCTCAAGCAGGGCAAATACTCTGTGAGTGTCCCTCGTGCAACGGGGTTACGCCTGACATTAGTCTGAGTATCCACTTAAGGCCGCGGAGCGCAGCGATAAGATCGGCATAACGTGGAACCCTGCGTGTTTGACGAACAATACGAGAATAGCCGTTCATGCCCGGGACGCTCACGCGCGCGGAGGTGGGGATGAAGTCGGAGGATATCTGCGCAGGACATGCGCCTGAGCTGCAATACACCGCGGCGTCAGAAGCGCGCGATGTCATACAGAAGCGCCGCCAGCGTTTGTTGAGATTCACAGCTTACGCTGCGTTGCTATCGTTCTTTCTGTCGCTGACCGCATTCAACTTGGTCGATCCAGACATCTGGCACGAGATGGCGCTCATCCGCGAGAGTCTTCGTGCAGGCCATCTCCTTACGCGCGACGTTTTCGCTTATACCCCGACCGTATATCCGTCCATACATCACGAGTGGGGCGCTGGTTTGGTGGCTTACGGCCTTACTCACTGGTTTGGCGGCAATGCCATCCTGATTGTTAAATATTCGATTGCCGTTCTGATCGGGATTGTGTCCCTCGAGTGTGCTGAATCGCTTGGGGCAGACGTGCAAGTGTGGGCCGTTCTTTGTCCAATCGCGATCTATCTAAGCCAATTTGGATTTCTGTCGGTGGTTCGGGCGCAGGTGTACACGTTTCTTTTCGCCGCATGCTGCTTCTGGCTATTCGAGCAGGATCGCCGTGGCAGCCGACGTTGGTGGGTCGCATGGCTCTGCCTTTTCCCAGTATGGGTGAATCTCCACGGAGGATTCGTCGTCGGCATCGGGCTGTTAGCCCTTTATCTGCTCGAACGGGCGATTCATCGCCAGCCGTTCAAGCATCTTCTCTTCCTGCTTGCTGCGACTGTGATTGAGATATTCATCAATCCATTCGGAACTGGCTATTTCACTTACATCGCACGCGCGCTCGCGATGAGTCGTCCCCACATCCAGGAGTGGAGGCCGGTATGGGCCGATGGGTCCTGGTGGACGATCGTCTTTGTCGCAGCCGTTGCGATCACTGCATATGCCGTCGCCAAGATCGGAGTCCGCCGCGCTCCTGGCTTGCTCATGGTAATCGCGACTGCGATCGAAGCGACATTGCACTGCAAACTGATGCCGTTGTTTGCGATCGCATGGATCAGCCACGTTCCGGCTTACATTCAACTGACCCCCGCCGGGCAGTGGATCGTAAGTTTCAGTCGCCGCCGCTTCGCCTTCGTCCTCTCCGTCTGCGCGATGGCTACAACGATCTATCTGGCAGACGCCGTTCGCTGGAAATTCTGGAGGCTGCGAGTGCCACAGGCAAACGCCACATTCGCCTATCCAGTTGGAGCGGTTGAATACTTACGCCAGCAGGGATTTGTTGGCAACGTGATGGTCCCTTTTCATCAAGGTGCTTATGTCTCTTGGAAACTGTACCCAGCCGTCAAAGTGTCCGTCGACAGCCGGTATGAGGTGGCATACTCCGAGGAGTGGGTGGATCGAGCCTTCCGGTTCTACGAGGCTGAGCCAGGGTGGCGAGAAACTCTGAACGCGTATTCCACCGACCTCGTCCTGATCCCGAGGATGATGCCGGTGGCACAAGTGATTCAGCAAAGTGGCTGGCAGGCGGTCTATGAGGACCGCGAATTTGCAATCTTTGCCCGGCCCGGTCTGACTCTGCCGTTTACCGATCGTACGTCGGAGTGGTTTGCCGGAGTATTCCCCTAACGTCTGGTTTTCCTGCCTATCACTTTTGACAGTACCCGTACCATCAAGGGTTTTTCTACGGTAGTTAAGCCCTCCTACGAGAAGTCTTGTGTCGCTCCGAATCGGATGGAAACGGTCAGCCAAAATCTCTTGGTGATCACGGCAGCGGTGATTGTGTCGATGCTGTTCATGGTCGGACTGAACCGAGTGTGGCCCCCAGACCAGCGCCGCAACTACAACGATCTCATCGGTTCGCAACTCAGCATTTTAGGCACGACCTATGCTGTCATATTGGGTTTTATGCTCTTCGCGGTCTGGTCCGCTTATCGCGAAGCCGACCTGAATGTGGATCTTGAGGCCAATGCAGTGGTCGAGATCTATCATCTTGCGGAAGGGCTACCCGAGCCGCAGCGGGCGCAACTCAAGGATCTAGCACGATCCTATGCGGACGCGGTCCTGAATCGAGATTGGCCGCAAATGGCCGCGAACGAGGAGTTAAAACAAAGCAGCAAGATCAACGCCGAGATGTGGAAGACGGTGACATCCGCTCAGCCAAAATCAGAGGCCGAGCAGACGACGCAAGACCACGCCTTCTCGGAGTTGAGCGCACTCACAGAGCACCGGTTCACGCGTGTGCGGCAGAGCACAACACGTCTTCCAAAGGTGCTTTGGTGTGTGTTGCTGGTCGGAGGGACGTTGACGATCGTTTCCGCCTGCATGTTCGGTTCGCAGAATCGAAAACTTCAAGCGCTCCAGATCTTTTCGCTGGCTCTCCTGGTTAGCCTTTCATTGGTTGCGATCGCGGATATCCATCGCCCATTCCACGGTGTGATTCGTGTTCGTGACTCCGCATTCCAACGTGCGCGGCAGAGCATACAAGCTTTTTAGTGTGCGCATCGGAAATAGTGAGCATTGAGTTTGCGCTCGATCCGCATTACCTAGTGTGCTGGAGAAAAAGCCAAAGGCTTTAACCACAGGGGGCACGGAGGATCACAGGGGAAACCGGCGATGCATTCATGTCGACATGTCGATTAGTTCGGCGCACTACACTAGCCACGCGACCTGATCTGCAACCTCGCGGTTACGAAACAGCTGAGCTGGCCTTTACACTCCACCAATTACGAACGCAAGACGGGCGGGAATACTCCCGCCCGTTCTTAGTCCACCTCAAGGCTGATTAGGCTACTTCCTTTTCTTCCTCAAGCGCGTTTACAGGAAGTGGGTTGTTGATATTGAGGTGAGGCTGTCCTGGTACCGTGCACAGCGAGTCTTTGAAATAGAAGCTCGGGGCAGACCGCACCGTGGCTGAGCAGGTCCCGGGTTGGCCCGACGCTAACGCGTGAGGTACTGTGTAGGCTTCTTGTGTGAGGAAATCGTAACAGCAAGTGATGCTGGCATCTTGGGTCGGGTTGTTGTTGACCCATTCGAAAGTGCATCCAAATGTAAGCGCGCCCCCGGTAACCGCCAGAGTTGTGACATCAACCTGGATTCCCATAAAGTCCTCCTTCTGAAATTGATGAAGCCGCTATTTTTCCTGCATCAGGGCCTGGTACTGCGGGTTGTCGTGAAGATTGGAGAGTGCGGCCGAGGTCGCCACCACCGAACGGGAATAGCCAGCCGCTAGCGCTTTCGCCAGCCATTCCAGGGCTGGCCCAGTTTCGCGCAACTGGTTGTACACCACAGCTGCATTCAGGAGCAACTCTTTATCGCTATGGCCCAATGCCAGCGACTGATCGAGGTAGTTAAGCGCTTGCACGCGCTGTCCTAGCATGGCGTGATAACTGGCGAGGTCGCCGAGAACTACCGGATCTCGGGGATTGATCTTCAGCTGCTGCTCGGCCATCGAAATGGCTTTGCGATAGGTTTCGAGAGCGGATGCGGTATCCCCGCCGTAGTAATAAGAATCGCCTAGATTGCCCCAGGTCTGATAGTCAGTGTCTTCCAGCCGGAGCGCTTCCTTGAAGTTCTTCACGGAATCCTGAAAGCGTCGAAGGCGAAATTGCACGACCGCAATGTTGTTGTAAGCGTCCCGGCTGGGGCGGAGAGCGAGTGATTTTTCCAGAGCTTGCGCAGCGTCCTCGTCCTTGCCAGCGTAAACCAAAGCTGCCCCGAGATTGCTGTACGCCGAATAGCTGTCTGGATCGAGTTCAGCCGCGCGACGGAACATAGCTGCTGCTTTCTCGTACTCGGCCTGTGAGATATACAGCGCACCAAGCTGGTTGTAAACAAGCCAATACTGGGGCCGCAGATTGATGGCTCGCTTGTAGACTTCTTCCGCCTTGTCGGGTTGGTTTAGCTTTTGGTATACGCGGCCAAGGCCGCTGTAGGCCTGATCCCTTGTGGGATCAAGTTGCATCGCCTTCTGGAACTCGTCGGCCGCCTTCTCGTATTCGCCTGTTCCATTAAATATTAATCCCAGGCATATATGGCCATCGGCACCGGAGTTGCCTAATTCCACGGCTTTGGCACAGGCCTTCTGCGCAGGGGCGATCCATTGGCTTTGCTTGCCCTGCGTCTGGTATCTCAACCAATATGCCTGTCCTAGCGCCGCTTCAGCCTGGCCGTAGTTTGGATCGATATTCAGCGCCTGCTTGAAAAGAATCTCGGCGCTCGTGAGATTTTCTACGTTCTGAGCTTCTTGGAGGTAACCGCGGCCTTGTATGTAGTATTGGTAAGCCTCGGGAAAGCTGGTTGAGTGCGCGCCAAGGGCTTGATTTTCCTCACTGCGCAGTGGAATCTGCAGTGCCGCGGCAACTCCTTTCGTCAGCTTGTCTTCAATGCTGAACAAATCGGAAACAGGAGCGGTAATCGAATCTCCGGCAAGATTCTTTCCACTCGCGGCTTCAGTGACGCTATAGGAGGCGCGAATCAGTTGGTTGGCCTGCTCCAGCGAAACGTTGAGACCAAGGGTCGTGCCGAGTTCCTTGTGGGCATCGGCGAGCGTGATAACTTTTTTATCTTCCAGCGTACGCGCAGGGACCACTTCGAGATCGTGATTGGCACTCAACTGCGAGAGTCGGGCCGCTACGTCGTCGAGTAAGCCCCTCCCGAAGGCGGCAAGCTTGGGATCGTCCGTTGAGAGTGAGATTGGAAGTACGGCGATGCTCTTGCGCTCGGGCAGCAAGGCTGCCAGCCCGGCGGAGCCATTCCTGCTTGCCAACCGACGGAGCAGGCGCGGTCCCCCAATCGCGGTGGCAATCACGACCAATGCCAGGAGCGCCATGCTCGCAAAGCGTAACTTTCGTCGCGGTGTCCACGTTGCCGCGGTTTGCGTCGTCCTTAATTTCTTGCCGGATTCGTAGTCTTTCTTCAACTGCAGAAGGTCGCGATGGACTTCCTCCGCCGTTTGGTAGCGCAGGTCACGATTCTTGATCAGGCACTTGTCGATGATTTCCTGCAGGCGCTGCGGCAGCCCGGGCATTGACTCATTAAGCGACATAGGCGCCTGCCCGAGAATTGCGTGTACCGTTACGGCCCACGTTGGGCCGGAGAATGCCTGTTTTCCGGTAGCCATTTCATACAGCAAAACGCCAAACGAGAAAATATCGGTCCGCGGATCGAGTGTTTCGCCACGAGCTTGCTCCGGCGACATGTAAGCCACGGTTCCAATCGCCGCACCGGTATGCGTGAGCGGCCCAGTGGACGATAGCGTCATTTGCTCCGAACTGCCGAAATCAGCGCTCGTAAGCTTTGCCAGCCCGAAATCGAGCACCTTGGCCTGTCCGCGCTGGGTAATGAAAACATTGGCTGGCTTAATGTCACGGTGCATCACGCCTTTGGTGTGGGCAGCCTGCAGCGCGTCGGTGATTTGCAGAGCCCATTCCAGCAGCGTGCTCAGAGGCACCGGCTTGTTGCCGATGCGATCGCGCAGCGTCTGCCCCTCGAGCAACTGCATGGCGATGAGCGGACGTCCGTTGTCCTCATCGATTTCGTAAATCGTGCAGATATTGGGATGGTCGAGCGCAGAAGCCGTGCGTGCTTCACGCTTGAAGCGCTCGAGTGCTCGCGGATCTCTGATGGAATCCTCAGGAAGGAATTTCAGAGCAACCATGCGGCCGAGTCGCGTGTCTTCGGCCTTATAGACCACTCCCATGCCTCCAGCGCCGAGTTTTTCGCGAATGCGATAGTGCGAGACCGTCTGGCCTTCTATGGGCGCGCAATCCTGACTGGGACCGCGATGGCCGCATGGTACTTACTTGCACAAAGAGGTGCAATACCCCGAATGGGGATTCTTTAGACCGACGGTCAGTAGCGACACGCCTATAAAATGCACACGCCTGAAAGGGATGCGCGCTTTGTCAAAAGTGGACTGTGTTGCGATAACGGCGGGATGGCTTAGGCTATTTCTTCTTTCCCAGCTTACGCGCGATTTCCTCGACGATTTTCGGACGCATGTCGGCGAGAACGCTGTCGACGATGCTGGCGATTTCCGGATCAGACTCAAAATTGGTGTTTACATCTTCCGATTTGCCCTCTGCACCCGCGGCGACTGCCATGGCGGCGGAGTCTTCAGGCTCACTTATTTCCTTCGCGGACTCGATAGTCTGGCCGGGCTTCGGGCCTCCCGATTCGCGAATCTTGCGCCAACTGGCCCACGCGGCCGCAGTTGTAGCTGTCATCTCCGATTCTTTTTTCGCCATTTCGTCTATACCCCCCACGGTGTGATCCACAGACTCCGGTGCATCGGCCGTTGGAACGGCTTCTCTCTTACTTTCCTGGACCTCTGAAATTTCAACGTCCTTTGGCGCGGTAGTTTCCGCGACTGCCTCTGTCACTTCGTTCCGTACTTCGACTGGTTTTTCTTCTGACGGCTCCGCGACCGCTTCTACCGGCTTGGCTTCAATCTCGGCCAGCTTCGCATCAAACTCTGCCGGCTTAATCTCGGGTTCTTCCGCTTTTACCTCGAATGTTTCTTCTGGTGCTTTTGTGGCCTCCGCGACAACCGGTTCTTCGGACTTTATTTCGTTGACGGGCGCCCAGTCAGAAACCGACGGTTGAGGAACTGGTTCTGCCGGGAGCGCTGGCGCTGCCTCCGCGGACGGATTGGGTTCTGGCGCCAAATAGGATGCCGCGACCGATGCCAACTCGCTAATTGCGGCAGTCACCGCTTCCTTGGCTGCACTCGCGACCTGCACAAACGATGTGGTCGCTTCCGGAGCTGGCGATGCCGGGACTTCCGGCGCAGCGGGAGAAACATTAGGAACAGAACTGGAGGTCTCCGCGACCGTTGATGACTCAGACACAGGTTCGGCAACCGGCTCAGGGGCTGGGGGCGGCTCCGGAGCAATGGCTGGAGTGTCGACAATCGCTGTCTCGACCGGCAAAACCGCCGCTTGAGCTTTTTGCATCTCTTGCTCAAGAGAAATTCCGCTTTCTTCGGGAGCCAGCGCTACGGCGACCGCCGTCCAGCGAGGGCTTGGCGTGGCTACACTTGCCGCCGCGGCAACGGCCATCGTGACAGGTTCGTCGGATTTTTCTGCGGCCGACCAGGAACCATTTCCAGAAGAATGCGTAGCAACAAGTGAATCGGAGGCAGGCGACGGCTGCTCCAGCCCAGTGATCGCGGCTGTGACTTCGGCGGAAGTTGGCGAGACCTCGGGCTCCGGTTCTTTTTCGGGCCGCTCAGACTTTGGTTGCTCAGCCAGCGTGACGGCAGGCTCCGGAACGTGTGCTGGTTCCACGGTCGATACGACCGGCTCGGCAACAGGGGTCTCTTCTTCTTCCTTCTTACCCGTCTTGCTTTCGGCCGGGGCCGCAGTCTCAGCCGACACAGTCACCGACGTTTCTGCTACTGTTGCCGTTTCCTCGGCTTTGACCTCTTCGATGGTGCCCTTCACCTGGGCCGCGGCGGCAGCCAGCGCGGCGATCTCCTCAGGAGTCACATCTTTCGGCAATCCTTCAGTAGCGAGAGCGCCAATGTTGACTCGCGCTTCCGGTTGAGGTTCCGGCTGGTGAGTTGGCGGCTGAACCGGAGCTTCCTCGACCTTGTGTTCGATTACGGTCTTCAGATCCTTATTGACCGGGTTGTAGACTGCGGGCTCTTCGACTTCTGGCTCGGGTGGTTTCTCTTTTTTCTTCGGAAAGACGATACGGCTCTTCCACCCGGAATCCTCATCATTGGCCACCGATCGGTCGAATCGTGGTTCGTCAATCGCTGCCGTGGCGCGGGCAAATCGACCGGGCTTCGACGATTCCGACCGGGGGACAATTCTGTCTTCCAGCTTGCTCAAAGCGCTCAGCAACTCGCTGGCTTCGAAGGGCTTAACAATGAATCCGTCGGCCCGTACGCGGCGGGCTTCCTCGGGCTTAAAGGGCTCGAGTTTACCGACCGTTAGAAGAATGGGAATTCGGCACGAATCCGGGGCTTCCTTCAGGCGCTGGCAGACTTCCAGGCCGCTGTAACCGGGCATATAAACGTCGAGCACGATCAGGTCGGGGTGCTGCTCCCCGATCTTCTTCAGAGCTGCGGAGCCGTTATTGACCGTAATAACTTCATATCCCGCATCCGCGAGGATCTTCCGTCCCATATTCTGGGCGGTCACGCTGTCGTCGGCGAGCAGTATCTTCCGGGCCAAAGGTATTCCTCTGATGAGGGGAGATAACGCGAAGGTAACCCGACCCACAAGGTAAGTCAATGATGCAAAAGGGAAGTAACACGTTACTAGGGGTCAACACCTTGCGCGTAGAGAAGAGACGCCGCTCATTACTTTGGAGTGGGGCGGAAGCTGGACAACTGAGAATCTGTCAGTCCGCAACGGCGAAGCTGTGAGGAATCTGCTGTTCGCATACTGCATCAAAGCCGCCAGCAGACAGCAGATTCCTCGCTCTGCTCGGAATGACAAATGCGAACTTGGCACGTAAGCGCGAAAGCTAATGGCCTATTGCTGACTGCCGGTCGCGGACTGCTCCGTCTAGAACGGAACGATCTTCTTCAGGCCTTTCTTTTTCTTTTTGCTGCTCGAAAGATCCGCGTCGCTGGCCGGAGTGGAATCGTCATTGTTCTTGGCCGCATCGGTTGAAGACTGGCCTTGTTGAATTTCGTTAACCTGGGTCGGCGGAGGCGGCGCCTGATCACCCGTGTTCGTCGGTGTCAGCTCGTTCGAATCGGCAGCTGCCGCCGGTTTGAGTTCGTTGGGATCATTCGTCACAGGCGGCGTAGTGCCGGCTGCAGGTTGTCCGAACGGAGCCGGGCCGGTCGTGGTGGCGTCGGCCGCGGGAGGAACATCGCTCGCTCCCGGCTGCTTCACAACTTCAACACCGACCGTTTTTTCGCCACCTCCGATCGCGGCCATTGCTTCCTGCCTCACCACATCGGTCGCGGCGACTGGCGTGGGGTCAACTAGGTTGGGCTCGCCGACCTGCGGAGCTCTTGCGACATCCGGACCCTTCTTGATCAATCCGGCGATGCGGTCCATCGTCGTAGTTTCCCCACGGCTGGCGATTTCGCGCTTGTTCTGCAGAACCGCAGCTTTGGTCGGACGTGGGATGGGCTGATGCAAGGCCGTCAATCGTTTCCTTGCGTCGTCGGCACGGTCCATCATGGGGTACCGCGTGATGACCTTGTCGTACGCCTGCGCGGCATTCTTCGTGAATTCCTCATAGTACTTTGCCTTTGCCGCTTCGGTGGCGCATCCGCGTGGCAGTCCTTTGGCGTCGCAGGTCGCAGTGTTGCGGAGCCGGGTCATCTGGCCTTCGTAGTCCTGACCCAGCAAATACGCTGCTTCATCGGCGCGGCTGTAGAGCGGATACTTCTCGAGCAACGACTTCAGGCGAGCGATCGATGCCGGATAGGACTCGCGCAGATAATAGAACCGTCCAATTTCAAACTCGCGCTCGGCCAACACCTCTTGCACTTCCAGCAGTTTCCGTTTTGCCTCAGGCACAACCTTGCTGTCCGGATACTGCAGGATGACCTTGCGATATTCATCTTCGGCGCGCTTGGCGTGTGTATAGTCGCGATCGGCCTTCTCCATCTGCTGATAGTGAATATTGGCGATCTTCAACTGCGCCTCGGCGGCCTCAGGCATGTTCGGAAAGAAGATCTCGAAGTCGCTATATTCCTGCTCGGCCTGAGCCAAAGCCGCAGTTCCGCCCTCGGCATACCAGGAATCACCCACCGCCAGTTTGGCGCGTGCGATGTATTCCGAGTCCGGATAGGTATTGATCAGGGTCTGCAGCGTCAGGCGTGCCACGTCGAAGCGGTTATGGCGCATTGCCTCCATAGCCTTGTCAAAGAGGACTTTGTCGGGCTGTTTGGAACCAATCCCGGCCAACGGGTTGACAGACTTCTTGTTCGTGCAGGCGGCTGTGAGTGCCAGCAGCAATCCCAGCAGCGCGATCGATAGTGTTCGACGTGACATGAAAACCTCAAAGTGGCCAGTGATCGGTGATCAGTGACCAGCAAAATTGTCTTGGATCTCTTTCTGGCCACTGACTACTGGCCACCCGATCTCTTGGTCCGGTTCGAACCGTCAGACCTTCTGTAACGCCGCCTCAGTCGCCGCTTTCAGCAAAGACTCTACATTCTTCTTTGGATCGCCCTTGCCGAACACCGCGTTGCCCGCCACCAGAATTTCTGCCCCGGCGTGTACAACATCGGTGATCGTATCCATTGCGACGCCACCATCGACTTCGATGCGGTATTGCAAACCACGCTGGCTTCGGATCTGGGCTAACTTCCGCATTTTGTGCAGGGTCGACGGAATGAACTGCTGGGCGCCAAATCCCGGATTCACTGACATCACCAGCACGTAATCCACGATGTCGAGAACCTCGACTAACGTCTCAACGGGGGTCGCTGGATTAATTACCACGCCCGCCTGGCAATCATGACTCTTGATCAGATGCAGCGTACGGTTCAGGTGCCGACAAGCTTCCTGGTGAACAGATATCCAGTTGATGCCAGCCTCGGCGAATACTGGAATGAACTCATCGGGATTTTCGATCATCAGGTGGCAATCCAACGGTAGATCGGTGACCTTGCGAAGCGACTTCACCACCGGTGGCCCAATCGTGAGGTTGGGAACGAAGTGGCCATCCATGATGTCGACATGGATGACGCTCGCCCCGCCCTCGCATGCTGCGCGGACCTGTTCCCCGAGCCGGGCAAAATCAGCGGAAAGAATTGACGGTGCCAGTTCGATCAAACCCGGGCCTCAGAACCTGATTTCTCGCGAGATAACGCTTGTGGAAATTTTAACACGCGCGTTGAGGTGACGCTGACGCTTAGCCCGCAAAAAAGGCGAGTCAATCGAGCCAACGGCTGGACTAAGCTGGCACGCAGTCTATGTAATTGTTTCTCCGTGGTACCCTCGTCCGGCGTGATCTCACCGGTCCATTTTCCTCCTGCTGCATACTCTGTAGCCGCCGTCTTCATATGGGGCGCTGCCGATTTCGCCGGAGGATACGGCTCGCGCCGTGCCAACGCATTCGTTTTGACTGCGTTTTCACATGCCTGCGCCTTCGCACTGATGTCGCTGATTGCTCTGGGGCAAGGAGGTGCGTTCCCCGACAGAATCAGCATCTTGTGGGCAATCGCGGCGGGTGCGGTCGGGGGATTCTCCCTCGCCATCTTTTACGGCGCACTTGCCTCGGGGCAAATGGGTCTCAGCGCTCCGATCGCGGCCCTGATAGGTGCCGCGATCCCCACGATGGTTGACATTGCCCTTGAAGGCGCTCCGAGCAAGTGGTCAATCGCCGGTTTTGCGCTAGCCATCGTGGCCATCTGGCTTATCAGTCGCCCGGAAGCGCAAGGTGAAAGCGACACGGGCAGGCGTCCTAAAGGCGTCGCCGCGGCAGCGCTTGCTGGCGTCGGGTTTGCCGGATTCTTCCTCTGTATTCACCAGGCGAGCGGATCTCCCACATGGGTGGCCGCAATCTCGCGGATCGGCTCTTTTACATCTACAGCGATCGCTGTTGCTGTGACACGCGCTCCACTCAAGATGGATAGAACTCCCGCTGTGCTGGGCGCGGTGGCGGGATTCTTCGATGTATCGGCCAGCGCGATGTTCGTTTTTGCCAGCCAGCACGGACGCCTCGACGAAGCAGTCGTGATCACCTCCCTGTACCCTGCCGTGACTGTCCTGCTCGCGCGCATCTTCCTGAAAGAACACTTCACCCGCTGGAGGCTGGTTGGACTCTTAGCGGCGCTTGCCGCGGTGCCGATGATCGCAGCTGGATGAACCTCGGCGCGAGGGTGGCGTGATCCCGACCATCGCTGTTCTCCAGTTTGGCGCTCTCACAATCGCCCAACGATCACAGGACAAAATCATTGAACCACTAAGGGCACAAGGGCACACGAAGGAGATCCTTCGTGAACCTTAGTGTCCTTAGTGGTTCAAGCTTTTGGGCGGCCTGTCATCGAGCGCGAATCATTGTTTGTGGCGTTCCCTCCGTCGAGAAGAGTCTCCCGCTCTAACGCCTGCCTCGAAGCTCGCGGGACAAGCGATGACGATAGGTATGCGAGCAAGAATTCATGCTGATCCGCACAATTGCTGCTAGCATCGGCTGGTGTCCCTGCTCGAAGTCCGAAACCTGACCAAGGTCTTTCCCGGCGGCGTGCGCGCTGTGGATGGTGTCTCGCTCGACATTCATGCAGGCGAGACGTTAGGTCTCGTCGGGGAATCAGGTTCAGGGAAGAGCACCTTGGGACGGCTGATCCTCCGCTTGATCGAGCCCACGTCCGGCAATATCACGTTTGAGGGTCGTGATCTACTCGCTATCGGATCTGGCGAAATGCGGCGCTTTCGGCGCGACTTGCAGATTATCTTCCAAGATCCTTTTGCTTCGCTCGATCCGCGATTCCGCGTGGAAGACATCATCGCCGAGCCGCTGCTTATCCACCGCGGTTGGGAAGGGCATCACTTAAGTCATGCCGCCAGGAGTAGCACCAACAAATGGGCCTCAGCCAAAGAGGGCATAAAACAGCGCGTTTCTGAATTGTTGCGCGCGGTGGGCCTCGACGAATCTGCCCGCACCCGCTATCCACATGAATTCTCCGGTGGACAGCGTCAGCGCATCGGAATCGCCCGCGCCCTGGCGTTGCAGCCGAAATTTATTGTCTGCGACGAGCCGGTCTCCGCCCTTGATGTCAGTGTCGGCGCACAAATCGTGAACCTGCTGGCACAACTGCAGCGCGAATTCGGACTGACTTACCTGTTCATTTCGCACTCGATGCCGGTGGTGCGCTATCTCTCCACTCGCATTGCCGTGATGTATAAGGGGAAAATTGTAGAAGTCGGCGGCACAGACCTGATCACGAGCCAGCCCGTTCATCCCTACACTCGCAGTCTGCTGGAAGCCACTCCACAACTTTCGATTTGAGATCGGGTTAGCATTGACACTCTCTCAGCGAACTCTGCGGCCTTTCCTCGAGTTCTCTGCGGTTGGCTCGTTCTCTATACCGCCAAGGTCGCTAAGGACTGCAAACAATCACAGATATCCGCTTGAAATTTGGAAAAAAATGAACTGATGAAACCCAGTTCCTGTTGCGGGATTCAGCCTCCTCGGCTACTCTTGCATCCAACTTGATGTGGGGAACGTCCCACGATTTTTTGAAAGCGAGCCCCGTGGTAAGCACAACTTCGACTCCGGCAGTCTTTTCTGTCCCGCGTCCGCAGCCATCCATTCGCACCCTGGCGGAGCTTTCCCTCGGGTTCATTGCCATCATGATCGTGCTCTGGTTGCCGACGCACGAGCAGCTGATTTTCGGTCCGGTCGCGCTGTTGATCCCGGCAGCGCTGGTTCTCTTCAACCGGCCAAGCGCGCATGAACTCGGCCTCGGCTGGCGCCCGCTTCTCTCTTCACTCTGGATCTTGCCGGCAGCTGTCGCGTTATCGGCCATTGGTATTTTCCTGGCGCAAGGCGCCGGGATCTTCCACGGGCTCGACAAGCCCGACCTTGCGCATGTCAGCGGCTACGTTATGTGGACGATCTATCAACAGTTCCTGCTTCAGGACTACTTCATGCCGCGGCTTACGCGCCTGCTCTCGACCGACGCGGCTATCGCGGTTGCGGCCGTCTTGTTTTCCGCGGCTCACTTGCCGAACGTTCCGCTCACCATAGCAACGCTGCTCTGGGGAGTCGTTTCCTGTGTTCTGTTCCGCCGCTATCGCAGCCTCTACGTCATCGGCGTCGCGCAGGGAATTCTGGGGCTGTGTTTCGCAATGTGCGTTCCGGATGTCTTCCTTCACCACATGCGTGTGGGGCTTGGCTACTTCCACTATCACCCAGTTGGCGCAGGACCATCCGCGGCATTTCACGGAATGTCGGGCAAGTAGGCGGGCTTCTCGATCCGTGATCTCTAGAACCAGAGATACCAGAGCCAGTCGACGCACGCATGCGTAATGCCTGAGGCTGGGACACGCCGCTGTTCTCTCCACGCGCGGCCATAGAAGATACCGGCAATGGTTGCCAGCAGCATGTAGCGCCAGTTGAAGTGGGCGCCTCCGAAATTTCTTTTATTGAAGTGCGATAGGCCGAATAAGACAGACGCAATGACCAGCGCTGCTCCACGCCCAACGCGGCGCTCGAGAAGGTTCTGTACCCAGGCACGAAAGAAAAGCTCTTCCGGTACGGCCACAAAAACGAAGATTCCGATCCAGCTGAATGCTGCTTTCCGGATCACCGGAACATTCTGGTGAGGATGAATGAATCCCAGCGCCAGTCCTAGCAGGATCACCGCAGGCGCGAAGAACAGCAATTCGCGGAATCCCGTCTTCCAGTCGCTCCATCGGAAATGGAAGTCGAATCCGGTCCCTGTCAATTGGCGGATTCCGAGAAAGGCATAAAGTCCGGCGTCGACCAGCAACAGATTGCCCCAGCCACGCAAGCCCGCAGGCCATGCAATGTCCAACCACCGGAGATCAACGGCTAAGCCCAGAGTCAGCAAGATCAAAGCATCGCGCCAGTTACCTCTCTGTTCCGGATCGGCAACAGCGGCGTGGCTCATCAGCCAAGCCATTACCACGGGCAGCAACGCAAACAGTGTGAACCATTCCCACCGAAACATGTGGGACCTGACCGCCAGGATGACGTATGGAACGACGAGGCAGGCAGGAAGTGAAATCCTCACAAATGCGGGCCGGCGAGCGATTGCTTGCGCCAGCCGTTCACTTGCCAGTCCGAACGCCAGTGCAGGTAGCAACTCGATTGCGAGGACAGCAACGGCAACCGGCTCAAAGTTCGACATTCCAACTATCTTATCCGGGCGGAAACTTTCCGCCCGGACAAGTGCGGTCAGCCGGCATCATGCCGGGGCCCCCTCAACCGCAAAACTGCTTACTTGGCTGGCCGCACCACCGCAAGTTCCATCTCTGTCCGGTGTGCTTCTAACTCGCGCTCGGCGGACGAGCGGAAGAGTTCTTTCCCGACCGTGTTTCCTGTGATCCAGACGCTGGAGAGGAAATACGTGTCCCCATAGCGGTGAAACACCAACTTGCTGCCATCGGACTTGCTTCGCATCCCAGAGTGCGTCGGAAGGAAAACTCCGCGCGTGTGCGAGCTGAAAATCCGGATGAGATCGGTGCCTGCCGACGCAACGATGTAATGTCCGGCAGGAAGATTTTGACCGGCTACAGAAAACGCGAATGGTACGTCGACCACTACGTCTCCAGCCTTGGTCTGGCCGAAGGCCGCTCCCATGGCCGCGAATAGAGCGAAGCACAACACGATGCGAAAGAGTTTCATAACCCCTCCTCTGTGAAATCGAAGTTGAAACAGAAAGGGCCCCAATATCCCGTCGTGGATCTCTCCACTGAGTTGGCGGAGCGCCGTAGGAGGGAAAGACTTCTGACACCGGACCGCACCGGCAATCGTTTTCGGCGGCCCGAGCACATACCGCCGAAAGACTCGTTATTGAGATAGTGATGCGTGGGCGTGGATCGTTACAGATTCGCAGGCGGTAGTCAGACTTGTCTGAACCTGCCTCGGCCACTAGAATTCTTGGGATTCCCCGAAGGAGGCATTCATGGCTGCCACTCCCCTTCCGCCAATCGCACCGAGCCCCGTCCCCGCCCCGGTCGAGCCCCCGATGTCAGAGGGCGCGCGCATCATCAACACTTTCATTGCACCTTCGAAGACATTCACCGATTTGCGCCGTAGCGCGAAATGGTGGGGCCCGTGGCTTCTGATTTCGATTGTCTCGATTGCTTTTATCTTTACCGTCGGTAAGCAGATCGGATTCGAGCAGGCCAGCAAGAATCAGGTCGAGCGCTCCTCTCGTGCGGAGCAGTTCGACAAGCTTCCGCCCGACCAGCAGGAGAAACAACTCCAGTTTTCCGCAAAGATTTTCGGTTTCTTCGGTTACGGATCGCCCGCGCTGATTCTGCTGTATTTCTTGATTTCGACCACCGCTCTCTGGGCTACCTTCAAAGTCGGCGCAGGCGCAGATACGACGTTCGGACAGGCCTATGCGATTACGATGTATGCAGGTCTGCCCGGAATTGTAGGAGCCATTCTGGGCATCGCGACTTTATTCGCTGGGGCGAGTCCCGACAGCTTCGACATTAACAACCCGGTCGGAACGAATCTTGCTTACTATCTCGATCCTGAGACAACGGGCAAATTCATTCGGGGCATGGCCTCTTCGCTCGACCTGATCAATATCTGGACGATCATCCTCATTGGCATTGGTTATTCCTGCACTAGCAAGGTCAAGCGCTCGACTGCGATCTTGATCGTTGCTGGCTGGTACCTGGTGTTTAAACTCATCACCTCCAGTTTGGCGTCGCTGGGCTAGAAGATTTCAACAACTCGTCGTGACATATGTCACAGCCTTCGCTTGCATCCCGGGTGGATAATGCCTGGTTCCAGGAGGCACTATGCCACTCTTCCGCTCCCGGGCGGCGCGAACCCTCGCGCGGCTCGGTTACCTATTTTTGCTTTCATGCTTTCTGACTTTGCCCCAGATTCTGACCGCTCAAACCGCTACTCCGGCCGAATGCGTCGATTGCCACAACAAAGTCACTCCCAACATCGTTGCGGACTGGAAACTGAGCAAGCACAGTAACGTTGAAGTGACATGCGCAACCTGCCACGGCGATCAGCACACATCGGCAACGGATGTCTCCAAGGTGAAGATTCCAACTCCCGATACCTGCTCCGAGTGCCATGAAACGCAGGTGACGCAGTTCAAGAAGGGGAAGCACGCCATGGCATGGGCGTCGATGAAGGCCATGCCGACGATTCACTGGCAGCCGATGGCGATGACCGAAGGCCAGAAAGGCTGCGGCGGATGTCACAAGATTGGCGACAAGAGCTTGGCCGAAGTCGCGGAACTGCGGAAAAACAGTTCGGGCACAGAATTCGGGGCAGCTCAGTGCGATGCCTGCCACACTCGCCACACATTCTCGGCGGAAGAAGCGCGCCAGCCACAGGCCTGTGAAACCTGCCACATGGGTTTCGACCATCCCCAGTGGGAGATGTATTCCGCCTCGAAACATGGCGTAAGAAACGAACTCAAGCAGATGCACGTGCTGCCCGGCACGGCTGCTGCGCCAACCTGCCAGACCTGCCACATGCAAGACGGCAACCACGAAGTGCGCACAGCTTGGGGATTCCTCGCCGTCCGCCTTCCTTTACCAGAAGACAAGCAGTGGGCCGCCGACCGCGCAACGATTCTGCAAGCTCTTGGCGTACTCGACCCGCAAGGCCAGCCCACCAAGCTAGTTGACGTCGTCAAGGCCGCTGATGTCGCCCGCCTCACGCAGGAAGACTGGCAGCGCGAGCGCGACAAGATGATCAAGACCTGCAATCAATGCCATTCGGTCAACTTCGCCAAGCAGCAACTGCAGCAGGGCGACGACATGATCAAGAATGCCGATCACCTGATGGCCGAAGCGATCCTCATCGTCGCCGATTTGTACAAAGACAATATTCTGCCCAAGCCGGCGAACTATGCCTACCCGTTCCCGAACCTGCTGACGTTCCATGACGCTCCGACCGTGATCGAGCAGAGGCTGTTTGTGATGTATCTCGAACACCGCATGCGGACGTTCCAGGGAACGTTCCACGCCAGTCCTGACTACGCACTCTGGTATGGCTGGAGCGAGATGCAACGCGATCTGACGGAGGTTAAGGAACTGGCTGCTCAGATGAGGAGAGAGAAGCGTGTGGCCACTCTGAAACCTGCGGTCAAGTGAACTTGCGGGGGCGTACTCGTCCACGTTCTACCGTCTTTGAAACGCCACTGCTGCAGTGTCGTGCTGAGCGTAGCCGGAGTGCAGCGAAGCGAAACTTCGGCGGAGTCGAAGCATCCCTACCCTGGAACCACTGCAGCGGATAGGGATCCCTCGCTTTGCGGAATGACTGTGAAGTAAGGGCGATGCATCTGGGACAACGCCAATTTCTGAATCTAGCCCGTTTGGATCAGCCGGCCATCGTCTCAATCGCGTGCAGAATCTCGGCTGGAATCGTTAGCTGCAGGCTGTCAAGATCTTGCCGCATGTGCTCTGGATCAGATGTCCCTGTGAGAGGCAGAATTCCGATCGCCTGCGCGAACGCGAAAACGACCTGCGCTGGAGTCGCATTAAGCTCCGTCGCCACATTCACAAACGGCGGATGTTCGAGAACCTCCGGATTCGCCGTAAGCAGCGAGAAGCCCTGGTAAACGATTTTGCGTTTTTGGCAAAATGCCCGGATTTCGCGATCCCAGCCGAGACGCGCGAAGCAGCGATTCTGGACGAATGCGGGTAACTCGGCGCCGCTCGCCTCCATCTGCTCGAGGTGTTCCAGCGAAACATTACTGACTCCGAGGTGTCGGGTGCGTCCCGCATCGCGCTCCGTTTGCATGGCTTCCCAGACCTGCGCGTCATCCTGGGTCCACCCATAACCTGACGCCGGTCCGTGTAACACAAAACTGTCAACATGATCTGTTCTGAGGTGTTCGAGTGAACTTTCCAGCGATTGCGTGACCTGTACCGAGAGACGAGCGGATGGATCGTATGGCAGCCGGTGATCCTGCCCCCGCTGATAAGTGAACTTAGTCTGAAGAAATAAGTCAGCGCGAGTAACAATGCCTTCGCGATAAACAGAAATCTAAGGCTTCCCCAATACTAGCTTCGAAGTAGTGTTTGCGCTGGTTCGCGGTATCAATTCCCCGGAAACCCGCGCGCAGCGCCTGCTCCGTTAGCGCAGCGGTACGATCCTCCTTCCAGGCAGTTCCATAGACAAATGTAGGTACGGGTAGGCGATCCGGCATCTCTGCCATTCTGCCATGGGAGAAAATACATAAGCTGCACGTGTTCCTTTTGTAGTAAGCGGATTTTTCTTCGCGAGCTCTGCGGAACTTCTTTCCGAGCTCCGAGGTGAAGAATTTTTTCATCGCGCGAGATGAGGCGGACATCTGAGACCAGGGAAGTCCATCACACGGGTGGATGTCTAAACGGATCGGCCCCTAAGATGACCTTCCACTATCGCTCGTTATATCCTTAAGTCCCTCAGGAGGCTTTCCGTGAAACGTATCCTCATCGTTGTATCTCTCGTGGCCTGTGCCACGTTTGCCTTTGCCCAGGGAGCAGCCAAGGATCCGGTTGCATCCTCGCTCCGCCAGCTCGAGCAGCGCTCGCAAAACAACACCGTCGGTGCAATCGAGGCCATGCCCGCCGACAAGTTTTCCTACAAGCCCACGGCTGACCAGATGACCTTTGCTCACCTGGTCGTACACATCATTGGATTCAACAACACGATCTGCTCGAAGGCGGCTGATGTCCCGGCGCCTAAAGTTGAGGAATCGAAGGAGACCGATTCGAAAGATAAGCTCGTCGCCGCAGTGAAAGCGTCGTACGAATTCTGCAGCGAAGCGCTCGGGAAAATGGACGACTCCAAGCTTGGAGACAATATCGACCTCTTCGGCGGTCACCAGGCTCCTCGGGCAATGGCAGCCTTGATTGCCGCCAGCGGATGGTCCGATCACTACGCCGCCGCGGCTCAGTATCTGCGCATGAATGGAATTACGCCTCCGTCGGCACAGCAGAAGCACTAGGAGGTTGTAGGAAGAGCAGGAAATTGAGGTGAGATGGGTGCCCCATTTCTCGCGCGGATTGTGCGCGAGAAGTGGGGATTTCGACTTACTTAATCTGCACTAACTCGTCCGCAGAAACCGCCTCAGTCGTAATCGCAGCTGGCCGCTGCGGCGCTCTCCACGAATCGAAGATCGACACCTGATGCACGCATGAAACGGTGCAGTGCGGGGCGCAGCCTTTCTCGGTGAGATACTCGTGCCGCAGGTCTTCGCGCGTGTACTTCTCCAACGGAATCCCGGGATAACCGCGCTGCTGCGAGCAGTAATGCACCAGTCCGTTTTCGCAGATGTATAAATAGCGCGCGCCCGCGCGGCAGCGCCAGTCATTCGGCAGGCCCTTGGCGATGTTGTCCTGAAATGCATTCACGCGAGTAAAGCTGCTCTTTTCGAGCGCCTGCATCTCGTGATAAATCCTGCGCTCTTCCTCGCCGAGTGGCTGCAACTGCCCGCTTCCATCATGAATGATCCCGATCGTCGAAGTGAACCCCAGCTCGACGGCTCGCTTACCGATCACGAGCGCATCCTGCGGATGCGGAATCCCGCCGCCCACCACTGAGTTAATGTTCACATGAAAGTCGGCGTATTCCGCCAAGAATTGCAGCTTCTTGTCGAGTACCTTCAGGCTCTTCTTCGATACGTCATCGGGATTTACGTTGTCGATGGAAATCTGCAACCACTCCAGCCCTGCCCGATTCAGCCGCTTGATGCGCTCGGCAACCAGTAGATATCCGTTGGTGATTAGCCCAGCGATCATGCCATTGGCTCGAATGCGCCTTATGACATCGTCCAACTCCGGATGCATCAGCGGTTCACCACCAGAGATCGTGACTACGGAAGTTCCAAGCGCGCCCAGCTTGTCAATGCGGCGGTACATCTCCTTGGTCGGCACCGGCTTCGAGAAATCATCGAACTCGTTGCAATAGGTGCACGCCAGGTTGCAGCGCCGCATGGGAATGATATGCGCCAGCAGCGGATGCTCGGTCGAAGCCAGCGCCCTGACCGCCATCTTCGCCCCGCGCACATTGCGGTGCAGGGCTTTGGCGCGGCGACGCAAAGTTGTCAGGACAGAAGGCATTGGGATGGCTAACTCTTATTACAACACAAGAAAAGCCCAATCCGGCCTGCATATGCAGCTTTCGGTAGATTCCAAGGGTTAGATGGTGATGTGAGTTCCTTAATCGACCAAGGACTCTGTAATGATATCCTTCGCGTTCCCGCGTGATCTCCGCGATCTCAGTGGTTAAGGCTTCTGGCTGCTGGTCCGGGACGGGGTACCGTCCAGCAGCACATGCCCAGCTTGCCGCAGTGCATCCATCGCCGGGCCAGCCCAATCTTCCTGAATCAATACATAGTCCGTATCGTAAGTCGAGATGGCAAAGATGGGTATGCCGTTTCCAGAGAGAGGTTCGAGGAATGACAGCAGTACTCCCGTCATCTCGAATGGAAATGGTCCCTCGAGCTTCAGACAAGTCCAGCGGCGCTGAGAGTGCACGTCTGCGGGAAGATTCTCCATCGGAACAACAATCGAAAGTTCCTCGCTCGTGCGGGTGATCGATGTAAACTCGCCTCTCTTCGCCCACTCCGGAACGGACGCATCTGCAGCGAGCCGCACGATCGCGTATGGACCACCCATCAAGCGTCTGAATTTCAGTTGATGTTCCACTCGATACTATCTTCCAACTCTGTTGTCATTCCGAAGCGCGAAGCGCAGAGGAATCCGCTGGTCCCAGCGACATCGAAATTGCCGAAAGGTTGCAACACGGGTGTTTCGACTTTAATGATCCGTCTTACCCCTCGATCGCTTTCACAACCGCCGCCCGCGCCAGCAACCGCGTCGAATCTAACGTCGGAAGCGGAGACGCCTCCGGTGTCACCAGCAGAGGAATCTCCGTACATCCCAGAACCACCGCATCACAGCCTTCATCCTTCAGCTCCCGAATAACCTCGACGTAGTAAGCCAGCGACCGCGGCAGGATCTGACCATTCACCAGTTCGTCGAAGATGATTTGATTGATGCGCTCACGCTGCTCCGTAGCCGGCACCCGATACTCAATTCCCGCCGCCTTCAACGCTGCGTGGTAAACGGGACCTTCCATCAGATAGCGCGTGCCCAGCACAGCCAGCCGTCGATATCCGCAGCGTTTGGCTTCCGCGGCCACTTCGCGCGCAATATGCAACCATGGACGCGGGGATCGGTGTTCCACAAGATCAAATGCCTGGTGAATGGTGTTATCCGGACAAATCAGAAAATCCGCGCCCGCTTTCGCCAGTTTCTCCGCTGAAGCCAGCATCAGCTCTGCTACGCCGGCCCAATCGTTTGAGTCGATCGACTTCATGTACTGCGACAGCGGAAACGAATGCAGCGAAACTTCAGGATGATCGTGCCGGCCTAACCGCCGCGAGCCTTCAAGCGAAATCGTCCGGTAGCAGAGCGCGGCTCCCTCTGTACTGCAAGCGACGATGCCAATGTGCAACATGGGAAGTCGGAATCGATGAGACGAAGGGACGTTCGCTCAGTGTCTGATTCTAACCGCAACGTCGGCGTAAGGGCTTTGATCGCGATATCGTTTTTCGAATTCCTCACGCGTACAGATTGTCTTCACATCAAACACGCGGTCGATGGCGAGGATCCCGTCCAGATGGTCGATTTCGTGTTGCACAAGTTCTGACAGATCGCGATCGTTTCCAGCATCGAACGAGCGGGTCTCGCCCTCGAGATTCTGATACCGGACCGTGACCCAGCGTCTCCGTTCAACCTGCATGAAGATGGAGAGAAAGCTCAGGCAAGCGTCCCACACAACCATACGTTCTTCGCTAGACTCCACGATTTCCGGATTCACAAGTGCCCAGGGCTCCACGCCGGGCAGCTTCAGAAAAATGACCCGTTGCAGCACACCGATCTGCGGCGCCGCAATCCCACGCCCATAGCCGGTCGTCGAACGCCAATGCGCTAGAGTGTCTTGCAGGTCTTGGACGAGATCCTTGATCTCATCGGAGGTGGGATCCTCAACGAACAGGCACTTTTCCCTTAATAGCGGATCCCCGAGTTGTAGAACGGGGCGGACAGGCATAGAGTCGGCTCCCCAGACGCTCGGTCGACGATTCTATAACGGCTGTCAACCAATTAGTTGCCGAAGTACTGAGACTGCCCGAGGTTTAGGCTGGATTTCAGTCACCGCGCGACCGCTGCATCAAACAGACTCAACAATTCCAGCTTCTTCTCGGCAGGCAGGAATGAAGCTTCGAATGAATTGCGCGCCAATTCCCGCAAGTGTTCATCCGTAAAGCCGAAAGTCTCCTGCGCCAGTTGATACTCCCGGGCCAGCGTGGTGCCAAACAGCGCAGGATCATCCGTATTCAGCGTCACCATGATGCCTTGATCGAAATAGGTCTTCACCGGATGGTCTGTGATTGCCTTGCAACATCCCGTGCGCAAATTGCTGGTCAAACAGATTTCAACCGGAATCTGCCGATAGGCCAATTCTTCGACTAGGTCCGCATCCTGCGCCGCAGTCAAGCCGTGGCCGATGCGCTCTGCATGCAGGTTCAGTGCCCCCCAGATCGATTCCGCCGGGGCCGTCTCGCCCGCATGCGCCGTCAACCGCAGCCCGTTTGCCTCCGCGTAGCCATAGACTCCGCGAAACAATTCGGGCGGACCCTTCACCTCATCTCCGCCGATACCCACACCAACGACGTGGCGATTCTGGTAACGGACAGCCAGTTCGAAAACCTTCTGAGCCTCCTCCACACCGAAATGGCGCGTCGCATCGAAAATCCAAAGCAGCGATACTCCAAAATCGCGTGCTCCGCGTGCGCGCCCACGCTCGAGGCCTTCGAAGATGGCGTCGAAGTTCTGCTTGCGATGCAGGCAGACTCCGACGGCCACGTACACTTCGGCATGCAGCACATTTTCTTCTTTCAGTTGCTGCATCAACCGGTAAGTGACCAACTCGTAGTCTTCCGGTCCACGTAAGTGGGCGCTGACCTCTTTGAATGCCATCAAGAAGCTTTGAAAATCCGTGTAGCGATAAAGCGGCTCCGTATCAGCCAGAGTCGCATTCTCCCCATGGCTTCTCCGAAGTTCCACCAAGGTCGCCGGCTCAACGGCTCCTTCCAGATGCAAATGCAGCTCCGCTTTCGGGAGTTGACGGATAAAGGCATTCGGGGGCTGGGCTCCTACAACACTCATAAAGTTGATTGTAGTTTGCCATTTGCAGATTTGCGAGAGAGCCGGCCCTTCTTGCTTTACAATCCCATCTTTCACAACTTGGAGGAGTATGTTTACCAAGGCCGCCTGCCACGTCGCAGTGGTTGCCATTATCATGTCTGCTTCCTGTCTGTGTTTCGCCGCGTCAGCTCCACAAGTCAAAACTCATTCGGGTACCGTCGAAGGTAAAGACGACGGAAAGGTGCATGCTTTCCTCGGCATTCCGTACGCCGCGCCACCGGTGGGTGATCTCCGGTGGAAAGAGCCGCAGCCGCTGGCAAAGTGGAGCGGAGTCCGCAAAGCCACAGCATTTGGCTCGCACTGCATGCAGGGCAACGTCTACGGCGACATGGTGTTTCACGATCCGGGAGCCAGCGAGGATTGCCTCACCTTGAATATCTGGGTGCCCAAACACGTTGCCGGAAAGCTGCCCGTCATGGTCTGGATCTACGGTGGAGGCTTCGTCGCTGGTACGACTTCCGAAGGCCGGCAAAACGGCTCAGTTCTTGCGCAGCATGGGGTGATTGTCGTCTCGATGAACTACCGCCTCGGGGTATTCGGATTCTTCGTGCATCCGGAGCTGGCGAAAGAATCCGGCCACAACTCGGCTGGCAACTACGGTCTGCTCGATCAATTGGCCGCGCTGAAATGGGTGCACGAGAATATCGCGGCGTTCGGCGGAGATCCAGGCAACGTCACTATCTTCGGCGAGAGCGCGGGGTCGTTCTCCGTGTCTTCGCAGATGGCCTCGCCTTTGGCCAAAGGCCTCTTCCAGAAGGCAATCGGCGAAAGCGGTGCAGCTTTCCCGCCTAGCGGGCTGGACTTTGTGCCAATGTCGGTTCGTGCCGAAAAAGACGCAAAGCTCATGAAGGAGAAATTGGGCGCCTCAACTCTGGCCGAATTGCGCGCCATTCCCGCGGATAAACTGCTGGAGCCGTTCGCTCCACCTAAGTCTCCTGGCTTCGATTTCGGGCCTGACATCGACGGATACTTCCTGCCGGAATCGGGCCCCGCTATCTTTGCCGCAGGAAAACAAAACGATGTTGCACTGATTGCTGGATGGAATCACGACGAGGGCAGTTTCGAGATCGCGTTCGCTCCAAAGAAACCAACCGCCGACAGCATGAAGGAGACGGCTCGGAAAGATTTCGGCGACAAAGCCGACGAATTCCTCAAGCTGTATCCCATCGATACGCCACAGCACGTTCAGCGTTCCGCGCAGGATTATGCGGGAGATCGCTTCATCGCTTTCTCGACATGGGCGTGGATCGATGCACAAAGCAAGACCGGCAAGAAGCCGATTTATCGTTACCGCTTCGACATGGCGCCTGTGCCCTCGAAGCCGGACGCGCCTCGGCTGGGTGCCTATCACTCTGCTGAAATCGAATATGTCTTCGGACAACTCGACTCCAAAACCGATGTGACCTGGCGTCCGGATGACCGTAACGTCAGCGACATGATGCAGAAATATTGGACCAACTTCGCCAAAACCGGAAACCCCAACGGCGCAGGATTGCCCGACTGGCCAATGTATGATGCCCCCGATGGCTGGCCCGTGATGTACTTCACGGCCCAGCCCGAGGCGCGCAAAGACGATATGCGCGATCGGTATCTGTTCTTGTCGAAAGAATGGGCGAAGTAACAGCCAGTTACCACTGGGAATTGTCATCCTGAGCGTAGCGGACCGGGAAGCGAAGCGATCCGGTCTGCGAAGTCGAAGGATCCCTACCGCCTCAACGACACTGCGTAGGAACTACTTCCGTGCGAATTCGCTGTGGTGCCGGCTGTAGAACGCGTAGATCAGCAATCCCAGCACGAGCCACACCACGAACCGTACCCAGGTGATGACCGTCAGTCCGGCCATGAGTCCCACGCAGAGAACGATCGAAATCAGCGGGAACCACGGCACAAGCGGCACGCGGAATACGCGCTTGCGGTCTGGCTGTGTGCGGCGAAGGATGATCACTCCCAGCGATACCAACGCGAATGCGAACAGCGTTCCGATGTTGGAGAGGTCGGCCGCATCGCTGACGGCAAAGATTCCCGACGGTACACCTACCGCAAGTCCGGCAATCCATGTCGACCAATGCGGTGTCTTGAACTTTTCGTGAACCGCCGAGAAGAATCGCGGGAACAGTCCGTCCCGCGACATCGCGTACCAGATGCGCGCCTGCCCGTACTGAAACACGAGTAGTGAAGAAATCATCCCTGTCAGCGCGCCGACCACAATGATTGAACGCGACCATCGGCTCGCGCCCAGAATCTTCAGCGCGTAAGCGACCGGGGCTTCTGCCGCTTCGCCGGAAACGAAGGTCGTGTACTTCATCATGCCCAACAGCACGACCGAGACGCCCACGTACAAAATCGTGCAAACGATCAGCGACGCGATAATCCCGAAAGGCAAGTCGCGCTGTGGATTTTTGGCCTCCTCGGCTGCCGTCGATACCGAATCGAACCCGATATATGTGAAGAAGACGATGGCGCCGCCTGTTACGACCCCGGCGAATCCCGAAGGCGCAAACGGCTTCCAATTCGAGGGATTCACCAGAGCTCCGCCCACCACCAGGAACACCAGGATCGCGCCCAGCTTGATCGCTACCATGATGTTGTTGGCTTCCGCCGATTCGCGAATTCCGCGCACCAGAAGCACCGTCAGAATGAAAATGATCAGAAAGGCGGGAATGTTGAAATACGCACCCGTCCAGTGTCCCGATTCCCAGACAGGCGTCGACCATCTGTCAGGAAGATTGAGACCAAATGACGCAAGTTGCGCCTTACAGTACGCGGAGAAGCCAATCGCCACGACCACATTGCTGACAACGTACTCGAGAATCAGGTCCCATCCGATAATCCAGGCAAATATCTCGCCGAGCGTGGCGTACGAGTACGTGTAGGCGCTGCCCGCGATCGGAATCATCGACGCCAGTTCCGCGTAGCAGAGTCCTGCGAAGCTGCAAGCGATCGCCACCAAAAAGAACGAGATGGCAATCGATGGCCCGGCCGGCGGCCGGCCGTGCATCAGAACGGCGGCTGTTCCGCCGCCCCGCAAGAAGTTCACGATAATGTCGAGCACTTGCGCGTGCAGAATGGAGGGAGCCTGGAAATACTCCCCGGCGGCTGCCGTCCCCGTCAGAATGAAAATTCCGGAGCCAATGACGGCTCCAATTCCTAGCGCGGTCAGTGACCAGGGACCGAGTGTTTTCTGCAGACGATGTCCAGGCGTTTCGGATTCTGAGATCAGCTTGTCAATGGACTTGCAGCAGAGCAGCTGATTGTTAGAAGTGCGCACAACTTGCTTGGATGGAGGTTCGGACGTTATCGGTTGTGACAAGAGGTTTGATTTCTCCTGGGACGGAGGACTTCGTCGGTGGTACTCAGCGTGCGGGTGCCCCACCCTTCGTGGTTTTCGAAGGGTGGGAATCCCAAATGCCGATTAACTGCCAACGCAGCTTTCTACCGCTTCGCCTGGCCACGCGCCAACTTTTTGACCTTCGGCTTCTTCGACCCCCGTGGATATTCGCGGGGCTTCAGCGGTTTGTCGGCCTTGCGTTTCTTGCGCGCCGTGCGTTTGGCTTTCTTGCGTTCGTTTCTACTTAACTTTGTCGTATTCGCCATGAATGAATGTATTCGTCCTTTTTCCTTACAGATTGTCTTCCTTGCTTTGCGTCTTTACAACTCGAAATCTCTCAGAATGGTGGGAAGCGATCGCGCGATCCCCAGCACTCGATATCGTCGCTCCAGAACACCAGCCCGTCTTCGTTCGTCTGGAGCATGCGTGCGCCTTGCGCCACGGTGAACTCGACATAAGACCAGGTGGGAGAATTCGGCCCGCGTTCCTTGATCTCCTGATTCACCAGCTTGTTCCAGGTGCGGCAGTCGTTCGCGTTATGCGGATTCGGAGCCGTGTTCGGATTCTGCGGCTTCGCCGTATAGAAGTTGAAAATCTGCAATCCTTCCGGCTCCAGGTTACCGTCCGAGTTCAGTACTTGCAGCTCGATTACAAACTGGTAAACATCCACGGGCCGGCCCGTTCCCACCTCGGTGTCGTGATGAAGCTCCAGCAGGGTCGGCGTTCCGTCGAGAATGGAAAAGTACTCATAAGTGGGCTGCTTCGGTGGTTGTTGCGCCTTTGCGAAGTTCTCATCGGTAAGCGCAGGGCGACGTTCTTGTTTGACCTGCTTGGCTTGTGCGGCTGCCGATGCCACCAGCATTGCCGCAGACAGCACCACCAAGAATTTTCTCATTCTTCCGGATCCCCTCTTTTGACTGGTCTTTCGGCGGACGGACTGCAGGGCTATGCTCGCTCCAATTGCGCGTATTTCTCCACCAGTTTCTTTAAGCCGAAGCGTGGAAATTGTACCGTAATCTTGGCTTCTTCGCCTTCTCCCTCGCGCCGAAAGACCGTTCCCTCGCCGTATTTCGGATGCCGCACCTTCTGTCCTGGCCGGAATCCTCGCTTGCCTGTAGGCTCTTCAACTGGCGGGGCTTTGGGAACACTGAACTTCTTCCCCCGGCTGGCAAAGAACTCCGCGATGTTCTCAATCGAGTTGTAGGCCTTTGCCGCGACAGTTTGTTTCGAAACGCGCGTGTCCCGCCGACCGGCGTCGCCAGCATGCCAAGCCGAGCTTTGATCTTCGTCCTCGTACGAGTAGTGCGCCGAATCGGAATAACCCGTGGAGCGGCGGAAGCCCTCGTCCGTCCGGCGGACCGAAGCTCCGCTGCCTCGCCGCGTACCGAGTTCCTCGATGAGCGTAGCGGGAACTTCCTCCAGGAACCGCGATGGCACGCTGGCCTCAGGCAGATCCGTCCCATAGCGCCGGCGATAGACCGCCCGCGTCATGATCAGTTGATCCATCGCACGCGTCATGCCAACGTAACAAAGACGCCGCTCTTCCTCGACATCATCGGGAACCAGCATGGTCCGCGAATGCGGGAACAATCCTTCTTCCAACCCGCTCAAGAACACAAGAGGGAACTCAAGCCCCTTTGCTGCATGCAGGCTCATGAGAGTAATCTGCGCCCGCTCGTCGTAGTCGTCCGCATCGGCGATCAGGGCCGCATGATCCAGGAACTGATCCATCGTCTCGCCACGATCGCGCGAGTCCATAGCGGCGTTGACCAGTTCGCGCAGGTTCTCAATTCGCGAGTAGGCTTCCGGCGTGTCCTCTTCTTCCAGCAGCTTGATGTATCCCGTGCGATCGATAAGAAATTTAAGGATGTCGGCCGTGCTCACTGTAGGGACTGGAAATGATGCCGCATCCGGCGGACCTGCAGGATCGGACTGAACAGCGCTGTCAGCCTCCGCTTCAGGAGCTGCGGCCTCCTCGGCCACTTCCGATTCCGCCGCTCCAAAGTCGAAGGAGAAGTTTCCAAACTCCTCCGGATTGAACGTGGTCCCATCTTCTGTCACAGCCGCCTCGGGCGCGAGTGCGGCAGGTTCTGACGACGTCTGCAAAGGCTCGCCGGCTGTCCCTTCCAGTTGTTCCGTGAACGTCCCGGCTAGCATGGCTCGTGCATCTTCGATCAACTGCAGAAAACTCTTCAGCGACGCGACCGCCCGCGGAGGCACCAATTGCCGCTTCACCGCCTCGCCGATCGCTGCCCACAAAGAAAGCCCAGTCTGCAAAGCAAGCTGCTCGAGTGTGTCGATCGTCCCCTTGCCGATACCGCGCGCCGGAGTATTGATCACCCGTAGCAGTGAAAGCGAGTCATCGGGATTCTGGATGACCTTCAGGTACGAGATCATGTCTTTGATCTCGGCCCGCTCGTAAAACGAAAACCCGCCGACCACGTGATATTTCAGCCCGTAACGCCGCATCGCTTCTTCAAACAGACGCGATTGCGAATTCGTGCGATAGAGCACTGCCGCCTTCGGCGTCTCTCCGCGCTCATTCGCCTCGCGCATGTAACACGCAATCGCATCGGCGATGAACAGTGCTTCATTCTCCCCGTCCGGCGCTTCGTAGTACCCGATCTTCGCGCCACCCTGCCGCGACGTCCAAAGATTCTTCCCCTTGCGGCGAACGTTGTTCGCGACTACCGCCGATGCTCCCTGCAAGATGTTCTGCGTCGAGCGGTAGTTCTGCTCCAGGCGGATGATCTTCGCCTCGGGAAAGTCTTGCTCGAATTCCAAAATATTGCGAATGTCGGCTCCGCGCCACGAATAGATCGACTGGTCTTCATCGCCCACGGCGCAAACGTTGTGCCGATCGCCGGCAAGCATCCGCATCAGTTCATACTGTGGGCGATTCGTATCCTGATATTCGTCGATCAGCAGATATTGAAAACGTTTGTTGTAGTATTCGCGAACTTGGGGTGCTGATTTCAGTAGCCGCACCGATTCCAGCAGCAGGTCGTCGAAGTCGAGCGCATTCGCTTTGCGCAACTCCTTCCGATATTCCTCGTACAAATGCGCGATCTTTTCCGTCTTCGGATCGCCCGATTGCAAATAAAGCTCTTGTGGATCGAGCATATGATTCTTCGCCCACGAGATTCGTCCGAGCACGGTGCGCGGCGTGAGTTGCTTGTCGTCGACGCCCAGTCGCTTCATGATCGACTTCACGACCGACTGCTGGTCGCTCTCGTCGTAGATCACGAACTTCTTCGTGTGCCCGATCGGAGGCTGTCCTGGCACAGTCGACGGAATCCGCAGAGCCTCAATATCTCGCCGCAGCATCCGCACGCAAAATGAATGGAACGTTGAGATGACCGGCTTGGCGATGCTGAGCCGGCCGACGAGCTTTTCGACACGCTCACCCATCTCCGCGGCAGCTTTGTTGGTGAACGTCATCGCCAGAATCGACTCCGGCATCACGCCCTTCTGCTCGATCAGATAAGCGATTCGGTAGGTAATAACGCGAGTTTTCCCGCTGCCGGCTCCGGCCAGAATCAACACCGGTCCCTCGGTAGTTTCGACGGCCTCGCGCTGTTGCGGATTCAGTTGGTCTAGGAAGGACAAAACAGAATGCGGCTCCAATGTTCAATTCTACACAAGCAGTCGGAGCAGGCGAGCAGGCCCAGGTTTCAAAGTTTCAAGGTTTCAGCGTTTCAGAGTCCCTTCGATTGATATTGAACGCGTCATCGAATGGGTGCCCCATTTCTCGCGCGCTCTTTGCGCGAGAAGTGGGGCCTTTCTGTACTTGAGACCCAACTCCCATATTGAGCACTGTTTTGTCATCGAAACTTTGAAACCTTGAAACGTTGAAACCTGCCCCCCCAAATTTCACCGCAAGACCATCCCTTCCGCACGTTCTCTCACCGGAGTCGAAATGGGCGGTGCGCCCACTCCTGAGTTACGCCAGTAACTCAGACCAATCCCCCTGAGAGATGGGCGCGCCGCCCGACCAACGAGTCGGTGTCGCAGTTTCGCTGGCAGTGCGCAACGCGGCAGTGAGTTCGATCGTGCAGCCATTAGTGGCTGGGACAAAGCTAGCCGCGAAGCGGCGAAAGATTGCAGCCCACCGCGCAAGCGGTGGGTAGTCATCGCAAAAGAGAGCGAAAGCCCCGGAAGGGGCGAAAGAGACGACACAGACTCACGAGAGGAGCCTCGTATGAGTCCGAAGGTTTTGGCCATCGCAGTCCTGTTGTTCGTTGTCGGCTTCATTGTCCTCGATCAGAGCCCGGCGCGCGCCGGAGAAGCCTCCGCCGCGCCGGGATACAAAGTTCTCGATCCCATTCGTCACGGCAATCTCACCGTCTTCCCGGTGGTCGCGGCGAAGACATATCCGACCTCAGAGTTCTTGACGCTCGACGAGGGCCTCCGCTCAGGTGAAGTCATCGTCACCGAAGCCGGCAGCGTACAAGGATTGGTCCGCCGCCATGGCACACCCCTGGTTCACGATGGCGCTCAAGTCAACCGCCTCGTGCTCGTCAACAACTCGAAGCGGCCGTTGCTGCTGCTCGCCGGCGAGATCGTCTCAGGCGGCAAGCAGGATCGCGTCATCGGCAAAGACCGCATCGTCCCACCAGAAAGCGACCCCATCGACCTCAGTGTTTTCTGCGTCGAACATGGACGCTGGGTCGCCACCAGCGAGCACTTCGGCGCTTCCGAAGCGATGTATGGCAAGGCGGTTGGGGTCGTCGCCAATGCTCCACCTCCGATGGCGTTGATGGTGCAACCCTCGGTTCGCGCCAGAGCGATGGCGGACCAGAACCAGCAGGAAGTCTGGGACGAAGTGAGCAAGCAGAAAGCGGCAATGACTGCCGGAGTTGCCCCATCGGCTCCCGCGGCTTCCAGGGCTGAGATCATGGGCGTCACTTCCTACGCGAAAGTCAACGAAAATGAAGACGTCCGTAAGTATGTCGATTCCGTAGCCAAACCGATGGAACAAAGCTACCAAAGCCTGATCCACCAACTCCGCGATCGCAACGCTGTGGGAGTAGTGGTCGCGGTGAATGGCCGAATCATCTGGGCTGACATCTTCGCCAGCACTGACCTGCTCTCGAAATATTGGCCGAAGCTCGTGCGCTCCTACGCCTCAGAAGCCGTCGTCACGCGAGCGAAAGAGATGGAGGTCACCACGAAGCAGGCTGACGCATTTCTAGCCGACATGGAAGGTCGCAGAGAAATGATCGAGAGCGAACCTGGAATTTATCGCCACACCGAAGTGACCGGCGATAACTTCAAAGCATTCTCGCTGACATCACTTCTCCCGAAGACTGGCTTCGAAGTGCATGTTGCAAAGATGGCGGATTGAGGAAGTGGTCAGTGCTCAGTGGTCAGTGATCAGTTAAGAATTCTGAGTGCATTCCCGATTTGGATCTTGCTAGGCGCTGTGGTGATGTCCGTCACACAAATTGCCTGTGACTCGCGTGACAATTCGGGAATGCCGCTTCTCAAGACTTCTGCAGTTCGTTCGTATCGGGACTTGATCGCCTGGCGCAAGGCAATGGCTTTGGCGACCGATGTCTATCGCTGCACAGAGTCTTTTCCGAAGGCCGAGCTTTATGGACTGACGGCTCAGTTACGCCGTGCGGCCGTGTCTATTCCCAGTAATATTGCCGAAGGACAAGGTCGAGTCTCAACCGGAGAGTTCAAGCAGTTTCTCGGTCACGCACGCGGTTCACTGCTTGAGGTCGAAACTCAGTTGCAGATTGCAGAGAACCTAAGACTTCTCTCGCCGGAGCATTGTGCAATTCTCCTGGAACAGAGCTCCGAGGTCGGCCGAGTCTTGAACGGCCTGATGACGTCTTTACCCCGAAATGGTCGTTGATCAGGCCCAGGCCAGTTCCTTGATCAATCCCGCTGACTACCGATTACTGACCACTGATCACTGATCACTGGCCACTTGCCGTTGATACCACTTCTTCCAAGCCGCGGAGTCATTTGGCAGTCTCTGATGCGTAATGTCGCTCAATGCATGAAATGCCCATGCATGCGTCTGACCGTCCAATGAAGGATCATCGCTGTACTCGATCAATTTCGGAATCGCCGCCGAGCGCTGCTGTGGAGTGAACAACCCCGACGATGCCACTCCGCAAGCCGCCCGCTCTCGCACAATCGGTGACGCGTCATCGTGCATCGTCTTCAATAGAGTCACCATTGCGCCGTCAGACCCCGACACAGCCAAAGCCTCCACCGCCCAGCGACGCGAATCAATGTCTGTGTCCGCGAGATGACTCGCGAGCAAGGAGACAACCTGCCCCGTTTCTACCCCGCGGTTCGCCATCAGCCCGAGTGCCCACAGCGCCCAAATCTTCCGCTCATGATCCGGGGAGTCCACCGCCTTCAGCAGATACTCAAGGCTCTGTGAATTTTTTGACAATCCGTAAGCCGCTAGTTCCACTTCCACTCCCGACTCGCGGACCCGCATATCGTCGGAATTCAGAGCCGCCGTCGTCAGATTCGCAATCTGCGAGTTCCACTGAACCTTGCCGTGCCATTCATCCACGCGCCTCGATATCTGCTCAACGGCGCCTGGAGCGTGTCCCACTGCCTGCTCCAGCAAGGTCTCCGCCTGCCTTTGCTCCTTCATCTCATTAAGCTGCCCGCGGGATACTGCCTGGTTCGCCTCGTAGCTAGTTCTCGATCGCTCAACGCTCCGATGAGACTTACGGATGCTCCCGGCCGCGATCGCGGCAATCATTCCGATTCCCACAGCAAGCAACTGAATGATGCGTGGTGGGGTCGTGCCTGCTGCAGCCTGGCTTGGTTGCGGGCCGAAGCCCGCAACGTCCGATCCGGGGCCAAGACTCCCATAATCCGGAGTCGGCTGAAGTCGCGGATCAACTCCGCCATTCATCTGCGAGTCTTTGATCAGAGAATTCTGCCCTGGTTCAAATGGTGGAGCGAAGCCCATGTAAAGAAGTCTAGGAGGAGCATTGAAATAGGGTAAAGTTACTTTCGGACTGAACCCCGCGTTCGGTCCCATAAGTTACCGCGGTGAGTTCGGGAAGGGGCCCCCAATCCGTCGCGGCCGATACGCAGCACATCATCAGGAGGAAGTATGTCTATGAAGTTCAAGTGGCTGGTCGCGGTTCTCAGTGTGTCCCTGGCGGCAGGAACTCTCGCCGCCGCTGGTCCGGGATACCACAAAGTCACAACTTACAAAGTAGGTGGGGAAGGCGGCTGGGACTATCTCACCGCCGACGCAAGCGCCCGCCGTCTCTACATCTCTCGCGGCACGCACGTCATCGTTCTCGATCTTGACTCCGGCAAGAACGTCGGCGACATTCCCGACACGCCGGGCGTTCACGGAATCGCGCTCGCTCCCGAACTCGGCAAGGGTTTCACCAGCAACGGGCGCGAGGGCACCGTTACGGTTTTCGATCTCAAAACGCTTGCGCCCATCGGTGACAAAATCAAAGCCGGAGAGAACCCCGACGCCATCCTCTATGATCCTGCCACCAAGCGAGTCTTCACCTTCAACGGGCGCAGCCAGGATTCCACCGCGATCGACGCCACCACCGGAAAAGTCCTAGGCACCATCAAACTCGACGGTAAGCCCGAGTTCGCCGCGAGCGACGCGAAAGGAATGATCTTCGCCAATATCGAAGACAAGAGCGAACTGGTCGCGATTGATCCCAACAAGCTCGAAGTGAAATCGAAGTGGCCGCTCGCGCCCTGCACTGAGCCCAGCGGACTCTCCATCGACCGGAAGAACCACCGCCTCTTCGTCGGCTGCGACAACAAGATGATGGCTGTGGTCGATGCCGATAGCGGCAAGGTCCTCGCCACTCCTGCAATCGGGGAAGGTGTCGATGCCACAGCCTTCGACGAAGGAACCGGCTTAGCCTTCGCCTCGTGCGGCCAGGATGCCGTTCTCACGGTCGTCAAGCAAGATTCCCCCGACAAATACAGCGTCGCCGAAAACGTCACCACCAAGAAGGGAGCCCGCACGCTAGCCCTGGACACGAAGACGCATAACGTCTACGTCGTGACGGCTGATTTCGGCCCGCGCCCCGCGCCCACAGCCGACAATCTGCACCCGCGCCCAGCCATCCTTCCAGACAGCTTCGTAGTTTTGGTTGTCGGAAAGTAAATAGAATCGAGGCAGGCCCACCCTACGTCACTTTCGTAGGGTGGGGATTTTATTTATCGATGTGCTGCATGGCCTAAGAACACCATTGCCGTCGCGCAGGCTCCATAGCCGAAACTCACCATCGTGTTGGCACAACCAATAAGTGTCGCCAGGTTGTCTTCCGAGATTGAGCCCTTCACCTGTTCGAGCGCCCTCCGCAACTTCAGATAAGAGACCGCGACCAGCAGAGCACCCATCGCAATCGAGAGCGCCGCTGAAGTAGCAAGGTTGTCCCGGCTGCTACGGGAGTATTCCAGCGCGAGAGTGGCAAGGAGGAGCCCTCCCATCAAGGGAACAACGATGTTTCCCCACATTCGGTGAAACCCGCTAAAGGGCAAGTTCTTAGCTGCTTCCATCGTTAGTCCTCCCCAACCGGCGGCATTATTCTAAGGAATTTAACCCATCCACACCAAATTAGCCGAACAGTTACAATACTCGGTTGCTCGGTAATGCCCAACCCGGTGACCGAAAATCTAATCAAAAACAAATCGTAAAGAGCCACGCCGAATCATGACCATGAGAGTGCGCAAAGCAGTCTTCCCCGCCGCCGGACTGGGCACGCGATTCCTGCCCGCCACCAAAGCTCAGCCCAAAGAAATGCTGCCGTTGGTCGACAAGCCCATCATTCAATACGGTGTCGAAGAGGCCATGGCTTCCGGTTGCGATCAGATTCTCATCATTACCGGACGGGGCAAACAAGCCATCGAAGATCATTTCGACGTCAGCTACGAACTCGAGAAAATGCTTGAGGAGCGCGGTAAGAACGACTTGCTCAAAATCGTCCGCTCCATCTCCGACATGATCTACGTCGGCTACGTTCGCCAGAAAGAGGCGCTCGGGCTCGGCCATGCCGTCCTCATGGCCCGCGAACTTGTCGGCCACGAGCCGTTCGCCGTTCTGCTCGCCGATGATGTCATTGACGCTCCCGTCCCTGCCCTCAAGCAGATGGTCAATGTCTTCAATGAAAAGCAGTGCAGCGTCATCGCTGCCCAGGTAGTGGAAGGCCGGATGATTTCCTCTTACGGTGTCTTCGACGCGCAGCCTGCCAACGGATACAACGGACGCCTCTTCGAAATCCGCAACATGGTCGAAAAACCAAAATTCGAAGAAGCTCCTTCAAACCTGGCAGTCATCGGACGCTATATCCTGACTCCCGCGATTTTCGATTGCCTCTCAAAGATTTCAACCGGCGCCGGTGGCGAACTCCAGCTCACCGACGGCATGCGTATGCTCCTCAAGCAAGAAAAAATGTATGCCTACGTCTACGAAGGCAACCGCTACGACACCGGCGACAAACTGGGATTCCTGAAGGCAACGGTCGAATTCGCACTCAAGCGCGCGGACTTGGGCGGCCCGTTCCGCGAGTACCTCAAAGGACTGAATCTAAGTTGATCCTTTCGTTTTTGTAAAGCTCAACGTTAGGGAAAGGGTTTGTCATTCCGACCCGAAGGGGAGGAATCTGCTGGTCCCCGCGGCATCCAAGGCTTGTACGTCGTAACGACGCCACAGGGACTCTCCTTGCAACTTCTCGACAGCGGGCCTCGCAGGTACACTCTCCGGTACAGCACTGGGGCGCGCGGAGAGTTACAAAGCGGGGTCGCTTCTCATCTCGCGCATTCCTTTTATCAAACGCGTAAACAGGATTCCCGGATAGATGGGACAACGCGGCGAACCGCGAAAAGACATTCAAGTACCCGTACGCATCTTCGGCACTGACAACGCCGGCGCAGTGTTCTCTCAGAAAGCCACCACCGTCAACATAAGCCGCACCGGTGTTGAGCTTGCTGGCGTCCAGTCTCAGCTCGCGGTCGAGGAAATCATCGGATTGAACTACGGTAGCAATCGCGTTCACTTCCGCGTGCGGTGGGTGGGAAAACCTAACACGCCCAAAGCCGGCCACGTGGGTTTGAGGAATGTCTCGCCGGGAAAACCTCTTTGGGATTTCCCCCTCGATGCCGTTGGGACGGATCCTTACCAACCCGGCTTGACCGAACGCCGCCAGCATCCGCGTTACCGCTGCCAAAACTCAATTGAGATTCATGTCCACCAAGGAGCGTCATTCTGGGGGACAGTGGCCGACCTCGGCCTTGGCGGATGTTACGTCGAGATGGCAATACCGATCGAAGTTGGCACAAAGCTGGCTGTGGCCCTCTGGTTCGGAGAGAAGAAGGCCTGGGCCGATGGCGAAGTCGCTCATCGAACCCCCGGCTTCGGCGTTGGCATTCGATTTACAAAGATCTCCGATAAGGACCTGGAGACCATCCGCCAATATCTCAACGCGCTCGCACCGCTAGCCCGGAAGCCGCTGCTAGGGAATCTGCCGCGCATCACACGCTAGAAGCAAATATCGATGGATTTTTCGATGTTTAGAAGACGGAAGCATGTCAAAAAAGCTGCCCCGCCCTCGTGATTTTCGAAGGGCGGGAACCCAACGCAGATTTTCCTTCGTGTACCTTGGTGTCCTTCGTGGTTTAAGAACTTAAGCGCCCCGCAGCTTCTTCGACTTCTCTTCCACGCCGCGCGCTAGTTTCTCTTTGTGCGCATGCATCTTCTTCGCGATACCTTCATCAGCCAAAGCAATCATCTGAGCTGCAAGAATCCCGGCATTCGTAGCGCCCCACTTCCCGATCGAAACCGTTGCCACTGGAATTCCCGGCGGCATCTGCACTGTCGAAAGCAGTGAGTCCATCCCGTTCAGTGACGTCGAAGGGATCGGCACACCGATCACCGGCAAGATTGTGTGCGCTGCAATCACGCCTGCCAGATGCGCCGCCCCACCCGCTCCGGCAATAATGACCTTAATGCCACGATCAGCCGCTTTCTTCGCGAAATCTGCCGACCGGTCCGGCGACCGATGCGCCGACGTCACATCAATCTCATATGCGATCCCGAAATCGTCGAGAGCCTTTCCGGCCTCGCGCATGATCTCCAGATCCGAATCACTCCCCATCACAATCGAAACCCGTGGCTTGCTCATCATTTCTCCTCAAAAGTTTTCTCTTGGATTTGTCATCCTGAGCGGAGGTTTGTTCGCAAAGCGAAGCAAACCGCAGTCGAAGGATCGCTACCGTATTACGCCCCCTGTATCCTTGTCATTCCGACCGAAGGGAGGAATCTGCTGGTCCCTTCCACGTCGAAAGCTGCCTAAAGATTCGAGGGTCATTTCTTCAGCGCCCGAGCCGCAATATCCTTCCGATAATGCGCCCCGGCAAATGTAATCTTTGCGCACGCCTCATACGCGCGCTCTACCGCCGCATCTAAATCCCGAGCCCGAGCTGTCACGCCAAGCACGCGCCCGCCTGCAGTGTAATAAACTCCATCACGCTTCGAAGTCCCCGCGTGAAACACCTTCACGCCCTCAAGCGTGTCGGCCTCCTCGATGCCATCAATTCGTTTCCCTTGCTCAAAGGTCCCCGGATATCCTCCGGATGCCATCACCACGCATACAGAGGCATCCCGTGACCACTTGAAGTCGCCTTCGCTAATGCGTCCCTGAATGGAAGCCTCAATCGCCTCGAGCAAATCGCTTTCCAGCCGCATCAGGATCGGTTGGGTCTCCGGATCGCCAAAGCGACAGTTGAACTCCAGCACCATCGGACCGCGAGCTGTCATCATTAGCCCGCAATACAGCACGCCCTTGAACTCGGTGCCCTCGGCCTTCATCCCAGCGACCACTGGCCGCGCAATATGATTCACCAGCCAGTCTCGCATCCGATCGTCGACAAGATCGCTTGTCGAATAAGCGCCCATCCCTCCGGTGTTCGGACCAGTATCGCCATCGCCGACGCGCTTGTGATCCTGTGCGGCAACCAGCGGTGCCACGCGCTCCCCGTCGCTGAACACGAGGAACGAGAGTTCGTCCCCCTTCAAGCACTCTTCCAACACAACGCGCGTCCCGGCATCGCCCAGCATCTTGCCGCTCAGCATCTCGGCCGCCACGCTCGCCGCCTCCTCTTTGCTCTTGGCGATCACGACGCCTTTGCCGGCGGCGAGTCCATCGGCTTTCACCACCACTGGTGTATGGAAATGGCTCAGTGCCGAGCGCACCTGCTCTAGCGAATCACAGATCGCAAAGTGCGCGGTCGGAATGTGATGCCGCTGTAGAAATTGCTTGGCGAAACTCTTGCTCGATTCCAGCTGCGCCGCTGCTTGGGTCGGCCCAAACACCCGCCATCCACGGCGTGTGAATTCATCGACCACCCCAAGGGTCAAAGGCAGCTCCGGACCAACCACCGTCAGATCCGGTTGCAGTCGCGTCGCGAGGGCGGTAATCGCATCCAGGCTCTTCAAATCTGCAGCAAGACATTCGGCATCGTCGGCAATCCCGCCGTTGCCGGGCGCGCAATAGAGCTTCGAAATCCGCGGAGACTGCCGCAGTTTCCACGCCAGCGCGTGCTCGCGACCACCACTTCCTAGAAGAAGAACTTTCATAGCCAGAGGAAATCAGGTTAGAAGTTGAAGCGGAATGCTGTCAAACGCGAATGTCCCAGTATGAAGCAGCGTGCCCCACTTCTGGCTGGTTTTGCCAGAGTGTAAAGGACCAAAATGAGACAAAGACGAGATGTGATAGCTGAACTACGTCAGGGTTCACTTTGCCGTCAGACCAAGAAAAGTCTCTTCACTTTTTTCGCATCGGAACAGCGGTGTTCTTCACTTCAAATACGCTCGGACGAGCGAAATCAAATCTTCCGTCAACTCCTCGGGAGACTCCGCCCCACGCTCAGGATGTGTGATGTGCAGCCGAATATGATCTTCCAGAATCTCCGCCATCAGGCTGTTCACGCCACCGCGAATCGCCGCCAGGAGCATAAGGATGTCCGCGCACTCATCCCCCTCGGTCACAGCCCGCTCGACGGCCGTGATTTGTCCGCCCAGCCGCTTGATCCGTGAGAACAACTTCTGCTTCTCTTTGGAAATCTCCGGTAATTTATCTTTCATGAAAAGTCACTTTTGCCAGCAATTTTTGTTTGACATATACCCTAGGGGGGTATGATATAACAGTGACAGGCGGAAGCATAGTGAGCGCCTGATCTTTGGAACAAAGGACGTATGAATACTAGCAGTGAAGGCGAGCCTCCGAGTGTTTCCGGTGGCTGCCCGGTGTAGAAGCAGTGGATGTGACCCGATAGTCGTCGTTCCTTCCTATCGCCTCACCTCTGTTTCTTCTACCCCTTACAACATAAGCAACAGATACGGCCTGAGTGCCGCTTTGTGGCTGCCCCAGCCATCTCAGCGCGGCCACGCATCCGGCCTACTTTTGCTGTGTAGTGGATCAAAAATTGTTTTCGAAGAGGTCGACGATGAGAACGAGAGGTACTGCATCGACCCCACGCTGCCGCCTGGCGACACAAATTTTATGTCGCCCTTTATGAACTCTTTACGGCGCTCGAGTTGGTGCGTCTAACTGATTGGCGTAAATCTACAGAAAGGAGGAAACAACAATGGCCTGCATGACACTATTCGCCCAACCCTTGGCGATGGCGACGACGCAGCTCGCGCGGGTAGTTCGCTACGAGGACTCTTCCAATTTGCCTATCGAAAGCAATACGGAGCGTTCTCCGCTACACATGAGCTGGGTCGTGGTCACCGACGGCGAAGGCAAGTCCCAGCTACGCGTATGTTGGACGTCGGACCGCTGATGATTCCAACCGCATCGCCAACTTGTAACACCGCTGTAACTAAAAGCGGGTACGCTCGGGGATGTGCCGGGGACAATACTCTCCGGCAATCTCCGATAGTTAACTATAATTAACATTGTAAAGAATGCTATAGTTAACTAAGCTATGTGGGGTTCTTGTTCAGATTTTTATTCTGTGGAGCGCGCACGTGATCGCGCCAAAGCTGTGACATTTCCTACGGAGCGCTTTCCGCTCGGACAGCCGCATGAAATTGAAGTTCATATTGAATATAGCTGAGGACCTCTCGCCCGTTTCGCGCCGGGCTTGCGCTCTCTTGTTGTCGGTCCTCACTCTCGCGGCTTGGTCTTTCGCCCAGCAATCCGATACCGCGGTTCTTCTCCAGGCACCGGCTCCCCAGGCATCCAGTAAGCCGGACGTTTCGCAGTCCAACGTCCCTGCGGATCCCCCCGATCCTCCGGCCGACACCACTCCGCAGTCCATGTTCCCTCGTATCAGGAATACACATTACTGGCTCACTGGACAAGCCAACTTCATTTTTCAGACGCACCCCGAATTTCCCGCGCTCTACAGCGGCCCGCATAGTTTGGGTCCCAACTATGAAAAGGCTACCTCGCGAGTGCTGACGCTCTATACCGGTTACCGACCGAATAACTCTGACGAATTTCTCGTCGACGTTGAAGAAGCCGGCGGTGCCGCTCTGTCCTTGGGCTTTGGTCTTGCCGGTAATACCGACCTCGATATCGTCCGCAACCCGCTGCTTAGCAAGACCCCATATCTCGGACGCGGCATGTACCATCACATCTTTGCTCTCAGCAAAGACCGAGTCGAGAACCAGCGCAGTTTCCTCTCTCTGTTCGATGAGGTTCCGCGCCGGCGCCTCGAATTTCGCATCGGGAAGTTCAGCCTGCCTGACTTCTTCGACATCAACTCCGTCGGCACCGATACTCATCTCCAATTCATCAACTGGACTACCGACAACAACGGCGCCTGGGACTACGCCGCTGACACTCGCGGATACACCGTCGGAATCCTGCTTGATTTCGAAAACCGCAATTGGGGATTCCGTTTCGCTGAGGGACTCATGCCCAAGGTGGCCAATGGCATCGATCTCGTCTGGAAACCCTGGCAAGTTCACGCCGAAAATTACGAGTTCGAATTGCGCAAAGGGATCCTGCCAAAGAAGGCAGGAGTCATTCGTCTGCTCGCCTACACCAATGCCGCGAACATGGGTATCTACCGCGATCAGGTCATCAAGGCGTCGCAGGCCGGAACCACTCCCGATATCACAGACCACCCCTGGAACATCACGCGGAAATATGGTTTCGGCGCTAATCTCGAACAGAACCTCACCCGCAATCTGACCGCTTTTGCACGCGCGGGGTGGAACGACGGACGCACCGAATCATTCGCATACACGGAAGTGGAACAGACTGTCGCCGCCGGCATTGGGGTGAACGGCGCATGGTGGCATCGCGACCAGGACCGGGCTGGTGTAGCCGTTGTCACCAATGGCATCAAGAAGGATCACCAGAACTATCTGAATGCCGGCGGCCTAGGATTCCTCCTCGGTGACGGCCACCTGAACTACGGCCGCGAGAACATCGTTGAAACGTTCTACACTCTCCACGTCTGGCGCGGAATCTACCTCGCACCCGGCCTGCAGCACATCAACAATCCCGGCTACAATCGCGATCGCGGTCCAGTACTCGTCCCCTCGTTCCGCGCCCACGTCGAATTCTGAAAAACAGTTGCCAGTGCCCAGTGGTTTAGTCTTTGTCTGCCCACTGCCCACTGCCTAACTGACCCTCTTCGGCACCATCTCTCCGTAGAACTGCTGAATCAACCCATAGCACTCGCATGCCGAGCTTTCCAGCCTTTTTCGATTCAGCACCTTCACGGCCCCGTGGGTATATTCGATGATTCTTCTCTTCCGCAACTCACCAGCCGCCAGGCTCACGCTCGGACGATCCGTGCCCAGCATCGTCGCCAAAAACTCATGCGTGATCCGGAGCAATCCCGATCCAACCCGATCTTGTGTCAGTAACAGCCAGCGCGCCAACCGCTGGTCCAGGTCATGCAGCCGATTACAGCCTGCCGTTTGGGCGACCTGCATTCCGTGCACGGCCGCGTAGCGGTTCATCACCGACTGCAGTTGTGGATTCGCCTTCAACGCCTCTTCCAATGCGTCGACCGGCAATCGGAAGCCTTCTCCTCCCACCTGCATGACCGCCTGATGAGGAGTTCGGCGCAGCCCAGCCGCAGCCGGGATCGGCGTAAATCCTTCATTGCCGACCACGCCAACTTCCACGCTGTCTCCACCATTTGTGTTGAAGACCAGAGAAGTCATGCCCGAATTCAAAAAAAATGCAAATTCCATTTTCTGCTTCGGTTCTTGGAGCACGGTATGCGCCGGCAGGTCAACATACTCCAGATCAGGACGAATGATCGCAAATTCGTCGTCCGGAATCACGAGTAGGATCACGTTCGATACCGGCTTGCCCTCAGGATTTGTGCGTTCTCCGGGATGTACGCCTTCGGCACCGTTGACGGAAACGACTCGATTCATCTTGCTCAAGTGCCTCCGAACTAAAAGTGTGGGTCAGTCCCAGCGCTAAGATGCAGTTCTCGGCTACGGATGCCAACACAGATTTGCCCTATCTCCCGCGAGATGAATTACCTAAGCTCGTACAGGTTTCCCCTGATAACGCTAGGGTCTAACCGGGCGTCTAATCCGTAGGGCATCACACAATCGCAGTTAAGGCGCGCCGCAAGCGAAGTGTGAACGCTTTGCCGGGCCCACGCATGCCGACGCGCATCCTCATCGCCGACGACAATCCGCTGTTCAGAACCGCTTTAAGACATGTACTGGAAGCCACAGACTCATGGGAAATCATCGAAACCCGCGATGGCGAGGAGGCTGTCACGAAGGCGGTCGAGATTTCTCCCGACCTCATCATTCTCGATCTGGCCATGCCGGTGAAAGATGGGCTGGCGGCGGCACGTGAGATTTCCAAACTCTTGCCTGAAACTCCTATCCTGATGTGTACCCTGCACGCATCTCCGCCGGTTGAGCTGGAGGCTCGCAAGTCCGGGATTCGTCAGCTCGTCTCCAAATCAGAAAGCATCGAGATCATTACAGCCATCCGGCAGCTAATCGCCAGACCCTCGCCTCCAAACGCCAGCGCTGTACCCGCGTTGCCCAAAATCGTTCTTCCCGCGCTAGAGGTAATTCCGGTCCTCCCGTCGGCTCAAGTCAAAGAGGCAGCCTCGCCACTGGATTCCACCATCTCGGACGCGATCGATCCGGGTCCTGAAAAAGCTGCTTCGTAGGAAAAGGCCGCAAGATGCTTCCCTATGAAGGAACCAACGTATAGACCGGCCTTCGTCAAATCCCCATCAATTCGTTCAGTTCCGCAGTGGTCGGGATGCGATCGACAAAGCCGAAGTGGCCTGTGTCTTTGACCTCGCGCACCGCAGACAGCAAACCACTCATCGCGGCGCGGTACATGGATGTTGCCAGGCTGATGCGTCGCACACCGGCCTCCGCAAGTTCAGCCACCGAAAACGATTTCCCCTTAATTCCCACCATGAAGTTGAATGGCTTCGTGACTGCCGCGCAGACCGATCGCACGGCCACAAGGTCTGGTAAGCCCGGTGCGAACAGTACGTCGGCGCCGGCTTTTTCAAAAGCCTGCAGCCGCCGGATGGTCTCATCCAGACTTGGGTTGGGATAAACGAAATTGTGCGCCCGAGCGGTTAACATGAAGGGAAACGGAAGAGAGTGTGCGGCCTCCGCGGCGGCTGCGATGCGCTCCACCGCAAACGATAAGTCATAAAGTGGATGGTCTGGTTTACCAGTCGAATCTTCGATGGTGCATCCTACAAGACCCATGTCGGCCGCGCGTTGTACAGTTTCCGCCACGACCTCAGGCGCTTCTCCGAATCCTTTCTCCAAGTCCGCCGATACAGGAAGGTCTGTGGCCTCGACGATCATTCGAACGTGTGTCAGCGCCTGCTCACGAGTCAGGCTGCCGTCTCTGCGGCCTAGCGTCGCGGCAGCCGCCGCGCTTGATGTGGCAAGCGCCTTGAACCCTAGTCCCGCAAGGAGTCGGGCGGAAACCGTATCCCACGGATTTGGAATCACGAAGAGTCCGGGACCTTCGTGGAGTGTGCGAAAACGGATTGCCTTTTCTGTCTGGCCAAAGCTCATGACAATTCCCAGCTATTAGATACTTTGGGGGCCTCGAAGTGCCCAAAATATTGGCGGAGTTGAAAACGTGGTTTAACGAACGAACAATTTCAGGAGTGTTTTGCTGTCAGAAGAGCCGTACCACCTTCGCCCGCTGCACTGCCGGAATCTGTCTGAGCTTTGCCAGGACGGCATCAGCGACACTGCCATCGATGTGTACCACCGCGATCGCTTCCCTCGGCTGATCCGAATCCTTTTCGATGCTGCGACGTCCGAGCGAAAAGTCCGCGATGTTGATCGACTCTTCGCCTAAGATCGTCCCGACTTTCCCGATGACCCCGGGCACATCGCGGTTTCGCAGATAAATCAGATTCCGCTCCAGTGGCGCCTCAACATCAATGCCATCGACGTGCAGCAGCCGCGGAGCATCGCCATGCAGCACCGCGCCTTTGACCAGGTGTTCTTCCGTTGCCGTCTTCAGAAAGATCGACAGTACGCTGCCTGCTCCGCCAGTCGAAGCTTTTTCTTTGTGCGACTCCAACACCCGCAGGCCGCGGTCTTGCGCAATGGTTGCTGCATTGACCAGATTCGCTTTCTCCTCGAGTGCTTGGTTCAGAATTCCCTTGATCGCACCGTTTCGAATCAACTCGGTTTTCCATTCGGCGATGTGCCCACTGTAGCGGATGGAAATCTCTTCCAGCGATCCTTCCGACACCTGTGCGAGAAATGCGCCCATCCTTTCGGCGAGGACGATATATGGCTGCATGGCGGCGTACTCCTCCGCCGAAACCGATGGCACATTCACCGCATTCTGAATCACTCCATGCTTCAGGTATTCCTTCACCTGCTGCGCGATCTGAACCCCGACTGCCTCTTGCGCTTCCTGCGTCGATCCCCCGACATGCGGGGTTAGCACGACATTTCCCAGCGCGAGCAAAGGTGAATTCTTTGGAGGCTCTTCGGCAAACACATCGATCGCCGCCGCCGCGACATGACCTTGCTGCAACGCCTCCGCCAGATCGGCTTCAACCACCAACTCGCCCCGCGCACAGTTCACCAGCCGCACGCCCGTTTTCATCTTCGCGATCGAGTTCTTATTGATCATGCCACCCGTCTGTGGGGTCAGGCCAACATGCAAAGTGATGTAATCTGCCAGCCCATAAACTTCTTCCAGGCCCACCAGTCGGATCCCCTGCTCCTTCGTGACGGCAACGGAAACGAATGGATCGTGCGCCACCAGTTCCATCCCGAACGCCCGCGCTCGCCGGGCAACTTCCATACCGATGCGGCCGAGCCCGACGATACCCAGAGTCTTGCCTCGAAGCTCAGTGCCTTGTAGCGATTTCTTCTCCCATTTCCCCGCATGCATCAGAGCATCGGCACGGCACAGGTGGCGAGCCATCGCCAGCATCATTCCCAAAGTCTGTTCGGCCACCGCAACGGCATTCGCACCCGGCGTATTCATCACCGCGATCCCTTTGTGCGTCGCAGCTTCGAGATCGATGTTGTCCACACCGACGCCGGCGCGCCCGATCACTCGCAACTTCTTGGCGTGCGCCAACAGCGCTGCGTCTGCCTGCACCGCCGACCTCACGATCAACGCGTCTGCCGACTCCAGATGCTCAGCCAGCTTGCCGTCCAATTGGTCGGCTGTCAGCACTGACCAGCCCGGTTCTTGCAACTGTGCCACTGCCGAAGCCGAAACCTTTTCCGCCACAATGATTTTCACGCGTGGATTCCTTCTAACCGCCTTTATGGAGTCAAATCGACTTGAGCTTCAGTTGACGGCTAATTTTGCGAAACTGACACGCCGTCCTTCCGCAATTGCATGGAACTCGCGCTGTCGACAGAAACCTCAACGCCGAAGACTTTGACGATCAACTGAAGACCGGCGAGGCTCAGGCATTCGCCAATTCTTTCTTTTCGGCTACGACGCGGGCATAAACTTGCTGTGCCGCCCGCACTGCGGCGCCATATTCGACACTCTTGTCCGTCACGCGTGCCAGCACATGCTCTAGCGCGCCTAGGATGCCGATGGTATCTAGATAATCGTAGTAGCCGATGTGCGCGATGCGGAAAAGCTGGCCCTTCATCTCGCCCTGACCGTTGGCTACGACCGCATCGAATGATTCGCGGAACTCCTTCACGATTCTTCCAGAATCGAGTCCATCGGGAGCGGTGATCGCGGTTAGAGCTGCCGCAGGACTTGAGGCATACAGCTTTAATCCCAGAGCCTTCGCACCCGCCCGCGTCATCTCCGCGCAGAGTTCGGCGTTATTGACAAGTTCCTCGCGCCCCTTGGCCAGATCTCCGCCGCCCATGCCGCGGACGAATTCCAGAGCGGCTCCCAAAGCCGCGAATAAAGACGTCGCCGGTGTATAAGCAGTCTCACCTTTGGCCGCCGACTTCCGCTCCTTGCGCAGATCAAAATAGAAGCGCGGCGAAGTCGTCGAATCCATCCGCTTCCACGCACGCTCACTCACCGCGCAATAGCCCAGCCCCGGAGGAATCATCAGCGCCTTCTGCGATCCGCCGATGATCACATCGATGCCCCAGCCGTCTACATCCAGATAGGTCGTGCCCAGACCGGTGATGGCATCGACTACGAGCAACGTATCGTCTCCCTGGGCCCGCACGATCTTGGCGATGCCCTGGACGTCATGCCGCGCGCCGGTTGAGCTCTCCGTTGCCTGGACGTAGACGGCGCGCACATCCGGCGTGACTCGAGCGCGAATCTCATCCAGAGAAAACGTTTGGCCATACGGACGGCTCAGCACATCAACGTTGCAGCCAAATGCCTTTGCCAATCCAGTCCAGCGCTCACCGAACTTTCCGGCAGTCAGCACCAGGACTTTGTCACCGGGAGACGTGAGATTCGAGACCGAGGCCTCCATGACGCCTGTGCCCGAAGAAGCCAGCACCAGGACGTCGTTCTTCGTGCCGACGAATTCCTTCATGTCGGCAAGAACGCGTTGAAAAAGCGCTCGGAAGTCAGCCGTGCGGTGATGCGCGGTGAATGCAGCCATGGCCGTCTGCGCCGCAGGAAGCAGCGGCGTCGGCCCTGGAGTAAAAAGACGATTCTTATGCAACATAGCGGAGTCCTTATGTGTAGGAGTAGCCCTCTAGTTTACCGGAAAGCACCGCACCGACAGGGAATTCTCACTTACCACAGAGTCACTGAGACACAGAGAATCCCTTGTTGTTGTTTTTCTCCGTGCCTCGGTGTCTCTGTGGTGAAAGAGGGCCGTTCACTTCTATAATCCCCCCATGCCCCTAGTCGATCAGATTCAAAAAGACATCGTCACCGCGATGAAGGCGAAGGATGAAGCCCGCCTCTCCACCCTGCGCATGGTAAAAAGCGCCCTCCAACTGAAGACTGTAGAAAAGATGAGCCCGCTTGACGACAAGGAATCTCAGGCCGTCCTGAGTACGCTGATCAAGCAGCGCAAAGAATCCATCGAGCAATTCACCAAAGGCGGACGCCAGGAGATGGCCGACAAGGAAGCGGCGGAAATCATCGTAATCGAGAGCTATTTGCCCAAGGCGGCCAGCGAAGCCGACATCGCCGCCGGAGTCAAAGCGACGATTGCCGAAATGGGGTCGCCCACAATGAAAGACATGGGCACGGTGATGAAGAACGCTATGGCAAAGTTTGCCGCGGCCGGCATGCGCGTGGACGGAAAAGTAGTCAGCGATCTAGTGAAGAAGGAATTAGCAGGAAAGTAGCTTTGCTCATGTGGGGACATCCGCCATAGGCTGTCCCGGAGCGAGGTTCGACAACCCTATCTGCTGCGCTGCATTTCTCGATACACTTCGCTCTTCGATATCCCGCGCTCTTTCGCGACGCGCTTAAGCGCGGTCTTCTCATCCACGTTTTCTTCTTTCATGATTTGCTCGACTCTCTGCCGCACGCTCAAACGGCCGATGGCGGCCGTCCCCACATCAGCCTCCTCCGCTTTGCCGATCAACAGAGTGATCTCACCCTTCACCACTTCACGTGACTTCAGATTCGCCAGCACCTCGCCAGCGCGCCCACGCAGAAACTCTTCATGAATCTTCGTGACCTCGCGCGCGACCACCACATGCCGCGACTCACCGAGCAGTTCAACGACATCCTCCAGTGCCTCGACAATCCGGTGCGGAGCTTCATAGAACACCTGTGTCCGTGGAGAACTCTTCACTGCTTCCAGCGCCGCCCGGCGTTCCCCTCGTTTGGCTGGAAGGAATCCGCTAAAGCGAAACGAATCGGTCGGCAAGCCACTCGCCACCAATGCCGCCAGGAATGCCGACGCACCCGGCACTGGCACTACCGGCACGTGATGCCGAATCGCCAAGGTAATCAGCCGATATCCCGGATCGGAAATACCCGGCATGCCTGCGTCGCTTACCAGCGCCACGCTCGCGCCCTCTTGCATCTCTTTTACCAGTTCGGCCGACTTGGTCATCTCGTTGTGTTCGTGATAACTCGTCGTCCGCGTCGCGATTGCAAAGTGATTGAGCAACTTCTGCGTCTGGCGCGTATCCTCGCAGGCGATTACGTCAACTTCTTTCAGCACGCGCAGCGCCCGCAGCGTGATGTCCTCCAGATTCCCGATCGGTGTCCCCACAAGATAGAGCGCGGGCCCTGGAACCTTGCCTACTTCCGCCATGGCCGGAGTCTACCACTGCTTCTCATACAAGCCAGTCGCGGTCATCCCAAACCCCAACTCTCTCACCAGTGGGGCGGGGGATCTCGCTGAGTTCACAAAGAACCTGAACGATCCCCCAACCTGCGAGTACTCCGCAGTTCCTTCGTGCACCTTAGTGCCCTTTGTGGTTGTAGCTTTTCTTCCGCCACGAAAATTGACGCAAGCGAACCCTCGCCCCTAGAATCAATGTGAAAGAGTTTCCTCACAACCGTCTCACATCCATGCCCCTTTACGAATATCAATGCAAGAAGTGCGGTCATCGCTTTGAAAAAATCCAGAAATTCTCCGACAAGCCGGTGAAAAAGTGCCCTGAATGCGGCGGCGCCGTCGAACAAGTCATCTCCGCGCCGGCCGTCCAATTCAAAGGTTCTGGATGGTACGTAACCGACTACGCCAAGAAATCGCACGTACCGTCGTCCGATTCCGGCAGCAAAGATTCGAAGGAAACCAAGAAGGACGAGAAGAAGTCAGAGACCACCACGAAGGAAAGCTCGTCGAAGAAAGCCGAAAAGCACAAATAGCCTCTCCTCGTTCCCAAGAGAATGTCATCCTGAGCCGCTGCTTTTGCGGCGGAGGACCTCTACAATTTCTTGCTGGTATTGGCGCTGCGGACCTATTGCAAGGTCCTTCGCTTCGCTAAGGATGACAATGACGCGATTACTGAGTACCAGTTCGAGTACCGACCTACTTCAACTCCCTCTCAAAGTGATCCACAATCATCGTGAACAGATGCACCCGCGCGTCCTTCCCGGCGATGCTGTGCGTCTTGTTCGGATAGATCATCAACCGAAACTGCTTTCCCGCGTTAATCAGCGCGCTAATCATCTGAATGCTGTTCTGAAAATGCACGTTGTCATCGCTCGTTCCATGCACCAGTAGCAACGCTCCGTGCAGTTTGTCGGCAGACTTGGTGACGTCCGACATTTCGTAGCCCGCCTTGTCATCCTTCAGCAGGCCCATGTATCGCTCGGTGTAAATCGAATCGTAGTTGACCTGATTTGTCACCGGCGCGACGGCCACACCAGCCTTGAATCGATCCGAATGCGTCATCGCGTAAAGCGTCATCGACCCGCCATTCGACCATCCCCAGATTCCGATCCGGTCCTTATCGAGCTGCGGATATTCCGCCAGCAGTTGATCCAGCGCTGTGAGCTGATCTTTCAACTCAACGGCTCCGAATTCGTGGCGGATGGCTGTCTGGAATTTCTTGTCGCGTCCCGGAGTGCCTCGATTATCGACTGAGAAGATCGCGAAACCTTTGCGCGAGAGGATTTCGTCGAACGCATCCGGCATGCCCTTGCGCACTGTCTGTGCCGCCGGGCCACCGTAAATGTTCACAATTACCGGAATTTTTCCGTTCGCCGCGCCTTCCGGAGGAAGCAACAGCCGCCCATACAAAGTCGTGCCGTCATCGGCCTTGAACTCCAGGAACTTCGGCGAACGCAGACCATATTCAGCAATTTCATCGTTCGCTTTCCAGATCGAACTACACGTTCCACCCACCGCGCACAGCGTAAGCGTCGGCGCGGTCTGCGGACCAAAATACATGTGCGTGTAGTGCTTGCCGTCGTCACTGAAGTTGGCGAAGTGCTGCCCCTCTTGCGTGGTCAGCGCTTTGAGCCCTGTTCCATCGAGCTGCACCGAAAAGATGTGCGTCTGCCGAGGATCATCTTTGTTCGCTTCGAAGAACACCGTGCTCGAAGCTTCATCGACACCATCGATCCCCTCTACCTCATAATCTCCCTTCTCCAGTTGACGTTCCAGCTTCGCGTCCGACGCCATTGGATTCTGCTTGTCGAAGCTGTAGAGGTACAGGTGCATATTCCCATCTCGCCAGCTCGGCCACAGGAACTGCGGAGTCGATTTGAGGAACTTCGCTTCCACTTGTTCAAAATCGATCCACGCTCCCGGAGTCTCCTCAGTCAATACAATCCGCGACTTCCCCGATTTCGCATCCACGAAATACAAGTCCAGCTTGTCTTCGGTCCGGTTGAGCACTTGGGCCCAGATCACGCCTTCTTTTACCCAGCCAAATCGCGGAATATACGAATCTGCGTCGTTGGTGAGATTGATCCACCGGGTTTTGCCCTTGTCGATATCAACCACCCCGAGCTTTACCACGGGGTTTGAATCTCCAACCTTCGGATATCTCTCCTGATCCACTGTCGGGTGCGTCGGGATCCAGTCGGTAATCGGATAAGTCGGTACGTTCGTTTCGTCCATGTGCATGAAGACAATTTCCTTGCTGTCCGGCGACCAGAAGTAATTGCTGCGCACGCTGAGCTCTTCTGCGTAGACCCAGTCGATGTCCCCGTTCAGTAAGTTGTCGCCAGTATCTTTCGTCAGCTGCTTCTCGTCTTTGCCAGTCGTCGGACGCACATACAAGTTGTGCTTGCGCACATAGGCGACGTGATTGCCATCTGGTGAAAACTTAGGATCGCCACTCGGATCGGGTGCTGATGTGAACTGTACCGCCGTCTCATTGCCCAGGTCGTAGAGCCACAACTGGCCCTGCGAGTCGAACATCAGATGCTTAGAATCCGGCGCCCACAAGTACGCCGCAACGTGATACCGCGTCAGCCGCTCCTTCTCGCGCTCATTCTTGACTTTGTTCACATCCGGGTCGAGCGAGGCCAGCTTCGCGGCGCTGACCAACACTTTCTTCTCTCCGGTCGCCGCATCCACATACCACAGTTCGCCTTTTTCTCCTTTTTCGTCGCGCTGCACATATGACAGTCGGGCTCCATCCGGACTCCAAGTCGTTGTCTCAGGACCGCGCCCCGCCAGTCCTCCCGGCTGAAAAAGATTTTCAATTGTGAGTGGCTTGGTGGGAAGGTTCTGAGCTGTCGCTACCTGGGTGATACAACAACCAAAGAACAAGGCGATCAGGGCATAGCTGGGCAGGAAAAAGATCTTTTTTCTTTTCACGAAGTGACCTCGCAGAAGTAGTAACGCGCCCCCACAGGCGAACGTTCGAGTGTAACACCGCACAAAATGCCAATATTGCGGAATGGCAACCTACTCTAAAGCCCGAAGTGTCCCGTCTTTCTCGGCTTGGGCTTTACTCGGCGCTCTCTGCGGCCTCTCTCTGCGACCTCGGCGGTAAAGAAACAGAGGCGGAGAGCAACTCACGGTTGGCGACCGAGCAAAGCCCGGAGAATCTATGCGCCAATGTAGGCCCGTACGGCCTTTCTTTCGCCTAGAACGGTGTTCCCGCGTGTTAGAATCGATGTAGTCGGATGCTCCCAGACATAGAAAAACTTCTTAAACTGCAGGACACGGACAAGGAAATTCGCCGCCTGCACGATGAGGTCGCCGAACTCCCCAAACGCGTTGCGGTCATCGAACAGAAACTCGCTGGAACCAAAGCCCAGCTTGAAAAGGCCCAAAGCGCAGTTAAAGCCGACGAAGCCTCCCGCCGAAAGTACGAAACCAACATCAGCGACCTCCGCGGCAAGATCTCCAAATATCGCGACCAGTCCCTCGACGTAAAGACCAACGATCAGTACAAGGCTCTGCTGCACGAGATCCAGTTTGCGGAAAAAGAAATCACAACGAACGAGGACAAGATCCTTGAGCTGATGGTCAACGCCGACGCCCGCGACAAAGAAGTCAAGGCAGCTCAGACTGAGCTAAAGGCCGAAACCGCCGAGATCGAAAAAGAAAAAGACCAAGCCCGCCAGCGCACAGAGGAAGACGAGAAGTTACTCGCCGAGGCTCGAGGTAAGCGGGATCAACTTCGCACCGGCGTCCGCGAAGACCTGCTCCGCCACTACGAGCGCGTCTCGAAGTTCCGAGGAAGCGGTATCGCTGAAGTCCGCGATCATAAGTGCATGGGATGCCAGGTCATGCTCCGCCCACAGACTTACAACGAAGTCCGCTCGGGAAATCAGACGATCGTCTGCGACTCCTGCCAGCGCATTCTTTACTTCAATCCGAAGGACGAACTGGTAGACAAAGAGCCATCGCTGCATCGCCCCAAGCGTCATCACCCCAAGATCGACGCGCCGCAAGCCTGGTACTACAGGCCCGAATTTGCGGCCGATGGGGAAGTCTTCTTTTGTTTGACTAATGCCAGCGGTCAGGCCAGCCGCCGCGTCTATGACATTCACACCGGACGCCTCCTCGGCGACATCCTTATCCGCGAAGGCGACTATCGCCACGCCTTTCCCGAAGACATCACCGGTTCGACGCGCCTCAACGGCAATTGGAGCGAAGAAGAACTCGACGGCTTTGGCGACGAGCTTCCGATGGTGATCCTCGATTCCCTGAACACCGACCTCGACGCCGCCCGCCACGAAGCCGCCAGCGGCTCGCATGCGAAGCATCCCGTTCCTGCAAGTCCGACCGAACAAGCCGCCAGCTAAACACATGTGGGGACAGCCAACATCGGCTGTCCGGTCGAGCGAATCTCGCCTTCCTCATCAATAATCACCAAAGGACTACCAGCGCAACAACCGTTGCAGACGTTAGGATCGTAGGCGGCCTTCCAACCATGAGCGGAGAAGGCCGTAACGCTGGCACTTGTTTTGGAGTTAACTATTCAGCATGCCCACAACGACCGATTCCTATCTTCTCTCCGCGAAGTACTATGACGGCGCGTACGGCACCATGGACCTCGCCGACGCGCACTTCTACGTCGACCTGGCCAAAGAAACGGGCGGGCCCGTCCTCGAAATCGGTTGTGGTACAGGCCGTGTTCTATTGGCAACCGCGCGTAAAGGAATCGAAATCCACGGCTTAGATAATTCCCGTCCGATGCTCGATGTGCTGCGAGAAAACGCGGGCAGGGAAAGAGCTGAGGTGCAGAGTCGCATTACCCTCCACAATGGTGATATGCGCGACTTCAGGCTGAACCCCACCTTTCCGCTCGTGACTATTCCGTTTCGTCCCATGCAACACATGTTCACGGTGACAGACCAGGTTGCTGCTCTCAGGTCTGCTGCCGCACACGTCGCCGAGGAGGGAATTCTTGCGTTCGACGTCTTCTATCCGAATTTCCAGCGACTGCCGCTGAAAATCGGAGAAGAACAACTTGAAACCGAATGGTCACCGAATTCAGAGACCATCATTCGGCGCTATTACCGCAAGGACCTGCTGGATAAAATCAACCAATCGCTCTCGCTCACGTTTATCTTCCGCACGTATCGAAACGAAGAACTGATCCGTGAGGAAAGCGAAGCCCTCAAGATGTCGTACTACACCTATCCGCACCTGCGAGCCCTGTTCTTGATGGCCAACCTCGAGCCAATCGCCGAGTACGGATCGTTTGCGAAAACCCCACTCGACAACACTGCGGAAGAAATGATCTTCCTGCTGCGACCAAAGCGGTGAAGGATGAGTCTGGGGACTGAGTGCTCAAGCCGTAGCATCGTGATCCAGTAAGCTGAGCCACAGCAACCGTTCCAGGTTCACAAGCATTACCATGTCCCCATGCCCCCGACTGCGAAGCATGTGGATCTTCCTAAACTCAAAGTTTCTGCCCGTGGTACCGCCCGTCTGAAGTCTGGCCATGTCTGGGTATACCGCTCCGACGTCCTCGACGCTGACGGTGTTCCGCCCGGCGCCCTCGTCACCGTCACCGACCAGCGTGGCAAGCCATTTGGTACCGCGCTCTATTCCAGTTCTTCACAGATTGCGGTGCGTATGGTTTCGCACGAGACTGTTCGCGATCTGCCAGCTCTCATTCGCGAACGCATCTCCAAGGCCATCGACTACCGCAAGTCTTTCGTTCGGGACACCGATGCCTACCGCTTGATCTTCAGCGAAGCTGATTTCCTCCCAGGTCTGATCGTCGATCGTTACAACGACGTTCTTTCTCTCCAGGTTCTGACCCAGGCAATCGATGCCAACCCTGTCCGCGAAATTGTCATCTCTGAACTGACGCGGCAAACCAATCCCGCCGCCGGCGTTCCTATCACGATCGTCGAGCGTGTCGATCCACGTGTGCGGGAACTCGAAACTCTTCCACCTCGCCCTTCGGGCCTGTTGCAGGGCGCGAAGGCATCGACAACTTTTGCGATGAACGGCGTGCATTTTCATTACGACGCCCTCGAAGGCCAGAAGACCGGAGCCTTCCTCGACCAACGGGAAAACTACGCCGCCGCCGCCCAATATGCGCAAGGCGAAGCCCTAGACGTCTTCTGCTATCAGGGTGGGTTTGCTCTACACCTGGCCGCCAGATGTGAACAGGTGACTGGAGTCGATAGCTCGCGTCCGGCTCTAGAGGTCGCGGACCAGAATGCCGCGATCAACCAACAACTCCTACGCGGAAAAGAAATTGAGTGGATCGAGGCCAACGCCTTTGATCTCCTCAAGGACTATTCCGCCTCCCACCGCCTCTACGACACCATCGTTCTCGACCCGCCAGCCTTCGCTAAAACCAAGCGGGACCTCGACCCTGCCATCCGCGGATACAAAGAACTCAACCTCCGCGCCCTGAAGATGCTTCACCCGGGCGGAACCCTCGTAACCTGCTCCTGTTCCTACCACGTCAGCCAGGCAGACTTCCTGGGGATGCTGTCCGCAGCAGCTCTCGACGCTCATCGCACTCTGCGGCTGATCGAGGTCAGGGGGCAGGCCAAAGACCACCCCGTTTTGCTGAACGTCCCCGAAACCTCATACCTGAAATGCGTCATAGCGCATGTAAATTGATGTAAAATAAGCACATCATATGATTTGACAATAATACGCTCAACTTTTATGATTCTTTTACGCTAAGTACGCGTCTAATGAAAGTGACCGCAGCTCTGAGACAAATTCCAGTTCTCAAACGCTGGTCCTGAAATTTTAAAAATCTCTGAACCAATCGACATTTTGAAGGAGGATTTAGCCATGACCGTATTAACCCGATGGGAACCGTTCCGTGAATTCTCGACTCTGCAGGACCGCATGAACCGCCTGTTCCGCGAGTCCTACAACGAGGGCCGGGACGAATCCCTGACCACCTCAAGCTTTGCCCCAGCCGTTGACGTCTACGAGGATGAGCAGAAGGTCGCCCTGAAGATCGAAGTGCCCGGAATCGACGAGAAAGACATCGCCGTTCGCGTGGAGAACAACACGTTGACCGTGCACGGCGAGCGCAAGATCGAGAAGGAAGAGAAAGAAGAGAACTACCGCCGCGTAGAGCGTCAGTATGGCAGCTTCACCCGCACCTTCACGTTGCCCCAGACCGTGGACACCGAGAACGTCTCGGCGAACTACGAAAAGGGCGTCCTGAAGATCACTCTGCCCAAGAAAGCCGAAGCCAAGCCGAAGCAGATCAAAGTCAACGTCGGTTCGGAAAAGCCGGCCAGCGAAAAGCAGATCGAATCCAAAGGCCCCAGCAAAGCCGCCTAATGTTCGTGTAGGGCGGACGCATTCGTCCTCCCCAACGCGGCGAAGCCGAGTGGCAGTCGGAGGAAGCTTTCCAACCGCTGAAGCAAGTGTGAAAGAGCGGCGCTTTAGCGCTGCGTTAGAGGGTAAAACATGCGGGCTTGAGCCCCTGACATGCGGGAGGCGGCAGAGGTGACCGTCTCCCGATTGTTTTATTGGTGAAATTTGGCAGGTGTGTAATTGAAACTCAACCGAGCGAAACCATCTCCAATTACTCAATTACCAAATTGCACAATTACTCAATCGAGGTTCTAATCCATGCCCATCCGTTGGGATAAATTTACCGTTAAAGCGCAGGAAGCCGTCCAGCGCGCGAGCCAGCTCGCCTCGGAACACGGCAATCCCGAGCTGCAGCCCATTCATCTGCTCGCAGCCCTGCTTGAGGACAAAGAAGGTATCGTTCCGCCAGTTCTAGAGAAAATCGGCATCGGTCCGCAGGCTGTACTGAATTCGGTCTACGGCGAGATCGATAAGCTGCCCAAAGTCTCCGGAGAAGCTGCGCAGCCTACGCTGGCGAACGAAACCAACAAACTGCTCGAGCAGGCTTTCAAGGAAGCCAGCAATTTCAAGGACGAGTACGTCTCGACCGAGCACCTGCTGCTCGCTGTCACGCAACTGAAGCGCGACAAGGCCCAACAGATTCTGGCGCAGTACGGAGCGACGTACGACGCGATCCTGAAGGCGCTCACCGTCGTGCGCGGATCGCAGAAAGTCACCGACCAGAATCCCGAGGCAAAGTATCAGGCTCTGGAGCGTTACGCTCGCGACCTGACCGAGCAGGCACGCCGCGGAAAGCTCGATCCAGTCATCGGACGGGACGAGGAAATCCGGCGTGTCGTCCAGGTTCTCTCGCGCCGCACCAAAAACAATCCTGTGCTGATTGGCGAACCCGGAGTCGGCAAGACCGCCATTGTCGAGGGCTTGGCGCAGCGCATTATCTCGGGCGACGTTCCCGAGGTTCTGAAGAACAAGCGCGTCGTTGCCCTCGATCTCGGATCGATGCTCGCCGGCGCAAAGTACCGAGGCGAGTTCGAAGATCGCCTGAAGGCGGTTCTGAAGGAAATCGAAGACTCACAGGGACAGATCGTTCTCTTCATCGACGAGCTCCATACGCTCGTGGGTGCGGGTGCGGCTGAGGGAGCCATTGATGCGTCGAACATGCTGAAGCCGGCGCTTGCACGTGGAGAACTTCGTGCCATCGGAGCGACCACGCTGAACGAGTACCGCAAGTACATCGAGAAAGATGCGGCGCTCGAACGCCGATTCCAGATCGTGTTTGTCGGCGAACCGAACGTTGAGGATACGATCGCGATTCTGCGCGGCCTGAAGGAGAAGTACGAAGTCCATCACGGGGTGCGCATCAAAGATTCGGCGATCGTTGCCGCCGCGACGCTCTCGCATCGCTACATCTCCGATCGCTTCTTGCCGGACAAGGCCATCGATCTGATCGATGAGGCAGCAGCCTCGCTGCGCATCCAGATCGACTCGCTTCCGACCGATATCGATCAGCTCGAGCGCAAAGCTACGCAGCTCGAAATCGAAAAGCAGGCGCTGAAGAAAGAGGATGATCCCAATTCGAAAGAGCGCCTCTCCGTGATCGAGAAGGAACTCGCTGAAATCCGTGAGAAGTCAAACACGCTTAAGGCGAACTGGAAAAAGGAAAAAGACCTGATCGCCAAGGCTCGCGCTCTCAAGGAGAAGATCGAACAGCTCAAGATCGAAGAGCAGGCCGAAGAGCGCAAGGGCAACCTGCAGCGCGTGGCCGAAATCCGCTACAGCCTGATTCGCCAGGCCGAAGAGGAACTCGCCAAGCTCACCAAGCAAATGGAGAGCTCGGGCAAACAGCGCATGCTCAAGGAAGAAGTCGACGAAGAAGATGTCGCGCGCATCGTCTCCAAGTGGACCGGCATTCCCGTCTCGAAGATGCTCGAAGGCGAAGTCAAGAAGCTGGTCACGATGGAAGAGCGCCTGCGGCAGCGGGTCGTTGGGCAGGATCCGGCGCTGGAGCGGGTTGCGAATGCGATTCGCCGCTCCCGCGCAGGACTGAGCGATCCCAAACGGCCGATCGGCTCGTTTATCTTCCTCGGACCAACTGGCGTGGGCAAAACGGAACTGGCTCGTGCGCTCGCCGAATTCCTGTTCGATGACGAGCACGCACTGATTCGCATCGACATGTCCGAGTACATGGAGAAGCATTCTGTCGCGCGACTGATTGGTGCTCCTCCGGGATATGTGGGTTATGAGGAAGGTGGACAGCTGACCGAGCAAGTGCGTCGTCGTCCGTACTCGGTGATCCTATTTGACGAGATCGAGAAGGCGCATCCGGATGTGTTCAACGTGCTGCTCCAGATCATGGATGATGGTCGGCTCACGGACGGCAAAGGCCGCGTGGTCGACTTCAAGAACACGATCATCATCATGACGTCGAACATCGGATCGACGTTTTTGCAAGCCGAAGGCCTGCGCTCGGACGCCGAGTTTGAGAAGGCTACTGAGCAGGTGATGAACCAGTTGCACGCGCACTTCCGGCCAGAGTTCCTGAACCGTGTGGACGACATTATCGTGTTTCGTCCGCTGGGCAAGGAGCAACTTGTCAAGATCATCGAGTTGCGGCTGGAAGACGTTCGGCGCTTGCTGGCTGATCGGAAGATCTCGCTCGAGCTCACGGATGCTGCGAAGGATCTGCTGTTCACGCAGGGGTACGATCCGAACTTCGGAGCACGTCCGCTGAAGCGCGCGATCCAGAAACTGGTGCAGGATCCACTGGCACTGAAGATCCTCGACGGCGAAGTGCTGCATGGAGATCACGTCATCGTCGATGCCGACAAAAAGGCAGGCAAGATGACGTTCTCGGTCAGCAAACGCGTTGGGGAGAAAGAACCGGCTAAAGCAAAGCGGTAAGAAAACGCCACGGATTTCACGGATCCTCACGGATAAATCAATTGCTTTCTGATTTATCCGTGAGAATCCGTGTTGATCCGTGGCGTTTTGTCTGTAAAGGCGTCGAGTACTGATGGTGCCTGCGCAAGATACCATCCTGCTGCGACGCGCAGCGCGATCTGCAATCCGTACCACAAAATCGGCAAGCCAAGCTCTGCCATCGAGATCTTCGGAACAAGCGGCATGATGCTGAATGCGATGACTAACATCGCTGTCCAGCGCGCCCAATTACGCAGGCGGAACAATCCCCACCCGATGACCGCGTAACAACTTCCCACTAGCAGGATCATGTACGGTCCGGCGATTTCCAGCCCGTAGGCGAAGTACTTTCCCGCCATGAGTGAAATCGCTCCGGGCGCGACCAGCAGGACTATTCCAATGGTCCAGAGATAAAGAGCGGCTACTGCGAATAAGACCGCGACTAGGGTTATGCCGATCGGGCGCTGCATCAAAACCTTTCACCACAGAGGGCACAGAGGTTCACAGGGTAAATCCTCTGCGTTCCTCTGTGGTGATGCTTTTTATGCCAGGTCGAAGAGCAACACTTCCGCGTTCTCGGTGCCTTTGATCGTGATCTTTGGTTCGTCGGTGATGGCGGCTCCGTCGCCTTGGTTGAGCTGCTTGCCGCTGAGTTCGACGGCTCCGCGGGCGACTTGCAACCAGCCGCCGCGTCCCTTGGCAAACTCGTGCGCGACTTCTTCCTTCGGTTTGAGCAGCGAGACGTAGAGGCTGGCATCCTGATTGATCCTGACCGATCCATCAGCTGCATCGCGCGATGCGATCAGGCGCAACTTCCCGCGCTTTTCGGCTTCCGGAAAGCTCTTCTGCTCGTAGCTCGGCGTGAGTGCGGCTCGCTCCGGCTGAATCCAGATCTGCAGCAGGTGCACTGGTTCTGTCGTCGACGGATTGAACTCGCTGTGGCGAATGCCGCTGCCTGCGCTCATGCGCTGTCCGTCGCCTGGAAGGATGATTGATCCGGTTCCGAGGCTGTCTTTATGCTCAAGCTTGCCTTCGAGGACGTAGGTGATAATTTCCATGTCGCGATGCGGATGCGTGGGAAATCCCGTGTTGGGAGCGACGCGGTCTTCGTTGATGACGCGCAGGGAGCGGAATCCCATCCACTTCGGATCCCAGTAGTGCGAGAAGCTGAAGGTGTGTTTGGTGTTGAGCCAACCGTGGTTTCCGCCACCACGCTCGTTGGCAGGACGAATCGTGATCATGAATTGCTCCGTTCCTGGTAAGAAATCAACTGATACTTATTAGATGAAATGAGGATTCAGGCAGGTCCCAAGTTGGGAAAGGCGGGATTTTTTCGTAAGGCTGAGAGCTAGGTCGTGTTTCGAAATGGGAAGTTTACTAGTTGGTACCGGGCCCCCCCCCTCCCCCCGGTCTATTGGAATCTTTGGGTTAGCGGGAAATTGGTAAGTAATCTATGGGGCTCAATCAGTTACGGGCAAAATCTTGAGCCGCAGAGACTTAACTGCGTTTGGCCGCTTCTGATTTTCATCAGTCACGGCGTCGCCGTTGCGCAGAATGACAGAACGTTCGGTATGGGTGCAAGGTCAGATGTCACAAGATCCGCGAGTAGCCTGTGGAAATTCAATAATTCTTCAGCCACGGATTTGCACGGATCGACACGGATTTAAAAACCGTGAAATGCGTGATTTTGATCCGTGGAATCCGTGTTGATCCGTGCCGAATGAAGCGTCTGTGGCACACTGAACTTATGCATCGGATTGCGCTTGGCGATTTTGAACTCAGCGTTTTTTCGGATGGGACTTATCCGCTGGATGGTGGGGCGTTTTTTGGCGTCATCCCGAAGGTGATGTGGTCGAAGAGGGTTGCCGCCGACGAGAACAACTATTGCACGGCCGGGCTGAATTCGCTGCTGATTCGTACCGGCAAGGAGAACGTGCTGGTCGAGACCGGGATGGGCAACAAACTGTCCGAGCGCATGCGGAAGTTCTACGGACAGCCGGCGAGACTGCTCGACAATCTCTCGGCTGCTGGGGTGGCTCCGGAAGATATCGACATCGTGATCAATTCGCATTTGCATTTTGATCATTGCGGATGGAACACGGTCCGCGACAAGAATGGAAAAGTGGTGCCGACGTTTCCTAAGGCGAAGTATTTTGCTCCCGAGGGCGAGTGGCTTTATGCGCGTAAGCCGAGCGATCGTGACCTGATCAGCTACATTCCGGATAATTACGATCCGCTGGTGGTGAGTGGGCAGATGACGCTGCTTCGGGGTGGGGAGGAGATTGTGCCAGGGATTTCGGTGAAGACGTTTCCGGGGCATACGGCGAGTATGCAGGCGATCATTGTGCAGTCGCCCTCAGGGGCTAAAGCCCGATCCTCTTCCGAGACTAACGGCGCGGCTGAAGCCGCGCCCTTCCCGGGTCGTGCCCTTGAAGAGGGTGGAGCATCAGGTCGCGAAAATCCCCACTTCTCCCAACAGCACGGAGAAGTGGGGCACCCATCGGGTTCTGGTGATTTGCGAATCGCGTGCTACATCTCCGATCTCATGCCCACTACGGCGCACATGGATCTGACTTGGGGCATGGGGTTTGATCTTTATCCGCTGGAGACGATTGCCAGCAAGAAGGAGTATTACGCGCGGGCGCTGCCGGAGAGGTGGCTGACGGTATTTACACATGATCCGAAGGTGCCGTGGGCGTATATCGAGCAGGAAGAGTCTGGGAAGATGGTGGCGCGGACCGTTTAGGTTACTGCACTTGCTTGACTGATTCGAGCACTCGGTAGAACTCAGCGGCGTCCTCATATCTGCCACTGAAATCCCCAGAGAAGTCACCCGTTGACGTCGAGCAGTTAATGTATCGCGCGGCTACCATCCACCTAGGCGGGACCTCTTCGAAACACTTAATGGTTCCGTTGCCAAATGGCAAGGTGCGCTCCGACATAACCTGGGTGGCAGGTTTCGTCGCGATTGGATCGCCCGATGGCACGCTCCTAAAGTTCATTCTGGACACTTCAAATGGCGGGCGGTCACCCGCGTACACTCCGCTGTGCGCAGTCAATAGCCCTCTGAATCGGCTTGCTACAACAATGCTATGTCCTCCGTTGCCTGAATTGCCCGGATACGGGTATGGAAATGTCCAAGTGATGGGAATTGAGACCTCGTAGCCGATCAACCGTCCCTGGCCGGGGTGAAGTAGATGCGAAGCGAGAGCCCAAGTGTAATCAAGAAAGGCGCAGGCAAGAATGACGGTGACTGTTGGGATCCACACGGCCCAGTGCTTCAGGAGTTTTCGACGTTTTTTCCAAAGATCGTCTCCTCCTCGCCGTTCTGCCAGCCATTTCTCCGCCTCAGTGCAGATGTATTCTTCGCGGATGATTCGATGATAGATGAAGTAATTGGCTGCTCCAATCAGGAACGGGCCAAGCAACAGCAGGAAAACGACAAGGCCCATAACGAAGGAATTGTGGGATCGGAAGAGTGCCTCTATACCTGCCGCCAGCAGGACCCACAGCACAAGCTGAATGATGATGCATACGCCGAAGGCAAACCGAAACAGGATCTCTCTGATCAATGCGAGCGGACGCACCATGAGGTTTTGTTTAGCTCAGCTATAAGCAAAAGACACCTGGACTCGATTCATTGTTCCAAACTGAGGTAACCGACTCAGCGTTGCAGATGGTGAGCTTTCGCGGGCGGGGGCGCCCGCGCCACAATGCACGCCCTACGCGCTCAGGCGACGCCTTTACAGGATTCGGTGGGAACACTTAGGAGGCGCATTCACCGGTAAATCAACAGGATAGATAGAGACTTGAACGGATGGGCTTCATTTCCGGCAACCGTCGGCTTGATTGCCGCATCTGGTTTCCGGCCACAACGTGTGGAGGATCGAAGTGAGCACGTGTGGCGAGATCAGTTGGAAGCGAGGTTTCACTTATGAAGAGATTCGTGATGGTTGCAGGGATTTGTGCCTCGTTCCTAT
>Ga0070734_10000506_pt1 | contig 79428 bp, 55 predicted proteins | sample Coa_R1_8_FD_66444 | JGI IMG/M metagenome (GOLD analysis project Ga0070734, IMG submission 66444) | Surface soil microbial communities from Centralia Pennsylvania, which are recovering from an underground coalmine fire - Coalmine... | ecosystem: Environmental > Terrestrial > Soil > Unclassified ...
GACTTTTCTCGGCATTGTCCGACAGTTCGGCAACTTGAACTATGCCTCCGCAGCCACCCATGGCTGGGGTTGCAGGTCTTAGCTCAGAATTTCTTCGTCTTATGGAAAAACCGTGGCGCCGGGAAAAATCATTCCGAGCGCAAAGCCTGCATTACGTCGACGCGGGCGGCGCGTGCCGCCGGGAGCATCGAAGCGACTACCGCCGCGCCTAACAGCACAAACGCAGAAACGATCGCGGGCCATGCGCCAGGCATTTTTAGATCGCCGAAATAACTGCCTGCCACGCGCACAACGACGAGCCCGAACGCCGCGCCGGCCACAATGCCAACGGCAGCCATCACCAGGCCTTCGGTGACAACACCTCTGAGTAGACTTCCCGGCTGAGAGCCAAGCGCCAAGCGGATGCCGAATTCGCGGGTCCGTGCGCTGACCGAAAACGCCAGCACTCCCGCGACGCCAACGATCGCGATGAGCAACGCGACCGCGGCGAACACGCCAAAGACCAGCGAGTTCAAGCGATCCGGAGCCAGCACCTTCGCGCGAATGTCTTCCAGCGTGGCGGCGTTCTCCACCGGTTCATCGGCGGACATCTGCCGGATAATTTTCGTTACCGGCATCACCAGCGAATAAGGATTTGCCGTGGTATGGATGAAGATGTGACCGCCGAACATTCCGCCGTCTGCCAATGCGCTATAAATGGTGGCGGTGGGCACCGGAACGATGTGTTCGTCGTCCATGTCGGCGGCGACCCCAATAATTCGGTGCGGCGACGTAAGTCGCGCCTTTTCGGCGGCAGTCCCTGTAGCGAATTCGAGCACGGGATCGGTCCAATACACATGCCGATTGATGGGATCCTGACCCGGAAACATCTGCCGCGCCAGAGTCGCGCTAACGATCACGACCGGCTCTGCGTTCTGGTCATCGAGCGCGTTGAAATCCCGCCCGGCAATGATAGGAACGCCGAGCGAGGTGAAAAACCCGGGAGAAATCGTGCGCCACAGCGCGCGAGGATCGTCTTTATCATGGACGTGACCATCACCCGAGAATTGGAAGCCTACACCTAAGTTCTCCGCATCCCGCCACGGAGCGATCATGCCGACAGCCGTGTCGGTAACTCCGGGCAGCGCATCGATCTGACGCACCGATTCCTTGTAAAAATCGACGACTTGCTGCGGCGTTCTTCCATCGGACGGCGCCGGAACGTCGACGACCAGGACGCGGCGCGTATCGAAGCCGGTCTGGGTCCTTTGCAATGCGACCATCGTAGTAATCAACACGCTGGCGCCCGCGAGTAGTACGAACGACGCGGCGATTTGAGTGACGGCGAAGATGCGCTGGCGGCGGCCACTGCTGCTTGTGATGCGGACGCTGCCGCTCGCTAGGTTCATGGCATTCGATGAGGTCGCCGACGGCAGGCGCGGCACAAATGCCAAAATCACCGCGGCGACGATTGCCAGCGCTACTCCCACCCAGAGCATGCTGAAATCTACCGTCAAATCCAGCGCGCGAACGGAGAAGCGCGAGGCGTATCGAGCCAGGATGGTGACCAATGGCTGCGCGATGATTACGCCGACGGCCGCGCCGGCGCAGCAAAGCAGCAGGCTCTCGGCTAACAACATGCGGCGCAGCGCCCAAGTGCTGGCGCCCATCGCGGCACGGATCGAGAGTTCGCCCTCGCGGCGAACCGTCCGCGCCAGAATCAGGTTAGCCACGTTCGAGCAGGCGATGATGAAGACCAGTCCCGAAGCCGCGAGAAGCACGAGCAAGATGGTGCGCGCGCCGGAAGTAATCTCATCCCGGAGCATCCTGGCGTCAATTCGGTAGCCGAAATTATCGGGGTACGCATCGGGATGGTCCTTCACCATTCCAGCGTAGACCGTGCGCAACTCGCTGCGCGCCTGGTCCAGAGTGGCGCCGGGAGCAAGCTTACCGAAAAGTTCGGTCATGCGATGGATCCGGCCGGTGACCATCGTGGCGGAAAGATGATGTGGGCTAATGACGAGGTTACCGATAATCTGGGTCTCGGCGGGATACGGCACCGAGGGTTCAAGAACGCCGATGACCGTAGCGGAACGATCGCCAATGCTGCTGAGCCGAACGCTCTTGCCGATCACACTCGGGTCTTTCTTGCAAACGGTGGACCAGAAACGATACGTCAGCACAATGACGCCAGGGGCGTCAGCGCCCGCGTCTTGAGGTCCGACGAGACGGCCGAGAACAGGACGCAGACCGATCACGTCAAAATAGTTGCCGCTGACCACGCCGCCGTGAACCACGCGTGGTTCGCCGAGCCCGACCATCGTAAAGTCCATCGTCGAGAAGTCGCCGAACTCGCTCAGCGAGCGCATGCTGCCCTCGATATCCTTTATTTCTGGCACGGAAAACGTGGTGTTGTCCTGTCCGCCGCTGGGGGCGCTCTGGCGAATATAGACAAGCCGGTTCTCGTCACGGTTAACCAGCGGCTTCAACAGCACGCCCCGGACCAGCGTGAAGATCGCCGAGTTGGCCCCGATTCCCAGCGCCAGCGTGAGGATCACAATGGCAGCCAGGCTTTTGCTGTGCATCAACGAGTGGAAGGCAAGTCTTAAATCGCGGAAAAATGAGAAACGCATTTTTTCTCCTTGAGCGTTAAGCGACGTCGTATCACGGGCTCCACTTACTCGTCGAACGGGCCAAACGGGAATCGACACGCGATTTACGGATTTTTCGCGCAGCGTATCGCCCGGGAAACAGCTTGTGGCGCAGTGGCCTGAAGGCAACAGTTGAGCCAACGGTCACTTAGCCGGAAATGCGACTATTCGGCAAAGCGGCGAGAAGCCTGTTCTAACCAGGCCTCCGCCGCCAGCCTCAGCTGTATCTCGCGCATGACAATCATCAAGACTCCAACTTCTTATTTCGCCTGCGCCAGCTTCGTAACAACTGCGGCAACTTTATCTAGTGTCTCGTTCCAGCCCTCAAATTGGCCGCTATTTTTCGCGCTCTCCATCGGTTCATTTCCAATGAAGGTAAGTTTCGTCTGGCCGTTTCCGAGATCCTCAAAGATGGTCACGTCGTACGCGCCGTCTACAGCCTCATGTTCTATTCCTAGCTGCGCAGGATCCATCTTGTTTCCCTTCGAGTCGGAAAAGTACATCAAGGAAACGATCTTCTCGTACTGAACAATCTCGTGGTATTCAACGGCGTTCCAGAACTCCTGCCCATCCGGCGTCTTCGTGCACAAGAGAAGTTTTCCCCCAACGCGAAAATCCATCTTGCAATCGGTCGCAGTAAAGCCCTTCGGCCCCCACCACTGCATCACGTACTTCGGGTCTGTCCACGCCTTCCAAACTAACTCGCGTGGGGCATCAAAAACTCGTGTCAAGACCATCCGCTCGATCTCATTCACCGTGCTTTTTGTCATGTCCAACCTCCGCTTTTTTCATTTGAGTCAGAACCGCATCCAGCTTGTCGAAACTCTCTTCCCAGAATTGGCGATAGCTAATCGCCCAGTCGCTGACTGTCTTTATCGCCTCTGGCCTAAGCGTGCACACGCTCTCTCTTCCACGCTTCGTCTTGATTACAATCCGCGCCCGCACCAGGTAGGCAATATGTTTTGAAATCATCTGCTGCGAGAGTGCAAACGGTTCCGTCAATCCATGCACAGAGGCAGGCCCGCGGGAAAGCCGTTCGATCATCGCCCGGCGGGTTGGATCAGACAAAGCCGCAAATGTTGTGTCCAAACGATCCACAACCATATGGTAGTGAATTATCTGTCGATGTCAAGTGTGAATTTCGGGATTCCTGAACCCTGACTCGTTCACCTGACGATGAAAGTGCGCACCGCAACCTGCGCCTGTGACCGATCTATGGCGAGTGAAGGTGTTGAAAGCTGATCGAGCACTGAGGCGAATCCAATCTGCTGGCAGGTATTCCAGCAATCGACGCGGCACTGTTTCACGCACCTTATCATGGACTGGTCATCCCGACGATTACGGGCCGCCGGCCATTCCATTCCAATCATCTCATTTGACCGTGGTAGGAGAATACGTCATGAAGATGAGATCGACACAGGGAGGTGACCGATGAAGGCGATTGTCGTGACGGATCGGGCTGCAGGAACAGCCGGGGTGAAGCTGGTGGAGCGGCCTGAGCCGCAGGCGGCGATAAACGACGTCGTTGTTCAGATTCATGCGTCGGGATTCACTGGGGATGAACTAACGTGGCCCTCGACCTGGACCGATCGCCTCGGCCGTGACCGGACGCCTTCAATCCCCGGCCACGAACTGGCCGGAGTGGTCACCACTCTCGGATATGGCACGACGGGGCTGTCGATTGGACAGCGGGTCTTCGGCCTCACGGACTGGTATCGCGACGGCACGCTGGCGGAGTACGTAGCCGTCGAGGCACGCAACCTCACACCGCTGCCGGGCGACGTTGACTTCACCGTGGGTGCGGCCCTCGTCATGCCGGGCCTGACCGCATGGCAGGGGCTGTTCGAGCACGGCCGCCTTCGTGCGGGTCAGAGCGTCCTCGTGCACGGTGAGGCCGGCGTAGTCGGTTCGATGGCGAGTCAGCTCGCACGCCAGGCCGGCGCATACGTCATCGGCACCGGGCGCGCTGGCGACCGTCAGACGGCTCTCGACTTCGGCGCACAGGAGTTCGTCGATCTCGATAAGGACGCCCTGGAAGATGTCGGTAAGGTCGATCTGGTTTTCGACGTCATCGGTGGCGACATCGCGAAGCGATCTGCGGGCCTGATTCGCCCCGGAGGAACGCTGGTGACCATTACCGGCCCAACCGAGGCGCGGCCCACTGGCGGCCTGACTATCGACTTCGTCGTCGTAGCGGATCCCGTCCAATTGAGTGAGGTCGTCCAGCGAGCCCGGAATGGTCGTCTGCGGACAAACATCGGCAAAGTGGCTGCCCTCGACGATGCAGTCGCCGCCTTCAACCGGACCGAGCGCATCAAGGGAAAGACGATCATCCGGGTTCATCCGTGAGGACTCGAGGATTGCCTAACGCCCACCAAGGTGCAATTCACACACCGGAGGAGAGTTTAAGAGTTTAGATGTGAAGGAGCTCGAGCAAATGAGGGAAGCCAATATGAGGGTAAACGCTATGGAAGGTCTAGCTGCACCGCCTTTTCATCCCATTCTGACTGATGCCGGTGGTGGGACCACCTTTACGATGCTCGGGACCACTATGCGTTTGATCGCCACCGCCGCCGGTACTGGAGGACGGTACACAGTGGTCGAGCAGGTTACGCCGCCTGGTTGGGGTCCACCGCGTCACATCCATACACGTGAGGACGAGATATTTTTCATTCTTGATGGTAGCTACGAGTTGCATGTCGGAGATGAGCGCCGGATCGTTTCCGCTGGCGCCTCCGCGATCTTGCCCCGCAACATTCCACACGGCTTTCGCAACGTGGCGTCCACGCCCAGCCGTTTCGTATTCGTTATCACTCCCGGCGGACTAGAGGAGTACTTCTTGGCGGTGGCAAAAAGTGCGCCGGCCCCCAATCCCCCACAACTGGTTGAACTGGCTCGACTGTTCGGTCTGACCCTGCTACCGCCGGGAGCTTAACCAGCAAGACTTGTTAGGGCGTATCAGAAGATGCGACGCCTTTACAAGAGGGGGAGGAACTATGAACCATTGGATGTGGCTGGTGTCTCTCGTTGGGATTCTAAGCACAGCAGTTGTGTGTGGCACGGACATGTTCTTTTTGACTATCGGCCGTCCTGCTCTCGGATTGGCTTCACCATCTGCCGGAACCGAAATCATGGTTTTTTTCCACATGTTCGCCGACGCCCGGATGCCGATCTGGGGCGTCTCGGCGATCTTGTCCAACCTCTTGCTGGCTGTACTAAGCAGGAGTAGGCCTCACTGCGCAGCAAAAATTTGCGAGTAAATTCTTTGCAATGAAGATTTTAGAACTACCTGGATGTTCGAGTTTCCTTGTAACTGTGTGATAACACATTAGTTACGTAGGGTATGGCCATGCACAGGAGCTCCGACCAACCCAGCCAATTGCAGCTAACCCTTGATTGTGCAATATTTTACGAGTAAGTCATTTAGAATGAAGGTTCTACGAGATCAAAATCTATAGACGATTGCAGTAACTTATTGAATCTAAATGTTTTGTTGCGAACAGCGGAAAATGCTTGATGTCGTCGAGATTCGAAACTACCGGCCTAGCTTCGCAAACCCCTTCTCGATGACCTCCTGCGTGTCCTCGGCTAGGTGCAGCGCAGGCAGTTCTTGGCGCGCGAACCAGCGCACCTCGGCGGCGTCACTAGCGGCGAGAAATTCCCCTCCGACAGGGCGGCACAAAAAATCGATCAGCACGTAGTGGTACTGCACGCGCTTCTCCGCATCGCGCAGCACGCGGTCGAACACTCCCAGCAACTCTCCCGGTTCCACGATCAGCCCAGTCTCTTCGCGCGCCTCGCGGATCGCAGCCTCCCGCACCAGTTCGCCAACCTCGAGCACACCTCCAGGGATCGACCACTGCCCCTGAATCGGTGGATGCTCGCGCTTCACCAGCACGACTCGATCATCCTCGATGATGATCGACCCAACCCCAATCAGCGGCAACTCCGGATATTCGCGTTTCATTGTTCGCTTCGAGCTACGTGCGACGAGCTCCGATCCAGAAGCAAGGATATCGGAGTTTGCTCAAAGCGCGTAGCTCGCGGCTCGCAGCTAACTACGGTTGCTGATGTACAGCTTTTGCCGCGAGCCCTTGCTAAAATTGCGCTCGGAACCTGTCTTATGGCTCTCGAGGAATATCAGCGAAAGCGGCGGTTTGAAGAGACGCCCGAACCTCCTCCGAAGGTTGAAAAGAAGCGCGGCAATCGTTTCGTCGTGCAAAAGCACGAGGCAACGCGCTTGCATTACGACTTCCGCCTGGAGATGGAGGGCGTGCTGAAATCGTGGGCAGTGCCCAAAGGGCCATCGCTCGATCCGGCGGACAAGCGGCTGGCAATGCAGGTGGAAGATCATCCCGTCTCGTATTTCGATTTCGAAGGAAACATCCCCGAAGGCAACTACGGTGCTGGCAGCGTGATGGTGTGGGATGTGGGCACGTGGGCTCCGCTTTCCCCCGTGGCGGTGAACGGAAAGTATCCTCCTGGTACGGAAGCCGACGCCGTCGCAATGCTCGCTAAAGGCGATTTGAAATTCCGTCTCAATGGCAAACGGCTGCAGGGAGATTTTGCGCTCGTCAAGATGAAGGGGCGGCGTCCGGGTAGCAAGGGCAACGAATGGTTGATGATCAAAAAACACGACGATCATGTCGTTGAAGGATACGACGCGGGCGACATCGATGAGTCGGTGCTCAGCCATCGCAGCATGGACGAAATCGCGGGCGACGCCCGATCGAAGGAATGGACGAGCAGCCGTCCGGAAGGCCGCGGGAAACTGAAAGCAGCATGGCTCGCGGATGCTGTGGCTCGGCTCGATCAAAAAAAAAAGCAAAGTCAAAAGCCGAGTCAAAAGAAAACCGCCGAGGACGCAGAGGACGCAAAGGAAAAGAAAGGTAGTAAAGAAACGCGCTCGTCGACAGTAGGCGCTTCAACGACTTCCGCAACCGGCAATGGCACTGCTGCACCAATCGGCAAGAACAATTCAAAATCCTCTGCGTCCTCGGCGTCCTCTGCGGTTGTGGTTGCTCAACCCGTCAAGCGTCCGATGCCGACGACAATCCATCCCATGCTGGCGGAGTCTGTTGAGGATCCGTTCGACAGCGATGACTGGCTCTTTGAAATCAAGTGGGATGGCTACCGCGCGATCGCGTTCATCGAGAACGACAAGGTGCGTCTGGTTTCGCGCAATCAGAATGAACTGACGGCACGGTATCCGGAATTGAAGGACATGCCTGCATTGATCAAGGCGAAGACTGCGATTCTCGACGGCGAGGTCGTCGCCCTCGACGCCGATGGCCGCGCGTCATTCAGCCTCATGCAGCAGCGCACCGGGTTCCGTCCCGGAGGACGCAAAGCCGTGGCCAATGCGGATGTCACCGTTTTGTACTACGCATTCGACCTCCTCTACCTCGATGGCTACGACTGGCGACGCGTTCCTCTTGAAGAGCGCAAGAAGAAGCTGCAATCGGTTTTGCAATCCGGAGACGCGCTGCGTTACTCCGATCACTACGAAGCGCAGGGAAAAGCGTTATTCGAGATCGCGCGGGACAAGAAGCTGGAAGGGATCCTGGCCAAGCGGCGTAGCAGTTTCTACGAAGAGCGTCGCAGCCGAGAGTGGCTCAAGATCAAGATTCGTCACACCACGGAGTGCGTCGTCGGAGGATACACGGAACCCGAAGGCAGCCGCGCGCATTTCGGATCGCTCGTGCTGGGGCTGTACGACAAAGAACAGCGCCTTATTCACGTGGGCCAAGTCGGGAGCGGCTTCGATCAGAAGCTGCTGGCAGAGATTTTCAAGACATTGAAGAAGCTTGAAACCAAGGCCAATCCTTTCTACGGAGAAGTCGAGGCGTTACGAAAAGTCGTCTGGGTTAAACCGGAACTTGTGGCGGAAGTCGAATATGCGGAGTGGACCGAGGGCACAAACACGGGCAGCGGACCGAAGCTCCGCGCACCCGTCTTCCTTGGGTTGAGGGATGACAAAGATCCGAAAGAGTGTGTGCTCGACCAGGTGGGAACGTAAACGCAACCACTGGGCCTGAAGGCCACGTTATATTGTGTCGCTGACGCGGCGCTGAAGCGCCGCTCTTCCACCGCGATCTTTACTTCACGTCTTTCATGGCCAGCAGCGTTCCATAATCGCGGCCGCTGACGTCGACGGCGCGCGCCACTACCGCAGTGAAGGCATCTCGGACTTCCGGATACTTCGTGACCAAGGCTTTAATGACGTTCAGGTTGTCTTGATAGGCCAGGTTCGTGTTGGAGACATTTGCCGATTGATAACGGACGATCAAATCCAGATCGTTGCCCACGGCTTCAGGAAATACTGATGTCAATTTGAAAGTGGAGCCTCCTGCAGCAAGGTCAACGGTCTTACCACCTGCAGGTAAATCAACTGGCTGCAGGTTCTGCGATTCGTCGTAGAGTTTGTCGGTTGCCAGCGTGCTCATGAACGGCAGCGGTGAGATCAGGCTGCGCGCCTCCTGATAAAAGAACCACGTGTTGTGAGTTTGACCTTTGGCCTTGGACTGCCGGGCCTGATTCAAAAACCAGTCACTGTCGTGTCCCGCAATCTGAGCGGATTTGATGTAAAGACCGCCGAGCTTCCAGTCGGTTCCCATTTGCTGAAGCACTTCAGAGAACATGGTGCGGCCTTTCGGCGATGTCGCGTCCAGCAGAACGACCGCATATTTCGCGGGCGGAAGATTGTCGAGGTAGAAGGCGGCACTGTTGGCAGTCTGACCGTTTTTTCCGAAAACACCGCAGTAAAACTCGGCGCGGGTATTGGGTGTGCCCTGTTCGTTATCGAGCAGGAATGCATTCTTTAGGATGCCTTGACCTCCCACGAGATCGGGCTGCCGCTCTTTGACCAGATTCTCAATCCCACCGAAGTCCGAGGCGAGGCTTGGGATGGCGTTTTGTTTCAGAGATGCAGTGTCGTTCTTGGCCGCCATATCAAAATAGCGCTGACCGGCGTTGGTGATCGCCGTGCGGATTGCCGGATCCATGTCAGCCGAAGTTTGGCACGTCTGCGCCGAAACTGCCGAAGTGACGACAGCCAGGAAAATGCAAGGCAGCAAGAATGAAACGCTGTGGCGGAGCGGAGTTGTTTTCATCTGATTTGACCTTTACTTCCAGTAACTTGCACGCTTCAGCGTTCAGCCTACACCCGCCGCTTCGTGCCTAGCATAAGATTTTGTGTTGGCGGAAATGGTTGACTGCAATCATTTCTCCAACCCCCTCCATCTCCCGTTCGTGCTATGGCATCCAACCGTGCAAGAGAGTAGGCTTGGATCGTTCTAGCGAAGGGATTAACCTGCCAACACGCTAGCTTCACGGTGGTAAAATTCTAGGAAGTTGCCTCGCGAAGTTCCCCCCTTTAGCAACATCAGTATGTTGAGAGGAATGGCTATGGGTGCAAGATCACGATGGACAAGGCTGAATGGAACCGTTTTGATTGCGGCGGTTCTTTGCCTGGTAAGCGTCAGCTCAGCCGTGTCCGCTCAAAATCACAAGAAAGCGAAGAAGCCGTTGCCGCCGCCGTTGCCATCTGGACCGACAGGGCCAGTACAGCAGATTCCTCTGGATTCGATCGCGGCGGTACCTCCGCAGGTGACGTTTCAGAATAATCAACTGACGATTGTTGCTTCGAATTCGACACTGGCTGACATTCTCAGAGCGGTACGCAAGCAGACGGGCGCGGAGATCGAAGTGCCAGCTGCGCCAGAGCGAGTCGTGACTAAGTTGGGGCCAGGATCAGCGCGCGAGGTTATGGCGGAGTTGCTGAACGGGTCGCGCTTCAACTATGTGCTGCTGGGCGCCCCTGGAGATCAAAACGCTTTGACTCGCGTCGTTTTGGTCGCCAAGACCGGCGCGCCCGACATCACACCCAACAATCCTCAACCGGGCCAACCTGCACAGGGAATGCAGCAGGCAGGCATGCAAGCTCCCGGAATGGTACCGCCGGTTAATTTCAATGCGGCCCAGCAGGAAGCTCCCGCCGAGGCGACTGAAGAGCCCGCGGAAGAGGCGGCTCCGGCCGACGACAATAACAACGATCAGAACGGAGCTGAAGCCGAACAGCCTCAGGAGAATCCAGGAGTCAAGACGCCACAGCAGATGTTGCAAGAGATGCAGCAGAGACAGTTGCAGCTTCAGCAGAACCAGGCTCCGGGTCAGCCTCCGATCCCGGGATCGGGTATGCAGCCGCATCCACCACAAGAACAGTAGGGGTTTAAGGCCGGTTACCGCGGCTGGTTTCGACGCGCGTAAGTACACGAGCGGTCTGCGTAGTGTCGCCTCCGCCCATGACACGGTAGAGTAGATTCCAATCACGCGCTATTTCCGCCTCGGTAATGCTGCGAGGAGAGCGGTGCAATTCCGATTGCAGCCGGGCTTCGATCAATTGCCGTAACAGCTCCGCTGGTGCATTGCCGTTCAGAACATTACCGGCCGCGATTCCAACTTCAACGCGGTCGCCACCCAGCTGTAGTTCAAGGGCTGGCATGCCGTCATCATCAACTGTGCTCTGTGCCTTGGATTGCAGTTTCGCCCAGGTTTTCTCGGCACTGCGGCCGCTTTCCGGATATGCGCCGGTAAGCAGATGCTTGAGCTCGAGCTGATAGGCACGGAGATCTTCGCGATCAAGCGGGGCTTGCGGCTGCTCTCCAACCACAAAAACCATGGCGTTACGGGCCGGGTCAAAGTGCTCCGCACCTGTTCCGACATAGACCGCGGCAACGCATCCGGCAAAAATTGGGCTCACGACTGCACTGGGAACGATGTACTTCTTCGAGGTAAAGAATGCATCGACCACACCATGCACGGTGGTACTACGCGGCATGCTGCCAGGAACCTGCGATATCACGATTCGCGAGAACTTCAACTGCGGGTGGCGCGAAGTGTACTTGATAAACGTTTTCGCGATCTGCTTGGGAGTCGTCATCCCCAAGTCGGCGACAACGCTACGATGCAGGGCCTTCGGGTAATAGAAGTTGATGATGCCCTTGGCGAAGTCCGCGCAGTTCTCAGAAACCGTGTGGAAATGCGAGACGTTGGCCGACGAATTCAGCTTGCGGATCAGCGCCGCATCCTGCTCAGGCGTAGTTTCGATCTCGAACCCATAGATCGTGCGGTCATAGGATGAACCGACGAGTTCATACCAATTTCCGCCCGGAGTCGCGCCATTCTTTACATCGGGAGCGATTTCTTCCAGATATGTGCGGCGGTAGCGGTCGCGGAGGAAGGCCGTCATCTTCGCATCGGCGAAGAGAGGGATCTCTTCCGGGCGCTGCACTGCATACAAATATGGGATGAGCGGAACGGCGATCCAGTCGTGACCGCCAACGCCGTTGTAGCGGCTGATCACAACACCAGTTTCACCAGGATGGCATGGCCGGAGCAGTAATGCGGTTTCGGCGCAGACGCCGGAGAGGTATACGGCGGCATGTCCCGTGGCAGTGAAGAATCCTAGCTTGCCGTAGGGCTCTTCGAGGAGCAGGGTCGCAGAAGCACTCGCCAAAGCGGAGCTGGCAACCATCAGGGCGAGGATCGTGGCCATCCCACGGATCGAGAAACGAATTTGGCCCCAGTACTTAGTCACTCAGACGACTCCCCAGTGTAACCTGCCTAGTGAGAACCCTTTAGCGGAAGATTAGTTGCTAGTAAGCAAGAAAACCAGTTACTGAAGTTCTGTATACTTCTGACCTAATCACAGGAGAATGGATAGCGAACAAACCGTTAATCAGAGGTTTCAATGCCGCCTGCCTGGGGGTGATCAGGACTGGTATCTTCCTGAAACTGCTGGAGAGCCCAGCGGGCACTTTCGGCAACGATTTCGTCCTCGTCTTGCGCCAGTCTCTCCAGTATGGGCAGGAATTCCCGGCGACGGCTGTTGCCTATTGCGATAACAGCGTTGCGGCGGAGGCCGGATCGCTTGGCCCGGCGGATCGGGGAGCCGCGAAAGGTTTGCCGGAATTCCTCCTCGGAAATCTCGGCGAGCCAGTCTAGGGCGGGATTAACCAAGCCTGGGCGAGCGTCGAACTCGTGCGCGGTCGTGGCCGGTGCCTTGCGGTTCCAGGGGCAGACATCCTGGCAGATGTCGCAGCCGAAGACGTGGCGTCCTATGCCTGAGCGCAGGTCCTCGGGAATCGGACCACGTTTTTCGATGGTGAGGTAGGAGATGCAGCGATTCGAATCGAGTCGATAGGGCGCGATCAGCGCATCGGTCGGGCAAGCATCGATGCAGCGCGTACAGGATCCGCAGCGATCTGGAGCGGGCAAGTCGGGAGTCAGTTCGAGAGACGTGAGAATGACGCCCAGAAAGAGCCATGAACCCTTTTTCTGATTGAGGATGCAGGTGTTCTTGCCGATCCAGCCGACGCCTGCATATTTCGCAAAGACTCGTTCCACGATCGGTCCGGTATCGACATAGCTGCGGGTCGTGAGGTTCGGATGGGTGTGTGCCGTCGCCTCGTGCAGAGCAGTTTCTACCTGTTTCAGGCGGCGTAGGACGGCGTCGTGGTAGTCTTCGCGACTCCAGGCGTAGCGCGAGATCCATCCGCGGGCAGGATCGCTGACCTGCGTTGAATAGGGATGGTCGGTGTTGTAGTTGATGGCGCAGACGACTACGCTTTTGGCCCAAGGCGCGACTCGGGAAAGCGAGCCGCGCTTGAGTTCGCCCTCATCGTTGCGCGATTCCAGGTACTTCATTTCGCCGGCGTGGCCGGAAGCGATCCACGCAGGAAATGATTTGAGCTCCGGCGTGTCTCCGACCGGGGCAATCCCTGACAGGTCGAATCCGGCTTCAGCCGCCGCATGCTTCACGACGGCGACCAGGTCCGGGTTAAGGTATGCTTTCTGCATGCGAACGCATTGGTCCGTGTGGCAACAGTCGCCCTCGGCTGTCCAGTCGCCACGCGACAAAGAGATACGCGTCTCTCTTATCGTAGCTTGCCTGCTTGCCGTAGGGAATCTCGTTGCGCAGCAACCCGCGCCCGCAGGATCGCAGACAAGTGATCTGGTGCTGACCGCCCCTTCGCACGAGCCAGTGCGGTTGAGCGCTACCGAACTGAAGGCCTTGCCCCATATCACGGTGACATTCCACAACACTCACACCAACGGCGACGAAAGCTATTCCGGTGTCCGGCTCGCCGATCTGCTTGCGAAGTTGGGCGCGCCATTGGGCGATGCTCTTCGTGGGAAGGCGCTAGCTAACTACGTGGTCGCTACCGGGTTGGACGGTTACAAATCAGTGCTGGCGCTCGGCGAGATCGATCCAAGCTTCCATCCCGGAGAAGTTATCGTCGCGGATGCGATGGACGGCAAGCCGCTCGATGCGCACAACGCTCCGTTCAAGCTGGTTGTCACTGAGGACAAACGCCCAGCGCGGTCCGTGCGCAATCTGGTCAGCATTGAGCTTCGGTCGGCTCAATAGGGGCGCGATCTTGGAATCAGGGCGCTATTTTTGCCCAGCAGCCTTTGCGCCGGCTGTTTTTACATTCTCCTGAACCCGCTTCAGGTGATCTTTGAATTGATCGAGATTCCTGTCGTTTGTCTTTGTCCCCACCTCAACGGCCTTGTCGCAATTTTGAAGAGCGAGGTCCAACTTGCCGGCACTCTCGTATCCGTCCGCGAGGCTGTCATAAACGTTAGCGGAGCCTGGATAGAGCACTACATTGCGCTGAAAGGCGGAGATCGCCTCGTCGAATTTCTTGTCGCCCATCAGTCGATAGCCGAGGTTGTTGATGAGATTTTCCGGCACCGGAACGGTGTAGCCATAACGCTGGGAGAGTTCGCGGTAGTGTTGCTCGATGCCGTTCATGCCGCCGATGAACATTCCCTTGTCGTCGCGCGGCACCTCCCAACCGGCAAAAATGCTGCGCAAGGCTGCGTAGTGGGCGCGCAGCACCGTCGAGCCGTGGTTTTCGTCGGGGAATCGCGCCGACTCCCAGCGGAAATCCTTCGGGGCTTTTGCGGTCAGAGTCTTGTGAAGCCCATCGAATCCGGCTTGCATGTCGTCCCCTTCGCTCCCCAGCGAGAAAAAGAGCGTCCTGTTGAGTTCGTCGTGCGCGGCAAAGAATGCCTGCGCCTGATGCAGGGTGGTCTGCTTCTCCCACCATCGGCTGGGGCTTACGGCGATGTATGCCTGAAACATGTCGGGACGCGAGGTCAGAATGTGGATGGCCATGAGGCCGCCAAGCGAGTGTCCGGCAAAGACGCGGTAGGGCGCGGTGCGGTAACGTTTTTCGATCTCCGGCATGAGTTCGGTATGGATGAAATCGAAGAAGCGGTCCCCGCCACCGCTGGTCGGCAACGTCTCTTTTCCCGCGGAGTCTTTCGCGTCCGAATGAGTGGGTGTGAGATCACGAGTGCGGTCCGTATTGGCGATGCCCACCACGATGAGCGGCGGCATGCGTCCGTTGTCGACGAGAAAATCGATGGAGTTCCCGATTTCATTGATGTGGCCGTCGCCGTCAGTGAGATACAGCACTGGAAGCAAGTCTTTTCCTGATTCGTAACCGTGAGGGGTCCGCACCCAGATCGTGCGATCCTCACTGAGAATGTTGGAATGCACCACGAGTTTCTGCGGGATGGGCGGCGCGATACCCTGCGCCAAAGCGGCAGTCAATGCGGAGATGGCAAAAGCCACGAGCAGAACGCGGCACACGAATCGCTTCATAGACCCTCCGGAATCTTCAGAACAGACGTGCAGGATGGACAAACGTTATTGCTGGGTCCGATAGAAAATCAAAGGCGGCGATTACACGCCGAGTTTCTTGACTTCCTCGTTGTAATACTTGCGGTAGAGGATGTCCCACTCTTGTGAGCCTTCGAGGATGGTTCGCTTCTGAGTATCGATTTTCTGGCGGGCGGCCATGTCGATCCTGGCTTCCTGGTTGAGCAGGTCTTCGAGGATCTTGCGCGTCTCTTGGCGGATGGTGTTGGGGTCTTCGATGAACTCGACTTCGTCAATCTGCTTGAGGGCGTCGGAGACCGCTCGGGCCAGAACGTTTACCTTGTCGCGGCTCAGTCTCACAGCACCGCCTTGTACTTGCGGACGAGTTCGCTCTTCACTTTGCGAAACATCTCCTGATAATTGGCGCCGGTCTTGCGCATCTCTTCGGAATAGGCTTCAAGAATGACGCGGACTTCGTCGTTGATACGGTCTTCCAGAGAAAGCTCTTCGAGAAGAGCGGCGTGCACTCGTTCGGTCACCGCGGGGACCGCAGAGGTCTCGATGAGCTTGCCTGCAATCAACTTCCTGGTGACTTCGCGGGCCAAATAGCCCACATATTCTTTGGAAAAAAGCATGTAAGGGTAAAAGGCGCTGGGCGCAACTTAGTTGTTAGTTATGAATTGAAAAGTGTAACACACGTGAAGCCCCGAACGCAGCCCAGCGCGGCTTACAGAAACAGCGTAATTTTCGGCGTGAGGACGCGAGTTTACCCGCGGCTCTTGCCGGATCTGCGGGGTATTTGCCGTTACCCTGGCCAAGTGCTTTACCGCCGAGTTCGCCGAGAACGGCCGCTGGGATCGCAGAGAAAAAAACCGGCTTTGTCCCAGGCCCGTTACCTTAAGGTTCGCGGGCCGGTGGCTGATCACGCAACGTGTATACGAACTGGGGGATTTCGTGACGCTCGCGCTCAAGTTTCTCGGATGATTCTTTGGAAAGTTGCTGATAAAGACGTAACTCTTCTTTGGACTTCTCCACTTGACCAACTTGGCGATGGGCCTGGGCGAGACGGAAGTGCACTTCTTCCGTCTGGGGAGCAATTTGAATCACGCGCTGATAATGCGGAATCGCGGCAGTAACTTCGCCCTGGTCGGCGTAGACGATTCCCAGCTGAAGTTCGGCCTCGGCAAATTTCGGATCGAGACGAATTGAATTGGCCAAGAGGGACTCGACCTGTGCCGAGCGGGATTTATCCTGCGGATCGCGACTCTTCCACAGCGCAACGGCGTAATAATAATTTGCCTGCGGATTCTGCGGCTGAAGTGTGACGAATCGATGTAACTTCTCAAGAACTTCGTCTGAAGGAAGCTTTTGCGCGTGCTGCATTTTTCCCAGGAAGAGATATGGCGCGGGATCGTCGGGATTGAGGTCTGAAGCGGTGCAGACCTGCTGGACCGCCTGCTCGTTGGAGCCGCGCGCGAACGAGGAGGCGCCTAGCCCTATCCACATGCGGGTCGATTTCGGAAACAGCTTTGTACCTTTGTCAAACACGTCCGCGGCTGGTTCTGGGGCGTGATGCAAAAGCAGTTCCGATCCCCAATCGAAGATGTATGGCTCCGTCGGGTCCATCTGCGCAGCATGCTGGTATTCGTGAACCGCATTGAGAGAATCGCCGAGTTTTTCGTCGATGGAGGCGAGCAGGTGATGCAGAGTCGCTGTGTCCTGGTGGGCAAGCAGGCGCGTTACTTCGTCGCGTGCCTCTGCGTAGTTGCCTTCGCGCAATGGCTCGTCGACTTCAGGCGCTATTCCGGAAGGTTGGGCGTCGGCCTTGCTCAGCGTGGTTGTGTCTTTCGCGATCGAATCGCGAGTGCGGACTACCGTGTCGGAACCGTGACCTCCGAGACTAGTGGTGTCGGTAACGCCGGAGACGCTGAACTGGGGCTCGTCGAAGAATTGCGGTGCGCCGGCTGCGTTTGAAGAGAGGGCAACGTCTACACTTTTGTCTTCGCGCGCAGTAAGGAAGATTGAGGTAATCTCCCCTTCACCCGATCCACTCTTGACGGCGTGAACGGAGTAGACACCGGCAGACAAGCCTGTAAAAGCGTAATGTCCCAGTTGATCGGTTGACGCGGATTCTGAGTGAGTAGAGTTCTTTGCCTTCAACGAAACCGATGCGTTCGCGACCGCCCGCCCTTGGGAATCGCGAATCGTTCCGCGGAGTGCGGCCGATGGTCCATTCTCCTGGGCAGCGAGAGAAACGATGGCGGAGCACAAGAGGAGGCCAAGGGACAACGACTTCAGGGGCGCCCAACTCTCTCTTCGCGAAAAGCCGGGAATCATCGGACATGCACACCTTGGCATCGTTAAATCCTTGCCCCTCGCGGATTCTAGCGTTCCGAACGGCTATCGGCAACTTCGGCACAACTATAGGTTGGCAGTAGTTACTCAAAGAAATACAATGCTGTGCTTCGCCATGCTCATCAAAACTCTTCGCAACTCTCAATGGAAATGGTCCTCGGTTGCTGTTCTGCTTTGTTTCTCTTGTCTTCTTTCTGTTGGCCAGTCTTCTGATAAGAGGAAGATCATTATCGACCAGGACGCGGCGGGTCCAGCGGGAACGGATCAGCAGGCGATTTTGCTGCTGATTCAGTCGCCACAGACGCAGGTGCTCGGCATCACTGTGGTGACCGGTGACGCGTGGCTGAAGGAGGAAGTTGCGCATACGCTACGGACGCTCGAGATCATTGGCCGCACGGATATACCGGTGGTGCCGGGGGCGGAGTATCCGCTGGTACGGCGCAAAGACGAAACCGAGCTTTGGGAACAACAATATGGTTCTGTGGCGTGGCTTGGAGCGTGGACTCCGCGCTTGTATCATCCGGGAGATCAACTGGGCGAGATGCCCGAAGGGAAACCGACGACCAAACCGTCGGATGAAGACGCGGCGCACTTCATGGTGCGAATGGTGCACAAGTATCCGCACGAAGTGACTATTTATGAAGGCGGGCCGATGACGAATCTCGCGCTTGCGATCGCGCTGGACTCGGACTTTCCCAGTTTGGCGAAGGAATTGGTGTTCATGGGCGGCAGCCTGAATCCTACTACTGATGATCCGGAATTCGTGAACACTCCGCGGCGCGAATTCAATTTGTGGTTCGATCCGGAAGCAGCGCATGCGGCTCTGATGGCTCCGTGGAGGAGAATCGTTTGCACGACGGTCGATATCTCGGTGAAGACACGATTCACGCAAGAACTCGTTGACCGGGTGAAAACTGCAAACTCTCCTGCAGCGCAATATATTGGCAAATACACACGACTGCACGGCCAATACAACTATCTTTGGGATGAACTCGCGGCGGTCGCTTGGCTTGATCCGAGCCTTATCACGGCTAAGGACACGCGCTATCTGGATCTGAACCTCAGTCACGGCGCAGCATATGGGGATACGCTGAGCTGGTCTGAGCACGATAAGCCAAAGATCGTCGGACCGCCCGTGGAGATTCAGGACGACCTCGACACGCAGAAGTTCTATAGGGAATTTGTGGAGCTTCTGAGCGCGCCTACCCCAAAACCTTAAACCACCGAGGACGCTAAGGTTCACAAAGGAAAATCATCACTGCAACTGCTCTAGCATTCGCTTGGCTTGCGGATGATTGGGATGCTGCTTGAGCAATTCGAGCAGCAGAGCACGGGCTTTGTCGCCCGCTCCTTCAATGGCGTAGACACGGGCAAGGTTCAAATAAGCCTGGTCGAAGCTCGGGGCAATTTGAATACAGCGCTCAAAACTAGCCACAGCCTGATCGCGCCGGTGGGTCACGAGATAGAGCACCCCGAGATTATTCAGCGCTTCAGGATATTGCGGGCGGGCTTTCAGGGCACGCTGCAGATATTCGTATGCCTTACCGGTGTCGTTATTCTGCGCAAAGACCATGCCGAGGCTGTAGTTCGCCTCAGGGTCTTCGGGTGCGACTTCGACGGCACGCTGCAGGATTGCGCGGGCGTTGTCCCAGCGCTTCTGTAAGCGATAGGCGTTGCCGAGGTTGTCCAGCGACAACAGATGGCGCGGATTGAGTCTTAGCGCCTTCTCGAAATCTTCGACCGCCTCGTCGATGTGGTTTTCACGCGTCGCGATGACACCAAGGTTATTCCATGCATCGGGCAGGGTGTCGGGATAACTCGGCTGCAACTTGACGCATCGCTCGAACGTCTCGCGGGCTGCAGCGTTTTTATTTTGATTGAGGTAGACGCTGCCGATTCCGTACAGGGCCTCCGCACTGGTCGGATCGTCGCGCCAGGCCATCTGGAACGCCACCTCGGCTTGATCCAGATATCCGCGCTGAAAAAACAGAGCGCCTAGAGAAAGATTGTTGCGCCCGAATTCGAGCGAGTACTTCCTGCTCGGGAACGGTAAGGCCAGGGCTAAACGTTCCGCATCGGTGTTGGGAATTTTGCGGAAATCCTGCGCAATGTGCTCAGGGTCGGCGGAGCCCTGATAGACCTTGACGATATAACCATCGGCATTGATCAGGAATGAAGTAGGAAGTGTCAGGTCGCGGTGCCGGTCGAATAGTTGGCGATAGAGAATGTTGTAAATAGCGGCAGTATCATCCGAGCCGCGTAGGATCGGGATATCGAAATGATGTTCACGAAGGAAGGCATCAAGAGACTCGTTGTCCGAATGTTCCGCTTGAGTTGATGCAACCGCGACGCTGTCCATATTGATGGACAAGATTTGCAGTCCCTGGCCGCGCCAGCGGGAATGGTTGCGGTCAAGCATCGCCAGGAGCTGCCGACACTCCTGCGACTTCGTCGTCCAAAAGTTGAGCAAAACAAGCTTGCCTTTGAGTTCTGAAAGCGATCGCTGCTGGCCAGATTGATCGGCCAGGGAAAAATCGGGCGCGGGAACCGGTGCCAGAAGCCAAGTCTCAACGTTGGTTGGAAGCTCTTCCTGTTTCCGCTCAACGATAGGCTTCGACTTTAATTGTGATGTGCTCTGAAACGGCTCTACGCGATTCGGCTCCGCACCTTCCACAACCCAGATCCGATGGTTAATTGGCAGGTTCTGGAGTTTTTGAACTAGCCCGCTCGGCCATCGAATCGAGGCTTGAACCGGCCCGGTCGCGTCTCCGAGACCGAAGAAAACGTACTTACTGTGTTGGGCCAGAAAACCTGACCCCGCCTGCAGCATTCTTGTCTGGCGACCTTTGTTGGTCTCAACCGTTATCGACGCACCAATCGCGTCGCGATTGCTTTTTACCCCTTGCAAGCGAAAGACGATCGAGGGTGGCAAGTCGCGCTGGACGTTTTTCAGGATTCGCAACTGCGGAGCGTTGCGGTTCTTGAGAAAGATTTCCTGACGTCCATCATGATCGAAATCGGTTAGCGCGAAAGAACGGCCATCTTCAACGAAGTCCAGACCGACGACGGCTGAAACGTCCGAAAAAGTTCCACCACGATTGTTGGCGAAGAAGACATTTCGCTCATAACCACTCCACGTGCCGTCGGAGCGGATTAATTCGTTGATTGCGTTCCAGCCCTGCTCGTAGTCGTGTGGAGAACCGGCTTTGTCAGGTGAATTCGCTACGACCTGCCGCCAAAAGAAACTATTGAGGTCATACTGCGACTGGCCGGAGACCATGCCGTTCACGATGTAGAGGTCTGCAAAGCCGTCGTGGTCAAAGTCGAACGCATCAGAAGCCCAGGCCCAGCGCCCGATTCCTACTCCGGCGGCATTCGTCGTGTCGTCAAATTTACCCTCCTGATTGCGCAAGAGGGAGTTACCCATCGCATGCTTCTGGTAGAGCGCGCGCACTTTGGGATCAGAACCCGACTTGAATGAGTCGAGCATCGAAATGCGGACACCGGCTGCGGTCCACATATTCCCGACGTAGAGATCTTCGGCGCCGTCGTTGTCGTAGTCCAGCCAGGAGAGACTCATACCAGCGCCAACATCCTCGACATCCTGTTGCGAAGCAACGTCGGTGAAAGTTCCGTCGCCGTTGTTGCGATAGAGATTCTTTCTGCCAAAGTCATTGACAACGTAAAGATCGGGCCATCCGTCACGGTCGAAGTCACCCCATCCACAGCAGAAGCTGTAACGGGTGTTGTTTTTGTCGAGGCCAGATTCGGCAGTCACATCGCGAAACGTGCCGTCGCGATTGTTGCGCATCATGAAATTGGGCGGCCCGTTTTCGGCGTCGTGGTAAGGAGACGGATATTTGTATTGGCCGGTGCCCTGATAGTAGGAGTAGAGACAGAAATAAATATCGAGCCAGCCATCGCGGTCATAGTCGGCGACGGCTGCACCAGTGAAGGTTCCTTGTGGCGGATTGGCGAATTTAAATGCATCGGGCTTTTGCTGGAATTTTCCGCCGCCCTGATTCAAGAAGAGCAGCGGTCCGCTGTTGCGAACAAGGATGACGTCTTGACGGCCATCATTGTCGTAATCAGCAAAGAGCGCGCAAACGGTGTTTTCCAGAATCCCCAGGCCCGAGGAGTCGGTGATGTCCTCAAAAGTGCCATCACCGTGATTGCGGTAGAGACGATTGGGAAGCCCGGCAGCCTGGCAGATGTAGATATCGTCGAAGCCGTCGTTGTCAATATCGGCGACGGAGACTCCGTTGTGTCCATAGATGTCGATGCCGCAGGCTCCGTCGAGCACAGTTCTCCAATAGTTCGTACCGCGGAGGAGTTGCTCGGAATAAGAGGGATTGTTGCCAATTGCGGCCGCCGTCACGTCGACATAAAAGGGCGAGCTCGACCGTGCGCGCGTTTCGTCGAGCACCTGCCAGTTTGAAACACGAAATTCTCCGGACGCCGAGGGCTCCCAGATCAGGCGCCAACTGCCAACCCGCTGCTCGAGATGGAAGCCTTGGCCAGAGCCAACGATTTCGTAGCGGACATCTGTCTGAACCGGATGGGGAGGCGCTCCAGCCGGACGGGGCTCTCCCGCTTCGATTCTCGTGATTTGAAACTCGGCGATGTCAATCTTCGAAAAATCCTCGAAAGCAGATGGCCAGGCTCGTATGAAAGAGTCGCCGCTCAGCCCGACAGCCGCTCCGAACGTACACTTGTGCGCTTGGAGAGCTGGAGAAGTGCGCACCGCGCGCAACTCTGTTGGCTTGAGCGAGGTACCTGAGAAATTGGCCGCGAAACTGTTCCTTATCGGCTCTAAGTCTCGCGAAGAGTTCTTGAGAGCTGCAGTCCACGCAACAAGGGTTTCTGCAATTTGATCGGCGTACACCTCGGTGGGAAAGCGATCGAACTGCGGACGAACTTTGCGCAGGGTGGCATCGAGTGGCCGTTCAGCGGTGTAGTGCGGTTGAAGGTGGAAAATGGCAGGGGAGGGCGCGCCTTGCGGCGAGGCAAATTTGACGTTGGGGAAGGCCCGCCACAGGCCCGCCGGAACGAAGCTGGCTCCGGTGATTTGACAGAACCGGGAAAGAAAGTCACGGCGGCTGAGTTCAGATCGAAAACGCCGTTCTGCCGGGCTCAGAGAAATTTCTCCAGCGAAGTCACGTGTAGGGCGAAGCTAACATCGGTGCGGAAATGGGGTCAAGACGAGCAAAGGTAGCAGGTATCAAGAACACCGGCGGAGACCTTATAAGGGTTACGGACTAGTGAGACGCTTGTCTTGGGACCATGAGATTGGTCCAGACCTTGGGGTCGGAATTCGAGAGTCCGTCCAAAGACGAATCTCCGTAGGGGATTATGGAGTGGGCTGAATTGAGCGGGGTTGATTTGATGATTTTGTAGTCCTGATACAAGATCGAAAGCGTCGCTTTTCCGCCCAAACGAATCAAACTCTCTGTGTGGTTCTCGGCAGGAAGCCAGAAATCGTTCACCTTTTTATAGCTGTGCTGGATGTCGGTCTTTTTAATCCACAAAGAAGGATTCTTGCCGGGCTCGCCCTCGATGCGAACAACCGCGAAGTCTTTGGCGTCGATCCAGATGGTTCCGCGATAAAGGAACTTGTTTCGTGTTCTCGGGAGAAGTTTTAAGACATATCGCCCACCGTCGGGAGCTGTCTCAAATCCAGCAACCTCAAAATCGTAGTTCTTCCGCGTCAGAGCCACGTCGTCGCGATTGTCTCCTTGAGACGCCTCGAGCTCTCCTTCCATCAGCTTCTTGAAGATATGATCAATGACGAATTTCGACCCGGTCTCAGAGACAACCGTAAACTGCTTGGAACTGGGCGCCTGAAAATTAACCTTGACCACCATCTCGGCGTCCCGATCACTAGGGAAGCCATGGTATTCCATGCGATACACGCGTGTTCCTTCGAACTGCTCGAGGGCCGCAGCCCGTTGCGCATTTCGCTGCTCAAGGTTGGCCAGGATCTGGTCCAGACTCAGGCTCTGAGCTTGAGCCGGGGTTGTGAGCTGACTGGCCTGCTGCGCGCTAACGCAGGGAACCACACAAAGTGCAACCGCGATCGAAACCGTTCGTACAAAACTCATCGGCTCACAGCCTTCCGACGTTACAGAGCGTTGGATGCCACGCTGAGTTGCACGGCTGCCCCAAAAGTGCCCGATCACGACCTGACTGGTGCCGATTAGGGCCAGCGCTGGAAAAACTGGCAGGCGTCCGGATTGCTGCAAGATTCTTGAACGAGGGGTCAGCATCCGACGAGTCGACATTGAACGCTCAGAATTCCTGTAATATCTGAATTGCACTGTCAGGACGTCGGTTAAGCGTTTCATCAGGGATGCGTCGTGGCCAGTGTGGGGAGCAGAAAAGGAACCAATGTCGCGCCTGCCCGTCACTTACGAGTCGACCGCAGAGACCCTCGCCGCCCGCTTTGAACAGACGTATGGAACGCAACCGAATATTTTTCGGGCTCCAGGGCGCGTGAATCTGATTGGGGAGCATACCGACTATAACGACGGGTTCGTGATGCCGGCGGCAATCGGCTTCTATGCGTGGGCAGCCGTAAGCCCGCGCGCGGATCGGACGATCCTTGTCCGCTCCGAGGAATTCAACGAAGAATTAGAGCTTTCACTGCAAGAACTGTCAGGTCCACCTCGGCATCACTGGTCTGATTTTGTCCGCGGAGTCGCCGCAGTGCTCCAGAGTGAGGGGTATGAACCTCCAGCAGCGAATCTCATCCTCGAGGGCCAGGTCCCGATGGGCGCGGGATTGAGTTCTTCGGCATCGCTCGAGGTTGCGATTGCTTTGGCTCTACTCGGCGAATCGCGTTCCGATGTCACACAGTTCAAACTGGTGAAGATGTGCCAAAGAGCCGAGCATGAGTACGTGGGCACGCGATGCGGAATCATGGATCAGTTTATTGCAGTCTTTGGGCAAGAAGGTCACGCTCTAATGCTCGATTGCCGGACCCTGGAATCGGAATCTCTGAGAATTCCGCAAGACGCACGGCTGGTGATCTGCAACAGTATGGTGAAGCACAATCTAGCTGCAGCTGGAGAATACAATCGTCGGCGCGCGGACTGTGAAACTGGAGTCAGTATCCTGCGAAGGAGCTTGCCGCACGTGCGGGCGCTGCGCGACGTCACGCTAACCGATCTGGAAGCACATCAGAGTGAGTTGCCGGAAGTAGTCTATCGGCGGTGCCGGCACGTGATCAGCGAGAATCAGCGCGTACTCGACGCTGCCGGCGCGCTCCGATCCGGCGATTTGGACGACTTCGGCCGGCTGATGCGCGAGTCGCATCAGAGCATGCGCAATGACTACGAAATCAGTGTCAGCGAACTCGACCTGCTGGTGGAGATCGCCTCCGAATGTGAGGGCGTCTATGGATCGCGCATGACCGGAGGAGGATTCGGTGGGTGCACGATCAGCATGGTTCGGTCGCAATGCCTAGAAGAGTTTCAGAGAGCGATCACGCACAGATATAAGGATGCGACCGGGATTTCGGCCCCTATCTACGTGTGTTCGGCGGCGCAGGGCGCGGGAGAATGGCTGAGCTGAAGATCTAGTCGGCTTGTACCGTTCTCGTCGTGGTTATCTTTGCTGTCTGGCCCGCATCGTCTTCACGCCAAGTGAACCTCAGGCGATTGCATCATCTGCGATCCGGCTGCGATCGATCCACGAGAGACAGTGCACGCTGCAGTGTTCTCACATCCTCTTCCAGAACCTGACCACGCTCGAATTCCCGGCCAGAGGCCCTGCTGATGGAGACCCGCGGATTGCGGTATCGCATCGGGCTCGCCACGGAACTGCTCAGGCCGACATGGATCTCTCGGACGCCTGTTCGTTCAACGATGGTCTGGGCGTCCCTGTGGCCAATGCCTCCGCCGGCCATGATGGCAACGCGACCTTGCGCAGCTTCCACGAGTGCAGCGATCGAGTCGATTCCTTCGAAGCAAGTCTGTTCGCCGCCGGACGTGAGGACTCGATTCGCGCCTGTGCGGCACACCGCTTCCAGTGCACGGAAAAGATCCGACGACATGTCGAAGGCGCGGTGAAACGTGACGGAGAGCGGCTTCGCCAGCTCTACCAGTTCCCGGGTGCGCTCGACGTCGACATTCCCTTCCGGATCGAGCAGTCCTAAGACGACTCCGTCGGCACCCAGCTCCTTTGCGGTTTCGATGTCACGACCCATGATTTCCACTTCCTGCTCGGAATAACAGAAATCCCCGGGCCTAGGCCGAATAATTGGATGCAGTCCAATCGATATTTGGGAGCGAGTTGTTGCAATTAGTCCCGCGCTGGGGGTAATGCCCCCTTCAAGAAGATCACTGCATAACTCAACGCGCACGGCTCCGCCGCGCTCGGCAGCGACCGCCGATGCAACCGAATCGACACAGACTTCAATGAGCACCGGTTCCGTCATATTCCCGCGCGAACAACTCCCACTATCACCCTGGCTAAAGCAGTTATTGAAAAAAAGCCGCCACGGGAATCGTGGCGGCCCGTGGAATCAGAAAGAATACACGAGACTCATCTGCAACGTGCGAGCGTACCAGAGCCGGGCGGTCGGCGTTGTACCGTCGGGTGAACAGCCGGAAATCGACGTATTAACAATTCCGGCGAGCGATCCGAATGTGCATCCTCCACCGCTGCTGATGTTGTTTCCGGGAATCAGATTGCTCCCAGAGAAGTCATTCTTGGCGTGCCAATTGGAGCCGACGTTAAACAACTCCAGCCGGTATTGCAGGTTCTGTCGCTCGGTAATGGCAAAGTTCTTGCTGAATGCCAGATCGAGATCCTCGAAGTATGGTCCGCGAAGGCTCCCCTTCCGAGAGTCTCCATATGTGCCGGGCGCGGGAGTGGAAAACACGGCTGTGTTGAACCATTCCGCAGGGCTGCGACTGAATCCGCTGTTCGGGTCTCCATCCTGATTCAGACGGAAGCGGCCCGTAAAAGGAGAGCCCATCTCGTCAGGAGTAGACCCGGCGTATCCGTATACGCTGAAGGTGCGCCCTGAGGTGAGAGTGTAAATACCGCTGACCTTCCAGCCTCCTAGAATCCAATTGCCGGGACCGAGGGAAATTCGCTTGTCTCGGCCTACGGGAACTTCCCATGATCCGCTACCTGTCAGGCGATTTGGTTCGTCGAAGCTGGCCGGGCCGGAGTCATTCTTGATGTGGAATGGATCCTGAACGAATCCGTTGTTGCCCTGAACGTTGCCAATGCCCGAAAGTTCGTCGAACGCTCTCGACCAGGTGTAGGACACCAGGTAAGTCAGCCCGTGCGTGTAGCGCTGCCGGAACTGAACCTGCAGCGCGTTGTAGTTGCTGCCGAGGACGTTCGCGTTGGCGTAGAAATTTGGGGGAAGGTTCGGGTACGGAACTCGCTTATCGATCGGTTGAAAATTAGGATCTGTCGCGCAGCTTGCATTGCTCCCGGTGGCTTGGGAGATATCAAACAGATAATTGCAGGCGTCGGTTGGGACATTCGGCGGCGTTGCGGTATTGAAAGCGAGATACGTTGGCGCCCGCAAACCATGAGATCCGACATAGCCCACATCGAGCAACATGGTCGGCCGGACGGCATATTGAGTGTCCAAAGTCCACTGCTGGTTATAAGGGTTGTGGTTGGATGGCCAGTTGACCTGGTTAAGAATCGGACTCGTAAAGGCGTTCGGATTCCAGGGTTGCGTAGTGCTGAAGAACTGAGCACTGCTCACCGTCGGCAGCCAGAGTTGGCTCAATGCCGGCTCCGGTGTGCGAGTCTCAGTTCCTGTACCGGCCGAGTAGTTGGGGTTGGCGAAGGTGGTCTGCAGCGCATTGCTGTCGAAGTTCTGGATCAGATCGTAATAGCGCATGTAGCTGTCGTAGAAGATGCCGTATCCGGCACGAACCACGAAGCGATCCGACGCGAACGGGCGCCACGATAAGCCGATGCGTGGAGCGAAGTCCTTCTTGTCGATCGGCACGATCGTATTCGGGACACAGCAATTCAAGAACGGCGCGTATGTGGTCAGACCCTGCGCAGCGGCGGTTTGCTTCACGTTGTTGACAAAGCTCTGACTCACCCAGCTAATGCTTCCGCCATTCGCCGGATCAAAGTTCCAGCCGCTGTTGTCGAGGGTGTGATAGTTCGTAGGAATTTCGTAACGAAGCCCGAGATTCACGGTCAGGTTCGGAGTTACGCGGATATCATCCTGAGCAAAGAAATTCCAGTTGGTTCCAACGACGGTCAGATTGTCGGTTCCGAGAGGTGCCGGGGCGTTGAGGTTGATTTCTTGTCCAAGCAGAAGGTCGGCGACGGAATTGCCGAAATTTGGACCGCCCGCCTGTGCTCCTTCATCTGCGGGATCTGAAGCTGTGTAGGCTCCCGTGAAGTTCAGCCCACCTATTCCGGTGTAGTTATCCAGTTCATGCTCGCGTAGCCGGCGAACATCGACTCCGACCGTGACCGAATGCTTCCCGTGGATGAACTTGAGGTTGTCGATGAACTCAAACCCTCGGTGATTGGCCAGGATTCCGAATGTATTTGATCCGATTCCTTGATAGCCGTTCCCGAGGTTCAGCACTGGAATTCCGTATAGCGATGGAATCGTCGGAGAGTTCTGAAAACCCAACTGTTGCTGGAGATTGGCGCCGTATGCGGTGATCGGCGTCGAATTGGTCGCTTGATGATCAAAACCAACGCGGGCTGTGTTCACCATACTGCCCGTGATGGTTCGCTCCCAACTTAAACCATACAGGTCGGAGTGATTGAATCCGACCGACGCGGTATAGGGCATCAAGCTGGGATTGTTCTTATCTTCGCGCCGGATGTGTCCGGTGAAATAGAAGCGATCTTTTGCGTCGAGATTCTCATCCACGCGCATCGTAACGTTATTGGTGGTAAAAGATGTGCGCAGCGGAATTGAGAAGTTCTGGCACAAAAGCGTGCAGCTGCGATTGGCCGTGGGATAGAGATTGACGAGTTTCTGCCCCATGGCGTCAATCCGGTTGGTCGGAATCTTGTTCCCGGCAAAAACCTGTCGACCGAGAGGATTGCAGGGGACGTTAGGATTGTAGTTGCTCCCGCTAGGGCAGGGAACAATCGGCGCCGTGCCGTTCGTCGTGGGATCGTAGATGGGGAAGGGCCAGTCTGAAAAGTCTCCTGATTTTTCGGCGGCGGTCGGAACTTGAGCCGCTTGCGATACGCCTGATGCCGTAATTTGTCGTCCACCGTCGTATGAGAAAAACCAAAAAGTTTTGTCGTGTCCGTTGTAGAGATGGGGGATGATGACAGGCCCGCCCAAAGTTCCACCAAACTGATTCTGCTTGAGTGGAGTCTTCAGAGGAACATTCGTTCCGTTGATTTGATTAAACTCGGTTTGTAGTGGGCTCCGCGGCTCGAACATATCGTTTTGAATGAAGTCGTATGCTTGCCCGTGCCACTTATTTGTTCCCGGCTTGATCGCGATATTGACTTGTCCTGATCCCTGACCGTATTCGGCGGAGTACAAGCCCGTTTGGATCTTTACTTCTTCCACTGCGAATTGATTCGGGACGTTGGAGATGCCGCTGAAAAAGGCCTCATTGTCTGTAACTCCGTCGACCATGAAGCTGGTAGATTCCGGCCGGGCTCCGTTCAGACTGACTTCGGCGAAATTGCCGTTCAGACCGTGACCCGCGAACGCAACCTGGCTTCCGCCTGAGAGATTTGCGGCTCCTGCGCTGAGTTCGAGAAAGTTTGTGACGTCGCGGCCCATCGACGGAATGTCTTCAATCAGCTTTTGGTCCACTACGTTTCCCAGCGTAGTGTTGTCGGTCTGCACCATCTGGGCATCTGCCGTCACTGTCATCTGTTCGGCGATCTGGCCGATCTGGAGGGTAAAGTTCTGGCGTAGCGTTTGATCGACTTCGAGGATCAGATTGTCCGCCAGTTCGGCCTTGAAACCATCGCCTTCCGCCTTCAGCGAATAGCGGCCGGGAATCACATTCACCAACACATAGTCGCCAGTGCCGTTCGTTACAAAGTGCGTCGCGACGTTCGTGCTGAGGTTGGTCGCGGTGATCCTCACACCAGGAAGGGCTGCTCCGGTTGCATCCTGCACATGGCCGAGGATCGTACCTTGTGAATTCTGGGCTTGTAGAAGAGCAGTAGCGGTGAGCAGGAGAAAGAAGAGAGACAAATGAACTGCGGAGCTGAGCATCGTACGGCGGCGTGTCATTAGAGCCTCCATCGGTGTGTTTCGACAACTGCGATGAATCACTCGAAACTGGCTTTTAAACGTCCACGCTAATGAGACTCGATGGTGGCTGTCAAGAATAAAATGAGCGTTTAGGCATCATTCGATCACTCAATGTGATCGTAATCCTTGTAACTAGGCGTTGGGTGTGCTCGAAATCGGCTATTGTGGCCATTCAAAGCTCGCAAGGAAGAATCGGGCTGATATACACTTTGGCGTTTCAGGATTGAGTCCTTCGGGACAGAAGTGGGCAGCGTTTTCGTAAAGAGGTTGCTCAAAAATGAAGGCACCGAATCGGGCAGACCAGATCCTGCGAGAACTGCGACAGAAGGGGAGCGTGTCGCTGGACGCGCTGATTGAGTCACTCGGCACTTCTGCCGCTAGTGTTCGCCGCGATTTGACCAAACTCGAGGCACAAGGCCTGGTGCGTCGTACACATGGAGGCGCAACGTTGGTCGAACCTCTGCTTTACGAACCGTTCCGTTACGATTCCCTGTTTCAGAATCGTGAGCAGCATCGAACGGCCGAGAAGCGGAGAATCGGACTGGTCGCTTCAGAGCTCATTCTCGAAAATGAAACGGTTGGCTTTACCGCGGGGACGACTGCGACCCACGTCGCGCGCAATCTTCGAAACAGACGGAACATTCGCGTGATCACGAATGCCATCAACATCGCCATGGAGCTTAGCAACTGTCCTGGGTTGAAGACATTTGTGACTGGAGGCTTTGTCCAGTGGGCGGGGTCGTTTTCACTTGTTGGACAGGTGGCCATTGCCTCGCTGAGCGACATCTATATCGATCGGGTATTTGTGAGCGTCTGCGGCATCGACGTGGCGCGGGGTATCACCGTTATTGAACCCGAAGAGGGCCTGACGTTTCGCGCCATGATTCATCAGGCAAAACAGACGATTGTGGTTGCAGATTCGAGCAAGATCGGTATCGTCAACCCGGCGTTGATTTGTCCGATTACAAATATTCACATGCTGATCACGGACACGCGCGCGACCGATAAAGCGGTTGCGCCATTCCTGGAGCACGGCATCGAAGTGCAGCGAGTGTAGCTGCGTTAGCGCTACGAATTCGGCTCGCGACATTCAGTTGCTGACATCCCGCGAATTGAAAATCTGAAATTCCCGGATGTGCGCCTCCGAGGAGGAGGAGAGAATGTTGAGTCGCACACGGGATGTAGTCACGGTGGCAAAGTGATGGATGCGTTTGTGACCGATTGCTTGGCCTTGGGTAATTGAAATCCATTTGCCGCCGTTGTAAACCTCGATGCTGTATTTCTGGATATGCTGTCCGTCGTTCAACCACTCCATGATTAATACGCGGTTGAAGGCGACTGGCTTGTCGAAATTCATCTCGAGGATAGAGTGATGCGAACCTGGTGGAGCTGACCAGAAGGTATCGGGATTGCCGTCGAAGGCCCGGCCCTCGTTATCGGCGGCGCGCGTGTGCTGGAGCGCGAGATTCTTATCATAAACTTCCCTGATAGCCGATCCGAATTCTCTGAGGCGGGCAACATCTACGTCGGGTAGGAGTCCCCGCCGATCGGGCGCGATGCCGAGAACAAGTTGTCCGCCGTGACCGACGCTCTGCTCATAGAGCGAGAGCAATTCCGGAACGCTCTTGAGGCTCGCCTCATCGTTGGGATGCCAGAACCAATGCTGCTTGCGCAGTGGCGTGTCGGCTTCCACAGGGCGCCAACGAAGATATCCGTGACGATCGATCGCGTTCCAGTTCTCGTAGGGGATGATTCCCTCTTCATTTCCTACCCACCGAATGTCGCCGTACTCGAAGAGGCCGACATCGGCGAACACGAGCGTATTGGGCTGATAGGTACGAAGTTCTTCAATGATGCGCGGGAAGTTGTAAACGTGGCCCTCACTGCCTGCGCCGTCGAGCCAGAATTCCTCCAGGTTGCCGTAACCTTGCGCCAGTTCGTCGAGTTCGGCGGCGTAGTATTTATCGTATTCAGCCGGATTGCTGTATTTCGGCTCGTGCCGATCCCAGGGAGAAAGGTAGACTCCAAACTTCAGCCCGAATTTTATGGCCGCCTGTTCCACCTGACGAACCATGTCGCCATGGCCGTTTTCCCACGGGCTACTCTTTACGCTGTAGTCAGTCTGGCCGGTGGGCCATAAACAAAATCCGTCGTGGTGCTTGGCAACAAGAATCACGTACTTGATGCCAGCCGACTGCAGCGCCTGCATCCACTGTTCTGGATTGAATGCTGATGGATTGAACACCTTCGGGTCGGCAGTGCCGTCTCCCCATTCCCGATCGAGAAAAGTATTGGTGCCGAAGTGGATGATGGCGCCCATTTCCAGGTCTTGCCATTCCATTTGCTGCGGTGTCGGCTTCACGTCGACGAAATTCTGCGCGGAGCAGGAAAGAAATGCGCCCAGCATGAGGGCGCAATTCCAAATCGCTTTGTGAGAACTCATGCCGCAAATCGTAGCATTGATCGCAGCTGAGTCTAGCCGAGTTCATTCAACGGAGGATGAGGAAGCCTTTCGTACCGCCGGAAAAAGTGGCGTTCCGAACAGAATTCCAGTTTCAATTTCCGTAGGTTTGCCGTCTCGCACGTATGGTTTGAACTTCCATTGGCGTAGCGCGTCAGTGACGGCTTTCGCCTGATCGGGGAATGCGCTGAGAAAGTGAATATGTTTCACGGCACCGTTCTTGTCGATGATGATTCGCACCGGCACGGGATTGAAACGGTGCTCCGAGAACACAGGATCGACACGCGTGAGAATGTGATCATCGGTGGCGTAGTCCTTCGCGCAGAACGGGAATTCGCCACCGCCCGTCCCCAAGGTTGGGCTCGCCTCTGCAGGCAGTTTCATTCTGTCGAGCGCGACCACCTGGCGTTCAAGCAACTTGGTGTCCTGGCTGCTCAGTACGATCTCGACCGCATGGCAGCGAATTTCGGTGGCGAGAACGTACCAGTGTAGTTGCGCAACGGGGGACCAGTAGGCAAAAAAGGTGAAAGGGCGATCAGCAACTTTGGCCGTGGAAGGCTGGATTTCGACTTTGTAGTCAGCCTGCAGGTGATCGCGGGAATACTTCACAAGATCGAGGGCATTAACCGCCGGCTCCGGAGCGAAAAACAGATCTTGAGCGGTGATCAAGACGATGCCGCGCGATGGTCCCTTAAAAGTCTCACTGGGACTTAGCTGAGCGAGTACGTAGCGTCCACTGTCTGAGGGTGGCGGGCCTTTGTAGAGTTCAGTCCAATCTCCTGGAATTTCATAACTGATGCCGAAGTAGTCGTTGGTGTAAGCGTTATGAAGCAAGGTTCCGCCCTCAGGAACCGCTGTGGTCGTGTCGCTGGCACTCGACCACGCTCCTTTCACCAAGATGACTCCGCTGGGTACCTTATCTGCGGAGACGTTGGTCGAGAAATCTCCGCCATTCCTGGGAGTCGTCGTTTGATTCCTTTGTGACACAGCAGTCGACGAAAGCACAAACACTACGGGAATTAGCAATCGCAAATTCATTTCGCCCTCCAGACACATGCACACAATGGCGCCGGTCGCACTTCTAACAAGATCTGGCGAGACATTTCTGTCTCGCCAGAGACTCCAGCACTTACAACGAGCGAAGGAAGTCGAGAATCTGCTGCTGTTGCGTGCTGTTGAGGTTGAAGAAGTTTTGCTCGACCACGCTGGCTTCACTGCCATGGCTGGCGTGATTCTTAATTGCGTTGATTAAGTTGGTCGTGCGCCCATCGTGGTTAAGGAAGATGCGTTGTCCTAATCCCCACAACGGGGCTGTCCGGAACTGATCGCCTCCCGCACCGCCTTGAGAGACGTTGTCGGCTAGTCCCGATCCCATGTGATGAACCTCAATGTCTGAGTAAGCGTTGACGGAGACCTTGCTCAGAGAAGAAGTAACGTTGGAGGCCTGCGTAGTGCCCGGCGACGGATTGTGGCAGACCGCGCAGCCGATTGAGCTGAACAAAGAAGCTCCGGTCGAGATGTCGCTCGATGAGACTGGCTGTCCGTTAAGCAGGACTCCTCCCGGAGGCGGCGGAGCCAGAGTGCGCATGAAGTTGGCGAACGCCGAAACGTCGTCGAGCACCGCAGCATTGGAACTCGCCGCGGGATTCGATGAGTCTTCCGGATACCCTGCGCCGCTGAGATTCAGACAGTTCGAGGGCAACCCGGTGAGTTGCTGATCTTCTCCGGGCAGAGGACGATCTTGCGGGAAAAGCAGGTTGCTGATTCCCATCTCGACGTTGTAGGCCTCACCTCCAAAGATCTGCAGCGACTTGTTTTGCGCTTTCCATCCAAAGCGCGTAATGGTGCCGTCGTTCCCGTTGCGGTTAAAGGATCCTCCAATCCCGAAATTGTTGTGGAGATTCGTCACCTGATTGTTGAGCAACGTCGAGTCATCAAGATTCTCGATGAGGCCGACGCCAAATGTGGGTGTAGGGATGCGGAAGATGACGTTGCCGGTCTGCACGGCAGTGGCGAAACTCGGCTGCGGGAGATTGCAACTACCGGCATCGGAGCGGCCGGTCACCGTGAATAAATCTTCCACGCCGCCGTTTGGAGCGTTGGTGTTGACGGTTCCGTTGCTGTTGAAGAAGAACGGAAACCGTGCCTCCAGCGTGGGACCATTGGGCGTGATGAAAGACGGTGTCGTGTTGTCAGGAGCGACTCCGTTACTGGTGAACTGCGCCTCCGGGTTCGACGGGCCACCGCTTCCACCAACTGCGGGTTGCGTATGGCACGAACTGCAGCTGTTTGAGTTGAATCGTGGTCCGAGGCCGTTATTGTTTGTTGGGCTTCCAGAAACAGATTCGACTGCCTGGAAACGAGTTTGGCCATCCGTGAAGAACGAGAGAATCCCAGATGGACTATTCAACTGCACGGATGAGAAAGCCGCGCCAGTACCGCGGTTTCCGCTTTGAACACCGGGATCGGTTTGAGCGGCGATGGTTGAAGCGAAAAACAGAACAGCAAGAGTCATTGAGCTGACCAGCATTGCAGTTCGCATGAAGAGGTTTGTCGATAGATTAGTTTTCCCATGGACAGAGTTGTGAATAGGGTCTTTCGATCGCGGTTGGAGTTTTGAAAACCGACTTCCCGACACCACTTGGGGGGCGCGGTTCAGGGAGCAAGACATAGTTTCTCTCCTCGATTGATTTTTGGTCTTAGCCAGGGACCGCAATGGCGCTGAAGGTGATTCGCCGTGCGAAAAGGGGCGCAAAGGACTTTCTAAAGATTGCGGAGGACTTTAGCCGGACTTACGTTCTTTTTCAAGAAGAGGTTGTTCATTATTACGAAGTCAGAACAGAGCCACGAACAAAGTCTGTTCAATTACACTCATTTTCTGTGAGATAGCAGTTCCCCCCGAGAAGAAGGGATTAGCCCTACCGATTTGTATCTGACGCAGTTTTGTCCGGAAATCCGAGATCGTGCAGACCAAGCATCTCGGAAGGTTTTTTCTCAGTGAAAAAACAAAATGCAAATTGGCGACTTCCTGCGTGAGGGAATTTGTTCCTGCTCGTCGCTCTTGAGAGTGAGCGCAAATCCTGGCCCCCGGAAATTTCCTAGGAAATTTGGCGCGCCACGAAAAACGCTACTTCAATCAGGAGTACTTCCATGAAACACCTGCAAAACACCTCATGGGCCAGAATGATCTCATCGGCCGCGCTCACGACGGGTCTGGTCGCTTCGCTGCTGGCCGGTTCCGTGATGGCAGCGCCACAAAGTGCGAACACGGCAGCCGCTGTGGCCGACACAGCCGCCGAAAACCAAGGCGTGCCGCGGCTAGTGCGCTTTAGCGGCGTTATCAAAGATGCCGCCGGCATGGTTCCTTCCGGCGACGTGACTCTAACTTTTTCTCTGTACGAACAGGAAAACGGCGGCTCGCCGCTTTGGTCCGAGACGCAGACCGTCCAGCTTTCGAAGGACGGGCGCTACAACGTTCTGCTCGGATCCGCAAGCGCGGACGGCCTTCCTCGCGATTTGTTCATGATGAACCGTGCACGCTGGGTTGCCGTGCAGCCCGGGATCGCGGGAATGAACGAACTTCCCCGCGTTCTGCTCGTCGGTGTACCGTATGCGATTAAAGCAGCGGATGCCGAGACGCTCGGCGGACTGCCTGCCTCGGCATTCCTACTCGCAAATACAGCGACCGCATCAATTGCAGCGCCTTCGGTAACTTCAACCTCGACGTCGACGCCTTCGCTGCCCGCCTCGACAGTCACCGGAACTGGAACGACTAATTACATTCCAATCTGGACTGGCACTTCCACGCTTGCAAATTCCGCTCTGTTTCAGACCGGCACCGGCACGACCGCGAAGGTTGGCATTGGGACGACCACTCCGGCGACTACTCTGGACGTAAAAGGCGGCAGCACTGTGAGAGGCACGCTGGCACTGCCTTCGACCGGAACTGCAACTGCGACGGCCGGCAAAACTTCTGAGCCGGTCACTTTCACTGCCTCGGCTTTTAACAGCACTTCCAAGTCTGCTACGAACGAGACGTTCCAGTGGCAGTCCGAGCCCGCAGGCAACGATACGGCTAGTCCCTCGGGTACGTTGAATCTGCTCTTCGGATCAGGCTCGTCGAAGACCGCTGAAACCGGATTGTCGATCGCTTCCAACGGACAAATCACGTTCGCTGCAGGGCAGACATTTCCCACTAGCGAAGTGGTGACGACTTTGAACTCCCTCACCGGCAACGTGAGCCTGGCTGCTGGTAGCAACGTCACCATCACGCCGAACGGCAATACCTTGACGATCGCATCGTCAAGCTCGACGGTTACCCATGACGCGACGCTGACCGGATCAGGGACGACCTCTTCCCCACTCGGAATCGCAATCCCGATGTCACTCAGCGGAACCAGTGGCAACGCAATCGTGCAGGGTGTGAATGCCTCGGGTGACGGCGTGGTTGGAACCAGCAGCGCCGGAGATGGCGTCAATGGCAACAGCAGCGTCGCGAATAAGTCCGGCGTTTACGGCGCAAACTCGGCTAATGGTGGCTACGGAGTTTTCGGCCGAAATACAAACGATGGCAGCACCGGTTACCTTGGCAGAGTCGCCTTCGGCGCGGGTGGTACGAGCGCGTCGCCAGCTGGCGGTACCGCGGGTGTCTATGGCATTAGCCAAGTACCTGCCAGCATCGGGACCGTTGATGCGGCCGGTGTTTGGGGAGACTCGTTCGCCGGGGACGGCATGGTCGCAACCTCGAGCCAGAACAACGGCATCGTGGCCATCACCGCAGATTCCGCGAATCAGTTCAACGTCGGAGCCTTCCTCGATAACCAGAACAACAATCCCGGAGACGTCGTCATGCAAACGTTTGGAGAGACCGTTGGCGGCGCCTGCACAATCACCACAGCTGGAGCCTTGGCATGCTCGGGCCCGAACTCCGCAATTGTTCAGGTCGACAATGGAACGCGCAAGGTTGCTCTGTATGCAATGGAATCGCCTCAAAACTGGTTCGAGGACTTCGGTTCAGGCCAGCTCGCGAGCGGTTCAGCAACCATCACACTCGAAAGCCTGTTCGCGCAGACCGTGAACACCGGCGTGAACTATCACGTCTATCTCACACCCAACGGCGACTGCAAAGGCCTCTATGTAACGGCGAAGACCCCGACTTCATTCGAAGTGCATGAACTGGGCAAGGGCACCTCGAACGTAACGTTCGACTACCGGATCGTGGCTAAGCGGAAAGGGTACGAGCAAATTCGAATGGCCGATAACACCAGAGCGTTCGATCAGAACCGATTGAAAGCTGTGGTGCACCATCTCAAAGAGGCCAAGAAGTAAGGCTTGAAGTTGAAGCACGGTACCACGAAAAACCAGTCGTGGACAGCTTCCGGGTGCGTGCGAGTCTGCCGCGCGCACCCGTATTTCTTTTTCGAGCCTTCTGATTCGTTGGAGCCATTGAGGCTAAGCAGCGATTTTCTTTGCAGCTCTCGCCGCACGTTCGAGGATCTGCCGGCGAAGTGCCGCTAAAGGATAACCCTTTAAGCGCTCCTCGGGATTGCGCAAAAGTTTTTCAGCCTCAGCAGCGTGCCCCCCCTGGGCCAATGCTGCACCGAGAGCAATTTCAGCCTCTGCGAATTGCCATTGGGTAAGTGGAAACGGCACTGCATGAATCTCAGAGACCGCCTGTCGCAAGAGCTGTTCGGCTTCCGCTGTCTTGCCTTCGTCGGTCAGCACTTCACCCAGGCGAACCTCCATCGAGATGATCGCCGTATGCCCGGGTTCCACCTCTTTCTTGCGAGTTGCCAAAGCCTCGCGCAGCATGGACTCGGCGGAGGCAGGGTCATGTTGCAAAGATCGCACCAGCGCGAGATCGACCAAGGATGCGGCCTGATCCGGACTTTCCCCGCCGCCAAGTTTCGTCCGCATTTCCAGAGACTGCTGCTCAAACTCGTCGGCCTCGGCGTATTTGCCTTGATCGGCGCGCAGGAGGCCCAGGTTTGCGAGAATCTTGGCAAGGTACCAGCTCGCCGGACCGTTAGCCGCACGCATCATTGCGATCGACTCTTGATATGACTCGTCTGCTTTTTTATAGTCGCCTTTCTCTTGCAGCATGCGAGCCCAGTTATTCAAGGCACTGGCCAGGCGCGGTCCCTTGCCGTCAGTGTTCTGTCGAATCTCTAAATTTTCCTTCAGAAAGGGTTCTGCCGAGGCCCAGTCGCCTTTCTCGAGGAACAGGTATCCAAGGTTGTTGAGGGGGTAACTGAGGTCGGGGTGCCCTGGACCATTGACCTTGCGGCGAATGGCCAGGGACTGTTTATCCATGGTTTCGGCCTCGGACATGTTGCCCTCATCAATCAATGCTCCGGCGAGGTTATGTAGGCTATTTGCATAGTCGGGAGTATCCGTACCGATCGTTGCATTAATCGCGACTGCTTCCCGTAGCAACGGCACGGCCTCCCGAAAATTCCCTCTCCTCTCTAGAACGAGAGCAAGGTAGTCGTCAGTCGCAGCGACGTTGACGTCCTTCTGATACTTGCGCTGCAGATCGAGAGCCTGCCGGAGCAGTAGTTCGGATTCAGAATCTTTTCCTTCCCAATACAGGCACTCACCGAGATTCGACATGCTACTCGCAATGAGCAGGTCGTCCGGTTGCAACTTCTGTTTTCGTACTGCGAGTGCCGCGCGAAAGAATGGTTCGGCGCGGGCATATTCGTTCTCCAGACGGATTGCTGTGGCGAGTGAATCGAGTGTCGATGCAGTGTTGAGATCGGAATCGCCCAGCGTCTGTCTTCGCAAGTTGTAAGCGCGCTGCAAGACATCTTCGCCGTTCCGATAGAGGCCAAGGCTCGTATAGGCGCGCCCGATATTGTCGAAGAGAGTTGCTTGGAGCTGTGGTTCCCCGGAGAATTCGGTTTCTACTCGCTTCGTGCCTTGGTCGAGCAATTCACGGCCCGTGACCTGCCGGCCGCGAGCCTGCTCCGGAGTGGTGGCTTGAAAGATACTGTTGAGGAACTGCGCCTCCCGCTCCGCCGCCATGCGTTCGCGCTGGGCTCGCCTAGCGAACAGCCCCATGCCGATACTAAAGCCGACGAGAGCGACTGCGACGACGATCGTCGCTATAACCCCTGCACGATGACGGTGAATGAATTTGCCAGAGCGGTAACCCCAGGTGTCGGTCCGGGCTCGTACCGGATAGCCGCCAAGGAAAGCCTCGATGTCCTCGGCAAACTGCCCAACGGAAACATAGCGGCGAGCCGGTTCCTTGCGCATTGCCATCAAAACGATGTTGTCCAGGTCTCCACTCAGTTTTCGTGAGGCGTCAGGCGGGGCGAGGCTCGGGTTTTGTCTTCCAACGATGCTGGGGGCAGTTGGTGTCTGTTCACAAATTACCCGCGCAATTTCGATCGGGCTCGTGGTTTCAAGGTGGAACGGGCGCCTCCCCGAAAGCAACTCATACAAAAGCACTCCGAGAGCATAGACGTCTGTCGAAGTTGTAATGTTGTCGCCGCGCACCTGCTCGGGACTGGCATACTCCGGGGTCATCATCCGCTCGCCAGTGCGGGTTCTGGTGAGGTCTGCTCCCTCCGCTAACAGTTTCGCAATTCCAAAATCCAGAAGCTTCGGCGTCCCGTCGTCCGTTACGAGAATGTTTCCCGGCTTGATGTCACGATGGACGACGAGGTTCTTGTGCGCATACTCGACGGCCTGGCACACTGTGCAGAACAATTTCAGCCGAGACTCCGTGCCCAGCCGGTGCTCCCGGCAGTACTCGTCGATCGGAACGCCATCGACATACTCCATCACGAGGTACGGCAAACCGTCGCTGACGCCGCCATCTAGTAGCCGGGCGATGTTGGGATGGTTCAGATTCGCCAGAATCTGGCGCTCGGCGCCGAAGCGCAATAGCATTCGTCTCGTCTGGGCGAAACCGGCGTGCATCAGCTTGATTGCAACTTGCTGCTTGTACAGATCGTCGGCTCGGGCAGCAAGATAAACCCTACCCATCCCGCCCTCGCCGAGTACTGCTAATAATCGGTACGCACCGATCTGTCTTCCACTGGTGATCTCTGATCGGTCATCAAGACTGCGCGCAGCCTCCTGCAACGGCCTCTGGATGAAGCCCAAGGTTTTGTCGGAGGCCGCAAGTAGCGAGTCAATCTCTCTCCGAAGATCGACGTCGCTGCCGCAAGCGCTGGCGAGAAAAGCCTCCCGAGCCGCCGGAGCCTGCTCAAGAGCTTCGTAGAAGAGCGCTTCGATGCGCTGCCATGGATTGTCCGGAGAAGCCGCCATACGTCCTCTAGGCGGCGCCCTGACCGAGCTCTCGATAGAGAAAAGCCTTTGCCAAGATGAGTTCGCGATGAACGGTGGCGGGAGAAATCTTCAGCGCCGCGGCAGCTTCGTCGTAGGTCAGTCCCCCGAAAAACAAAAGCTCAATCAATTCGCTTTTGCGCTGATCCTGAACTGCCAGCCGCTGCAGTGCCTCGTCCAGGTCGACAATTCCTTTGTCGGACTGCGGTCCGACCACAATGGCTTCATCGAGGGGAACTTTTTGAAAGTCTCCGCCCCTTTTTTGGCGATTGTGAGACTTGGCGTGGTCGACGAGTATGCGGCGCAAGAGCCGCGCTGAGACTGCAAAGAAGTGCACACGATCTTGCCAGGTTACGTTTGCATCCACGAGTCGCAGATAGGCCTCATTGACCAACGCGGTCGCACGAAGGGTATGGTCTGGGCGCTCCGACCGCAGACAGTTCGTGGCCAGCTTGCGAAGTTGATCGTAGACGAAGGGCATAAGTTCGTCCAAAGCCTGCTTGTTGCCGCCGCTCCACTCTTGCAGGAGCCGCGTGACTAGCTTCCGATCCGGAGACTCATCCATAAAGGTCTCCTTCCAATCGAGGTGTGAAGGTTTACGTCGGGACAGCGGACGTCCATCCCACCGATAGCAGTCCGCGTTCTTAAGGAGCAGCATATTATAGCGCTGTTAGCAAGCGAATCCCGCCCTGTTGCCGCTTATGTTCTGAATTCAGGAATCGGAAGGCCCTCGCTTCGGTGAGGAAGCATAAACCTCCGCTTCCCGTCGTCAATAGGCATGACGGCCGAGCACAGCCCCCTAGAGGCTTGTCGTTTCATCGTACGGCTCTAACATGCCATCCCGGCGAATCAAGTACGTTCCACCCAGGATTGGGCCTGTGCTACATACGACCCGTTCTACTACGTCGGCAATCAGGGCGGGGTCGGCGTAAGAGGAAAAGTCGAACCCTGATGGCCGCCTGCGGCGAATACCTTCTGTGACTGACTGAAACGTTGGGATCAGTTGATAAACACGGAGCCCGTCTTCCCGATGCTCGGCCTCCACGGCCCGCAACATGGCATGCAGCCCGGCCTTGGAGGCGCCATATGCAGCACGACCGGCTGCCGGAGTCACAGCCACATCGGATGAGACATTAACGATGATGCCAAAGCCCGTTCGAACCAGCTTCGGCAGCAGTCGAGAAATGAGGATTGATTGGCCCAGAAGGTTCGTCCCGATGACTCGCTGCCATTCTGAAGTCGAGGTCGCGGACGATCCGTGCCGCGCCCCATCGCCATAGTCCACCGCGCTAAGGATCAATCCGCTTATCGGAAACCTTTCCAACGAAGCCGCATATTGCTCGACCGCAGCTGCGTTCGAGAGATCTAACGAAGTCCAGGTGACACGATCGCCCCACTGAAATCGATTCGTTTCCAGATACTCCGGTTTGCTGCGAGACACACCCAATACGAAACGCTGCCGGCTCGCTAGTTTGATTACAATTGCTTTTCCGATTCCCTGCGACGCGCCGGTTACGAGCACGCGGGCCGCCTCAGCTTCGCCCATTCGTCTCTCCGAAATCCGCTTGCGGAAAGGTAACGATCGCCTTAATCCACTTCAGGTTCTGGCGTTCTGAGGAAAGCATGTCGCTCACAGTTTTAGGAAGTTCCCGGAGAGTGAGTTGCCGATGAGGTACATCAGCTAACGAGATTGCTCCACACGAGAGCATCTCAACAGCTCGAAGGATATGGCGTTCAGATGTGCCGCGGTGGCCCATTAGGTTCAGAGTCTTCTGTGTGCTCTGATCTACGACGTTTGTAGCCGGGGCGCTTTGCACTCCGCAGATGTTATTCCAACGAATCCGGTCGAGTTCAACGGGGCCCAATCGTGGATCTGCGAACTCGGGCGGGAAACCAGCCATCAGATCGATCATCGCGCCGCCTTGAATTGAATCCATGAGGAAATGAAGGCCTGGAGGAGCATCTTCCCGTGAACAGCAAAGGATGGCCGAATCGAAAACGGCGTTCAGATCGGACCTGGTCAAAGAATGTATCGCTTCCATGGTCTCGACTCTGACATTCGCCGGCCAGCGGGTTGCCTGTCGAAGCCAGCGGGCATGCGTGTCGGACTTTGAAACCAGAACTGCCTTGCACCCCTCCAATGTTGACCATACTTTGGCAGCCAATATCGCGACTGTTCCCGATCCACGGATCAGAAGTGAAGTGGCATTCCTTTTTTTTCGCAACAGTTCAAGGCTGTACAACACTGATGCCAGCGGCTCAGCCAGCGCAAGGTCGGAACTACCGAGTGAGCATTCGTGAGGACACGCGACCAAATGCCCTGCTTGCGCAGACTCGCTCGAATCCAGCCAAAACACTTCGCGAAATACTCCGTCCTTGCTGTGGCCAATGACAAGGTCAGGCTGCTTTTGATGGACGGGATTGATGATGACGCGTGCCCCTTCGCGCACCGCGCTATCCTGCGGGGCGGAAAGCACGACGCCGACCCCCTCGTGGCCCAGCACTTGAGCGCGACAGGCGCGAGTTCCGCTCAGCATGGCGAGATCGGTCCCACACACCCCGGTTGCCTGCATCCTAATGACGATTGCGGAGTCATCAAGGATTGCGGAGGGTTGCTGCTTTAAAGTCAAATTGCGGGATGTGTACGAAACGAAGAGATGCTCCGGAACACTAGGCACTCTGACGCGCCTCTAATGCACCTTCGCTGGCCCATGCGCGGACGAATGTCAGCGCTTCGAGCAACTGAAGGCGGCTCACGTCGTCGAGAAACATTACCCGCCCAATCCCGCAGAGGACAGGCATTCTCAGCCGACCACCACGATGTTTCCGGGCATCTTCGATGCCTCGAATCAGCATGTCGACGGTTACTTCATCTCTGACAATCGGAAGGCCCAACGTGCTCTGCACGGTCAGAATTCGCTTCGCATCCTCGACATTCAGAATGTCCATTACCACCGCCAACGCCGTTGCTATCGCCATGTCGAGCGCGACTGCCTCGCCATGCTCGAGGCCCTCCATAGCAAACTCAAAGATCGGGCTGAACGTATGCCCGTAATCCGGAGAACGGTCCAGTGTTCGCTCGTACAAATTAGGAGAAAGTTCCAGGAGCATCGCACGGATGGATCGCCGAATAAGTTCGGCCCCAGTCGCACATCGAAGCTTGGTCATGAGGAATCGGAAGGCATTTTCTTCAATCAGCTCGAATAGAGCTCGGTCGGCCACCAACGCAATTTTCAATGACTCCGACAAGCCATTGCGGATTTGGCGATCCGGTAGCGAGGACAAGAAAAGAGGATCAACCACAACCGCATACGGAGCTGCGTACGTGCCTAGCCGACTCTTGCTCTGACGGAAATTGATCGCGTTCTTCACTCCAATGCCCGCGTCAATCGCCGCCACGAGGGTGGTTGGGATCCGCATGCACGGAATGCCGCGCCGAAACAGGTTTGCCGCGAGGGACGCAAGATCCAGCGTGATTCCCCCGCCGGCTGCCACAATCAAGTCCTTCCGCCGCCGCACCCCCAGTTCTTCGAAGGAAGTGACCAACTCCGTAAGCGAAGTCATGTCCTTCTGCTTTTCGGACGCTTGAAGAACAACGGTCGCAACCATGCGATGGGAGCCAGTAAGGACCTCGCGAATCAGGTCGCCATAAAGTTCATCCACCGCTGCGTCGATTACTAAAACGATCCTTTCGAAAGGATCCAGTAGGTACTCCGGAAAAGCGCGACCCTCGAAAGCACCGTCCACGAGATGAACGGTGTAGTCGACGGCATTCTGTCTCGACACACGATATGGAGGGGTCAGACTTAGCGTCTCGCGACGATGGAGGCTCGGCACTTCGCGCGCCACATACGCCGCACCGATCAGGCCCGCATCGTCAGAAACCGGCCCTAACATGATGTGATCCGCCCAGAACGACTCGGCATCACGGCCCATGGGATAGAACTCAAGCGCAGCAAGATTTTCCAGAACTGCCCCAAGATAGTAGTCCCGGAGGAGAAAACACACTCCGCCGGTGAGAATGAGCCTGTCAATCTCAGGATCGAGCATGAAATGCCACTTGATCGCTTCCGCGATTGGCAGCGTAATCGCCTTCAGGATCTTCTTGGACAGTGGATCGCCATGTTCTAAGCCTTGAGCAAGGATGGCAACGCTTCCATCAAAAGCGGCCTCAGCTCTGTTCAGATAAGATCTGCGGAATTCTTCGGGGAAATTTGCGCGGGCCTGCTGCAGTACACACTGAATTCCCTGGCCGGAGGCAAACGCATTCAAGTGATCAACGCCGCCGCAACTGCATTTGAGCGACAGAGGAACGCCATCGAGGGAGAATCCAATCCGATGATGACCGATCTCGCCCTGTGTACCTAGGACCGGACAAACCGGGACATGTGGAACCGAGCAGGTCAAAACACGCGAGGCAATTCCAGTGCTCACGGTAATCAATGCGAGACGACGAGCATGCCGCAAACTGGCGATCCGGGAATGTGCAATGAGAGACGCCGTCACATCATTGACGATCGTCACCTGAGCATCATCCATACTTTCCTGAATCGCAGTGTCGAGATCTAGAGATGGAGAACCTTCTCCGAGAATTGGCCCTGATCCAAGAATCTTTCCGGTGTGCGCGTTGAGCGCCGCTCCCATCGAGATAGCAATCGAGGCACGCCGGCCTCCCAAACCTGAGGCGCACCGCAGTCCCTGAACGGTATCCGCAACATACGTGGCAATCTCGTGAACGATGTCGTCAGGCGATTTACCCGGGAGTGACCGGCAGTTGAGGGACGGAATCCGTTGCGCGTGGCTGAGGACTCCACTTCGAGTCAGCAGGGCGCTCCGAAACGACGTTCCACCAAGGTCGAACGCGATTACTTCATCGCCGTGACCCAAGGACACAGGAAATGCGTTGTATTCAGCCATCATGTGGAAACGTTTGTTTCGGGGGGATCGTTCCGGACTGGGGGACTCCGGATAGGGGGAGGATTTTAGCCCGACTGCATCCCAATTGCAACGAAGAAAATAGAATTCGCTAAGTTGGTGTCTAAGTAGGGAGACAGGAGACGAAAGTCTAGAGTCTAGTCTCCCCTGTAAGAAAATCAGGCCGCGCTGTGACTTTCGATGCTAACTCTTCTGTCAGTGGCCACCTGCTCGTAGACCTGCAGAATCCGCTGCGCCGAAGCGCCCCAAGAGTACTTCTTAACTTGTTCATATCCGCGACGACGCATTTCCTCGCGCAAAACCGGATCAATCAGGACACGATGAAGAGCTCGCATGATCTCGAACACATTCTCCGGGTTAACCAGCACCGCGGCTTCTCCAATCGCCTCGGGAAGCGAGGATGTGTTTGATGTAACGACGGTAGTGCCGTGCGCCATCGCCTCCAGGGGTTGTAGTCCAAATCCTTCGTAAAGTGATGGGAAGACGAAGATTTTTGCCGCGTCGTAGAACACTCGCAGCATCTCAATCGGCACGAATCCCATAAAGCGGACGTCGTTTTGTACACCACTGCGTATCACGGTTCGGCGAAGGTCCGGGTGTTTGGAAAGTTCGTCGCCGATAATAATCAACTTCAAGTCAGGAAAGAGTGCCTGCCGCTCGAGCTCGGTTTTGAGCGCGGCAAAAGCCTGAATAATCCTTACGAGATTCTTGTGCGGGCCAATTCGGCCGGCGTAAAGCAGAAAAGGATACGTAACCTGATAACGTTCCACCAGGGCCTGGCGCTCGTTCTCCGAAGCGTGACCCCGGAGGAATCTCTCGTCGATCGCGTTGTAAACGACGTCGATATTGTCATCCGGAATGCCAAAGAGTTTCTCAATTTCGTTCTTGGTGAAATTGGAGACCGCCAATATCCTGGCTGCGTTTTTCAGCACATGACGTGTGAGTTGGAAGTGGAGAGAACGCCGAAAACTCGAACGATTCCGCGCTCGATACATGTGCTCAACAACGTCATGAACGGTGATGACATAGGGACAAGGTAGAGTTCGGGGTATCCAGAAAAGCTGCGGGACATGCACAATATCGCAACCCAGGCGTTTAACGATGTGCCGAAACTCAAGGTGTCCTTTGATTGTGGAGTCCGACTGAAGCAGTGGAACCACGTTGAAATTACCCGGTAGGTCCCCAATCTCCGAGGCGGTGCGGGGTGCGCCGATCAGGAAGTAGTCATTAGACTGATCGATTTTGCCGAGCGCCCGCACAATATTCCGAGTGTAAGTGCCCGCTCCGAATTCTGTAGCCCGCCGGATGTCAACCGCGATCTTCACGGGATGATTTTAATCATTAGTCGCGCCCGGAGGAGAGGAATTCTGAAGGTGGCTTTGGCCAGGGATGACACAAAATGGCAAGCTGGACACCCGTTTCGTTCGAGACCTTGCCGGCAGTGATTTCTATATTTTCGTTGACAAGCAAATAGGTATGGGTAAGATATGAATCCCCCGCCAGTTGTTCTTTTATGTGCTTTCATTCACTGACTGGCAGCACCATTTGTTTTAGGCATCTGCGAGCAACGGCCGCGAAGCTAACATCCAGATAACCTGTGTTCCGAGGATGATCGCCGTTGAATCCGTTGCAGGCATGACTGACTTTTTTGCTCTGGAGGAAGATAGGCATGGGAATTTTCTTTACCGCACATCAACCGGTTGTGCCTGAAATCCAAAGCGCGATTCGCATCGCGCTTATGGTCGATCCGAAAACACTCCCGAACGTAGACCAAGAGGCGGCGGAGAGAACGCTAGGCATCATCAACGCGACAGGGCCACAATTTAACCCCGGGCGCTTCTTTGCTGCCGTGGTGATCTCCGGCGCGTTACTATGGGCGGCAATTTGGACTGCACGGCACGATCTACAGGATATTTCCAGAGCTTTAATGAATTCCTTTGCCGGGTTCAGCGGCATTGTTTTGGGCCTGCTCGGTGGTGAAGCGCAGAAATTCTCCGCCACCTAAACGAACAGAGAGCGATCAGATGACATCTGCGAGGAGGCTCAAGTGAACGCACAAGTTGTACCGATTCCCGAAAAAGCAAAACGCCTCGAAGAGGCAATGTCGAGCGGCATTGTGATCCCGGAATCCGGTGAGATAGAAATTCCCAGCTATAGTGTGCTGGGCGTACGCGTTCACACGCTCCAGGTTCCAGATATTCTTCGCGTGCTCGACCACTGGATTAAAGACCGCAAGCGTGTCCATTGTGCTTGCTCGACTGGCATGCATGGCGCATCAGTGGCGATGGACGATCGAAAATTCAGAGAAACGCTGAATCGTATGGATCTGAACTGCATGGATGGGGTTCCGATGAGGACCCTAGGGCAAATCCATGGCTTCAAGTACGTCAAACGTCGCTCTGCTGGGCCTGAGGTTATGGCCGCGGTCTTCAGCCAGACGGGTCCAAAATACAAACACTTCTTCTATGGGAACCGGGTGTCCGAACAACTCGCCAAGATGTGTGCAAAAAAATATGGCATGCGAGTGGCGGGCGTTTACTCATCGCCATCGTGGCCGGTGCCCGAGGTCGAAAAGGAAAACATTACCCGGGCGATTGAGTCGGCGGCACCCGACATCGTATGGTGCGGTCTGGGAACTCTTCGCCAAGAGCCATGGATGGACGAATTTCGCCATCGGCTTACTGTTCCAGTTTTGTACGGAGTGGGTGCTGGCTTCGATTTCCACGCTGGTAATTTGAACCGGGCACCCGTCTGGATGCGCGAGACGGGACTGGAATGGTTCTACCGCTTCCTGAAAGAGCCCACACGCCTCTGGCGGCGTTACTTTGTGAACGGTTCCGTCTTTGTATTTAATGTCGGCCTCGAACTGGCCGGACTGAAAAAGTTCGACTGAATTCTTCTTCCTAAGGGAAGACCGTCAAATCGCCCCACAGTGCTGATAGTACATGTCGTTCCACCTCAACTCGTTCTGAAACCCGCGGATCGAAGTATCGCTACCAATCTCGAGGAGTTCCAGACCAGCCATATCCGCAAAATTCTCAACATGATCAAGCGTCAGAGCCGGACTCAATGCCGTGTGATGTGAGCCACCGGCAGCGATCCACGCAGTCGCGGCGATTTTCAAATTAGGCTCAGGAATCCAGACTGCTCTCGCAACCGGCAATTTCGGGAGGGGGTGTTCCGGCGGAATCATGTTGACCTGATTCACGATCAGTCGAAAGCGATTCCCCAAGTCAACGATCGAGGCATTCACCGCTTTGCCGCTCACGGCAGTGAACACAAGACGCACCGGATCCGCCTTTCCACCGATCGAGAGCGGATGGATCTCCACCGTCGGTTTTGCATCTGCAATCGACGGACATACTTCCAGCATGTGCGCTCCCAAAACCTGACCCGTTCCTTTGAAGTGATAGGTATAGTCTTCCATGAACGAAGACCCACCCTTCAGACCTGAGCTCATCACTTTGAATGCGCGCACGAGAGCGGCAGTTTTCCAGTCGCCCTCAGCACCAAAACCAACTCCCTCCGACATAAGCCGCTGTACGGCAATTCCTGGCAATTGATGCATTCCGTTCAGATCTTCAAACGTGTCGGTGAAGGCATGTGAACCAGTTTCGGCGAGAAATGCCCGCAACCCGATCTCTACTCGCGCCGCTTCACGGAGCGAGCAATGTTTGTCGCCGCCTCGTCGTAACGAGGTCGTTACCTCATATGCGTCTTCGTACACGCAGGTCAGCTTGTCGACTTCCGCGTCGCTGGCCTGTTTGATCTTATGAACGAGATCTCCCACGCCATAACCGTTCACCGAGTAGCCAAGCTGAATCTCGGCGCTGACTTTGTTGCCTTCTGTGACCGCAACATTTCGCATGTTGTCGCCGAAACGCACGATCCTGAGAAATTGCGCATCCTGCCACGCAGCGGCTGCCCGAGACCAGGCTCCAATTTCGGCCTGCACGTCAGCGTCTTCCCAATAACCCACAACGATCTTTCGCTTAAGGCGCGTACGCGCCCCAAGAAATCCGAATTCACGATCTCCGTGCGCCGACTGGTTGAGATTCATGAAATCCATGTCGATGGTGGACCAAGGCAACTCCTGATTGAATTGCGTGTGGAGATGCAAGAGTGGTTTGGCCAGCGCTCGAAGACCGGCAATCCACATGCGCGCAGGCGAAAAAGTATGCATCCAGGCAATCACACCGACGCAATGCTTTGAACTGTTGGCCTCAAGGCAGAGCCTGTGGATGGACTCGCTGCCGGTCATGACCGGCTTCGCAACAACCTTGACGGGGATATCCGACGAGTCGGCAAGTGAGTGAGCAATTTTGTTGGCATGAGCCTCGACCAATTTCAGGGGCTCAGGCCCATAAAGATGCTGACTTCCTGCGACGAACCAAACCTCAAGATCGCCTAGATGAATCATCTTGTCCTCGAGCTGGAACCGATGGGTAAACGTTTACCCGGCATTGTATCGCAAAACCCGACTGGGTTTGCGAGTTAATAACGTCTGCGCTTTACTGGATTGCTATCCCACCAGGCGCCAACTTGCAAAACCGCGAACATTAGCTAGGGTTCTGCCAAGCGCGACCTTCGTGACAGGGTCACATGCCTGCGTAAAGTTGGAAGTCAACTCGGCTAAGACGAAAGCAGGCAAGGCCACGGAAAGAAGTTCGCCACTTCGACGTCCCCTAAATCTGGGCACCCTTAGTCGCAAGCTCTTCCTCGGCGCACGTCTCGGCTCTCCTAGCCAAAGGGGAAAACGTTTACCATGCCTTTTCCCAACGAACGGGAGGTCCTGCGCCATCACGCTGTACACCTACGGAGTCGGGACGTTAGAACCCTGCCCCCCGCCCGTGAGTCAGCAGCAAAAATTCATCTCTCGTCTTCTTATCGCGAAAAGCGTTCAGCATAGATGACGTGATCGTTGTGGAGTGCTGCTTTTCGACTCCCCGCATCATCATGCAAAGATATCTCGCTTCCACCACAACGCCGACGCCCCGCGGTCTGATGGCACTCTCGATCGCTTCTGCGATCTGTGTCGTTAGGCGCTCTTGCACCTGCAAACGGCGCGCAAAGACTTCCACCAAGCGAGGAATTTTGCTGAGTCCGATCACTTTTCCATTCGGGATATACGCGACATGTGCTTTACCGAAGAACGGAAGCAGGTGATGCTCGCAAAGACTAAAGATTTCAATATCCTTCACGATCACCATCTCGTCGTACGCTACATCGAACAACGCGCCCAGCAGTGTTTCCTCCGGGCTCTCCCGATACCCTTTGGTCAGATATTCCATCGATCGCGCCACGCGTGCAGGAGTGTCCCTGAGTCCATCACGCTGGGGATCCTCGCCAAGGCGACACAGCATTTCCCGTACAAGGTCGCGCAGGCTTGCATCCTCTAAACCTTCAACTTCGCGTTCGGTTTCAATCAGCATTTCTTCTCGCAATCGAAGTCCCTCCGAGCCTGAAGCTTGCCTTGTCAATGCTTTACGTCCCTGTGAGAATGGATCCATTGCACGTCAATCGGTTACAACTTGATGGTCATCTGGCGCGTGAACGTCGAGAACTCAATTTCTGTAACCTTTCTGCCGGTTGTGACTCCATCGTAGCGAATACGTGTATGGCGACCTTAATGAAACCGCTTATTTCCCCAGATCCCCTGAGTGACGAGGAAGTAGTGGCGCGAGTGCTCGCCGGAGAAACGAATCTGTTTGAAATCGTCATGCGCCGGTACAACCAGCGGCTCTATCGCGTAGCCCGGGCGATCCTGCGGAATGACAGCGAAGCCGAGGATGTCATGCAAGATGCATACGTGCGCGCATATGAGCATCTCGGTCAGTTTGCCGGCAGAGCAAAGTTTTCCACTTGGTTGACCCGAATTGCTGTACACGAGGCTCTAATGCGTCGGCGTCGCGGAAACCGATATCAGGAGTTGGAACCGATGTCACAACGGGAGGAAGACCCCATGGAAGGCTTTCCCTCGACGGCGTTAAATCCGGAACAGCAGGCATCGAACTCGCAAGTTCGCAGGCTGCTTGAAGAGGCGGTGGAACAATTGCCCGATGGCTATCGGGCTGTGTTCATGCTTCGCGACGTAGAAGAAATGAGCACGATCGAGACTGCATCTGTCTTGGACCTCACCGAAGAGAATGTTAAAGTTCGACTCCATCGAGCACGGGGGTTGCTGCGCAAGAGCCTCTACCAGCGTGCGGGTATGGAGCGGAAAGAGGCATTTGGTTTTCATGCAGTTCGATGCGACCGAGTTGTGAGGAATGTATTTGAACGAATTCAGAACTGCGCGTCGAAAACGCACGCATCTTCGGACATTGCCTTATGAATGCCTGCGCCATTTCTCCCAGATCGCGGATTCAGACGCTTCAAAAGTGAGTCGTATCCGGACTACCCAAACTTCCCTTCAGAAGAAACAAAGCCCCGCGGCCTCGGCCGCGGGGTGGGGGAAGCGACGAGCAACTCCTCAGAAGTAGATCTTCGCGGCCAGCTGCAACACACGCGGACCGCCGACTCCAGAATACTGGGAGATATAGTGGCCAAAAGTGGATGTATTCGCGGGCGCAATCGACATCGGCGTACATGGACTACTTGCGCAAGAAGGCGCAGTCAGGTTTGCCGAATAGTCCCGCTGGTCAAAATTCGGGTGATTGAAGATGTTAAATGCCTCTCCACGGAGCTGTAGGTAGCGCGCGTCGTTCTTTCCTAGCTGAATGTTCTTGAAGATGGACATGTCCCAGTTCTGCATACCGCCGTCGCGCAGAACTCCGCGTGAGCCTGTAAACGGCACACCAAGCCTCGGAAGCAGGAGATTTCCCTTGCTGTCCAACCCTGTCCATGCCGGTGGGAGCGCTCCCCACTGCTCGGAGCCTGTTAACACGTTTGCTGGGCTCCAGATCGCCATGTCATTTCCATTTACGCTGTAATCCGGGACCGGAGCGCCACTCTCGAATTGCGTAATGCCTGACAATTCATAATTGTCGGTCATGTACGACAGCCAACGCGGTCCACCAAAGTGTCTCGATAGGCTCGGCAGATCGTAAACGTAGTTGATCGCGACCACGTTCGTGCGATCCCACGTGGCATTGCGATAGTCGAGAGCCCGTGTGAACTGCGTGTACTGAGTGTCTGAATCGGTGCTGGCGGTCGTGAGCGTGTGCGACCAGGTGTACACGGCGCCAAATGTCAGATTCCGATTGAAGCGCCGCTGTAGAGACGCTTGCAGCGAATTGTAATTCGACGTTCCGTCGAATTGGTAATAGTTCATCTGGCCATACCCCTTGTACGGCACGAGGTAGTTTGTGGGATACGCGTATTGGCCGGTGAACTTGTATCCGGCGGCTGCATATTCCGGTGGAAGATTGGGTTCGATCGCAGGCACGACGCCGCTTGGAAAATTCGCCGGGTCTTGTGCCGCCGCTGTGAATGTAGTTCCAAAAGGCACTGCATTGAGGTCCCGCACCGTTACCAGATGCCGTCCCAAAGTACCCACGTATGCCACATCGAGGGTCGTGCTCGCACCGAGCGCGTGTTGCAGTCCGAGACTGTAGCTGTAAACCACAGGCACTTTCCCCGCCTGGTCGGCCCCATAAATATTGCTCAGGGTCCCCGGTGCCGCCTGCGGCAGGCTGGAAATATCCAACATATTTCCGTTGAAAACGGTTGGCGTTACCACGTTTGCGGGATTATCAAACACCGTATTGAAAACGAGATTGCCTTGCTCGCGGTCGTGCGATGTTCCGAATCCTCCGCGCAGCACCGTCTTATGACTATTCGTAACATCGTAGGCAAAACCAACACGCGGCTCGGGCATGATGCCACGGCTCTTCCATCCGCCATGTGGAAGACTGCCGTTGGCGCTGTATCCCATGCCATCAAGCAGATCCCCGCTATTCGGAATGATGTTCCCATTCGCGTCGATCTTGACCGCGGTTGATGGATTGTAGAGAGCGGGCACGAACAGCGAGATCTGGTTCTTTGCATCATACTGCGGCGGGATCCATACAAACCGCATGCCGTAGTCCAGCGTAAGGCGAGAGGTCACCTTCCACGTGTCTTGCGCGTAGAACTCCAGTTGGTTGTAGCGGAAGAATCCGATCGGGCGCGTGCTGGTCTGATCAAACGATCGGAAATAACCCAGCAGAGCACTCGCGTACGCTAAGCCGCTATTGTTGTCGGTACAGTTGACGGGATCAGTGGACGTTGCGCAATTGTCGATGGTGTACTGCCCATTCGAATTGCCCCATGCGATCTGGTCTTTGCGACTGCGCTGGTAGAAGACACCAAACTTGAAGGCGTGGTTTTGCTTCACCCACGTCACATTGTCGTTGATATTGATTGTGGTGTTGGCCTGATGCCAAGGGTTCGCGCCGAAATAAGACCACGGGTAGGGAATATTGTTGCCCTGGAAACCCATGTCCGGGATTGAGGTTGTTGACGGAACGGCATAGAGCAATGGCAGGTTGATATTGTTCTTTCCAACGGAAAGATTGCCGTTTGCGCCGGTCCAACTGCTGTGTGTGACGCTTGGGCCTACCGAGACTTCATTTAACAGAGTCGGGGAAATTGTGGTCACCCAGTCGAGAGACACGTTCCAGCTGGGTGCCTTGTTGATGCAGCCGCCAGTAATCTGAAGCTGTCCATCGCAGTTCAGATTCCATGTTTCCATGGGTGATGTAGCTTGTTGTGCGTTGTGAACCCACCGCCCGTAAATACGGTTCCTTCCATTCAGTTGATAGTCAACGCGCAAGATATCTTCGCGGCGGGGATTGTCGTACGACAACTGTGTCGCATAGTTAGCGCTGGTTGGTGAGCTCGGGGTCAGATTCGGCAGAGTATAAAGCGAAAGAAGCTTTGAAACATTCGTGAAAACTTGTTGTTGAGCTGCAGTCAGAGTGCTCTGGTCAATTTTGTTTCCGGGAAACGCCTTGCCGGTGGCAGGGTTGTAGATGGTAAAAGGAGTTTGCGAAAAATCACCCTGGCGTTCGAGCGCAGTTGGAGTGCGAAATTGATCCAAACCACCGGTCGGGATGAGTTGCCGGTAGTACTCCTGCCCCCAAAAGAAATACAACTTGTTTTTCTTGATCGGGCCGCCGACCTGGTAGCCAAAATAGTTGTACCGGTATAAAGCGATCGGAACCGAGTTCGGCTGAGCCGCGTTGGCCTGATCGGCAAACCAGTTGTTGGCGTTCATGCCTTCGTTGCGATGAAAGAACCGTCCGTTCCCATGAAATTCATTGGTTCCACTCTTGGTAACGACGGCAACTTGTCCACCACCTGCCTTGCCAAACTCGGCCTGGTAGTTGGAAGTCAGGACCTTCATCTCTGCGATTGCGTCCGGGTTTACCGTGACGTGCGTAGTAGCGTTGTCTCCGGTATCGACGTTCGATGAACCGTCAACGGTGTACTCGTGCGTGTTGGCGCGAGTGCCGTTCACGTTGAATGCACCGATTCCGTATGTCGTAGAGCCGGAACCATCGAAATCGCTGACGACTCCCGGGATCAACCGCATGTAGTCGAGCACCATCCGGCCATTCAATGCCACATCGTTCAGTTGCTTACCGGTGATAAGGTCCGATCGCTCGCCCGAGTCCGCTTGCAATTGCAATTGCCCAGCGTCGGCCGTAACTGTTACCCGTTCGGCAGCCGTACCGATTGCCAGTTCAAACTCGCCGGCGTTGAGCTTGTCTGCGGCGCTGAGCACGACGCCTTGCGTCTCTAAGTTTTTGAAGCCCTCGGCTGCGATCGAGATTGTGTAGGTACCCGGAGGCATGTTCGGCGCAACGAAATCCCCGTCGCCATTGGTGGTGACAATTCGTTGTACCCCGATCTCCGGACTCTTTATTGTGACGTTCGCGCTCGCAATATAGGCGCCGGTTGAATCCTTCACACGTCCAAAGATCGTGCCCGAGGTCACCTGCGCCAGCACCAACGTCGACTCCAGACATACCAGCAGCGCAAAGATGACTCGAATGCTGATTTTCAGTTTCTTGCTCCGAAGATCATTCGTCATACGAATTCCTCCCGTTCCTCGACAATGCGACGGGTCACTCCCCCTCAAATTGTTCTGGTGATAGTTCCGATCAGAAAAACGGATAATAGTAGAACGCGAATAGGGGAAAATCTGCTATGCAGAAGGCTGGCAGCGCAGCACTACTTTCGTATAGGTAGCAGCGGTAGGACTCAAGTGTGGGTGGCCGCCAGCCCTTCCGCCAGCAACTCAATCGAGCGTGATAATACCTCTCTTTAGAGCAGCCGTAGCGGCCTCAGTTCTGTCTTTTACGTTCAACTTTTCTAACACATGGCTTACGTGAAGCTTGACCGTAACCTCTGCGATCTTCAGAACAGCTGCAATCTCCTTATTTACCATTCCCTTCGCAACCATTTTGAGCACTTCCAACTCGCGGCTGGTAAGCGAACGCTGCGCCAGGCGTTCGGCGAGCAGTGGGGCGACAACCGGATCCAGGTATCTCTTTCCATCGCATACTTCGCGGATGGCGCGCAACAATTCCTCCCGCATCGCGGTCTTTAGGATGTATCCGCGCGCTCCCGCCTGCAGAGAGCGATAGACCTCTTCTTCTCCCGAGTGAGTGGAAAGCATCAAAATTCGGGCATCTGAAAACTCTTGGGTTATGGCGGCGACCGCCTCAGCGCCGCTCATCCCAGGCAGACGGACGTCCATCAGTACGAGACTGGGGTGGTGTTTGCGGTAGGCCTCCAGCGCGTCCGGGCCATTTGCCGCCTCGGCGACCACTTGCATATCGCTCTCTGCGTTTAGTGACGAGGACAGACCCATGCGGACCATAAAATGGTCGTCAACTACCATAATTCGCACAGGCTTTGAATCGCTGGTCAAGGGACAGGCTGTATTTTAACCGGAATCTCGACCGCAACTTTGGTGCCTCGGTCCGGCTCGCTTTCGACTTGCAGAACGCACCCCATGGAGTGCGCTCTCTCGCGCATATCAAGAAGGCCGAAATGGCCGCTGGGCGAGTCGTGCGCCGGCTGAAAACCGAGGCCGTCATCGGTCACGCAGAGGCGTACGTTGTTCGCGTCATAGTGCAGAGTGGCATTTACAACGCGTGCACCAGCGTGCTTGATCGCGTTTGCTACGGCTTCCTGCCCGATTCGAAGCAGATTCATCTCGACGCCGGCTGGCAAGCGCACCGGCGCTCCCGTAACGCTGACATCAACCCTTACCCCGTCGCGCGGAGTCGAGGGTTGCACAGTCTGACGCAACGCTGAAACCAAATCACCTTCCTCGAGCAAGTGGCAGCGGAGGTCCCACACGGAGCGCCGCGCGTCGACCATGCTATGACGACTCATGTTGCGGGCGGTCTCCAGAGCCTGCTGAGCCACTCTGGGCGCCTGTTGAAAGCAGTCCGCGGCCAGATCCAGTTGCATTGTGATGCCCGCCAACTCCTGTTCCAGATTGTCGTGCAGTTCGCGAGCAATTCGATTTCGTTCCTGAAGGACCGCCCCGCTGCGGATTTTCTGGCGGATCAACTCCATCTGTTCCCGCAGCCTGCGCCCCAAAACCACAATCCATGCAATCACGAATAACAGTACGCCAACCGTGCCACCCAGAACCCACAGGGTGTGACGCAAGTTCCACCACGAGGGAGCTCGCAGCACCACTAAATCCTGCGGAGAGCGGAGCAGCATCTGGAAAGATTGCGGAACAGACCAGAGTCCTCCGCTCTGGACCAGACAGATCCCACTGACGCGAACCTGACTGTTCAGCGGGATGGATCGAAGACGTTCTGCATACTCGGAAGGAGACAGGGTCGCGTCGAATAGAACTTGCTCGCGTTGCAATAAGAGCCGCAGGCCATCCGGTCTCATATCACTGGCCAGCAGTGTGGCTTCAGTCTCAATCACGGCGCCGTCATATGTTTCCCAAGGTGTGGCAAAGTCGAGAGGAACCGGAGTGACCGAGACGCGCGGCCCAACGCGGTAAAAGACCGAATCCTCCAATACTGGAGCCGACTCACCCATGGCGGGAAAGCCGAGGGCATCAACCACATCGCCGACATCCAGCTTTGTCGTTTCCTCTGTAAGAACTCGCAAGCCCCTACCTTCGGCCTGCAGAAATAGCACCTTGCCAGGTTGCTGATAGCCCACCACTCCTCGCACCCGAACTCGATGTTGGACTCCCGGTCCCGGGGAGAACGTAAGCAACGAAGAGAGAGGCACTGCTCGCGCTGGTGCCTCGACGGTGACGAAGTTCAACCTCGGAACATACAACAGCAAAGCGGTCAGCTGCCGCTGCGCGTTGAACAGGCTGCCACACACGCCTTCGAGTAAGACCTCACTGTCGATCCACGAGGAAAAATCCTGCTCGTTCTGGATCGGAATGCGAACGCTTAATTGTCCACCGCCGGATGCGATACGCATCGCGACTGTCAGTTCGTGCCACGACGTGCGGTCAATCGAAACCGCACGAACAATTCCCCGGACCCGGACCCATTGGCTGTCCAATTGACCGTCGGCTAGTTCTCTAAAGGAATAAATACGCGACTTCGGCAGCGGTGCGTTCCCGAGCACTCTCGATTTGGTTTCCCGAATCACCGGTGCAAACTTCCCCGCTCCAGTAATGCCCTCAACTTCAATCACATCGCCAACATGATGCGTATAGCTGCCGGCCTTACTGCCCTCAACAAAAACCCCGGCAGTGGAATCCTGAACAAAAAAATCAGGCGCCGGGACATCATTGGTAACAACTCCTCTGACACGCACTGGGTATCCAAGGGTCGCTTGTTCCGGCTTAAGCTGTCTTACCTGATCTGCATGGATGAGTAGAGGAAGAGTGCGATCCGGCGTTTGTGCGCTTACGACGACAGAAAGTATCAGGAAAGCTACGACTCTGGCGGCACTGGATGCAGCGATGTCAGCACACTCGAGAATGTGAGCGCGCGGGAACAAGAGCTCCGAGTACACGCATTTCAGCATCGCGACTTAGCGTATCCGAAAACACTGCGCCGATAAAGTCTCCCGTGGTGGCGCCGTACGAGAGATCAAAGTTCATAATGGGCAATACAGAAGCCGGCCAGACAGACCGGCGGCACAACCCTTTTTTCACAAATCTTTACCGCCCTTTAACCTTCCTCTCAAGAAACAGGCGTTATGCTTATCGGCACATTCGTGAACCCAATTTGTTCATCCCGGCGGGAGTTGGCTTGAAGGAGCCGCGAATTCTTATATGAAGACTTTCACTCTGGCTGTGTTGATTTCTGCTCTCGTTTTGTGTTTTGCGCTCCACGCTCGGTCGTCCTCTTCGACCGGCATGAACCCGCTCTGCGTCGACTCAACTGTGGGACGCGGAATGGGCTACCCTGGCGATTCAGCAACAAAATAAAGCTTCATAAAGCTGTTAGATTTCTTGGAAATCCGATTGGCGAGCAGAATCAGGAAAGTAGTGGATATACCTCGATTTTAATGGAGCATTAATGGTGTGGTGATACGCGGTTAACAGTCCGCCGTTACGTTGTCTCATTTCCCACTTAAGGGCTATTCGTGTGCGAAGGACGACCTTTATGAAGCTGCTGATTCCCTATTCGGTTTTTGGTCGCTCAGCTCAGTTGAGCGTGAGGATTGCTACAGCAAATCGCCTGTCGGTTTGGGGCGGATTGTTGATCGCAGTGTGCTGCATCCAAGTGGCGGCGCAGAATGTGGTCTTGACGGGAGCAATTAGCGGTCGGGTCATAGACGCAAGCGGTGCAGTTGTTCCTGGGGCCTCCCTTGTCTTGCAAAATCTGAATACCGGTGTGCAACAGTCGAGCGCGAGCAGTCGCATCGGACTCTACCATTTTTCCGCTCTCGTCCCCGGCACCTACTCTGTCAGAGTCAACGCGAAGGGTTTCCGAGATGCCTCTTCTTTGGTCCAGGTTCTGGTGGGCAATACCACCGTGCAAGATCTCCGCCTCCAGGCTGGGGCCAGCGGTGAAGCGGTGAAGATCGTGGCCACCACTCCTTTGCTGCGGCCCGAGGAATCCTCTGCGAGCACAGTGCTGGAGCGCTCTTTGATCGACGACCTGCCTCTCAATGGCCGGAAATACACCAACTTCATGGTCCTGACACCCAACACCAGCTACGATGGCGACACCGGCTTGGTCAGTATGGCTGGGCAGCAAGGTGGAGAAGATTCCGGCTACGCAAACGGGAATGGCTCCAGCTACTTCACCGTCGACGGCAGCAACGCAACCAGCAACTATTTCGACGACGTCGTTGGCCGTTACCGTATTCCTTATCTCTATGGCGAAGATTCGATTCAGGAGTTTCAAGTCGCAATCAGTCCCTACTCAGCCATTTATGGCAGCGGCGCCGGCTTCGTGAATGCCGTGACCCGCTCGGGGACGAATGAATTGCACGGCGGCCTCTTTTACTACAATCGCAACTCTGGCACCGGCGCCAACGACGCCATCGACAGGTCCGTCGGCAATCCCAAGCCCGAGGATTCTCTGCAGCAGTTCGGCGCGGGACTTGGTGGTCCGATCGTGAAGAGCCGCGCCTGGTTTTTTGTCGATTATGAGCAACAACTGCGTAGTAACCCGATCTCGGTGATCAATCAGGCCATGGTTCCAACGCAGCCTGGTTTTCTCTCCTCAAATTTCGGAATCCCAGACGGAACGACTCTGCCGGCGCCCAATGGCCCGCTGCCTATCCCTGGCCAGGATACAGCGCCGGATGCCAGTAATCCTGTCTACCTGCAACAGGTCTCGAACGCCATCAACGCCCTGAACACCAATCTCGGCAGAAAATCCCGGAGCGGTAACGATATCGTCCTTACTCCGCGTCTTGACTATCAGGCGTCATCCCGCGACAGCCTGTTCCTGACCGTGAATTTCAACCGCTTCAATTCGCCCGGTGGCATCATCACGGAACCGAACGGCGGCAACTATGGCCTGCAGACTCTTGCCAACGCCTATGTTCATACCTTCCAGACCAGCCTGGGTTGGACTCATGGCTTTTCCAGAAACCTGCTCAACGAATTTCATGCCGGAACATCGCAGGACAACGAAACGGCCACTCCCACCGGCTTGGCTCCAAACTCCCCGACCGTAATTCTCGATTCGCCGGCTGCGTTTACTCTCGGCAACGCTCCGTTCTCCATCGGAAAAGTCTTTGAGCGGCAATATTCGCTGGCCGACCGCCTCAACTATATTTGGGGCAAACACACCCTGCAGTTCGGATTTGAATGGAATCGCGCCTGGGATTCGGACACCAACGACGGCGGCGCCGACCCGAATGAAGCCATCGACTTCGGTTCGCCCCTGGGACTCTACGAGTTCCCAAATCTGCAGGCTTTTGCGCTGGGGCAATACGTGAACTTCAGCCAGGCTTCAGGAAATCCGACGTTTTCGTTTGCGGTCCCCTACTACGGCTTCTACCTTCAGGACACTTTTCGCGCCCTTCCACACCTGACGCTGGAACTCGGCCTGCGCGAAGACTTCCAGGTCTATCCTCAGCCGAAGGCGAATCCGGCCTTCCCTCTCACCGGACAATATCCCAATCAGTTCCGCCGGCTCGCTCCACGCATCGGATTTGCCTGGCAACCTGAGGGCAAAACCGTCGTGCGTGGCGGCTTTGGCCAGTTCTACACCAACCTCAACGGACTCAACTACCGCAATGCCGTCGTCTCCAACGGCCTCGCTTCGCAGCAAGCCTCATTCAGCTCCCAGTACGATGGCGGCCTGCCGAACCAGCAATCCCCGATATTTCCCAACATTCTTCCTTCAAACTCTCCGCTGTTCCAGTCGTCTCCAGACATCTCTCTGGTTTCTCCGCAGTTCCATGCCCCCTCGATTGTGCAAGCCAGCTTGCAGATCGAACGCGAAATTGGCGAGAACACGACTGTCAGCATCGGAACGATGTGGAACCACGCAGTTCACCTCATTTCTGGTAGTGCCTACGATTTGAATCTAAATCCGCTGCAGGGCACGACGACCTACATCGTCTGTCCGCCGGCCGCCAGTGCTGCACCGTGCAGCGGACCAACCATGACGCTGCCAAATATGGATAGCGGCCTGCTGACAGAAGGGCGTATCAATCCGAATTTGGGGCAGATCAACGAACTGATCAGCCCGGGCCAGAATCATTACAATGCATTTTTTGTGCAGTTGCAGCGCCGCATGTCGCATGGACTGGCTTTGCAGGCGTCGTACACCTTCGCCAAAAGCATCATGCTCGATGGCATGGACTTTAATAATCAGTTCGACCTTTCCAACACGCACGCTCCCTCGCTGCTCGATCAACGGCATCGCTTCACTCTTGCAGGTGTTTACGAGCCAAGGTTGAGCCGGATCACGAACTCTCCCACCGGACGCGCTGTGCTCTCCGGCTGGAGACTGAGCGGCATCATGGAATTCTCATCTGGCCGTCCGTACGCCGGTTTACTGAGCCCGGCATGTACCAGTTCCACCTTGTCACTTAGCAATTGTGATGGGGCGAATGGGAACCTCAATGACACTGCGTTCAATGAAGACACTGCCAACACCGCCGGCGGCATTAATGGTAGTGGTCCTACTCCAGGAGTCGGCCTGAATTCCTTCTACGGCCCTTCCTTGGAAAGAATTGATGTTGGCCTGGCGCGCAGTTTTGTCATACGAGAGGGCAAGGAACTGCAATTTCAAGCACAAGCATTTAATGTGCTCAATCACCCCAACTACTATGTTCAGAACGGGAACGGCGTTAATCAATTGCAATACAATCCCATCGGCTCGAACTGTGGCGACGGGGCCACTCTAAATCAAACTTGTTACTTGGTGCCGAATTCTGGCCCGGGCAACTTTGGGACTTTGCAAGAAATCAGTCCCAACGGCCTGCCACGAATCTTGCAGTTCTCCGCGAGATTCAGGTTCTAGGCTGAGCCGGTCTTCTCTGCTGATGTTTGTTCGTACTGCATTCCAAAGCATAGGTTCGAGCCATGTCCCATTCTCCAAACCCATCCGCGCCGCAACCGGTGGCGCCTCTGCTTGCATTGGCCACTAACGCGCTGAAGGCGGGGCGGCCAGCCGATGCGATCGCGCCATTGCGTGGTGCCGCACTGCTTGAGCCTTCCAATGCTGTCATTCAGCATGATCTCGGCCTTGCCTGCCTCGAGGCGGGCCACGTGTCCGATGCGGTCGCGGCATTGCGGCAGGCTGTCGCCAGCAATCCGCGGTACGCAGACGCATATTTCCGACTGGGCATCGCCTCGGAGAAGCTGGGCGACATGCGCGGGGCACTCGTTGCGTATGACCATGCCACTAAGCTTCTTCCATCGATGACTGAGGCGTGGTTCCGCGCCGGCGCTCTCGTGTACACAATGGGCCATCGCGACGAGGCGATCGCCTGTTTCCGCCGTGCTGCGGTGACCGGGGGTAGAAGCAGCTTTGGTCGGCTTGGCAAGGCGCGGGCGCTGCTGATCGAAGATCGCAACGAAGAAGCCGAACAGGTTTTGCGAGAGACGCTGGTGGCGGACCCAACGAACGCCATGGCCTACGAGTCGCTCGGCAATCTGCTTTCCGAGGTTGGCCGTTTCGACGAAGCCCGTGCCTGCTTCGAACGGGCGATCGCGATCGCCCCCTTGCTGGCAGGAAGCTACTACGATCTGGTTCGCTGTCGCCCAGTCACCCGCGATGACGACAATCTGCTTCAAGGTATGCAAACCGCTTTGACCACGCCAGGACTGGAAGTGGGCCAACGCCAACGTCTTCACCTCGCGATCGGCAAGGCAGCGGAGGATCTTGGCGACTACAGATTGGCTATGCAGCAGTTCGATGCCGCAGACACCGTGCGCCGGGGCTCTAGCTGGTTCGACTCAGCGGCCTTCTCGCTCGAGGTCGACCGCTTGATTGCACGCTGCACGCCGGAATGGATCACGCGAACAGCCGAACTTGGCAGTTCCGATGCAACACCAGTCCTAATCATCGGCATGCCCCGCTCCGGCACAACTCTCGTCGAGCAGATCGTCTCCATGCATCCCGAGGTCGGGGCCGCCGGCGAGTTGAATTTCTGGAACGAGCGCGGGGCGGTGTGGCACAGCTCTGGCGTAGGCGGCAACGAAACACCATTCGTCGTCTCAGAGTTCTTGGCTAAAGCGGCGACAGACTATCTCGGAGTGCTGCGCGCGATCGCGCCGACGGCGCCGCGAGTGACCGATAAGATGCCGTTCAACTTTCTCTGGGCCGGCCTGATCCGCGTGGCATTCCCATGCGCGACCATTATTCATTGCCGCCGCACTGCCGTCGACACGGCGTTGTCGATCCATCAAACTCATTTTCATCCGACACTGGCGTTTCCAACAGGAGGGCCTGAACTGGTTGCCTATTTCCGCTGCTATCAGCGGCTCGTTGAACATTGGCGGAGGGTGCTGCCGGCAGATCGATTCGTCGAGGTCGAATACGAAGAGATGACCAGTATGCCCGAGCCAGTGATTCGGCGCCTCATCACAGCCTGCGGCCTGGGGTGGCACGACGCATGCCTGCGCCCCGAAAGCAATCCGCGTGCTGTGAAGACTCCAAGCAAGTGGCAGACCCGGCAGCCAATCTATCGAACTTCCGTCGCGCGCTGGCGACGCTACGAACCATGGCTGGGCCCTCTGCGCGAGCTAGTCGACGACGAGTAGGAACGGGCGAGGATCTTGCTCGAGGATAGTGGGCTGAAACAGATTTAGTTGACCGAAGGGCACGAAGACTGTGTCGACGAAACGAACGGTCGGAGTTGAGTTGCACGGCAACGACTTTACAAAACTACAAAAGGCTTTCATCAACCATTAATCTTTTCGTTACGCAGCATTCATTACAGCGCTGTAAGATCCGTTGCTAACCAGAGAGCTTTTCACAAACGTCAACGCAAGGTAAGGCTTACAAGTGGGATTGCACGTGCACTGCACACTTGTCGATTCATCTTTGAGCAGTTCACCAGCGCAAACGCCCACCGTGAGTACGGCAATTCCCTTTCAACGCAGTTAATCGGTTGATCGCCGCTGTCGCAACGGAGCGTATGAGAATTCTGATTATCGAAGACGAAACCAAGACTGCCAAGTTCCTTCAAAAAGGATTCGGGGAAGCGGGGTTCGTTGTTGACGTGGCTGGTGACGGTCTCGACGGTCTCCACGTAGCACAAGAAGTGGAGTTCGATCTCGTCATTCTGGACGTGATGATTCCCAATCTGGATGGCTGGCAGGTTCTCACCCGATTGCGCAGGTCTGGGCGTCAAATGCCCGTGCTTTTTCTAACCGCCCGCGACGCGATTCACGAGCGGGTTCGTGGATTCGAACTGGGCGCGGACGATTACCTGGTGAAGCCATTCGCCTTTTCTGAACTGCTGGCGCGGGTGCGTTCCTTGCTGCGCCGGACCCCGCCTCGCGCGCAGGAAACCATCCGTTTAGCCGACCTCGAGATCGATCTGCTGCGTCAGCGGGCCACGCGAGCGGGCCAGAGACTGGAGTTGACCGCCAAGGAATTCCTTCTTCTCTCGGTCCTGGCGCGCCGTGCGGGAGAAGTTGTGTCGCGCACATTGATTGCCGAGTCGGTCTGGGACATGAATTTTGACAGCGACACTAACGTAGTTGACGTCAACGTGCGAAGGCTGCGCGTCAAAGTGGATGACCCTTTTCCTTTCAAGTTAATCCATACCGTTCGGGGCGCCGGTTATGTCCTGGAATCTCAAGCATAGATTCACGCAGGCATCGCGTTTCTGGGGCACGCTCGCTTTCCGCCTCACCGCCTGCTATGTGCTCGCCGCGCTGGGCCTGGTGGTCGTTGCGAGCACAAGTCTCTATTTCGGTTTGGTCACCGAATTGAAAAAAAGTACGGACTTGTTTCTGGCTGACAAGATCCACGTTGTGCGCACCATGCTGCGCGAGCGGCCGGACGATTGGGACGGGCTGCGCGAGGAGATAGAACTGGAATCGGCTGCGAGGAGATTCCAGCAATTCTATATTCGTCTTCTGGATGAGAGAGAAACTCCACTTTTGACGACTCCGGGAATGGCAGAGCAATTAGATCTGCCCCGATTGACTGCTCGAACCCAACACCTTCCGGATCACGCTGAGAGTATGACCGGCAGAAATGGCCGTTTGTTTCGGGTAATGAGCACGACAGCGGTCGTAGGTAGTTCCGCAGAAACCGATACCATTCAGATTGCGATTGACGCTTCCCAGGAGGAAGCATTGCTGACGCAGTACCGGCACCGGTTTTGGGTCATCCTCTGTGGTACGCTGGCGATCTTTCCACTCGTCGGATATCAGATCGCACGTCGCGGCATTCGACCGGTGAAAGAAGTGGCGACGACGGCTCGCCATATCAGTTCTACAAATCTGCACGAACGCATCCAGGCGGAGGGATATCCGTCCGAACTTGCCTCTCTGGCTGACACGTTCAACAAAATGCTGGATGGGCTGGAAGAATCTTTCGATCGGATCTCACGGTTCTCGGCTGATATTGCCCACGATCTGCGGACTCCCGTGAACAACATCCGCGGGGAGGCGGAAGTAGCACTGGCTCGGGCGCGAACGGTAGATGAATACCGCGAAGCCTTGGGCTCTTGCCTGGAAGAAGCCGTTAGGCTTTCCGACCTTATCGGAGATCTCCTATTCCTCGCAAGATCGGAGAGTCCGCTAGCCCATGTGCATCGCGAGAGCATCAATGTCGGTGAATTGCTTTCAGGCATTCGCGAATATTACGAAGCGCCCGCGGCCGACCGCGGTGTCTCTCTTTCAACCGTGGTGCCCGAGGAACCCGTGATTGCGAAATTGGACCGCAGTCTTCTGCAGAGGGCCGTGGGTAATCTTGTGTCAAACGCTCTGGCGCACACGCCTCCGGGAAAATCCGTGGTGCTCGGCGCCTCAACCGAACCCGCTGCCGTTCGGATTGAGGTCACTGACGCCGGAATAGGCATTCCTCCCGAGGCGTTGCCACGCGTGTTCGACCGTTTTTTCCGAGTCGATCAGTCACGCTCTCAGGCTTCGGGGGGAACGGGCCTGGGACTTGCCATCGTTCAAAGCATCATGCAGTTGCATGGCGGGAATGTGGAGATCGCGAGCACGGTTGGGAAAGGGACGCAGGTAACGCTCCGGGTGCCTGTGTCCCCGGCTGCGTGACCACAATCCAACATGACAAAAATGTAATCTACGCGTCATCGTGCCGTTAAAGGGCACCTGTTAAGTTGGTCCCCTCCGATGTGAATCGCAATCTCCGCTCCGATGTCGCTACAGCTTTATCCCGTCTGCGTGAAGAAGTGAATCAAGGAGGAAAATGGCACATGTCGCGAAAAGCGTCTCGAAATAAGCCTCAGAAACGGTCTCGAAATAAATCGAGAATCAACCGCCTGCGCCCCCTCGCCGGGCTGATGGCGGCAGGGCTGAGCCTTCCAGGGCTCGCCGCAGCTCAGTCGAACCTGTACCCGACGTACTACACCGGGCCGCAGCCGAATGGCTCATGGGTCGTCAGCGATGGCCAGATCGTCAATCCGGCCGGAACCCAGGTCAATCTCGGGATCCGAGTCCGCGCGAAGGCCATCGCGCTGAATCCCAATCTCAAAACTCACACCGCCGCCGTACTCACGTTGGGTACGTCGACGGACGATGGTAATGGAGCCGTCGAGGTATTCGACACCCAGACCGGTGTTGTCGTGCAGAACTATGCCCCAGCGGGAGGAAACGATCCGAGCGGTAGCTATAGCGGCATCACCTACTCTGCAGATGGCACGCACCTGGTATTTAGCCAGGACAGCAGCAATGTCACCATCGCCAACGTCAACGCACAGGGCTTGCTGTCAGACGACGCCCAGATCAGCGTTCCGCCGAATGGCTCCTTCATTACCTGCTTTCCGAACAGCCCTCCGGGATCTTATTTCGTTCCCTGCGGCACCTTCTATACCCCAAGCACTTCCTATCCTGGCGGCGTCGCGCTCTCTAGAGATGGCAGCAGCGCCTACGCCCTGCTGAACCAGAACGACACGCTGACGCAGATCAACCTGACTACGCTGCAGCAGGGTACCCAGATCCGAGTCGGCAATACACCCCACAGCATTGTTATTAACGCCGCGGGCACGACTGCTTATATCAGCAACGAAGGTGGCAGGGCTGCTACTTCGGCGGATTTCCAGATCTGGTCCGCAGGCACTGAAATCGTCGCCGACCCTGTGGTTGGCGCCGCGATCACCGGTACTGTGTCCGTGGTTGACTTGACCTCGATGACCGTCAAGGCGAGCATCCCGGTCGGCCTACATCCGACCGGAATGGCGTTAGTCGGACGGTACTTGTTGGTCTGCAATACCTATAGCGACTCTATCTCGGTCGTCGACACGACCAGCAATACGGTGGTGGAGACAATCAATCTTGGGCTGCCGATCGGAATTCCCGGCTCAGGCCAGGCGGCCTATGGCGCAGCACCAAACTCAATCGCCGTCGATGCGAAAGCGGGCGTCGCCTATGTCGCCCTTTATCACGCCAACGCCGTCGCGGTCGTCAACCTTGCCAGAGGCGTGAAGAGTCCGGTCATGGGCATGATCCCGGTAGCCTACGCGCCGAGTTCAGTCGTGCTGGACCCGGCCGCTAACGTGCTCCTCGTTGCCAACGACAAGGGCATTGGCACCCGCGATTCGTGGGAGTGCGATCACGGCGTCTGCGGCTACAACACGCACCAGGACAATGGCACCGTCAGCATCGTCCCTATCCCCAATAGCGAAACCTTGGCGACCATGTCGAAGGAGGTTTACGAATACAACCACTGGGATCGGGCGGCAAATATCGAGTCCGCCTCTGGTGGCAACCCTCACGCCACTCCGGTTGCGATCCCGGAGAAGATCGGCTCTCCGTCGCTGATCAAGCACGTGTTCATGATCATTCGTGAAAACCGCACCTATGATCAGATCCTGGGCGACGTGGCCGCCGGCAACGGCGACTCGTCGTTAGCCGTTTTCGGCTACGACGGCGTAACACGCTTCGACACGCCGAACGTGCACAATCTGGTGACCCGCTTCCCTCTACTGGACAATTTCTATGATCCAAGCCGCCAGTCGGCTGACGGTCACCAGTGGATCACCGAGGGCATGGCACCCTACGCCGACGACATCCAGTCGCCGGACTGGGTCCGCAGCTACCCGGGCGGGAACGGCGGTGATGCCCTCGCTTATCTGAACAAGGGCTTCCTGTTCTCGGAAGCCGCGGCCGCGGGTGAGTCAGTAAAGATCTACGGCGAATCTGTCGAGGGCGACTCGTTCCTGCAGCCGAACGGGCAAACCCAAGAGCCAGCCTGGACCGACTTCTATGCTGACTCTCAGTGCTTCGAGGGAGGTCCGGACTGCGGACCGCCAGGAACGAAGGGTGAAACCACGCTGTACTTCCAGAACACCGTCCAGGCAGAGTCCTCTGTCCCGGCTGTGTATCTGCACCTTATCAAGAACTTCCCGCAGTTCGATCTGGGCATTCCCGACCAGTTCCGCGTCGATCTGTGGCAGCAGGACTTCAACAGTGACGTCGCGGCTGGTACGGTCCCCACCTTGAGCATTCTGTGGGTCATGTGTGATCACACCGGCGGCCCGCCGACCCCGGATGCAGAACAGGCCGACAACGACTTGGCTGTTGGGCGCATTATCGACTACATCAGCCACAGCAATGTGTGGTCCAGTTCGGCGATCTTCATCGAAGAAGACGACGCGCAGAACGGCGTCGATCACATCGATGGTCACCGCAGCCCAGGCTATATCGTCAGCCCATACGCCGTGCAGTACGGAGCTACCGACCACACCTACTACACCCAGGTGAACATGACTCGTACGATCGAGCAAATCCTCGGTCTGCCGCCCATGAACCAGTTCGACCTCACGGCCACGCCGATGAGGACGGATTTCACCGACAACCCGCCCCAACAGAACTTCCAACCCTGGACGCACGTCGCCAACCAGGTCCCGTTGAACCAGGGAGTGACACCGGGCCAACGCAACTCAAAGGACAGTGCAAAAGTGAAGGCCCTGAGAGCAGCGTGGCTTCAGAAGAGGGCGGAAGTCTTCGCTGGCAAGCTGAACAAGCCCGACGCCGAAGACCCAGACACCGTGAACCACCTCAACTGGTACATGTCTACTGGGTTTACGAAGCCCTATCCTGGCGAAAAGACGGTTCGCCCTGCGAGCGAGTTCAATCGTCAGGCACCTGCCAAGGCTGACGACGACGACTAAAACACGGTCCGATTACAACAAACCTCTCCCCGGCCCAGCCGGGGAGAGGTTTTACTTACTTCTAACATCTGAAGTCCAAACGTAACCTCGACTAATCCCCAGTCTGATTCTCCACTTGACTCAAACTTATTTTCGAATAATGAACTAGCGGTAACGGGCAGTGTCTCGCATCTGCTTTGCGATGCTTTCGAGGAAGGTATCGAGAGATTGATCTGGCGGACGCGTGATCCCAGTTTTTGCGGTGATTCGTGTGGCGATTTTGTACGCAGTAGCATCGCTCACAGCAGGATCTAGGGTAAGACGACGTTGCAGGTATGTTTCGATAAGAACCAACTCTTCCGGCGAAATACTTGAGACTCGTGGATTGGCCACGCCCTTCTCCGCTGACGAAGACCAGTCCAAATGAACCTTGTCCATCTTCCTTTCATGCACGACGATGCTGCCAACTAACAGATCACCCAAACGCTGATTCTTGCGAGTTACCATCGCTGTGATGATGCCGACGCCATAAAGGAACGGCAGTCCGTCTATCGCCCGCAACAGGTTGCGGCCAATGACTTCGTAGACGTTCAGAGAACGGCCTGACTCCTTGATGACACGGATACCGGCAACCCGCTTTCCAGGAGTCTTGCCCTTCCAAAGCACTTCAAAACACGCAAAATATCCCCAATAGACGCAAAACAAAAAAAGAATTAAGAGAGCCGGGGCCCACGACTTCGGGAGCCAGTAGAACCACAGCGGGAATGTCGGGGCATACTTTGAAACCCCGATCATCGCGAAAATCCCGGCCATGTAGAGCAGGAATTGGATTAGAGTATCCAAAGCCATTGCCATGAAACGGCTGCCGATTCCTGCTAATGGAAGCTCGAGGGTAATCTGTTCCGGAGTATCGATGGTGATTCCGTCTCCGGCGTAACCGTGGATGGTCTGGGCTTGGGTTGGGCTCTCAGTTTCTTCTGGGAACAAGGTTATGATCTCCACCTACTGGATCGATAAACGAAAACCGCACTGGGCGCGACTCGAGCAACTGCTCGATCAGACGACAGAACGTGGCTTACGGAACCTGAACCGGCGTGAATTGCAGGAACTGGGCCTCTTGTACCGCCAAATCGCAGCCGATCTCGCCACTCTGCGCCAGGACCGCGGTTCGATCCATTTTGCACATTACTTGAATCAGCTTCTTTCGCGGGCACACAATATCATCTATTCGGCCAAGAAAGCCAACCCTTCCGCAGTGGTCTTGTTTTTCTGGCGGCAATATCCATCGGTTTTTCGCCGGAATCTTCGGTATGTTCTGCTGGCCTTTTCACTATTCCTCGTGGCGGCTGCCGTGGGCGCAGCACTTACTTATCAAGACCCGGACTTCAAACTCTCGATTCTCGGTCCGCAAATGGTAAACACGATTGAGAAACGGGAGATGTGGACTCATTCCATCGTCGGCATCAAACCCCTTGCATCAAGTCAGATCATGACCAATAACCTTAGCGTAGGTTTCCTGACGTTCGCCTTAGGCATCACGGCAGGACTTGGGACAATTTACATGCTTCTGTTCAACGGTCTACTGATCGGTGTCATTGGCATGGCATGCCACTCTGCTGGAATGAGCCTGAAACTCTGGGACTTCGTTGCGGCGCACGGGGTCCTGGAACTGCCTGCCATCTTCATCGCGGGAGGAGCCGGCTTGAGAATAGCTGCTGGTTTGCTTTTTCCTGGATATCTTCCCCGCCGCGAATCTTTGTCTCAGGCTGGAACGGAAGCCGTAAAACTGCTGCTTGGAACGATTCCGATTCTCATCATCGCGGGCACCATTGAAGGCTTTGTGTCTCCGACTGGTCTGGCCACCAGATTGAAATTTACGATGGCCGCCGCTCTTTTTGTGCTCCTGCTCTCGTATCTATTTGGCGTTCCGGAACCAGAAGAGTCCCGCGAGAATGTCAGCGCAGCATCGTAACTCATTTTGACCAATCACACGGCATCATACCGGGCAATGATTCGTTATAGTTGATCTCTCTGTTTCACTTGCAGGTAAGAGTTCACCAGCGTTGCAGCCAACTCGCTGGATTCTACCTCTACGGCCAACGCACCGCGCTCGCGGAGCCGTGCCAGCAACAGCTCTCTGCGATGGATCACCTCTTGCGCCGCTGAAATCTGATACATGTCAGCCACGTTCTCCGGCCGGTTCGAGGCAAGCTCCCGCAGATCTGGCTGGCCAATTACGGCGATCAGTACGACGTGCCGCGGCAACAATTTCGATGCCGCGTCTACGACCTCGGGAGTCATCGCTGTTTCCGCTAACTCCGTAATCCAGACGACCAGGCTACGCCGCTTCTGATCGCGCATCACTTGGCTGGCCGCCCGAAGGTGATCGGCCTCCGATTCCTCCTCGCGGACGTGCGCAAGCGTTTCCACAAACTGACGCAGATGGGAACTTCCCCGCCGAGCCGGCACCTTGAGCTGCACGCCACGACCGTACGCCAGTAGCCCAACTCGATCGCCGGTGAGAAGAGCGACCTGGCTTAAAGCCAAACCTGCATTCACGGCGTGATCGAGCTTGCTGACTGCGCCGACGCGGGTCCGCATGAGCCTTCCCGTATCGAGCACGAGCCAAATGGTCTGGCTCTTCTCAAGCTCGTACAAACGGGTCACCAGCTTGCCGCGCCTTGCCGTCGCGGTCCAACAAATGTCCGCGAAATCATCTCCATTACGATACTCACGCAGGCTTTCGAAAGACTTCCCTGCTCCGCGAATCCGGCTGAACCGTTTCTCCATATTGATCTGTCGGCTACGGATCAAATACACCGCCTGCCGCTTGGCTTCATGAAGATTCGGATAGACCGTCAACTCCTGCTTAAGGTCCGCCGTAGCCCACCTCTGGGCCAGACGAAGCATTCCTTCATAGCGAAGATGTAGCGCCGAGGCAGATGTCGTACCCCTTCGAACCGGTGTTATTGAATACTGGCCTTCGGCGCTTCCACGAGCTGGAACTTTCATTTCCAGCCGTGGCGGCTCTCTCCGAAGCGACGACGGAATACCATCCCAGAGCTGAATGTGCAGGCTGGATCTCGCTTCACTGACCGCTGAAATAACTGCATTTGATGAAACAGATAGCGCAAGAGGCGAGGCCCATGAGCGACGAAAGGCTAGTTTTTCGGCTCTCGGCAACGCGGCAAGATCGATAACCCAAGCAACGACAATAAGAAAGTCCCAAAGCAGTAACCCATAAACGAAACGATGATCAACGAATGCTGGGACAAGCCACACGAATCCCACCAGCATGAGCAGAAAAAAACGATATCCAAACGCGAACGCAAAGCGTTTCGACTTCCTGGCGCGGCCTTCTGCCGCCTCCGGAATCATGGCCTTCCATTCACTCATTTGGGTAACTCGACGGCTTGGATAATATCTTGAATGGCCTGATCGGCAGTGATGCCTTCCAGATCAGCTTCGGGCTTCACTAATATGCGATGTCGAAATACAGGCAGCACCGCTTGCTTAATATCATCCGGGATCAAATAGTCACGTCCCTCGATGGCCGCCATCGACTTCGACACGGTCAACAAACTGACTGCCGCGCGAGGGCTTGATCCCAGCGAGAGTGCTGGCCAAACTCGCGTTCGCCGAACAATTTCCACGATGTACGCGAAGAGAGCTTCCTGCACCTTCACGGCGCGAGCCTCTTCCCTCGCGGCCTGCAAGGCTGTCGCAGCGACTGGCGCAATTCCGATTTCGTCGAGACGATCCGCGTCGAATCCACTCTGGACCCGCGCCAGTAATTGCACTTCTTCCGCAGCCTGAGGATAGGAAACATTAATCTTCAACAGAAAACGATCCAACTGCGCTTCTGGCAACGGATAAGTGCCCTCAAAATCCACCGGATTCTGCGTTGCGAACACTGTGAAGTAGGGAGACAGAGCGTGCCGCTCGCCGTCAATCGTCACTTGCCGTTCCTGCATGCTCTCCAGCAACGCTGCTTGAGTGCGTGGAGGCATGCGGTTCACCTCGTCCACCAGAAGAAGAGTGGTAAACACCGGTCCTTTGTGAAGCTGAAAGGAACTCGTGGCCGTGTTCAGGACATTTGTCCCAATGATGTCAGCCGGCATGAGATCCGAAGTGCACTGCACTCGTTGGAACTCCAGGCCCAGAATTCGTGCAAGGGTCTTCACCGCCAGCGTTTTCGCGATACCCGGAACTCCCTCCAACAGAGCGTGCCCGTGAGAAAGCAACGTGACCAGACACTGTGTTTTCAATTCCTCTTGCCCGACAATTACCTTGTCCATCTCACGTCGCACCTGCTCAACCAGAGCTGCTACTGCTTCCATCGTTTGTTCTCGCTTTCTTTTGATCCGAACAGCTTCAAACGGACGGCATAGTCATAGAGCGCCTGAATCAACTGGATTGCTTCGGAAGGCTTCACACCAGGATCGTAACGAGCAACCTCGCACTCCGTGAGGACAGAGGCAAATCGTTCGTCCCGAAAGAGTCCGCGGTTTCGCAGGGCCTTATCTAAATCCGCCGCGCTGGAGTTCATCGATAAACCCAACCGCCGCGTCAAGACATAGCGAAACCGTTGGTACGAGATCTCCACCGCTACCGAACTGGCCTTAGCGTTTTCATAGAGCATGCCGAGGGTACGCACGAACTCAAGGGGCGAAAGGCGACGCTCCACTTCAGGGTTCCACGCGGTCCCATCTCTGCGCGAGTAGGTGGCAAGGATCGCGATCCCGACAATCGCGATCTGAAGGAAGATCCAGGCGAGGATACCCCGACTGCGCGAACTGAACGCACGCCGTTCATACCCGTGAACGTACTCGTCCCAGAGGATCGTGTTCCTGCCTGGATTGCCGATTGCGGCAAACAAGAATTCAAGATTCCCGGGCTCTTTCAGACCCGCATTCGTTATGGGTCCAGGTTCCGCAAGCCAAAGAACCGTGCCCTGACCCACTTTGTATTCCACAACCACCGGACGTTCGCTGTCCCCATAGAGTCTGATCACGTTGTCCGGAGTCTTCCAATAAGCTTTCGGTGCAAGGGTAATTTCCGGCGCGGCGCGGGTGATCGGCGATGGGGATAGAGAGCTCATCCGCTTCCACGCGCTACCACTCAAGGGCTCTTCCGAGGCCTCATCGATTGGAAGGTAAAAACCGGCAAAGCGTCCTGTGGCGATTACACGACCGCCGCTTCTCAAGTACGCAGCAAGTTTCTCTTTCTCGCCCTTGGCGGGAAATCCCCCCGGCTCTGCAATCACCAGGGTGTTGCCTTGTCCGGTTGGCAATTCATCGAGCGGTCGCTCCCATGTTCCGACGGTGTACCCGGATTCCTGCAGAAGCAGATATGCCGCCCGGCAACCGCCCGATGCCGCTGAATAGGCACTCGGAACCTCCTCGTCTGAGTTTCCTCCTCGGACGATGAAAGCCGACATGGCAATCAGCAGGACAAATATTGCCCCGGCGATCAGCAAAACCTTGCGGTCACCCGCTGTCAATTGCACACGCATCCCAGGCTTTCCAATTCGGCTATGGTCTGCCGGAACTCGTTCTCATCGGCGGATTGCATTCCGTACCACACGGTTTCCAATCGAGTCGTCATAGAACGAAGGACCACGCGATGTGCGCTTGTCGGAGCAAGCAGCCGAAGATACTCGCGTGGAGTACGCGCGACGTCGGGCTTCCACGCCCCTTGCGCTTCCAGAAAAGAAATACCTCCCCAATACGCGAAGTGAATCGCATTGTTCCAATCACCCTTTGCTGCGGCGGCACGCGCTTCGGCGAGCCATATGGGCCATGCTTTCGCGCTGACGGGAACCGGAGTGGGCATAATGCTTTCGAGCCGCTCCCCTTCGCGCAAGAATCGATACATCCAATAGGCAAGCGCCAGAACAGCAATGACAATCAGCGCATACACCAAAACGTCACTGATCACCGGAATCGCAGAACTGGAGACAACTCGACTGAGCAACCTTCTTACCAAGTCACTGATCCGCTGCTTGAGTCGATCGATCCAAGTCTGCCCGTGAACGTCACGAAATTCGCGGCGCGAAAGGATTTCGTTCAGCTGTGCACGGTGTGCAGCAGGTTCAGGAGGAGCTTGCTTAGACTCAGCTGCCTGGTCACGGACAAATTCGAGGTACTCGATAACTCGGTCGAGCGACGCTTCATCGTGTTTCGACTGCCAGGATAGCAACTGCTGGCGGACGGGTTCCGTAGATACGTCGACTTGCCTTCCCCCAAGATCAACATGCCAGGCCGGCGGAAGGTCGCGAAAGATCTCATCTGCCTTGTGGGGGTCTGATCGAAGACTCCGAATTGAAGCGAGCGCCCCATCAAGGACGCTAACGTACTCGTCAATGGTAAGAGGCTGCTGCGCGAAACTCGGCTGAGCAACGAGCAGCACGGCCAGGCAAGCCGCGAGCACAGAGCCGAATGCTGACCGGGATCGCATCGAGGGCTAAGTACTCGCCACCGGAACGACTCCTGGCTGTGCATTATCCAGATTGGACATCATCAGTTGCAGGTCGAACGCCTCTTTGCGTACGCGCTCGTCGTAGTAAAGCAGTGAGAAACCAATGGTCATCAGTGGCCCGACGAGACACTGGCTGATGAAACTCCCGACAGGGATGGCAAGTTGTGTCCATAAAGGGACTGAAACAAGGCGATGCCCACGCGTCATCACTCCCAGGGCTGCAAAGATCGGAATCTCCCAGACCATAAAAATCGCGTACCACAGCACGATTACCAGCAATCCAAGGACGAAAACACGACCGCGATGGCCCTTGGTCAGTTCCGCGCTCCTGTTCACCGAATCCCGCAGGCCAGTGTCTTCGATAACTGCAACAGGTATGGTTAGAGCCCACATCAACGCCAGGATGATGCCTGGGACAACCAGCAGGGCCAATCCCACTCCGATGCCGATCCAGTATCCGATCATAATCAGAGCTAGATAGAAGATTCGGCCTTTGATACCCGCGAACGATTCCGTGATAGTAGTCTGACGACCCAGATGTACCTGCGAGACGGCGATCACCGTCGCGCCTTGTGATGCTGCCGTAACTCCCAGAGATACCGCCCAGACTGCAAGCGTCCATGGAATGCTTGCTGCCGGTCCGATCAATAGCTTGGCCGACGTGAGTCCCACGCCAGCGAATTGAACCGCAAGTAGCGCTAAGTGGGGGAGAGCAACAATACCGGCGAACAGGATGAAATTCTTGCGGTAGAGAAAGAAAGTGCGATCCAGCAGTTCGCCGAGAGTCAACGGACGAAGTTCGGTGCTCATACGCGCCCTCCTGCAAGATAACTGGCCGGACATCCTATCACAGCTATGCCACAGTTACAGCGCCGACGGTCACAACCTGCCTTTACTTACTTTGTGCTTGTCAAACCAGTGTCGAGTACGTAATCGGAACCGAAGAACCGAATTGTGCGAAGCGGTCCCACCGAATCGGAGACTCGCACCATCGCCATCCCGCCATCTCGGGAGACCAAGTAGTCAAAGAGATACGTTCGGCCGTCCGCCAACTCTTCCGCCCGGACTCTCCCGGCGGCATCGTACTCGATGGCACATACCTGGCTGCCATTTTGCTCTATCCGATTCATTCGGCCCGATGAATCATAGGAGTAATTGGTAATCTGATGACCATCGTCCGTGACTTGTGCCAGATGCCCTGAGTCATAGGAATATGAAAATTGACCGCCAGCTTTCTCATCGACTTCGATGATCCGGTTTTCTGGGTCATATTTGAATCTCAAATCGTGCCCCTCAGGTGATCGCGCCAACATCAGGTTCCCGGCCGGATCGCGGTCAAGTGTCAGTCGCGTACCGTTGTAACTTTCAATCGAAGTTAGGGCTGACTGTTCCGGACGAACCGCCCGGTCGCTATCTGGAAAGTGGTACGTCAGGCCTCCCTTATGAAGCTTCCAACCCGGCCACTCCCACTGAATGGTCGAATTCGAGAACTCAGACCGAACGGAGTCCCGGTTCGTATAGCGAGCATCCCAATAGCCGAAGCCCCAATTCGAGCGCTGAAAATGAGACCTTCCGCCGTGTTCCAGAACCAGGTCCATCCAGGTGAAAGGCCACTTGTCGCCGACGAGAAAGATGTTGAGGTTATGGTTGCCACCGATTCCAAACGCTCTGGAACGAGAGTCTTGTGTACGCAGAACGCGCGTCAGTTCCACAGGCCAGCGATCCGCGGTCAGGAAATCCGTTCTCTGATCGATCAGCAGGCCGTAGCGTAAGTCAATCTGCACAGTTTCGAGATTCCGCTCTTTGTAATACCCGGAACAAGAATCCAAAACGCCAATCAGCGGCTGCTGTCGATCGGCAGCACTATAACTTCGCAGAATAAAACATGGATCACCATTTTCGACGTGTAAGTCGGCTCGCACTGCTGCGTCATTCTCCAAGTAGTCATCCCCGATGTCATCCAAATCCGACGGCGCATCCAATTCCTGGTAAAGGATGCTGCGATAGTCACTGCTCGGTTGCAGGCGATAGTAGAGGATGCCAACGTCACGAGTCAGCACTTTAAGAGTTCGTTTCTGCACATCGGCAGCGTTAAGCGATCGCTTACCGTCCTCATCTTCGGATAGCCGGGCGGTTGAGATAACGGCAAACCGCTCCTCTTCACGGAAACTGAACGCATAACTCCAGTTCACCTTCTGGATGTACATATCCTCATCGGTTAGTCCGATCAAAACGGCCGACGGATCGGCTGCCAGCTTTGGATATTTGATTTTCATCGCTGCCACGAGGTCTTCTGCGACAAGCTGTTGCCGGGACGTATTCCACACCCATGCTGGCAAATCCATTGTCGGGAGCTGATGAATCTCGAGAGCATACTTTTTGCGAAATGCATCGGCCAATAAGGAAACAGAAACAGCATCTGCCTTTCCCAAGGGGACCAAGTACACCATTCCACGTCCGCGCAGTTCCTCTGACGCAGCTTTCTTGGGCTCTGTAGTCACCGACTGTGTAAGTACTGGCCTTCCCGCGGTAGCTCTGCCTACGCCCGGAATTTGTGTCATGAAATTGTGAATGTATCCAATCGATAACGCGCCTATCCCTAATGCGGCAACCGCCCATCCGACGGCAAATTTCAATAGCAGTGCGTCCGGATTCCGTCGTGTCGTCCGAACAATCAGCTCTTTCTTACACAACTCTCGGAACTCATGGAGTTCGCCGGCGGAAAATGCTCTCTTCGGAATCGCCAGTGGCGTCTCTGGCCTGATCAGCAACACAAACACTCGCCGAGCCTCATGACTTGCAAGAATATTGGCCCAACGAATCTCTTCCGTGCCCTCTGCAGAGAACCGTATCAGGTTGTTTGGGTCGATTCGTAGCTCAATCGGCTGTCCGATCGCGACAACTTTCCGATACTTTCCTCTGGCGCGCACGCGCCATAAGTACGCTCGCTCTAGCAGTAATGCGGCGGCCACCGCGAACAAGCAGTCCGCTAAGAGCCGCGAACCAGACAAACGCGCATTAACGCCAAGCAGGATCGCTACCAACGACAATGCGTACAGGTTCCGGAACAGAAGCCGGCCTTTCGCCATACACATGCGATAGGCGCATTCCGCATCGTGGTATTCATCCGCAGACACCGCGTATTTGAGGAGCACGGACGAAGTCTATAACACAGACTAAGCTTCGATAACAGCCTGGGTATTAACTTTTA
>Ga0070734_10000507_pt1 | contig 79395 bp, 56 predicted proteins | sample Coa_R1_8_FD_66444 | JGI IMG/M metagenome (GOLD analysis project Ga0070734, IMG submission 66444) | Surface soil microbial communities from Centralia Pennsylvania, which are recovering from an underground coalmine fire - Coalmine... | ecosystem: Environmental > Terrestrial > Soil > Unclassified ...
GAAGAAGGTTGATGTGAGCTCTCTGATTACGCATCGGTATCCTGTTGAACGCGCGAGGAGTGCTTATGACCTGATCACGGGCAGATCACGCGAACGTTTTTTGGGAGTCGTTCTTCAATATTCCGGGAATTCTGAGGCGGTCGGAACACTCTCGCTTGTTGCCTCTTCTCAGCCCGCCAAGAGATCACGGCCGAGTGAAGGCATCAGAGTAGGTTTGCTGGGAGCAGGCGGGTTTGCATCTTCCACTCTGATTCCGGCGATGAAGGCCTCGTCGGCTACGTCGTTGATTTCGGTCTGCGCGGCGACCGGATCTCACGCGCAACATGCGGCACAGAAGTTTGGATTTCGCGATAGCACGACCGATGACTCCGCACTCATTCGCAACTCCGATATCGACACGGTGGTCATCGCCACGCGCCATCACTTGCATGTCAAGCAGGTATTGGCAGCGCTGGAAACAGGAAAGAATGTTTTTTGTGAGAAACCGTTGTGCTTAACTGAGGGAGAGCTTCGCGAAATTGTTGGCGCCTATCTGAACATCGAGCCTATGAATCGTCCAGCGCTGATGGTCGGCTTCAACCGCCGGTTTGCACCGATGGTCGTCGAGATGAAGTTATTCTTGAGTTTGATCTCGGAGCCGCTCGCGCTTAACTATCGCATCAACGCCGGACATCTGCCGCCGGATCATTGGGCGAACGATCGCGAGCAGGGTGGCGGACGCATTCTTGGCGAGGTTTGTCATTTTGTGGACCTGTTGATGTTTCTGGCAGGCTCACCGATTGTTGAGGTTGCGGGCCGGGCAATTGGGAGTTCGGCGCGCTATAGCGGAGACAACGTTCTCATATCCTTGCGTTTCGCGAACGGATCAGAAGCGAGCATCAGCTACCTTGCAAATGGCGATCGATCGTTCTCGAAGGAGCGGCTTGAGGTGTTTGGGGGTGGTGCCACAGCGGTACTCGAAGACTTTCGATGTCTGGAATTGGTTCGGAATGGACGCAAGAAAACCGGGAAGTCGCGTTGGCGGCAGGATAAAGGTCACGTGGGCGAATGGGCTGCATTTGTGCATTCGCTGCGGGAGGGAGCGGCGCCAGCGATCCGATTCGACGAGTTGGCCTGTTCCACGCTGGCGACACTGCGTATCGATGAATCTCTTGCGACCGGAAAATCCATCGGTGTAGATGTTGGACTGTTTCTTGAAGCCAGCCAGCGAATCTCAATGTCTGAATCTTAGTTACCCCGGATGAACTCGCCGACATTGCCAAGTTTCAGGAGAAAAGTTCGTTCATGCTGATTTTGGGCCTCAACATGTTTCACGCCGATGCCTCGGCGGCGATCATCCTCGATGGCGAAGTGAAGTTCGCGATTGCCGAGGAGCGGCTCAACCGCCACAAGCATTTCGGCGGATTCCCGGCACTGGCAGTTAAGGCCTGCCTCGATGCGGTAGGCGCAAAGATTTCTGATGTTGAGCACGTGGCCGTCGGTCAGGATAGCGATGCGAATCTCGCAAAGAAGGTTCAGTATGCGCTGGCGAACCCTGCCAAGATTCTGAATTTCATTCGTCTTCGTCAGCGCAAAGAAGCGATGCGCGATGTACGGTCGCTGTTGGCGAGGGCGCTCGATGTGGACTCTTCGCAATTGCGGTTTCAGGAACATCACCTTGAACATCACATTGCGCACATTGCCAGTGCCTACTATTGCTCACCGTGGGACAAGGCTGCCGGATTCAGTTACGACGGGTCGGGTGATTTCGTTTCCACTATGATGGCGCGGTGCGAAGGCAACGAGATTGAAGTTCTTGACCGCGTGTTTCTGCCGCATTCCCTGGGCAGCCTCTACACAATGATTTGCGAGTTCATCGGGTACACGAAGTACGGCGATGAAGGCAAGGTCATGGGTTTAGCGCCTTACGGAAGAGATACGTTCTGTAAAGAGATCAACAAAATCATCACGCAGAAAAACGGTGGGTTTCAGCTGGATCTGAGCTATTTCAAGCCGCTCGGCAGCAATCAGGGAATGCAGGTGCTGCCAGATGGAACTGTGCGGTTGGCACGACATTTCTCGGATCGAATGGAAAGGCAATTCGGCAAGCCTCGTGAGCCATATACGGAGATTGCCCAACGCGACATGGACCTGGCGTACGGGCTGCAGCACCGATTTGAGGAAGTCTTTTTTCATCTGCTGAATGCTCTGCACGAGAGTGTGCCAGTGGATGAACTTGCGATGGCAGGTGGGTGTGCATTGAACAGCGTTGCCAATGGCAAGTTGTTTGAGCGGACACCGTTCCGCCACACTTATATTCAACCTGCGGCAGGAGACGAGGGGTTGGCGATTGGGGCGGCTCTGCACACGTATCACTCCGTGTTGAAACAACCGCGACGAGTGGAGCTAATAAACGCATACCTTGGTCCGGAATTCTCTGATTCGCGCATTCAGTCGGCGCTGCGGAATGCGGGGCTTGAGTCTCAAAAGGTCGATCGCGCGGCGCTTGTCGATTCCGTCGCTGAGCAGATTGCGTCCGGTAAAGTAGTCGGATGGTTTCAGGGGAGGATGGAGTGGGGGCCGCGCGCGCTGGGAAATCGCTCGATCGTGGCGCATCCCGGCCTACCCAATATGAAAGACGTTTTGAATGCTCGCATTAAGCATCGGGAGTGGTTTCGCCCGTTTGCGCCGTCGATCATGGCCGATTATCAACATGAATACTTTGAGCACGATCACCCTTCGCCGTTCATGTTGCATGTGTACAAGATTCGTCCTGAGAAAAGAAAAGCGCTGTGCGCGGTGAATCACGTGGATGACACCGGGCGGTTGCAGAGTGTGACGCGGGAAGAGAATCCGCTCTACTACGACTTGATCTCGGCGTTTCACCGGAAGACGGGAATTCCAGTCATTTTGAATACAAGTTTCAACGAGAACGAGCCGATCGTATGCACGCCGGAGGAAGCAATCGATTGCTTCAAACGAACCCGAATGGATGTGTTGGTGATCGGATCGTACGTGGTCACGAAAGCGGAGCAAAACGGCGAGGCAGTCCTTGTGGCATCCGTGCCGAAGGCTGACCGCGTTTAAGGTATGCAGGCAGGCTTCAGTGAATGAAGAAGCCGGTGGCGGCCAAGCCGGTACCGATGATTCCGAGAACGATCCCAAGTAGCCAGAACAGACGTCGCCCCGAGAGTAGAGTAATGGAGGTGATTACGAGACCGATCTCCAGGAAGACCTCGCCGAGATCGAAGCGGTCGGCACGATTTCGTTCGATCGAAACTTCCGCTTCCATTTCGTGAGCCTTATCCTCGATTTCCTTCTGCTCATCCTTGTAGCGCGCGGCTTCACCGGAATACTTGTCACGAAGCTTCGCCAAAGCTGCAGCGTCGGTGGTCGCCTCGATTGAGGTGAGGTCGGTAAAGAGTTCGTCGGTGTGGCGGCGTATGTTTTTCGCCTGGTAGTAGGCCCACTGGTCGGAAGACTTCGCTTGCAGAACTACCTCTTCGGTGTGGGCACGGTGGCCGAGGAGGGACACGACCGCAACAAGCACAGCCAAGATCGCCATGGTCACGGATACCGGTGCTAGCCGCGGATTTTCCTTGGCATGTTCCGCATGTTCCCGTAATTCGGTTAGCTCTTCTGACATCGGCTCATTCTCCCATGACCTTCACAATGACGCGTTTGTCGCGCTGTCCGTCGAACTCAGCGTAGAAGATCCGCTGCCATGTGCCCAAATCAAGCTTGCCCGCGGTGATCGGCACGATCACTTCATGGTGAATCAGCAAGGCTTTGAGGTGTGAATCACCGTTGTCTTCGCCCGTTTCATGGTGTTTGTAGTTCTTTCGAAACGGAGCGAGATGCTCGAGCCATTGATCGATGTCTTCGATCAGTCCGCTTTCGTTGTCGTTTACGTAAATGCCTGCGGTAATGTGCATGGCCGAGACAAGGACCATGCCTTCTTTCACCCCACTCTTAGTGACAATTTGTTCGACTTGCGGAGTGATGTGGACATACGCGCGGTGAGTTTTGGTATGGAAGCGCAGATATTCGGTAAAGGTCTTCATATCTGGATGCGATCAGCGCAGAGCGTCAGCGATTTTGCCGGTTGCGATCAGATCGGCGATTCGCGACAGGTCTCCGTACATGACGCGATCTTTCTCCATCGTCGGGCAGACCGAACGGATGGCTGAATGGGCATTCTGCCCGCGCTTCGATGTTTTGAGCGGAGCGAGGAAATCGATTGCCTGCGCGACCGCCATGGCTTCAATTGCGAGAACGTTGCGAGTGTTCTCGACGACCTGCCTTAACTTGAGCGCTGCCGTCATTCCCATCGAAACGTAGTCTTCTTTGTTTCCGGAGGTCGTGATGGAATCCACCGAGGCGGGATGCGCCAGAACCTTGTTCTCACTTACGAGCGCCGCGGCTGTGACCTGAGGCATCATGAATCCGGAGTTCAAGCCTGCGCCAGGAGCGAGAAAGGGAGGCAGCCCTTCATTCAAGGCGGGATTTACGAGGCGCTCGATGCGGCGCTCACTGATACCGGCCAAAGCGCTGAGCGCAATGGCGAGAAAGTCCAGGGCGAAGGCGAGAGGCTCGCCGTGGAAGTTTCCGCCGGAAATTACGTCGCCTTGATTGCTCCTTGGATCTGTGATGAATACCAGGGGATTGTCGACAGCGGAATTGGCTTCTATTTCGAAGATGTCACGACAGTGGGCCAGCGTGTCGCGGACGGCCCCGTGGACTTGCGGAATGCAACGAAGCGAGTAGGCGTCTTGTACGCGGCCGCAGTCGCGGTGCGATTCGCGAATCTGGCTTCCTTCAAGCATTCTCCGCAGATTGGCTGCGGTTTGTAGTTGGCCGCTGTGCGGGCGTGCCTTGTGAATGCGTTCGTCAAAGGCTGCGTCGGTGCCTTTGAGGGCATCGCAGCAGAGACCGCCGAGGACATCGGCTGTATTTACGAGAGTCTCTGCATCCAGAAGTGAAAGCGATCCGACGGCAAGCATGGCTTGTGTGCCGTTGATCAGAGAGATGGTTTCTTTGGCTTCGAGCATCAACGGTTTGATCTGGGCACGCTGCAACGCGTCTGAACTCGAGAGACGCGCAGACTTTTCGTCGAAGCACTCTCCTTCACCAATGAGGGCCAAGGCCAAGTGGGCAAGCGGAGCGAGATCGCCACTCGCGCCAACACTTCCCTGGGAAGGCACAACCGGCGTTACGCCACGGTTCAGCATTTCGCAGAGGGTGTCGATCACGGTGGCGCGCACGCCGGAGTGTCCTTTGGCGAGCGAGTTCGCCCGCAGGAGCATCATCGCGCGGGTTGCGGGAACAGAAAGGGGCGCACCCACTCCGACGGCGTGGGATCGCACCAAATTGACTTGTAATTCGCGGATCTGGTCCCCCGCGATCCGGACATCGCTGAGCTTGCCGACGCCAGTGGTGATCGCATAGGCAACTTTGTTGGTCGCGACGATTTCGTCGACGACCGCTCGAGCATGGTTCACTAACTCCCGCGCATCGGGCGCGAGTAGCACCGGGCGGCGCTGGTTGGCGACTTCGCGTACGGCTTCCAAAGTCAGGTCGTTTCCGTTAATGTGCAGTGCGTTCAAGAGATCCCCGTAAATTGCTACCTTGCGGCGGCCGCACGGAAGACTGCCAAGTACTTGCCGGGCAGAGCTGACACCTTCATGTTTGAATCTGTAACGATGTGCGTGGTTTCGCCTTCCGCTAACAGCACGCCATTTTCCGCGCGCGTCAGTTCGTAACTGAAGATCACTACAGACTCGCGGACATGTTTGAGTCGCGTGCGGACGATGACTTCCTCATCGTAGTACACCGGGGCACGGTAGCGGCAGGTGGCCTCCGCGACTGCGATGAAGCGTCCATCGTCGCGCTCCATGTCGCGGTAGGAGAATCCCATCTGGCGCATCAGTTCCACTCGGCCGACTTCAAACCAGATCAAATGGTTCGAGTGGTAAACGACTCCCATCTGATCGGTTTCGGCATAGCGCACGCGCAGTCGCGTCTCGTTGATTGCTGGATGATGGTTGGAACTCATTTCCCTGTCCACACCGGTTTGCGTTTTTCCAGAAAGGAAGAGATGCCTTCGCGAAAATCGGCCGTACTTCGGATGGCGGCGTTCTCGCGGACTGCCGCGCCAATCTGCGCATCGAGTTCAAGGCGGGCTTGCTGGTTCAGCAGTCTCTTGGTCGCATGAAGTGAAGCGGCGCTGTTTTCCATCAACTTTGCGGCCAATTCGTGGGTCCGGCCCAGCAGTTTGTCGGCTGGGACGACTTCGCTGATCAAGCCTAGGCGTAATGCTTCTGCGGCGTCGAAGATTCTTCCGGTCAACAGCAGATCGCGAGCCTGCTTTTCGGGAAGTTGACGGAGGAGAAATGTTGAAACAATTGCTGGAACGAAGCCGATGCGCACTTCGGTATACCCAAATTTGGCTTCTGGGACCGCAAGAGTGAAGTCGCAAAGCAGGGCGAGTCCCGTTCCGCCTGCGATGGCCGCTCCATTCACTGCCGCAATCGTGATCTTGGGAAACTCGTAGATCGAGCGGAACAGCCCGACCATCGTTTCGGAATCTTGCAGGTTCTGTTCGGGTGATCTTCCGAGCAGTGATTTGAGGTTGTCGAGGTCCATGCCGGAGCAGAATGCCTTGCCCGCGCCGGTCACAATCAGGACAATGGCGTCGGACTTAGCGATCTCTTCCAACGCCCGCAACAGATCGTCAATCAATTCGAAACTGATGGCGTTTCGCTTGTCAGGGCGGTTCAGCGTTAGAGTTGCCACCCTGCCCTCGTATCCTATCTGGATCGTCTTGTAGTTCATGGAAAACTTACCGCGCACACTCCCGACTCGATGTTACACGTCAGTGTTGGCATGAATGTGGTTAATCAGCAGCGTGCGAATCCGAGTACTTGGCGGCAATTCCGCCAGTCGCTTTCAGAAGAGTATCGAGTGGTTTCAGAGTTGGCAACTGCGCGCCATGCCGGCGCAGTACTTCTATGACTTTTTCCGTCGGAATGTTTCCAATCAAAGCATCCTGCGCGAATGGGCAGCCTCCGAGTCCGCCGAGTGCAGAGTCAAAACGGCGGCAACCTGCGTCGTAGGCAGCCAGGACTTTTTCAGCAGATTGGTCCGGGCGACTGTGCAGATGGACTCCGACATCAAGGTAGTTGTACTTGTTGAGTACCGCGCCCACCAGATCGCTAATTTGCTCGGGCGTGGCGAGACCCACGGTATCTGCCAGCGAGATCATGTGCAGATCTTCGGCTTCGAGCAGATCGAGAGCATCGATAACTTCATCTGGACCCCAGGGATCACCATAGGGATTCCCAAAGGCCATGGATATGTAGACAACGACTCCAAGGCCGGCATCGTCGGCTTTCTTCTGAATCTTTTCCAGTTCGTCGAGCGCCTCCTCGGGCGACTGGTTTTGATTCTTTCGAAGGAATGTTTCCGAGATGGAATATGGAAATCCCACGGTTGATACGGCTTGCGTGTCGATTGCTCGCTGTACGCCTTTTTCGTTCACGACAATCCCGATAATCTCGACGTCGTCTGGCGGGTCGAACTCCTGCAAAACTTGTTCGGAGTCCGCCATCTGCGGCACTGCTTTCGGCGAGACGAACGAGACGGCATCAATGTGTTTGAAGCCGGCACTGACGAGAGCCTTGAGGTATTCGGCCTTTAAGTCAGCGGGGATGATTCCCATCAGCCCTTGCCAAGCGTCGCGAGGACATTCGATGAGCTTGACTGGAGTGCTCATGTTTGCAGGACTCCAACTTTGAACTCACCAACGTCCGGGTTCAAGGCTGCAGCTTCGAGTGCCTGCGTGATGGCATCCCGCGTTTCAATCGGATCGATGATCTTGTCGATCCATAGGCGCGCCGCGCCGTATCGCGGATCGGTCTGCTCATCGTAGGTGCGCTTCACCGATTCGTAGAGTTCTTTCTTTTCTTCGTCGCTCAGTTTCTTGCCGCCACGCTCGAGTTGTTTGACCTTGATTTCGACCAGCGTTCCTGCGGCGGAGTCGCCGCTCATGACGGCGTAGCGCGCTGTCGGCCAGGCAAACACGAAGCGCGGATCATAGGCTTTGCCGCACATCGCATAGTGACCCGCGCCGAAGGACCCGCCTACGATCACGGTGATCTTTGGCACCACGGAATTCGAGACGGCATTGACCATCTTTGCTCCAGCTTTGATGATGCCGCTCCATTCAGCGTCGCGTCCGACCATGAATCCGTTGACGTCATGGAAGAAGACGATCGGAATCAGGTTCTGGTTGCAGTCCATGATGAAGCGAGCCGCCTTTTCGGCCGATTCGGTGTAGATGACTCCTCCGAATTCGATGCGTTTGTGTCCTTCGTGATCGGTCTGCTGAGCATGGAGTTTCTGATTCGCAACGATGCCGACGGCAAAGCCACCGATTCGACCGTAGCCACAGATCAGGGTCTTACCATACTCAGGTTTGTATTCGTCGAAGCGGCTGCCATCGAGCACTCTGGCGAGGACTTCTTTCATGTCGTACGGCCGGGCAGGCGACGGATCATAGATTCCGTACATCTCTTCTGCGGCAAACTCGGGCTCGACCGGCTTCTTGCGATCCCAAGGCGAGAGTCGTCGGTAACCCCACTTTTCCACCATCGAACGGATTCGTTCGATGCAAGCTTCGTCGGTCGGCTCGCGGAAATCCACCGTGCCGCTGATCGACGAATGCATGGCTGCGCCACCCAACTCTTCAGCCGAAACTTTCTGACCAATCGCTGCCTGCACCAGAGCGGGACCAGCAAGAAAGAGGCCGCTGCCGTCGGTCATCAGAACGTGGTCGCACATGACTGGCAGGTATCCGCCGCCGGCGACGCACATTCCCATGATTGCGGCGATCTGGGGAATGCCCATGGCGGACATGACTGCGTTGTTGCGAAAGACGCGGCCGAAGTCGTCGGTATCGGGAAAGACGTCTTCCTGTAGGGGCAGGAACACTCCCGCCGAGTCGACGAGATAGATCGTAGGGATGCGATTCTCGATGGCGATATTCTGCGCGCGGATGACCTTCTTCGAGGTCATCGGAAAAAATGCTCCGGCTTTTACAGTGGCGTCGTTGGCGATGATCATCACCAGGCGGGTGTGAATACGGGCCATGCCGGTAATGACGCCCGCGGCTGGAGCGCCGCCCCACTCTTCGTACATGCCATGCGCGGCGTAGACACCGAGCTCGAAGAAGCTCCCGGGATCGGCTAGCAAGCCAATGCGCTCCCTGGCAGTTAATCGCCCCTTGGAATGCTGGTTTTCAATGGCCCTGCTGCCACCGCCTTCACAGATCTTCTCACCCTCGTTCCGAACCTGCGACATCAGGTCGGCCAGAAAACGCATATTGGCTTCAAACTTGGCCGAAGTCGGGTCGACCTTTGTGGTCAGCACACTGCCGGCGCCATTCACTGCGAGAGATTCGTTTCGGTCGGCCATAGCTTAAAGAGCGAACTTTTTACGGTATACCAGCCGGGCAGAGACGCGCAATTCGGTGCATGGCGGCGCGCAAGGGCTATCGCGCGCTTCGGAAAATGCCCTCCGTGACTGGATCTTCGGCGATCGCGTCGACCAAGCCAATCTGCAACGCGCGTGCAGCGTGGATTTTCTCAGCCGCAACGAATAACTCCAGCGCACGAGCTTTGCCGATAAGCCGAGGCAGACGCTGAGTTCCGCCCCAGCCGGTGATTAAGCCTAAGGCCGCTCCGCGGTGTCCGAAAATCGCATGAGGTGAGGCAATGCGATGGCGGCAGGCGAGCGCCAAGTCCAACCCACCTCCCATACAGTAGCCGGAGATCGCGGCATAGACGGGTGTAGGGAAGCTCTCAATGGCCGCCATCAAAACCTGACCCTTTTTCGAGAACTCGTAGGCTGCGGGACCGTTGAGAGCAGCGATCTCTTCCAGCTCCGCGCCCGCCGAGAAGAATTTGTCGTTACCAGCAATGATCAACGAGCGATTCTGGCTGCCTAGGTTACGGATTGTGTCTGTCAGCGCGAGTACACACTGTAGGGTCAACCGATTGGTTTCATCTGTCGACTGCAGGCGCACGATATGCACGCCATGACGATCTTCGATCTGGAAGAAGTTTTCCTGCACGGTGGGAGATCGTGAGAAACGTCAGGAACTTCGGTCCAGCCATTCGGCCAACCGGCAGCCATCCTCTTCGAGCAGAAATGTTCCTACGCCGAAACACTCGCCGAAGATGCGGTGGGATTCCAGATCGCGGGCTGCACGCGTGATCCATTGCTGGCCGACGCGGTATTGCGCCGACGTGAACCATTGCTGCGGCAAAACTTCTAGCAAGCCGGCTTGCAAATAGAAAACGAATAACGCAAACGCCGGCTCATCGTTTGACATGGCCTTGTAGCTCGTAGGAACGATGAGTTCGTCGACGGTCTGAAACTCAGCAGGAACCTCGATCTTGTGCGTCCCCGGACCGAGGGTTAAGGGTGTTTCGAAATCGGCAATGGGAGCTGTGCCGGAATAAATTCGTTCGGATGACTGCTTGAACCAGCCTGCCACTTCGGCGACATCGAACGCTTTCAACTGATCCGGATCAAAGCAGGTGAAACGAATGTTCCGACCTTCGGGGCACCAAATTCCCAGAGAATGTGGCGAAATAAGAAAGGGACGGCAGTAGGTGTTCAGCGCAAGCCGAGTCTTATCGCTCTCCTGTTCGAGGCCAAGTGTGACGAGGTTTGCGACTGAACCCTGCGAGCCGTGATGCGTCCAGACAAATTGTTGTCCGCTGAATGAGCGGAGCGGGGGAAAAGTCTCCCAATACCAGGGAACCGGTCCGACCGTACTGGAAAGTATTTTCCTGAGGCGAGAGGTGTCGACGCCAGACATTATCCAGCCGTGGGCACGCCCGGAGTTTTCACGTTCGTGCGGATGAACTGCACAATGTCGTCCATTGCAGTACCAGGCTGGAAAATTGCGGCCACGCCGGCTTTTTTGAGGCCGACAATGTCTTGATCGGGGATGATGCCACCGACGAGGACAATGACGTCGTCCATCTTATTCTGCTTGAGCAGATCCATCACGCGGGGCACGATCGCGTTGTGCGCGCCCGAAAGGATAGAAAGTCCGATTACCTGAACGTCTTCCTGTAGAGCGGCGGTCACAATCATTTCGGGAGTCTGACGAAGGCCGGTGTAGATGACCTCCATGCCGGCGTCGCGGAGTGCGCGGGCAATCACCTTGGCGCCGCGGTCGTGTCCGTCGAGGCCCGGCTTGGCTACCAGCACGCGAATCTTTGTGTCACCCATCAGACATCATTAAATCACAGCCGGGACGATGGGGCACAATGAGCGGCTTGTCGAGGGCTAAACCGTTTTGATATCCAAACTGCGCCACATGTACCAGCAGGCCACGCTGCGGTACGGTTCCCATGCCCGAGCGATTTTTTCCATATCCTTTGGCTTTGGCAGTTTGCGTTTCCTGTAGTGTTTTTTCACCGCGACCTGCACGCCGTAGTCTCCAGTTGGCAAAACGTTCGGACGGCGTAACGAGAAAATGAGGAACATGTGCGCCGTCCAGATGCCGATCCCTTTGACCTGAGTCAGGTGCTTGATCACTTCTTCGTCGGGCAACTCATGTAGGCCGTTGAAATTGAGCAGGCCGGCAGCGGTCTTCGCGGCGAGATCCTTCAGGTATGACGATTTCTGCTTTGACAGGCCCACGTTGCGCAGTTGCTCGTCGCTGAGTTTGAGGATGCCTTCGGGCGTGAGCGGACTGCCAGCGAGATCCGAGAAGCGCTTGAAGATTGTGACAGCGGCCTTGCCGTTGAGTTGCTGGTAAACGATGGCTTCGGCGAGGCTGGGAAATTCCGGAACGCTGTATTCGATGCGGCACGGTCCTACGCGCTCAATGATCGCGCGCAGGACCGGATCGCAACTCTTGAGATGATTGACCGCTTTTCGCATGGGCTATACATCTATCACAAACTTCGCTTCTGGGCGAACAAAATACGAACAACAGCGACCTATTGTGAGCGTTTCACCGCGATCCCCAGGACTTCATAGTGTCCGTTGCGAAGCAGCTTGTCGGTGCCGATGAAGGCGCGGGCGGGGAAATCTCCATGGAAATATGTTTTGTATACGGCATTGAACGTTTCGTAGAGCTTCAGATCGGTACAGAAGATTTGGACTGAGACGATGTCGTCCATGGAGAAGCCAGCGGCCTCGACCGTATGCTTGATTCCGTCCATGGCTAGATGAGCTTCCTGTTCGGCATCGGCAGGGGCTTGACCTGTTTTGGGATCGAGGCCGATGTGGCCGGCGATATAGAGGGTGTTACCCACAAGCACCGCGTCGCTGAATGGCAGGGACTTGGCGTCTCCAGTGCGGACGTTAACGTATTTGCGGTCGGCGGCATTTGCGAATAGGCAGACCAGCAGGAACGGGATGACAAAAAGAACTCTTCGCATTTTGAGTCTCCTATCGATTGAAATAACGGACGCAGACTAGCACTATTTACGAATCGCCGCTAGCAACCACTCTTCGATCGCTCCACCAAGGGCAATCAAACGCGGACTGAACATCTGGCGGCTCGCTTTGTCAGGGCCTTCACGCGAGGACATAGTCACTCTCCCAAACACCCATCACACAGCCTTGTGGTCGCCGCGGCGGAAGTTTTCGATCATGTGTTCGGAAGTGCGAAGCGTGAAGGCGAGAATGCTGATTGTGGTGGTCTTGTCGGTGCAACTCAGGAAAACGCTGGCATCGCACACATAGAGATTCGGCACGTCATGAGTCTGACCAAACCGATTCGTCACAAAACGCTTCGGATCATTTCCCATGCGACAAGTTCCGGTTTCGTGCAAGCTCCATCCGGGAATCTCGGGTGCGTCTCCAGTACCTTCAAGTTCGCCACCTGCGGCCTTGAGTACCTCGGCACAGACTTGCTTTGAGTGTTCCCACATCTTGAGCGTATTCTCGTCCCACTCGAAGTGCATGCGGGCCACGGGGATTCCATAGGGATCCTTTACTTCTGGATCGAGGTCCATGAAGTTCTTGTCCGATCGCAAGGTGGGCGCCTGAATTCCGAAGTTCACTGGAGTTGGATAGCGGCGTTTGATTTCGTGCTTGAAAGACGAGCCAAAGCCGTCGAGATCATGCGCGAACCATGGGAATTCAGAGCATCCACCGTCGGGATAGACGGAGTAGCCGCGAATGAAATCCTCTTCGTGCGGATTGTTCAGATTCTGCCAGCGGGGCATCCAGGCGATCGTGCTGTCCGCGACATGGTCCGGGAAACTTGGCTGACCGAGCAGTTGCGGCAGGTAACCGCGGGCCGATTCACCATACAGGTGGTCGCACAGATTTCGTCCGAGCTGTCCGCTGGAGTTCGCGATTCCGTTCGGCCAGTGACGGGACTTGGAGTTGAGCATGATGCGGGAAGATTCGACGCATCCGGCTGCGACTACGACGGCGCGCCCGTAGACTTCAACTTCCTGTTTCGTTTTGCGATCGATGTAGACGACGCCGGCAGCCTGGCCGTTTTCATCGACCAGAACGTTCTTGGCTAGTGCGTCCGTTCGCAGTTCAAGATTCTTGGTGGCTTCGGCTTTCGGCAACAGGAAGTAAGGCGAGGAGAAGAACGCGCCGACATCGCATCCAGTCGTGCATTCGCCGCAGTAGTGGCAGGCTGGGTGTCCCTCGTGCGGCTGAGTCAGTTGCGCACACCGGTCGGGGAGATATGGGACGCCGACCTTTTTGCATCCAGCTTCGAGTATGTAGTCGAGACAGCGAAAGTTGAATGCCGGCAGATATGTTCCATCCGGATTGCTCGGACGGTTTTGCACAGTGCTGGCCACGCCGATCAACTTTTCGACTCGCGTGTAGAACGGGTCGATCTCGGCGTAGGTGATGGGCCAATCCACGTCATATCCGTCACGGGATGCGGCTTTGAAGTCAATGTCGCCGAAACGTGCGGAGCTGCGGCCCCAGAAGTTCGTCTTGCCGCCGACCGCACTACAACGTGGCCAGAACCATTTCGTTCCCGGCGAGACGGTGAAGGGAATCTCGTGATCCCATGCGGCCTTGGTGTATTCGTTGTCCATGTAGCCGAAAGACTCCACCTTCGGATCTCCGAGACCCCGGAACTTCATGTCCCACGGCATACGATGAAAACGGAAATCTTTTTCTGGATCGAGCCTGCGCCCGGCATTCAGGGCGCAGACCTTGAGGCCTGCCTCGCAGAGGGTCTTGATCGCCATGCCGCCGCCGGCGCCGGTTCCGATCACGATTACGTCATACATTTGTTTGGCCATTGGTCGAAGGGAACGCTCAGGATTTTGGTTGAGGAACGTGCCGGTGCTCGGGATCGGCTTTGTGCGGGCATTCGGGCGACTCGGAATAAAACTTCAGAGCCGGATTGTCCAATTCCTTGAATCCGATCTCGCTCGTGTAGAAACCGGTGACGGTGTATTCGCGCATCAAGGCAAAGAACTTGCGGCCAGGCTCTTCGCCCGGGCGGGCCTTGTCTTTGAATCCGAATGGTTCGAGCACAGAGAGTTGTTGTGCAGGCGGGAGTTCCAGGAAGCGCTTTCCATGAAGCCGTTCACTATGACTATTGAGCCAAACCAATCCGGTTCGAAATGGGTACTGCTGCTCGGGATCGTTCGCGATCATAAAGTCGATAAATTCGGCGACACCGGCCTCTTTGGCTCCCGGTGTTTCGTCGTTGGGAATGATGATCTCAGTAAGGCGTTCTATCATCGCGTATTCGGGGGCCGAGAAAAATTGGGGATGATATTCGGCGGGCTTGATCTGCAAAACGGCGTTGCCGACGTGCCCGCAAGCGAATCCCCACTTGCTGAACCCGGGGAAAGTTGCGGCTGCCGCGGCTGTCCCGAGAATGCGTAAAATTTCCCGCCGATGAATTCCTTGTCCGGCCATAGATTGTTTCGTTGACTCCGGGCGCTCGAACGACGTGCCGCTGCTTTACCTACGAAAGATATTTGATCGTAGCTTCGACTAAGTCCGTGGTCGGCTTGTAAGGGTCTCCCGGAGCATCGTATTCGATCGAGCAATATCCCTTGTAACCGTGTTTCTTCAGAGTGGCGAACGCTTTCTCCAGGTCGACATGGGATGCTTTGCCTTGATCGTCGACTTCGCCATCTTTCACATGACAGATGCCGTAAGCGTGGGCGAACATCGTCTCCATTGCGCGATCCTGAAAGGCTTCGTCGTGCGCCGCAAGAGAGTTGCCGAAATCTGGCAAAGCCCGCAGCCACGGGCTATTAACCTTTTCGATGACCTGCGCGATGAAGAACGGGTCCTCGCTTACCGGATTGTCATTCTCGAGATGCACCACCACACTCTTCTTCGCTCCATATTCCGCATTGCGAGCGAGGGTGTCGGCTGCCAATCCTACGTCGGGTTTTAAACCCCTTCCGCCATCAATGTGCGTGCGAATGCTCGGAGAACCAAGTGCCACGGCCACATCAATCCATTGGTTGGTGGCTGCGACCGAAGCTTTTCGCTCGGCAGACTCAGTTGCATACTGGCTGTGCCTGCCATCGACTGCGATATCCACAACTGACGAGCCTGCCTTCGACACTGCAGCGCGGAATTGCTCCAGATACTTGGGGTCAGTGGAAGGGAAGATCGGGCTCCATGGCTCGATGTGATGCACGTTAAACTTCTCCGCCACGTGCGCGGCGAAATCTTTCAGTTCCATTTGCTGAGCGGGCGGCACGGCGCTGGGAGTATTGCCGTCCCAACCTTTCCAGCCGACGATGAATTCTCGAAACGGATACGCGGCCACGGCAACGCGGTCGCGAGGATTGGTGGGAAATTTGATCGAGGGCCCAGAACTCGCGCCATGCGCCAGGCCGGGTAGAAGCCAAGCCCCCGCAGTCGCGCCTGCACATTGCGCAACGAATCGTCTTCGCGTGGTTGTGCTCATGCGCGAAAGTGTAGCAGAGAACGGAGGGGGCAGAGCCAGCCTGTGGTAGGCCATTTCATAGAGCAGAATTGCGATGCGATCGTCTTTGATCCGGGAGACCGGATTTCTAAATCCAACTCAGCGCACGTATCAGCGTGTCTCTCGACGCTCTGTCTTGAGTTGCCGATTGCGGGTTAACCGTTTAAATTCTTGATCGGTGAAAGGATTCGAAATGATCACTCGTCGTAATTTTGTGGGAGTCTTATCCGCCCTGCCCTTGGCGAAGCTATTCGGTTTTTCCGGAGATAGCACCGAGGCCAAATCGGTTGCGCCTGCATTAGCGTCATCACCTGCAAACTCCGAGGATTTCACCAAATACGTGAAGATCGCTATCGGCACGGGCGGACACGGCCACACATATCCGGGAGCGACGGTTCCATTCGGCATGGTGCAACTGAGTCCGGATACCTACAACGACGGATGGGATTGGTGTTCGGGATATCACTACTCCGATAGCTCCATCATGGGATTCAGCCATACCCACCTGAGCGGCACCGGAGCTTCAGATATGTTGGATTTCTTGCTCATGCCCGGGACTGGGCCGACGAAGCTGTTTCCCGGAGCACGACAGAATCCCGGAGAGGGATATCGATCCCGATTCAGTCACGAAGATGAGATCGCTGTGCCGGGCTACTACTCAGTAATCTTGCGAGACTACGACATACGCGCAGAACTCAGTGCGACTGAGCACGCGGGAATTCATCGCTATACATTTCCAAAGAGCGACAGCAGCCATTTCATTCTCGATCTAGTTCACTCGTACTCGAATACACCGATTGTGTGGGCCTACCTCAAGATCGTTGGTAACGACACGATCGTTGGCGGACGGAGCATGAAGGGCTGGGCGCCCGGCCGCGAAATTTATTTCGCGATGCATTTTTCCAAACCATTTAAGGCTGCGGAAATCGTTTCAGACAACAAGCGGCTGGATTCCTCGGTTCGAGAAGCGAAAGGGACTTCCCTGAAATGCCTTTTGCATTTCGACACAGCGGAAAAGGAAACCATTGTGGTGAAGAGCGGGATTTCTGGGGTGAGCGATGAGGGTGCTGAAAGAAATGTAATGACGGAGATTCCTGATTGGGATTATGACAAGGTACGTCGCGCCGCCCACAGTGCATGGAATCAGAATCTCTCAAGGATCAAGGTTGAGATCGGCGACCAGCGGCACAAAACAATTTTCTACAGTGCTCTTTACCACATGTTCGTGGCGCCGACCCTGTTTGACGACGTTGATGGACAGTACCGCGGAATGGACGGGAAAGTTCATCAACTGCCGAAAGGCGCGCACAACTACAGCACGTTTTCACTGTGGGATACCTTTCGCGCGGCGCATCCGATGTATACGATCTGCCAGCCGGATCGAGTTCCTGATTTTGTGAATTGCCTGATCCGAATGGCGCAGGAAAGTCCGGGCGGGGTGCCGATCTGGCCGCTGCAGGGCAGAGAGACTTTCTGCATGACCGGATACCATTCGAGTTCGGTTTACGCGGAAGCTTATGTCAAGGGTTTCAAGGGAATCGCTTTCGACCAGGTCTATCCGCCGCTGCGCAAGCGCGCGATGGACGACGACTATCGCGGACTCGGATATTACCGAAAGCTCGGCTACATTCCGTGCGACAAGGAAGAAGAATCCGTCAGCAAGACCATGGAGTACGTGTACGACGATTGGGCCGTGGCGCACATTGCGAAAGCAGTTGGACGAACAGATGACTACGACCTACTCGTCGAACGATCGAAGAACTACAAGAATGTTTTTGACTCGTCGACGACGTTTGTCCGTCCCCGGCTTGAGAACGGACAATGGTCGGAGCCATTTGAGCCGACCGAGATGGGGCACTCGAAGCAGTGGCGAGACTACACTGAATCCGATCCGTGGGAGACCACGTTTTCGATTCAGCATGATCCCGCAGGGTACATTCAGTTGTTCGGAAGCAGGGAGGCGTTCATCGAGAAGCTGGATACACTTTTCACCACGAGTTCGCAGTTGCCCGCGGATGCGCCTCCCGATATCGCCGGCATGGTGGGACAGTATGCACACGGGAATGAGCCTTGCCACCACATGGCCTACCTCTATAGCTATGCGGGTGTGCCGCACAAAACCCAAGCGCGCGTGCGGAGTCTGCTCGAGATGGAATATGACGATCAGCCGGACGGATTGGCTGGCAATGAAGATTGCGGACAGATGTCGGCCTGGTACATCATCAGCGCTCTCGGTTTCTATGCGGTCGATCCGGTCAGCGGGAATTACGTCTTTGGCTCGCCTCTGGTCGATCGGGCAGAAGTAGAGCTTGGAAACGGCAAGACGTTGAAGATCGAGGTGAAGCGAACATCACCGGGTGACGGCTATATCCAGTCAGTCAGTTTCAACGGGAAGCCGCACGGCAAGCTCTGGTTTCGGCACGCTGACATCGCGAACGGTGCAGTCATCGAGTTCACGATGGGACCCCAGCCGAGCCAGTTTGGCCGGGGCGACAGTGCGATTCCACCGTCGATGAGTACAATTGCCAGCTGAATTTCTCAGGAGAGAGAAAGCATGAATATGAGGCTGCTCTCGTTGGCCCTTGTGTGGTCAGCACTGCTGTGGAGTACGAGTATGAGCGCGCAGACCAGTTATGACCTGCGCTCGCCGGACAATCGGATCGAGGTTCGAGTGCGGACGGCGGGGCAGGTCAGCTACGACGTGGTTCTAAATGGCCGCGCTCTAATGGAAGGATCCACATTGTCGCTTGATGTGGACCACAAGAAGCTGGCGATCAATCCCAAAGTTACCGGCAAAAAGACACGCTCGAATGACGAGACAATCGAGCCTGTCGTGCGGCAGAAATTTGCAAAGATTCGCGACCGCTACAACGAGTTGCGCCTGACAATGGATGGCGGATATGCGGTCACCTTCCGCGCCTACAACGAAGGAGTGGCATATCGTTTGGAGACGTCGCTCCCGGAAAAAGAAGTCAAGGTTTATGGAGAAGAGGCGAACTTCAATTTCCCGAGCGATTTTGTTGTTTACTATCCACAAGAAGACAGTTTCTACTCGCACAACGAGCGCAAATATCTTCCCCAGCATCTGACGCAGATCGAACCTCCGTTCATTGCGACCCTGCCAGCGGTGGTGGACGCTGGTCAGGGAGTCAAGGTCGCGATTGCGGAATCCGATCTCGAGAGTTATCCCGGACTGTGGTTGCGCGGAACGGCTCCGCACTTCGGATTGGCGGCAACGTTTCCTCCGTATCCGCTGAAGATGGTGCAAACCAGCGATCGAGACTACAAAGTCACAGAAACTGCCGATTACATCGCGGTCACTTCGGGTACGCGCACATATCCGTGGCGAGCGATCGGCATCGCCGAACATGATGGCGACCTGATTACAAACCAGTTGGTGTGGCTGCTCGAAAGGCCTTCACAATTCAAGGACACATCGTGGATCAAGCCTGGCAAGGTGGCCTGGGATTGGTGGAATGATTGGAATATCGCGGGAGTCGATTTCCATGCGGGAATCAATACGGCAACGTACGAATATTATGTCGACTTTGCGTCGAAGTACGGGATTCCTTACATCATTCTTGATGACGGCTGGTACAAGTTGGGCAATCTGCTGGAGGTTACTCCTGATCTGAACATGCAGGAGTTACTCGACTATGCCAAAAAAAAGAACGTTGGAATCATCCTGTGGGCATCGTGGAAAACATTGGACGATCAGTTGATCCCGGCTCTTGACCAATTCGAGAAGTGGGGAATCAAAGGAATCAAAGTCGATTTCATGCAGCGCAGCGATCAGATCATGATTGACTACTTTTACCGCGTCTGTCGTGAGGCTGCGAAGCGCCACATGCTGGTCGATTTCCATGGCGATCAGAAGCCTGCGACCATGACACGGACGTGGCCGAATCTCATCAACACGGAAGGTGTTCGCGGGATGGAATGGAGCAAGTGGAGCTGGGATTCGGAACCCAAGCACAATGTCACCCTGCCGTTCACGAGAATGTTTCTGGGGCCGATGGATTACACGCCGGGCGCGATGCGAAATGCGACGCAGAAAACATTTGCTCCGATCAATGCGCAACCGATGGCATTGGGAACACGATGTCATCAGCTCGCAATGTACGTGGTGTACGAAGCGCCACTACAGATGCTCTCCGATAGTCCAACGAACTATCTGCGTGAGCCCGAGATCATGGATTTTCTCGGGCCTGTGCCAACCGAGTGGGATGAAACGAAGGTCCTCGACGCCAAAATTGCCGAGTACGTGCTGGTGGCGAGGCGGAACGGCAGCGATTGGTATATCGGTGCTATGACGGACTGGACGCCGCGGGATCTTGAAGTCGACCTGTCGTTTCTGCCCGATGGAAAGTTCGCGATGGACGCCTACCAGGACGGAGTCAACGCAGATCGATTCGCAAGTGACTACAAGAAAACGAGCGCGGTTGTCGACAAGAGCTCAAAGGTGAAAATTCATCTCGCGCCGGGCGGCGGATGGGCTGCGAGGATTCATCCGTAAACGCGGCAGTTCTAGTGGCGCTCGGCCTTTTAACGTGCGGCGGGCTGTCCGGGCAGAGCTCTCATTGCGCCAGTTGAGATTCCTCCGTCTACGAGCAAGGTCTGTCCTGTTACATATCGGCTTGACTCTGAGGCCAGGAAAACAATTGCACCATCCAGATCATTTGGCTGACCGGGACGCTTAAGCGGGATACGCTCGGTGAGATACTCGACCCACTCTTGGTTTTCGTAAAGGATCTTGTTCTGATTGGTGCGAAACCAACCTGGCGCCAGACAGTTAACAGTGATGCCATGCTTGCCCCAGTCATCCGCCAGACTCATGGTTAGCTGGCGAATGCCGCCACGGCTGGCTCCATAAGGGCCAAGGCCCGCATAGCCCGTCACGCTGGTGACCGATCCGATATTGATGATGCGGCCGTAACCGCGGGGAATCATGTGTCGCGCTACGGCCTGGGCGACGAAGAAACTGCCGCGCAGATTGGTGTCGAGAATCAGGTTCCAGTCGTCCCAAGTAACATCAAGCGCGGGCTTGCGAACGTTGCATCCCGCATTGTTGACGAGGATATCGATCCGTCCGAATGCCTTGTGAGCGGCCGAGACCATTTGTTCGATACTCTGCTGGTCGCGGACATCAAGCTCGAGTGAGACCGTTTTTCGTCCAATCTGCTGAATTTCTTCGTCGAATGCCTGGAGGGAATCGCGCTTGCGGCTGGTGAGAACCAGGTCAGCGCCAGCATGCGCTAATGCACGAGCAAAGTACTGGCCAAGACCGCGGCTGGTACCCGTAACGATCGCAACTCGTCCGGTCAGATCAAAAAGTTCGTTCATGAGGAGAGGGTGCCCGGCTCCAGCACCACCTTCATCAGATTTGGCTCATGTGCGTGCAGTCGCTCAAACCATCGCGGCCCTTGATCGAGCGAGGCGCGTGCAGTGATAAGTGGACCAACTTTGATTTGCCCCGTGCTCATCAGTTCGATCGCTTGCGGATATTCACCGGCAGATGCACACGATCCCTGCAGTCGAATCTGGCGGCTGACGACCTTTTGCAGTGGGATGCTGACTTGCGGGGTGATGTTTCCGACGAGGAGCACCGTGCCACCCTTGCGAACGCAGTCGATGGCTGAAGAGATCGTGGGCATGATTCCCACCGCTTCAACAGCGACATCAACGCCGACTCCATTCGTGAGATCCATCAGCTCCGGGACAAGATCCGGTCCGGACTCTAGAGTCGCGGTCGCCCCGAGTTGCTCGCTAAGTCTTAAGCGAGTTGCATCTACGTCGGTCACGAATACTCGGGAACATCCGGCAACTTTGAGTGCCTGCTGGAGCAACAGGCCGATCGTTCCTGCGCCCAGCACGAGGGCGGTGCTGTTTGGGCGAATCGGAACCAGAGACACTGCATGAAGCGCTACGGAGACTGCCTCCAGAATGGCCGCCTCATGAAAAGCGAGATTGTCGGGAAGCCTGTAAGCGATTCGCGCCGGGACCGCGACGAACTCGGCGAAGGCGCCGGCACGGCGGTAGTCACCGCAGGAGACACCGAGAACTTCGCGACGATCGCAGAGGTTTACCTCTCCGCGCAAACAACTGGGACAAGCGCCACAGTAAACCGTGGAATCAAAAGTGACGCGATCGCCTGGGCGAAAGGTGCTCACGTCTTTGCCTACGCTTTCCACGACTCCGGCAGCTTCGTGCCCCATGACGATGGGCGGAATGCGGCGCCCGGAAGAGCCATCGTATCCGTGTACATCACTTCCGCAGATTCCGCAGGCCGCTACGCGAACGAGAAGTTCGTCCGGGCGGACAACTGGGACCGGGACATCCGTGACCTCGAGGTGGTTATACGCGGATAGAAGAAGCGCTTTCATAGTGCCGTTTAATGACGCAGCCGTTATTTTGGCTCCGATTTACCAGACTCCACGATTCCAGAGCCTTCGCGGATTGTCAAAATCTGATTCGCTTTAACCTTTGTGAAGCTCTCTATCTTCTGCGTGGTGGGCCACTTCACTTCGATGAGATCGATGACTTGCGATTTGCCGAGCCCGAAATGCAAACGCAGATCGCTCTGTGACATCACGCTCGATCCGCTGCGTACCTCGTCGATCTGAGAGTGAGTTCCGACTGCGACGCGCACGCGGGCACCGATCGCGGTGCGGTTGCACTTGGTTCCAATCAGCTTGACCTTGATCCAATTTTGTTTGTTGCCTCCATCATTGCGCAGCAGAGAAGGTAAATCGCCGAGGTTCAAAACAAGTGCATCGATGTCGCCGTCATTGTCGTAGTCGCCGAAGGCGGCGCCTCGACTAGAGTAGTGCTGTGTAATCCCAGGACCCATCGCCGACGAAACATCCTTGAATTGTCCGTTGCCCAGGTTCTTGTAAACCAGGCGCGGATTCTTGTAGGTCTGGCCTATCTCGTGGCCGCCAATTTCCGGATAGACGTGGCCGTTGACTTGAATGATGTCAGCCCAGCCGTCGTTATCGTAATCGGCGAAGCCGCATCCCCACGCGACGTACTGATTATTGATGCCGATTCCTGAGGCGAAGGTTACGTCGTTGAAAGTGCCATCGCCGTTGTTGTGATAGAGGTTGCAGGTGTCGTCGGCGAAGTTGGTCTTGAAAATGTCGAACCAGCCGTCGCAGTCATAGTCGGCAACCGCTACGCCCATTCCGGCCTGCTCGTGCCCATTTTCGCTATATGCACAGCCAGCCATAACCGCGATGTCGGTGAACGTGCCATCGTGATTGTTGCGAAACAGAATGCTCGGCTCGGAATCGACGGCGACGTAGATGTCGGGCCACCCGTCATTGTCATAATCACTCGAAACCGCCGTGATCGAATACCGAGGGCCAGGCTTGATGATGCCTGCCTTCTGCGAGACATCAGTAAATGTTCCGTCTCCGTTGTTGCGATAAAGGATGTTTGTGTCACCGGTGAGGCCGCGGGGACCGCACATCACCGGGATTCCTTTCCACTGGCAGGATGTGGGATTGATTGCTGACGTTTCCGCAGGATCGAGCTTGATGTAGTTGCAAACGAAGAGATCAAGGTGCCCGTCGCGGTCGTAATCAAGGAAGGTGCAGCCTGAACCCCAACGCACTTGTTCGTTGTAAAGGCCGGCTTTCCGAGTTGCGTCGGTAAAGGTCCCGTCGCCGTTGTTGTGGAACAGGATGTTGTGTCCCCAAAAACAGCAGAAGAGATCGTCCCATCCGTCGTTATCGTAATCGCCAACACAGACGCCCGTTTGCCAGCCTGTGCGTGCGATTCCGGATTTCTCCGTCACGTCTGTGAACGTTCCGTCACGATTGTTCTTGTAGAGGTGTGAGGTTGGCGCTTGACCGGCTGGCCAGGGCTCGCCGAGTCGCGATCCGTTCGTCAGATAGATGTCGAGCCAGCCGTCGTGATCGTAGTCAAAGAAGGCGATCCCGCTGCCCTTGGCTTCGATGATGTACCGCTTGTGGTTGGGATCTCCCCAAACGTTGGGAGTGTTCAGTCCGGCTTCGCGGCCGACATCAACAAATTGCACAGGAGAAGAAACCGCCGTTGTCGGGGCCGCTTGAACTGTCAGTTGTTGTTTCCACTGCCACAACGGCGTTGCGAGTGCATCAAGCAGCGTGCTGCCAAAAATCACTAAGGAAGAGCCCAGAAACTTTCGCCGTGGAAAATTCATAGCAGACGGATCTTCGGATCAGGACCTGCTGTTGCTCGTGTATGTCAGCTGCAATTTGCAGCGTCAGAAATTTTAAAGATTCACTTTATCACTTCGAAACTGAAATTCTGGGAAATTGGCGCGGCACAATACCAGCGCCCTCTTTCACAGTGATGATCTGATCAATGGCTACATTCGAGAGCCGATCGATCTGCCCGCTCGGCCAGGAAATCTCCAACGACTCGATTTTGCTGCGCTTTCCAAGACCAAAGTGAATTCGGGGATCGCTCGCTGACAAATAGCTTCCGCCACCCTTCGCTTGTTCAACGTGCACGAAGCCTTCTGAAGTCAACTTCAGAGAGGCTCCGGTTCCATCGCGATTCGATTTTGTGCCGATCAATTGGATGGTCAACCAGTGATTAGCATTGCCGCCGTCGTTGCGAAGGAGTGATGGATAATCGCCACGATTGTTTGTGACGATGTCGATGTCGCCGTCATTGTCGTAATCAGCAGTCGCAAGACCGCGCCCCACGATCGGGCGCATAAAATCCGGTCCCAGCGACTCGGAGACTTTTTCGAAATGTCCTTTGCCGAGGTTGCGAAACATCAGCAGCGGTTCTTTATAAGACACTTCGTTGTGATACAAGTTGACATTGTCGAGCATGGAGCCGTTCGCCTGCAGAATGTCATTCCAGCCGTCGTTGTCGTAGTCGAGAAACTTCATGGCTACGCCACTCATCAGGACCGCTTTGTTCCCTATGCCCGAGCGGAATGTTTCGTCCGTAAAGGTTCCGTCCTGGCTATTGCGGTAGAGACGATTCAATTCAAAGTCGAGGTGAGTGACATACAGGTCCTGCCATCCATCGCCGTCAACATCTGCGGCATCGATGCCCATGCCAGCTTCGTAACGTCCGTCTTCACTGGCGGCAAATCCCGATACGAGTGAGACATCTTCAAAAGTGCCGTTGTGCTTGTTGATGAACAAGAAGTTCGGCCACGAGTCGTTGGCGATCGCAATGTCGGGCCACCCATCGTTGTTGAAATCGGCTAAGACGACGCCCATACCTTTTGCTTCCGGCTTGCCAACTCCGGAGGCGTCGCTTACATCAGTAAACGTTCCGTCGTGATTGTTGTGATACAGCTTGATGCGCTGACCCTTGTAGTTGCCCGGATGGCAGTAGGAACGATAGCCGGGGCGCCGTTCGCCACACCAGATATTGTTCTTGGGAGTCCAATCGATGTAGTTGGTCACGACCAGATCGAGCCAGCCGTCTTTGTCGTAGTCGAACCAACCGGCGCTGGTGGACCATCCGCCTTCGTCGCCGACACCGGCTTTCGCCGTCACATCAGTGAAAGTGCCATTGCCGTTGTTGTGATAAAGAATCGCCTTCCCGTAGCCAGTAACATACAAGTCGGGATATCCATCGTTATCGAAGTCGCCTACGGCAACGCCTTGTCCGTAGTGGCCTTCACCTGCAACGCCCGCTTTTTCCGTGACGTCTGTGAAAGTGCCATCGCCATTGTTGTGATAGAGCGCGCTACGCAAAGGGTGAGGTGGTTTGTAGATGTCGGTTGCTGCGGACTGCACGAAGTACAGATCCATCAAGCCGTCTTGATCGTAGTCGATCCAGGCGACACCGGTGCCCATCGTCTCGAGGTAATACTTTTCGTCGGTCTGGGTGGAGTCCTGCTGGAAGGTAATTTTAGCGCTCTCGCGAACGTCGGTGTATCGAACGGGGATCGTCGAATCCGTTGTCGTTGAGGCTTGACTGGCGAAGACTCTTCTCTGGATTGCAGCGCTGGCTGCGATCGCCAGCGCCAACACGCCGATGCTTATCGCTCGAATGTAGCTTGGCGCTATTTTTGTGTTCCGATTCTTCATTTCTGGATTTCAGACCAGGAAGTTGCGTCAGTTCGTCACAAAGTGCGGTCGGCAATCATCAGTGCCAATTGCAGCACCTGTTGACGGGCGACCATCGGAATGGATTCTCCCCTTGCCGGAGCGTTCGCCGGAGCCTTGGACAAAACCTGTTCGATGCGGCCAACGTCAAGACCTCCCGCATTGCTTCCTTTGAAGCGGTTGAGCACCTCGCGGGCTTTCTCCACTTGTCCGATCTGATAGTAAAAAACGCCCAGGGTCGAGTAACTGCCCGACCATTCAGGCATGAGTTCGACGGCTCGTTCCAACCGCTCAGTCGCCTGAGCTGCATTGCCTCGCGCAACCGAGACGAGTCCCATGCCCCATACGAGCTTGCCCGATCCTGGAACCCGCGCCAGGCCCTTCTGAAGCGTTTGTTCGGCCCCGTCGAGATCTTTGTCGCGGAGTTGTACAAGCGTCAATGACAGATAGTATTGGTCGTTGTCAGGACTGCGGCTGATTGCTCTTCGAAAGATTTCCGACGCCTTGGCATCGTCGCCGACGTGAACCTCAATATCCCCGAGCAGCGCCAGGAACGAATCGTCCGTCTGTCCCGCCGCTGAAACGTTCTGGATAGCGGCGCGAGCATCAGCGTAACTTCCTTTGCGGAAAAGAGCATCGGCCAAGTCGAACTGAACATCGTCGGAGTTTGGGTTTTCCTGCAGCGCGGCTTGAAAGTGGCGGATGGCGTCGTCGTAGAGGCGGTAGCGGGCGAAGAGTACGCCGATTCCTGTTTGCGTACGGTAGTCGGCCGCGCTGATCTGATCGAGTTGGGCAATTGTTTCGCGCGCCGCATCCGGTTGGCCGAGTTTCAGGTAGGCCTCTGCGAGCAAGTAGAGATCCTGTGGCTGTCCGGGATGCTTTTGGATCTGACCGGTCAGTTCAGATATGTCAAGTTGCGTGCGTTGCTGTAGAGAAAGTGCGGAGCGGTTGTCGAGATAGTCAAACAGATGCTGGTAGGGGTAAGTCCCGGTGGCAGAGTTCTTCGAGAGAGTCTGGAAGACATTGAGGTCTCTTTCTGCGGCGGCGGTTTGATGGAGACCGCGTTCGGCCATTGCCAATTTGTAATAACCGTCGGCTGGATTGCGGCTGACCTTCACATACCTGTGAAGCAATTCGATAGCGTCGGCGAATTTCTTGTCGTTCAAGCGGAGGTTCGCCAACTCGAGAAGCGCTTCAGCGAAATTCGGGTTTGCAGCGAGAGCCTTTTGAAGTAGAGATTCTGCCTGAGCATAGTCTCCCTGTCGCTCCTGGATATAACCAACATTGAACAGGCACGAAACATTGCGCGGATCTTGTTTCAGCCCCAGGTTGAAGTACTTCAAAGCTTCATCGAAGCGCCCCAAATGGCGATAGGAGAGACCCATAAACGCGTAAGATCGAGCGGTCGGGTCGAGGTCGATCAGTTTCTGGAACTCTGAAATTGCGCTTTCGGTTTTACCCGCCATGAAGTAGCTTTCGCCCAGCGCGGCATGAAGGTCGGGCCGCTGCGGCGCGATCTTCAAACCAGATTCCAGCAGCGGGATGGCATCCTCGAAGTAGTTTTGCGTCATGCTGACGCGCGCCATCAAGAAGATCACATCCGTATTCTGCGGATCGAGTTTGTGTGCCCGAACCAGCAGATCGAGGGCATCGACCGGCCTCGACTGTTCGAAATAGACCTGGCCCAGCAGATAAAGGCATTCGGCCGAATCAGGTTTCAACTTCAGCGCACGACGAAGGGCAAGTTCAGCTTGACTGTAGTCGCGCAATTTCAAATACGCCTGACCAAGGTTGTAGAGCGTCTCGAAAGTTTCTGGTTGCAACCGGTTGGCTTGTTCGAGTTCAAGCACAGCGGACTTGTACTGCTTTGCGTTCGCGAGCAATACTCCGAGCGTGAAGTGCAATTGCACATCTTGCTTGTGCGCGGCCGACAGTTCACGCGCCGTTTGCAGGGCCTGGGCGGGCTTGTCTGCCTGGAGGTAAGCGCGCACCTGGTTGAATTGTGCTTCCAGAGTGACAGGGTGCACTCGTTGAAGGTGCTGAATCGCCGCGGTAGGTGCTCCTTTTTCGAGGAGAAGCAAGCCGAGGTTGTAGTTTGCGTCCCGGTTCGCAGGAGCAATGCGGAGTACAGTTTCGAATTCCTTTTCAGCGAGGTCGGGTTCTCGCCGGCTGACGTAGAGATTTCCCAGATTGTTGTGCGTTATTGCGGAGCTCGGAGCCAGTTTTAGCGCCCGCTGGAAGGCGTCCATTGCATTCTGGTAATCGTTCTTGCCTGCGTATGCGATTCCGAGAAGATTGAGGACATCCACGCTGGAGGGATTTTGGTTCGTCTGATCTTCTAGTATTTGAATCGCCTGATCGAAGGAGCCGTTTTGGATGAGATCTTGTGCTTCTTTGAGTGGCGTAGCGAGTGATGCTGCCGAAGTGCCTTGAACATGTTTCCCAGCTCTTTGTTGAGCCGGACTCGCGTCCGAATTGCGAGCAAAAACGAAAAACGCAATAAGTACCAGGCACAACCGTCGGTTGTCTTTAAAGGATTGAATCGAGGCGCATCCCAACATCTGTTATTGCCTCTCCCGAGGGCTCAATATAGCACTTGAAGCATCTGCCGGGCCATTTGGTGGTCCGGCTGTTTTTGAAGCAGCGACTGCAAAACTGTTCGCGCCTTTTCTTTCTGGTTCTGAATCAGATAGAGGCGAGCGAGATTGAGGTACGCTTGATCGAAGTCCGGAGCTTGGTTGATGCAGGCTTCAAATTTCTCTTCTGCATCGGCATAGTGCTGCTGCTGCACGAATAGCACTCCCAGGTTATTTAGTGCATCGGGGTAATTCGGTCGCAAGCGGATGGCTGCTTCCAAGGATTGGAGCGCCTTCTCGGATTGATTCGTGCGGGCGTACAGCATTCCGAGACTGTAACTGATCTCGGCATTCTTGGGTTCAGCGTCCAGAGCGCGCTTCAGGAGTTTTTCCGACTCGTCGAAGTTTTGTTGCTTACGGTAGACATTGCCGAGATTCAGAAGAGCGGTCGCGTAGGCCGGACGAAGCTTAAGCGACTGCTGAAAGTTCTCAATTGCTTCGCTGTTATTTCCTTTTTGCGCAGCGACCGTACCTAGATTGTTCCAGGCATCTGCATAGTTTGGCCGCAATTTCACAGCTTGTTCGAGATATTGTTGCGCTTCTGCCAGATCATTGCGCCGGAGGCACAGAGTTCCCAAATTGTAATAAGCTTCGGCGTCGTCCGGTCGATTTGCGATTACTTCCTTGAAAGACTCAGTCGCCTGATCAAGGAATCCGTGCTGAAAGAATGCGATGCCATAGGTGAACGAATTTCGTTGGAAGACGTCCTGAAAGAGAGTTCCAGGGAAGGGAATTGCCTTGCGGAAACGTTCTTCAGACGTCCGGGGAGTGTTAGCCACGTCCTGCAGTACCTGTTCGGCGCCGACAATTCCTTGATAGACCTTCACGATCTGTCCAGCCTCGTCGATGAGAAACGAAATCGGAAGCGACAGATCCCGGTGGCGGTCGAACATGTAGCGGTAGACGATGTTGTAGATTCCAGCGACTTCCTGGGTAGCCAGCAGAATGGGAAACCGAGGATCTTCATTGCCCAACGCCTTCCGAACAGTCGCCGGATCGGAAGGATCGTTGAGATTAACTGCGACGACACGAAGTTCCTTTTTAGCGAGGTCGGATCGCGTAACACCTAGACGTTGCAATTGATCGACGCACTGCGCATTAGTTGTCCAAAAGTTGAGCAAGAGGAAGTGATCGCGAAATGAGCTCAGCTGCCATGGATTCCCCTCCAGGTCGGATAAGGAAAAATCCGGCGCTTTCACCGGCTCGACCAGCCACGTTGCTACGAACGAGGGCAGAGTCTCCTGAGGAGCAGGGGTATCGGCGTTCGTCCACGGTTGCGGTGCACTTGCGAACGGTCTCGCACGAAACGTCGGATTGCCCTCGGTAAGTTCAACGCGGTGGTTGACTGGAAGTCCTCTGAAAGTTTCGTTCTGTCCGCTGGGCCATTGCACCGTCGCTTCGATTGTCCCTTGATATTCTCCAACACCGAAAAAGAGTTCCTTGGTGTGCTGGCACAAGAATCCGGAGCCCGCCTGAACGTACTTCGTCTGCTTCAGGGGTCCCGCGTGTACGGTAACAGCAGCTCCGATCGCGTCGCGATTGCTCTTTTGGCCGCGCAAACGGAAAGCGACGGCATTGCCGGTCTTGTCCGTCGCAAGGCATAGGATCCTGACTTGGGGAGCGTTTCGATTCTTCAGGACGATCTCGATCCGTCCGTCGCCGTCGAGGTCTGAGAGTGCAAACGTTCGGCTATCTTCCCGAAAATCCAGTCCAACCACACCTGAGACATCCGAAAATGTGCCGTCCCGATTGTTCGCAAAAAAGACATTTCGCTCATGACCGTTCCACGTCGAGTCGGAACGGATAAGTTCGTTGATTGCTCCCCAACCGCGTTCGTAGTCTGTCGACGGAGTGGCGTCGGGTGGCGATTTGGAAACGACTTGGCGCCAGAAGAAACTCGAGACGTCCCTGTCTCCAGCGCCGGAAACGTAACCGTTCGCGACATACAAATCGGGATAACCATCATGATCAAAGTCCCATGCGTCGGTAGACCACGACCAGCGCCCCATCTCGACACCGGCTTGTACCGCAATGTTCTGGAATGTGCCGTCTCCTTGATTCCGGTACAAGGAATTGCCCTGCATGTGACGGTGATAAAGAGCACGAAGACTTTCTGGCTCACCCGGATGAAACTGAGGGTCTTGAAACACGCGCATACCCGCCGCGACCCACATTCCAGCCGCGTAGATATCTTGTATGCCGCGATTGTCGAGATCGAGCCAACAGGCGCTCATACCCGCGCCCGCTTCGTTGACGTGAGCCTCGCTGGAAATCGCAGTAAACGTCCCGTTGCCGTTGTTGCGATAGAGGTTGTTTCTCCCGAAGTCGTTTACGACGTACAGATCAGGCCAGCCGTCTCCATTGCTGTCTCCCCAAGAACACGCAAAGCTGTAGCGGTCGTTCTCAATATTCAAACCAGCGGCCTCAGTGCGGTCTTCGAATGTGCCGTTTCCTTCGTTGTGGAAGAGATAGTTCGGCGGGCCGTTTCGCGCATCGAAATATGGCACCGGATATCGGTACTGACCCAGGCCTTGGTAGTAGTTGTACAGGCAGAAATAAATGTCGAGGCGCCCATCGTGGTCGTAATCGGCAATCGCAGCATGCGTGAACGCGCCCTGCGGCGGACGCGCAAAACGGAATGCATCTCGCCTCAACGAGAATTTCCCGTTGCCCTGGTTTGAAAAGAGCAGGGGACCCGACGCGCAGACCACCAGCAAATCCTGGAGTCCCCGATTCTCGAAGTCGGCAAAGAGAGCACAGGCTGTAAAGTCGAGTACGCCCACTCCAGCGGACTCGGTCACATCTTCAAACGTCCCGTCACCGCGATTGCGATACAGCCGATTGGGGAGGCCTGCCGGCTGACAAACGTACAGGTCGTCGCGTCCGTCGTTGTCGAAGTCGCCAACGGCGACACCGTTGTTGCCATAAACATCGACGCCGATTGCACCATCGAGAGTGGTCCTCCAATAGTCGGCTCCGTGAACGAGTTGCTCTCGGTAGGAAGCCGTTTGTCCAAGTGCCAGCGATGTCACGTCGGTGAAAATCGGGCCATTGGCGCGGCTGACATTTTCTGCGGTTGGAATCCAGGTTACGGCTCGCCATCCTTCGGACTCCTGGTGCAACCACCGAGTCAGCCATGAACCGATCCGTTCTTCCCGCTTGTGGTCGCTGCGCATACCCACAAAGTCGTAACGGATCTTCGCTTCGAGAACGAGAGGGGAGTCGGAGACTTTCTTGCATTCGTAGATCTCGAAATCAGCGTTTTCTACTTTGGAGAGCGAAGAAAGGTAATCCCCTATGCTATCCAGGAAGTGTTGGACTCCAGGTTGTGTGCTGGGTGAGAATTCGCGCCGAAACGCTTCGATCGGGTCGCCGGGTCGCAAAGCGATTTCGTGAACCGGAACGAGGCTGGCTGATTGAATTGAGACGCTAATGAATTTCTTGAGCGCGTCGAGTGCCGGAGGCGCGGCTCTCAGCCCTCGGCTCCATTGGTTCAACAGGCTCATGATTTCAAGGACGTGGCCTTCGATAACGTATTCATCGCTGCCAGGAATCGCTAAGCGGAGAACATCCTCGAGGGGAGACGGTGACGGGTAGCGCGGGATGAGACGAACGTCGTCGTCAGCAAGGAATGTAGGACCGCCCGCTGCGATCGGATACCACGAATGCGGCATGGACATCGCCAGAGGAGCAGGAAGAAACAGCACGGGCGCCCATCCCATTTGCTTAAGAAAAAAACGGCGTGAAATGGTGTGCTCGTTGCGGTTTCTGGACGGCATGCCTGCGGAATCCGGTAGATGGAGCCAGACACAGTGTAACAACAGGAATGACGATTCAACTGGAGAGAGGGCCGGAAGATTCTCCCAAGACAAGCTCGGCGCCGATTTGATATTCGCGGCCTTGTGGTTCTTCGGAACTAGAGAGATCGTGGAGCGCGTCGGCCGCCATCTGGCCGAGAGTCTCGCGATGCACATCCACGGTAGTGATCGATGGATTGCTGTACCCAGCCAAACGGGTATTGTCGAATCCCGTGACTGAAATATCCTGTGGAACGCGGCAACCGGAACTCAGCAGTCCCTTCACAACGCCTACTGCAGTCAGATCGTTCACCGCGATCACAGCTGTCGGACGCATAGGCAGCTTGGCGATACTGATTCCCGCAGCAAGGCCTCCTTCAAAGCGCAGATCCCCTTGGATGATCGGGCCCAGTTCGAGACCCAGATCCCGCATGCACTTTTCATAAGCCTCTAACCGCAAGACATTCGACTTGAGCCGCGGCTTCCCGGCGACAAATGCGATGCGACGGTGTCCCTGCGCATGCAAGTGCGAAACAATCTGCTTGACGCCGGAGAAATAATCAATGCGCAGATTACTCATGTATTTTCGAATCGGCGCGAGATCGAGAAACGTGACCGCAATTCTCCGGCGGGCGAGTTCATGGATCAACCGGATGCTGATCTCCGATGTCATCACCGCAACGCCGCGCACCTTATGTTCCATCATCCGATCGGCGGCCTCGCGCGTCCGGCGCGGATCGTAGTTGGTGTCGCTCAGTATGACGTCGTAACCGAGATGGCGTGCACGCGTCTCGAATCCCTTGACCACTTCCGGGAAAAACGGATTTTCAATGTCAGAAATGATGATGCCAAGCGTGCGTCGATCGCGCGATGCAAGGTGGCGGGCATGAACGTCGGGAACATATCCCATGCGCTTGACCGTGCTCAACACAACTCGGCGGGTGGCCGCACCCACCTTGCCGGTGTTATTCAGAACATTCGAGACGGTTGCGGTTGAGACACCGGTTGCTTTCGCTACATCACGAATCGTTACATTCATGGCTCGTGTTTACTCAAGTGATACGACGAAAAAAACATGCGTGGAACGAGGAAAAGTCGCGCGCAGTGAACATCGCGGAGTGTAAACCAAGAAAAACATCTTGACAATGAAATGAGCAGCATGATATTCCCGACAATTAGTATTTTTAGGTTAAGCGGTTAATTACATAAAACGATTAGTTGGTTCTGTGGGTCAGAAGGGCAGGCGCATGGGGCGCTTGTTAGTTCTCTTGGGGATTTACCCATAACGGCGGTCAACGTTGTCGTGATGTGCGGTTTGCCGTGTAGCAAGCCGATAAGGCTCGAAGGAGAGCGCATGAATCGAAACGCGTCTGCTTGGATTGTCCGCAGTCTATTGATTTTCGCCGCTTTTGCCTTTGTCGGTTTCAAGCCTCTCCAAGCTCAGGTGGACACCGGCTCGATCACGGGAACCGTTACGGACCCCTCAGGCGCGGTCGTTAACGGCGCCAAAGTGACTCTGACCAATGAAGGAACCGGCACGGTTCTGTCGATGAATGCCAAAGCCGATGGAGTGTATGACTTCAGTCCGGTCAGAATCGGAACCTACCGGCTGGAAGTTGCCGCACCAGGATTTAAGACTGAGGCAAAGACTCATGTAGTCGTCGATGTTAGCGCCAGGGTGCTTGTCGACTTTAAACTGTTGCCCGGTGCGGTCAGCGAAACAATCGAAGTTACATCGGAAGCTCCCGTCCTTCAGAGCCAGGACGCTTCCGTTGGCCAGGTCGTGGATCAGCGAAATGTGAACAACCTGCCCTTAAACGGCAGGAACTTCACATTTCTCGCGCAGTTGGCAGCCGGTGTGAATACGCCACAAGCTGACACGCGAGGCAATGCGTCCACCGGAGCGTTTGCGGCGAACGGAAATCGTCCAGCACAGAACAATTACATGCTCGACGGCGTCGACAACAATTCTGACACGGTCGACTTCCTCAACGGAACGAACTACGTCGTGCTCCCTCCGGTCGATGCCATTCAGGAGTTCAAAGTCGCAACCTCGGACTTCAGCGCCGAATACGGACGCTCTGGCGCGGCCGTGCTCAATGCGACCATCAAGTCCGGTTCGAACGAGTTTCACGGTTCCGGCTGGGAGTTCTTCCGTAACGACAAACTCGATTCGGCCGATTACTTCGAAGACGCTAACAAGATCCCGAAAGGTGAACTTCGCCAGAACCAGTTTGGCGCGACATTCGGCGGCCCAGTCCTCAAGAACAAGATTTTCTTCTTTGGTGATTATGAAGGGCTACGCAGGATCCAAGGAACGGTGGAGCAGGGATCGGTTCCGACCCTTGCTGAGCGCAACAGCGGCTACACCAACATGTCGGATCTGATCACGGGACAAACGGGAACTCTGACCGACCAACTGGGCCGCACGATGCCTTTCGGAACGATTCTGGATCCTGCGACGACCCGGGAGGTCTCTACCGGAGTTTGGGTTCGGGATCCTTTCGGAACGTGTCCGGCGAGCACTATGGTATTTACTCTTTCCGGCTGCGGCTTGAATCAACTTCCGGCTGGGCGCCTAGATCCGAATGCGATCAAGTTGCTTAACTTGTATCCTTCCCCGACCAATTCGTCGTTGTTTTCTAATTTCGCCAACTCCCCGAAGCTGGACGAGCACCGCAATTCGTTCGATACCCGACTTGACGTCAACTTCAGCCAAAAGGATCAAGTCTTTTACCGGTTCAGCTACGTCGACGATCCGCAGTTTATTCCCGGCATTTTCGGTGGAGTTGCTGACGGCGGTGCATTCCAGCAAGGCACCCAGACGGCGCTTGCGCAACAGAGTGCCCTGGCCTACACGCACGTTTTCTCTCCTACGCTGGTGAACGTAGCGCGCGCCGGACTTAACTATTTGCACACTACACGGTCTGGTCCAGTCTCGAGCCAGATGGGCATCCCTGCTCAATACGGGATTCAAGGGATTCCCCAAGTCAAGGAAAACGGTGGGCTACCGGCTTTCGGAATTAGCGGATTGTCCACTCTCGGCAGCAACGCCTTCTTGCCGTCCGATGAAGTGAGTTCGACATTCCAACTGACTGACGACCTGACAAAGATCTACGGCAAGCACACGTTCAAGATGGGATTCGAATGGCAGCACGTAAAGTTCTCCACTCTGCAGCCACCGTGGTCCCACGGAGAATTTGACTACAACGGCGATTACACCGAAATTCCGAGCGGGCTGAAATCGAACAGCGACAATGGCAACACTGGCCGCGCTGCCTTTCTGTTAACGCCGATCGCGGCACACAACGGTGGAACCGTGGATTATTTGGGAGGCTCCACGAATGTGTATGCCTCCAATATCTCGCTCAGTGACAACGGCAAGAATTATTACGGCACTTACGTCAACGACGATTGGAAGGTGAATCCAAAGTTAACCGTCAACCTCGGTCTGCGTTGGGACTTTTTCGGGCTTGTCTACGATCACTACGGAAAGCAAGCCAACTTCGTTCCGAGCGGCGCGCCCACCGGTGGGCCAATGTACATCCTGCCGGGCGGGACCAATGCGGCGAACCTTTCGAGCAGCTTCACCAACCTGCTCGCAGCTGACGGTATAACACTGGCCATCACAAACAAATACGGGAAAGGCTTGGGAAATTCGCAGAAATCGAATTTCGCTCCTCGTGTCGGATTCGCTTACCAGGTGACGCCAAAGTTCGTAGCCCGCGGAGGATTCGGCATCTTCTTCAACGGATTTGAAAACCGAGGTTATTCGCCAAACCTGGGTGAAAACTATCCATTCCAATTCAATTTCAATTTCGGTTCGCCGAATGATTGGACGCCTCGTACGTTCCCTGGTTGTAGCACCGCTGGACCAGGTGGGACGGCAACCTTCGAAACTGGATTCTCCTGTACTCCGTTGGATCCAACCCTCGTGCTTGCTAACGGTCTAGGGCTGCGAGGAATTCAGTTCAACTATCAAACACCATACACGATGAGCGGGAACTTGACCCTCCAGTACCAACTCACACCCACCTTGTCAGTACAGGCTGGTTATGTGACTTCGTTGGCGCGGCACCTTGAAGTCTTCCCGAGCAGCAACAACCCGACAGCACTATTGCCCACTGGTTCCCAGCTTACAAACACTGCCGGTCCTAATGGCACTGCTGGGACCGGAGCAGTTCCCGCATCCCAAGGCGGGCTTCCATTCCCGGATTTCGGCCAAAACAACAGCTACGCCGTCACTGCCGGAAACAGCTACTACCACGGCCTTCAAACAACTGTGGAGAAACGATTTGCCCATGGCCTGAACTTCCTTGGGACTTACACTTACTCCAAAACGCGAACAGACGCGGTTGACCTGCTGAATGGAGGCAGTAACGCTGGCTATCGCGCAGCGTCTGTACCCGGAATCGGGATTCATTACGATTACGGACTGGCTCCCTTTGACGTCCGCAACGTCTTCCACTTGAGCGGAGGATACGAACTACCCTTCGGCAAAGGAAAGCCATATCTTGCCAACGATCGAGTCGCCAGCAAGATTGCAGGCGGATGGAGTGTGAACACCGCAATCGTCCTCCAAGGTGGTCAGCCGATAACATTTACCTGTCCGTCACCGACGTGGGCCGGTACGTACAACAGCAACAATTGTTACGACATGCTTGTTGGAAACCCAGGGCGCGGACTCCATATCGACTCGAATGGAAAGCTGAGTTTCTTCAGTAATGCATGCGCGACCGGCAGCGGCAACTGTGCGTGGAGCCAGCCGGCATCGTGTACCGCATCGCCATGCCCTGTTTCGGTCCTGGGAGGTGCACCAGATCAGGTTGCCGGACCACCATTCAAGCGTATGGATTTCTCGGTGTTCAGGAATTTCCAAATCACCGAGCGATTCAGGGTGGAGTTTCGGTCTGAGTTCTTCAATATCCTGAACCACCCGAACTTCAATGCGCCCAACTTTGGTGGAAACGGCGTTACCGCGGTATCAGGATCGGGTAACTACACCAACGCCAGCTTCGGCGAGATTGGATCGACGCGCGATGCTCCGTATGATCCGCGGCAGATTCAGTTCGCGATAAAGCTGTATTACTGATGTGTTCGATTTCGCGGGAGGACGCCTTCATCGGGTCTCCTCCCGCGAAGCTTCTTTATCCTCAACCTTCCGCCTGCCACTGGCAGAGTGGTAGCATGCGAAGAGTGTGAGCCTGAAATATTGGTTGGTCCCTTTCCTTCTTGCGATCATGGCATACGCCCAGGGCGCGGCGGCCGGACGAGAACAGAATCACAAGCAAAATGCTGATCTCGATCGCGCTTTCCAGGCGGCGGTCGCTCAATACAACGCGGGTAAGTTCGCAGAATCTGCTGCAGGATTGGAGAATCTGCTGCATCAGGTCCCTGACAGCTTCGAGGTTCATGAACTCCTCGGAATGGTCTATTCAAGCGAATCGCAGGATGCCTTGGCCAATCATCACCTGGAGAAAGCTGTGCGTTTGAAGCCGGCGTCTGCCGCGGCGCGAACGAACCTGGCCACTAACCTTGTCCGCCTTGGGAAGCTGCCAGAAGCGCAAGAACAGTTGAAAAGGGCCGTAGCGCTCGAGCCGCAAAATTTCGATGCCAATCACAATTTAGGCGAGCTTTACGTCCGGATAGGGAAACTTCCTGAGGCGGTGCCGTTTCTCAAGCGGGGGCAGCAGATTGAGCCTTCCTCTTACGACAATGGTTACGATTTGGCATTGGCCTATTTGCTGACGGGACAACCGCAACTCGCACGCCAAACGGCGCAGAGCCTGCTGAAAGAGAAGAACACTGCAGAACTCCACAATCTCCTCGGCGAGATTGAAGAAAAAGAAGGCAATTTCGTCAATGCAGCAAATGAGTTCGAAACTGCGGCGCACGAGGAGCCGAGCGAGAGCAATCTCTTCGATTGGGGCAGCGAGCTCTTAGTTCACCGCACTCTCGAGCCTGCCATTGAAGTCTTCCGCCAGTCGGCTGAACGCTACCCGAGTTCTCCCCGGATGGCGATCGGTCTCGGCATCGCTCTTTACTCGCGCGGGAATTATGACGAGGCGATCAAATCATTGCTGCGTGCCTCCGATCTCAGCCCTTCCGATCCAACGTGCTATTTTTTTCTCTCGAAGGCTTACGACAGCTCGCCCAGCCAGGCGGATCAGGTGATCGAACGCTTCAAGCGCTTTTCAGAACTGCAACCGGGCAACGCCCACTCTTATTACTACTACGCCATGAGTCTTTGGAAAGGGAAGAGAGCCGAGGACCCGAGCCTGGATCGACATCAGATTGAATCATTGTTGCAGAAGGCTGTTACGCTTGATCCAAAACTTGTCGAAGCGCATTTGCAGTTGGGCAATCTCTACTCAGATCAGACTCAGTATGCTGAAGCTATTCCCGAATACCTGAAGGCGTTGGAAGGAAAGCAGGATCTAGCAGACGCTCACTATCGTCTGGGGCAGGCCTATGTACACACTGGGCAAAAAGACAAGGCACAGCAGCATTTCGAGATCTATCAGCAACAGCGTGCGCAGCATCTGGCTGATCTGGACAAGCAGATCGCTGACATTCGGCAGTTCGTTTATTCCCAGAAGGACGCGACTGCGGCGAAGCCGTAAGTTGCATCCTGTAATAGCTTCTCGATGAAGGGGCTTTTCACAGATCGACAGGTAATGCACGAGGGCTCATCAAGAGCGTATCGCTCTGACGATGCCAGCCACACCCTTGCGCGCACGCGGCGCGATTTTCTGCGCACCGCAGCTGGATTGACCGTGGGCAGCACCTTATGTCGTCCATCTTGGGCAAACGCCGTTGTGCCTTCCAAACGGAAAGTCGTGGTCGTCACATTTGGTGGTGGAGCTCGTGATCAGGAAACCTTTGCCCCCGAAGGCCAGGAAAATGTTCCTCACCTGATGCGCGAGCTCATTCCGCAATCTGCATTCTTCACCCAGGTGGTGAATCGCGGAATTCTTGGCCACTACGTGGCGACGGCTAGCCTTGCCACAGGTGCCTACGAGACGATAAACAACTTTGCTTCGCTTCCGCCGCAGTCTCCGACTATCTTCGAGTACTTCCGCAAGGGACTGAAGCGTCCGTCGTCAGATGCATGGGTGGTTGCCCCTAGCAACGGCTTTAACCGCATTGGCGAGAGCAGCCATCGCTCATTCGGTCCAGGAACTGGCGCACGAGTGATTTTGCCCAAGCATCTCTTGAGCGCCGCTACTTCGGGCACTGCGGACTATCAGCACCTGTTGCGTGACAACTATGAAACGCCCTATTACTCGCCGGAACTCGAAGGCAATGAATTCCAGTTGCAACAGCTTGAGAACATCCTGAAGCTCTCGGTCGACGATTTCAAAACGCACGCGCAAACTCTGTCGAGCCCTGACGAGCTGTCACTGTACATCGCTCGCCAGTTGATGCGGCAAGTTGCTCCCAGCCTGCTTTGGATCACCATGCACGACATCGATGTCGCACATGCTGGAGCATACTCGCTCTACATCGAGGGCATTCGACGAACGGATCGCCTCTGCTCCGAGTTGTGGAAGACAATCCAGAGCGAGCCCGAGTATTCCGGCAAGACAACTCTTTTCATCCTGCCCGATTTCGGCCGGGACTCCGACGAAGACGCCGGGGGAAATGGATTTCAGCACCATCGCACCGGAGATGTTCTGTCACGCACAACTTGGATGTTGGTTGCGGGTCCGGGCATCCGAGAGGGAGTCGTTTTCGATCGTGCGATGGAATCTACTGACCTGGTGCCAACGATCGGGGCGATGCTTGGCTTTTCCGCGTCGTTCGCCCAGGGCAAACCGGTTCAGGAATTGTTGTAAGACCTATGCTGCCACGTGATCTCAAATCGCTGGATTTCGGGAGTTATCCGCCAGAAGCGCGGAAACTTGTGACCAGCTATTTGAGCACGCTGCAGCAGTTGCCGCTGAGCTTTCTCCCAGGTCTCTTGCGGGAACTCATCGATTATGACTATAAGTTTCCCGCTGAACGCACTGCGCGCGAAAAGGAGCTGGCGAATCTAAGTGGGCTTTCTCGTGACCAGCTGAAGGATTGGTTTCGCGCGTTCGATGACATCCGCCTCTCTCCCCAGCTCGAGGCATTCGAGTGGGTAAAAGGGCCAGCTCAGTTTGTGGAACAGTTATCCGCTCACTTGTGGAGTACACACCAACTTGATGCATTTCGCGACGCGTCCAATGAATACGCTGATCGGTTGCGCGCGGCGGTGCCGCCTGAAAGTCCGCCGATTCCGCGGCTGGGAATCACGATTGTCGGGCAAGGTGTGACGTCATACGATGGAATCTTGTTTCGCAAGCTTCGTGCCCACGGTGCTTACTTTGCGAAGGTCAAGCCCGAGGATGGAATGCGCTTGCTAGTCGAGGCTGTGGCTGCTCGATCCAAGGCACATCCTGTTCCCTACGGTCACTGGTATATCGAAGGTGGTGAAGCAGTCGATCACGCCGCGGCGGTAACCTGTGTTTCGTATGCCGCTCTCGAACCGCAACGGATCGCCCTGCTGCGAAAAATGCAATCTGAACTGGATCGACCGGGAATGGGGCCCGAGGCATTGCGCACACTTTTGGCGCGATTGCGCCCAGAAGATCTCAGCATGCACGGGGACCGCAATACTTCAAGAGATGAAGTGTTAGACCATTTCGAGATCCGATTGCTGACCGAGGGTTCAGGGACCCAGATCTTCAGCACAGTTTTTGCGCAATGGGCGGCTCGCGAGGCGTTGCGGCGCGCCCAGCCGCTTACCTTGCTCGTGAGATTTGCACCACGGCAGCGGCAAAGACCGATGAACGAATTGTTGACCGCGGTCTCTGCCAATCCCGAGCTCGATTTCGTCGGTTCACTTATCGATGGCGACATGGGCGCGTATTACAACTGGCTGAACCAGCAGCGTTTGCCGGGAGCGGAGCAGTCTTCGTTCTTGGTTTGGTTTGAAGGTCACAGCCAGGCGTTGGCGATTGGGCCGTCAATGCCGCGGGGAACCGAGTCGAGTTCAACAGCCGATCTTGCGCAATTGCTTTCGTGGACAACATAGCAGGGCGATTCGTTTCCAAAAATTGGCAAGCAGTTTGTCGTAGTTAGCCTACGACTAGGGGGAAGAATTGGATAACGTGGATCGACGTAAGTTTCTCAAGCAGTCAGGAACGCTTCTTGCTGGAGTTGCCATCGCACCTTATGCATTTTCCGAGAAGGGTGCTCAAAGCGAGCCGCCGAAGAGTGCCGGGCGTCTCGTCCTTCCCATGAACCGGAAGTGGCGCTATAGCCGTACCGTCGTCGAAGGCGGTCACGCCCGCGAATTTGACGATTCGAAGTTCGACTCCGTTGTGATCCCGCACACAAACGTCCGTCTACCATGGCGCGGTTTTGATGAGAAGACCTATGAGGTTGTTTCACTCTATCGCCGGCGCTTCAGGCTTCCCGCAGAAGCGCGCGGAAAACGGGTTTTCGTCGACTTTGAAGGCGTGATGACCGCTTCGACTGTTTGGATCAACGGAGAGAAGCTTGGTGAATACAAAGGCGGATATACACCATTCTCATTCGAATTGACGCCTCACCTGGATTTCGACGGTGAGAACGTTCTTGCCGTCGATGTCGACTCCACCGAACGCCCCGACATCCCACCTTTCGGATACGAAATTGACTATCTCACCTTCGGCGGTATTTACCGCGAAGTCTCTCTGCGTATTGTCCCGGCTACATTTATCGAAAACATTTTCGTTCGACCGAAGGATGTGCTTTCAGCAAAGCCAACCGTCGACGTGGACTGTTTCATTCAAAGCCTTGAGCCGTCCAAAGATGTTCTCAGTATTGATGTCGAATTGCTGGATGGCGATCGTGTGATCGCGAAGGCTTCGCAGCAAGTGGCGTCTTCCGGAGCGGCGAGCGAACCTTTGCCGCATACGCTGCGGCTTGAGCATCTCACCGGAATCAATCTATGGGATTTCGAGAAACGGAATCTTTACACGGCTCGAGTTCGCTTGCGGCACGGCTCGCAACTTCTCGACGAAGATTCGCGCCGATTCGGCTTCCGCAAAGCAGAGTTCACCGATCACGGCTTTGAACTCAACGGCAAGGTCGTCAAGTTGCGCGGGCTTGATCGGCATCAGACTTTCCCGTGGGTCGGGCAGGCGATGCCCGGGCGCGTTCAGCGTCGCGATGCGCAGATCCTGCGGGAGAAGCTAAAGTGCAACATCGTTCGCACGTCGCACTACCCGCAGTCCCGGCATTTTCTAGATGCGTGCGATGAGATCGGCCTTCTTGTCTTGGAAGAGATTCCGGGCTGGCAGCACATTGGGGACGAGCCTTGGAAACAACTGTCCATCGACAACGTGCGCCGGATGATCCGCAGGGATTGGAATCATCCATCGATCATTCTCTGGGGTGTGCGGATCAACGAGTCGCAGGACGACCACGATTTCTACACGCGCACCAACGCCGTTGCTCATCAACTGGATCCCACGCGTCAAACCGGGGGCATCCGATATTTGTACAACTCGGAATTTCTGGAAGACGTCTTCACGATGAATGACTTCGGATTTCCGTTGAAACCGCCGAATCATCCGCGCTATCTCAACACTGAGTTTGTCGGGCATACCTATCCGACGAAAACCATCGACCAAGTCGAGCGTCTCACCGAGCATACGATCCGCCATGCGCGCGTTCATGACCAGCTGGCCTCCGATCCTCAATACGCGGGCGGCATTGGATGGTGCGCCTTCGACTACAACACTCACGGCAATTTCGGTTCCGGCGATCGAATCTGCTATCACGGTGTTACCGACATCTTCCGCGAACCCAAGCCCGCCGCCGGATTCTACAAATCACAGTGTGACCCGTCGGAAGAGATAGTGCTGGAACCAGCTTTCCATTGGGCCCGCGGTGATGCTTCGGTCGGATTTTCGAAAGCCGTTGTTTGCTCCAACTGCGATCATCTGAAGTTTTATATCGACGACAAGCTCATCGCTGAGGTGGACCCGGACCGGAAGCAGTTTGCCCACCTTCGCTATGCACCCTTCACCCTCGAAATGGGGGAACTGTTTCACAAATGGGGAGACCTGCGCATCGAGGGCTACATTCAAGGCAAGCAGGTAATTTCCAAGAACATGTCGGGAAAAGGCGTGGATACAAAGTTCCTGTTCCTCCCCGACGACACAGAATTGATTGCGGATGGAGCCGATACCACTCGCGTAGTGTTGCGCGTTACCGACGAGTTCGGTGCCGTGCAGCCTTTTGCGAACGATTCGATTCGTTTTGAGCTCGAAGGACCGGCCGAGATTATCGGCGACAATCCGTTTTCCTTAATTGGTGGGACGGGCGCGATCTGGATTCGCGCGCAAGAAACGCCGGGAAAGGTGACCCTCAAGGCGATCCATCCGAGCCTCGGGACGCAACAGGTAGAAATCGCGATTGCGGGCAGTTCCCCAGAGATTCTCTAAGAAGAGGCGCCAATGGTGAATATGGACAGGGTCACGGTCTACGAGAAGCCGACATGAACCAAATGCCGTGAGGTCAAGAGGATCTTGGCTGAAAAAGGTATTGAGTTTGAGAGTGTTGACTGTACCAAGGAATCATTCTCACCAAGTGAACTGAAGCGTCTACTGCAGACTGCAGGATTGAAGCCGCAAGAGGCGCTTCGGAAGAATGAGGCCGCCTATCATCAGTATGTGGCCGACAAGAATCTGACCGACCAACAACTGATTCGCGTGATGACAGAACATCCGGAACTCATTCAGAGGCCGATCGTAGCGCGAGGCGGCAAGGCCGTGCTGGCAAGACCGGCGGATAATCTCTCTAAACTCGGCATTGAATAAGTTACCGAGTCGCCCAATTCCAAAATAGCCTCGCCGTTACGCCTTCGCGACCTCTGCCGCACCGCTAAACAGCAATGACCACGCCGACTGGCGCCTTTTGCATATACAATGGCGCGTTATGCATGGCTAGTTGTACGACTTGCGTCTAGATTGGTTCCATGTTCAGTGCGAAAGCAGTTTTCGCTCCCGATCCAAAGTCGTCCGTGGCGAGCGCTACGGGGCGGCGTGATCCGACCGATCAAACGGAGCGAGTCAATGAATAAACACTTTCGTTTTTCCGGTAGCACTTTCACAAAACTCGAAGAACTCGGAGTGCACGCCTCTGCCCTTCTGCGCAGAGCGGGGCTTCCTCAGTCACTTCTTGGTCAACCTCGCGTTCTCCTCAATACCGAAGAACTCTTTGCTCTTTGGCGGGCCATCGGTGAGGTCAGTACCAATCCTGCGATTGGTCTCCTGCTCGGCACAGAGAGTCAGACTGCACGATTTCATCCCGTCGGCCTCGCGGCCCTTTCGTCGGAGAACTTCGGTGCTGCTGTCGATCAAATGGCGAGATACAAACAGCTAACGTGCCCGGAAGAGATCGTGCAGGAAAAGGACAAGAAAGAATGGAGCATCCAGTTCCGCTGGCTTCTTGCCGACGAACTTGAGCCCCCAGTACTGATCGAGTGTGCGTTCGCATGGGTGTTATCGACCGGCCGCCACGGTACGGGGACACGCCTATCACCGCTCCGGGTGGAGTTTGTGCAACCTCGGGCACACGCCAAGGTCATCGAGCGTCACTTCGGTTGTCCGCTGGTCTTTGGTGCTCATGGAAACGCTATCGTGTTTCGCGCTGCCGACGCCCACAGACCATTTGTAACTCGCAACGCCGAACTTCTGGCGATGCTAGCGCCGCAGCTCGAAGAAGAGTTGCAGCAGCAGAGAACTGACGAGAACTTTGTCGAACGCGTCCGCCTTGCGATCCAGGAGAAACTCACCGGACGACGTCCCAGCATCGACGACATCGCAGCCGCATTGCACATTAGTTCCCGTACCCTCCAGCGGCGCCTGCAAGAAGAAGGGCGCAGCTTCCAGCGCGTCCTCGATGAGGCCCGCCATCAGCTTGCCCGCCACTACCTCAACAATTCGTACCTTGAGTTGAATGAAGCTGCCTACCTTCTCGGATACGAAGACGGAAACTCTTTCGTTCGCGCCTTCCGCACATGGGAAGGAATTCCACCTGCCCGCTGGCGGGAACAACAACGAGCACAAGCAGCATCATAACGACTGGCTCTCATTCATAAGGAGAAGCAATGCAAAAGCGCAAACTAGGAAAAAGCAATCTGGAAGTGTCTGCCATAGGCCTAGGCTGCATGGGAATGAGCTTTGGACTTGGTCCCGCCGTGGATAAGCAGCAGGGAATATCAGTTATTCGGGCCGCAGTAGAACGCGGAGTTACATTCTTCGATACCGCCGAAGTCTACGGTCCATTCACAAACGAGGAACTCGTCGGCGAAGCGTTAGCCCCATTCCGAAATCAAGTAGTGATTGCCACCAAGTTCGGATTCAAGCTCGAGCCGAATACCGGCAAGCAGGCGGGGCTCGATAGCCGGCCCGAGCACATTAAAGAGGTCGCAGAAGCGTCGCTCAAGCGGCTCAAGACCGATGTCATCGACTTGTTCTATCAGCACCGCGTCGACCCTGAGGTTCCGATCGAGGATGTAGCAGGAGCCGTGAAAGAGCTCATCCAGCAGGGGAAAGTGAAGCATTTCGGACTGTCAGAGGCTGGTGTGAAGACGATCCGCCGCGCGCACAAAGTTCAGCCAGTCACAGCGCTCCAGAGCGAGTATTCACTGTGGTGGAGAGAGCCCGAGGCCGAAGTAATTCCAACGCTCGAAGAACTCGGCATCGGATTTGTTCCATTCAGCCCGCTAGGGAAAGGCTTCCTTACGGGCAAGATCAACGAAGATACTCAGTTCGACAAGAACGACTTCCGCAACATCGTTCCGCGTTTTTCGCAAGAGAATCGGAAAGCGAATCAGGCGATGGTGGATCTGATCGGCAAGTTCGCCCAGCAGAAGAAGGCGACCCCGGCGCGGATTGCACTTGCCTGGTTGTTGGCACAGAAGCCGTGGATCGTTCCGATCCCAGGTACAACAAAACTAAATCGACTCGAAGAAAACATCGGCGCCGTAAACGTCCAACTTAGTCCAGATGATCTCCGCCAGCTCGAAAATGCCGCTTCGAAGATTCCGGTACAGGGCGCTCGATACCCTGAAGAATTCCAGAAATTGGTGAACCGCTGAAAGGAAAGTCTAATGCATAAAGCGAAAGCGTATTCTGTAGCTAGTTCGTCCTCGCCATTTACCGGCACCACCATTTCGCGGCGCGAGCCCACGGCAACCGACGTTCAGATTGAAATCCTGTTCTGCGGCGTCTGCCACTCCGATCTTCACCAAGCGAAAGACGAGTGGGCTGCCGTGATGCCCACTGTCTATCCGCTTGTACCAGGACATGAGATTGTCGGCCGCGTCACCAAGGTCGGGTCGGAAGTCAGGAAGTTTAAGGCTGGCGACCTCGCCGCTATCGGATGCATGGTTGATTCGGACGGCACGTGTCCCGAGTGCAAGGCCGGCAACGAGCATTTCTGCCCGAACCTGATCTTGACGTACAACTTCCCCGACAGGCATCTCGGAGGAGTCACCTACGGCGGCTACTCCGACAGTATCGTCGTAGATCAACGATTTGTGCTGCGCGTGCCTTCGAACCTGAACCTTGCTGGAACTGCTCCTCTGCTGTGCGCCGGAATCACCACCTACTCGCCGATGCGCCAACACGGAGTCGGCAAGGGTAAGAAAGTTGGCGTGGTTGGCCTCGGCGGTCTCGGCCACATGGGCTTGAAATTCGGCCATGCGCTCGGAGCCCACGTGGTTGCCTTCACCACCTCACCAAAGAAAAGAGAGGATGCGCTCCGGCTTGGCGCCGATGAAGTTGTCGTCTCCCGTAACGCCGATGAGATGCAGAAACATGTCGAGAGCTTTGACTTCATCCTGGATACCGTTTCAGCTGATCACGATATTGAGGCTCTAGTTAACCTACTCCGGCGCGAGGGGAATCTCACGCTTGTCGGCGCGCCTCCGAAGCCACTCGCCGTGTCTTCTTTCGGCCTGATCATGCGCCGGCGCAGTCTCTCTGGTTCCAACATCGGCAGCATTGCTGAAACTCAGGAGATGCTCGATTTCTGTGGCAAGCACAACATTACCGCGGATGTCGAAGTTATCCCTATTCAGAAAATTAACGAGGCCTATGACCGGCTGCTCAAGTCAGACGTGAAGTACCGCTTCTCGATCGACATGGCGTCGCTCAAGGCTGAGTAGGTTGATTTCCCCGAGCCGGATCGTGTCTCAAAAATGCATAGGTGCTGGCCCAATTAAGGATCGCAGAAAGCCCCGTCTTTAACTCGGCGATCTCTGCGGTGTTTCTCAGCGAACTCGGCGGTAAAAAAGCCTTTTACCGCCAAGAACGCAAAGAAAATCCGCTGAGTTCGCTGAGAACTTATTTAAGCCTGAAAGAGCGCCCTTGACATCTAAGGTTCGGGTAAAGGAGTTGTTATGCCGGCGCAAACCGATTCTCTAAAAGACCATCTCTCTCGATCGGACGAAATCACAATCAGTGTGGTTGGAAGAAGATCAGGACGTACCATCTCAAACCCAGTCTGGTTCGTATTGGAAGGTGACAAGCTGTATCTGTTGCCGGTGCACGGTTCGAACACCCAGTGGTACAAGAATGTTCTCAGGAACCCGAAGATCCGAATTGCGGCAAACGGCACGGAGGGTGAATTCGAACTAACTCCGACCCATGACGCCAAACAAGTGGTATCTGTGGTCGAAAAGTTTCGCGGTAAGTACGGAGCGAAAGATGTTAAGAAGTATTATTCAAAGTTGGACGTCGCGGTTTCCACTGCGATCCATTAACTACTCGACGCCAGAAAAATCAGCGTATCCCACACGTACTGCCGTGGTAGGTCGAGGCGGTTGGCCGGTTGACTGCTCCGTCCCTGTTGGCGGCAAGGCTTCTGTCCAGACTCCGTACACCTTGCGGTCGGATGCGGCCAGCCATGTGTAATCACCCAAGAAGGTGGGTCGAACGGTTTCAAAAGGGGTCTCTTCCCATGCGTAATTGACGAAGTGTTTTCCACCGTCAGCGGAACGTGCAAGCGTTACACCGGTCTTGCGATTCGCGGGGTCGTCACGTCTATCGTAGAACTGCACGTACACATCGCCGCTTTCGGCATCAACAGCCATCCACTGAAAAAACTGGTCGATGCCGTTGTGAACGGGGTCGCTATTCACGCGGACGGGTTGGGACCAGGTTCGTCCGTGATCAGTGGACGAGACACAGAACACATCGACGTCACCATTACGAAAATCGCTCCATGACAAGTACAACGGCTCAGGGCGTTTTCCCTCGCGCTTTCCGACACCAATCTGCGGGAAGCCCATCGCGCGAGATACACCCGGTATTCCGCCGGCACCTCCAAAGTACGGAGGAGCTACATCGATCACCGAACGCGAAGGAGCAAATGTCTTGCCACCATCGTGGGACTGGGTAAACGCGATCGTGGTGCCATCGTTCCAAATGGCGTAGATGGTTCCATCCGCGCCAACGGTTCCCACAAATCCAACAAGGCCGCCGTTGTCGTCTCGCGGTAGCCCGGCGTGTGTGCTGATGCGTTGAGGCGGCTCGAACGTTTTTCCGCCATCCACCGAGCGTGCGAACAAGATGATCGACGCGTCGATCTGCCACTCGACCCACCCGAGATATACGTTTCCGGCATATGGACTTCCAGGTCGGCTATCCGCGAACACCCGAGGCATGTCCTCCATTGGCATGTTCGGCTCTTCTTTCTCAAAAGCCTTTACCGGTGTAGCATCTTTGTCCCAAGTTTTCCCGCCATCGTGGGATCGGCGTACGAAAATGCCGTTGCGGCCCGCGCCGTGTCCCCAGTAAGAGGCACTCCCGAGCTTCTCGAAGTGCAGGGTGGCTAGGTAGACGTTTCCTTTGTTGTCGAACGCGACCGAAACATCACCGCCGCCACGCCAACCCTCGATTGATGGCAAGTCGGCCAAGGTAAATGTCTGCCCGCCATCCGTCGAATACGCGATCCCTGCAGGCTGAAATGCTGCGACAACTTGATTCGTGTTATTCGGATTCACCGCGATCGACGGTTCATTTGCGCGGACCTCCAATGGCGAAACAGTTGTCACATGGCGGTGCGGCGCCGGGGCAAGCGGAGCTTGCGCCGATGCAATTGCTCCCGCGAATAGCATGCAGAACACGAGCCTACGTTTTATGCGCATGGCTTTTTTTTATCTCAGCTGAACACGATTGCGTAAACGATGGATATTGTATACAACATTGACACTCGCTATTTCCTTTTTTTCATTTGGAGGCCGCAATGAGGATCGGCATCAGTTCACCTTTGTTATTGTGCCGTCCAGTGCTCGTCTTGTGTGGGCTGATCCTGCAATCGCTGATTCCCACTCTCTCGTTCACGCAAGACGACGAGACGATCAGACAGGGTCACTCGGTTGGAATTGTCTCCACCCAAGGCAATTTAATCCTGATGGAACTTGATGACGGTGCCCTAGGGAAAGCGAATCTGTTCGACCTTGCTGGTCATACTTTGCGTTTTACTCCAGAAGGTTCCCGCTATCGCGTGGAGAAAGAGGCCTTGCAGTGGGATTCGGACTTTGGATCTGAGCTCAAGGGCGCTGAAGTAACTCTTCATCAGTTTGCATTTCCATTTTCAGGACAGCACTGGAGCTCATTTCGGGTGGGCAGAACTGGATCGATTCGCTTCGGCGAGCCAGACACTAGCGGCAACGCGCCCTCCGGACCGCCGACTGATGGTGGAGTATCCATTGGCCGCTTTGATCCTCTGGGGGAAGCAGCTGGAGCCTTGGTCGATAGCGCTCCGGCGATGTGCGTCTTCTTCAAGCCGCGAACCTCAGGTCCTCACTATGTGAAGGAGTTGCCCGACCGCGTGGTCGTTACTTGGGATCTTACAGAACCCTACGGAAATATCCAGGACTTCACGTGGTTCAAAACCGTCAATCGTTTTCAGGCTGTGCTTCATCGCGATGGTTCGGTCGACATGTCTTACAAGGAGCTTGCGGCGAAAGACGCCATCGTGGGCGTCTATCCCATCCTGAGTGGCACGGAAAAACCATTGGCTCGACTGATTGCCGAGCCGCATCCAACGCTGCCGGAACACCTCGACTTGCGCGCTCTCAAGCTGACGGTTGTTGACGGCATACTTCTCAGGCTTACGTTCGAAACGCGTGGTCCGGTACTCGCAGAGAATGACGCGGCGATCGAAGGGCTAACGTACCGCGTCCTTTTCGACACTCGGCCTCCATCTGCAGTCAATGTCGCATCCCAATCAGCCGTTTCGTGGACGATACGAGGATTTGCGCGACGCGGACGTTCCGCCCGCTATGTTGCATTTGGTCCGGGTGCTTTCCGCAGGGTGAAGACGGCCAGCAATACTATCGTGATGCAAGGGACGCTACCGGCCGAAATGCGGGGTATTGATCAGGTCTTCGTTTCCGCCGAAGTCGGAGCACCGGGGAATCGTGAGCCGGCTGTCCGCTTGTCGCCGCAGAGCGTTCGCTTGAGCGGAATTCACGACCCTGAAGTTCATTTTTCTTCATTGACGCACAAAGATGGTCCATTTCCAATTCTCTACGAATCGTTCCATTACCTCTCGTTGCCAAGGCCTCAAGATCTGTCTTGCACCGTGATCAAGGCGCTCGGCGACAAGTTCGACTTTCTCGCTTACTACTCCGATTTCCGGATTGATAACCAGGAGGCGGGTACTCCCAGCGACGGGCCGAAAGGCGGCAATGTGTTGGGAACTGGCGAGAACCAACACGACCTCGATGCCTACTGTACGCAAGGCAGGTTCCAGTGGGAGTATGTCCAGCCTGTATATGTGGGATCGAACCAGATGCAAGAGAGGCCGCCAGAGGGAGCGCCTGTCGGCGGCGATCACGATCTAACGTTTTACCTGCGCCAACTCCAGGAGAGTTCTCCTGATCACAAGATCCGTCCATACAACTACGCGATGTCGCAACTCGGGCATGAAATGGGACATCGCTGGGCGGCTTTTGTCTCTGCAAAGGTCAATGGCGAAAGCATTCAGCTTGGTCCGGTCCATTGGGATCGCGGACTGCAAGCACGCGTGGCGTTCCCGTATCAACGGCCCATCGAGGCCTCGGCAATGGGAGGAAGTGTCTGGCAAGACAACTTCGACGGAACCTTCACACAGCTTGATGACGACTATTACGTGCCGGCTACCGGCTATTCCTATCTGGACTTGTATCTAATGGGCCTGATCTCACCGGCAGAGGTGCCTGACTTTTTCATTCTGAAGAATCTCATTTCAGCAGGCAAGGACGCCAACGGACATCCGATCTTCAAAGCCGAACGAACCAAGCTGACCATCAATGACGTGATCTCTGCCGAAGGACCGCGAGTGCCGGATGTGGAGCACTCTCAGAGGGAATTCAACACTGGCATCGTCCTAGTCGTCGAACACGGGCACACTCCGAGCCATGATCTGATCGAGAGAGCAGATGCAATTCGGCAGCGGTGGATCGAGTACTGGGATATAACGACCGGGCATCGCGCATCCATGACTACTAACCCGCGGTAAAGGCAGCCAGACTTCTTCTATTGGGTACGTCGAATTTCTTGCGACCTAACGGATGCAAATCCAGTAAGCATTGTTGAAGACAAGAACTTGAGCTGCCGCCGGGACGTGCAAGAAGCTGTCTTAAGTATCCGATGATCGTGACTGAGAACGTTGGCGAATTGCCTCTTGGATGGATATCAGTCATGCCTGCTTCCGATTCGACAGATCACGCGATCGCAGAGCCAGACCCTTCGCAACTGAGGTAAACTCAGACCCGCCAACAATACGCTGCTGTCCAAATCGGCTTTCAAAAATATCGCGCACGGCGGGCACGAAAGAACTGCCTCCGGTGAGGAACACCCTCTCAACTTTCGACGGCTTTACGCCGCTGCTTGCCAGCATGCTGTCCACGCACGACGCGATTGCGTGAAGCTCGTCTGAAATCCACTCTTCGAACTGCGCGCGAGTAACCCGTTGCGAAATGCGAATTCCTGGCACGCGGAAGGAAAAGATTGCTTCGCGCCTGGCTGACAGTTCGTATTTTGCGTGTTGCACGGCTCTGTGTAGCTGAAATCCAAGATCTTCTGTAACCAGCATGATGAACAGATCGATTTTATCGGGCTCGAGTGCCCGAGCACGTAAGGAGCGTAGAGCTTCCATGTTTTCGTTCGATTTGAGAAATGATAGATGATGCCAATGCTCCAGTTTTGCAAACGGCCAGTTCGGTACGGTTCCAGTTTTCCCGATAAGCCGCCATTGCGAACCGCGACCCAGCAAAGGCGCGACCAGATGACGAACTAGTTTTGCGTCGAAACTGTCGCCAGCCATTCCAACACCTGCACTTGCCAGGACCCTTTCCTGGGAATCTCCCATCCGGCGCGCGTCGGGTCCCACGCGGATTAATGTGAAGTCGGTCGTGCCACCTCCAAAGTCAGCTACCAGCAGCAACTCGTTTTTTCTCAGATTTGCTTCGTACGAATATGCTGCTGCGACCGGTTCCAACTCGAAGTGCACCTCGGTAATGCCGGCCATGGCCAGGGCTTCTGTCAGTCGTTTAGTCGCGTACGCATCATCGGCTGGAGTTGCTGCGCCAACGAATCGCACGGGGCGACCGACGACCGCTTTCGTGCCGATCGAAACTCCTGATTTCCCGGACGCTGTCTTCAGCGACCGGAGCAGATAACCTACCAACTCCTCGAAACGGTAGCTCTTCCCGAACAGGCTTGTGGATTTCAAAGAAGAATTCGCAAGATACGATTTGATCGACTGGATTAGGCGGCCGCCATCCTCCGCATGCAGGTATTGATAGATTGCATCGGGTCCGGCATACGCCGACAACTCTCGACGCGCACCTTTTTGCGGAGGAGCAAAAAATAGAATTGACCGAAACGTTTCTGATTCGGTATTGCCCGACGGGTAGCGTGCCGTTGTGACATGGCCAAATTCGTCAGCCATGGCGACCGTACTATTCGTCGTGCCAAAATCGATCCCAATCATTCCTTTGAACTCCTCCGACACAGAACTCGACCAGACCTTCATTGAGCCACTGTTGGAGCCTGTGGCAAGTGTTCTTCTGTGTGAACAATACTGACAGGTTTTTTCCAATCCTACCCTAAGTTCGAGTTTTGAAAAGGGCCCCATACGGCCGATATGACCGCAGGGAATGACTTCGGCGCGAAACGTTATTGGACCACCTCTGGCTTCAAGATTCACCGCCGAATTGTTTGCGACCAAATGGATGCATATACATCAAGTATTCTTGAAAGTGAGAAATCCGCGGGAACGTGCAAGTAATCACCAAATGCCTACACAGACCAAAACTCCCAGCCAAATCGGCAAGAGCAACCCAGACACTATGCTATTTCCGCTTCCTTGTGCTTGCCAGAATCTCCGGCGATTGACTCGACTCGTCACTCGAATCTATGACGAGGAGCTTCGGAAGGGTGGCATAGAAGTTACGCACTTCGGCTTGCTCACGGCTCTTGCGGCGATGGGAGAAGCCAACCAAAAAACACTGAGCGCCGGCTTTGCCATGGACAGCACAACGCTGACACGCACGTTAGCGCTTCTGCGAAGGCAAGGCTGGATCAGTGTCAGGCCCGGGAAAGACCGGCGGGAACGGGTTTTTCGACTGACGGAAGCAGGGAAGAGGGAACTCGTTGTTGCCCAGTCGCATTGGCAGAAAGCGGAGCGGCGGCTGCGGAAGGCTCTGGGCTCGAATGCATGGAATGAAATGCGCTCGGTGATTTCTGAAATCACCCTCGCCGCGTCGACGGCATAGCCTGTGCTCAAAAAACAAATCGAGGCCGCGAATAATAGTTGCATCCATATATATGTATATACATCTAGATAGCAGATCAGGAGGTTTGTCATGAAGTATCTGGTTCAAATGAAGCTCGTCAATGCCAACCGGCCTGCCACCGCGCAGGATGGCATCGCGTTCATCGAACAAGTCATTTTGCCTACTCTCGAACTCTGCAAAAAGCTGGAAGCGGAGAAGAGAATCATTGCCGGCGGAGCTGTCAGCGGGTCTGTGGCGCTCGCACTAGTGGTGAGTGCAGAGTCAGAGCAAGATCTCGATGATCTGGTCACGAGTCTTCCCGTTTGGCCAAGGATGGAAACGACGGTGAGTCCACTCAACAGCTTTGAAGGTCGCATGCAGACTGTTCGCACCCGGCGCGATGAGCTGAAGCAGCAGGTTCGCAACACCCCAACGGCCTAACAACTGGGCAGCTCATCGGATGTGGACCATCCAGGAGGAATCTTATGAACGCTCTCGCAATCTTCGGAATCAGCGCCTTAATGAGCACCATAGCTTCCGCGATCGTGGCGATTCTCTACCTGTGGCCGCGGCTGCGGAGCCTCGAACAGAAACGAGCGCTTGCTGCCTTGGTGGCGCCCCACATGGTCAGATTCGTCGGGCTGAGCCTTTTGGTGCCAGGAGTGGTCTCCCCCTTACTACCGGCGGCGTTTGCAGTTCCCACAGCTTATGGGGATTTCATCGCCTGCGTCCTGGCAATTATCGCGACGATCGCTTTGCTCAACGGTGCACCCTGGGCAATCCCAGCAGCCTGGGTGTTTAACCTTTGGGGCACCGCAGACTTCCTGTTGGCTTTTTATAACGGCCCGCATTCTGGACTTCAGCCCGGAGCGCTCGGAGCTGCCTTCTACATCGTGACTGCGATCGTGCCAGCACTTCTAGTAAGCCACGTCCTGATATTCCGCCTTATGGTCCGACCCGAGCTGAGAAAGCCAGCGTGAGTGTCCGGAGTGCAATCGGATAACGGCAATATCTGCACTATTGCAATGAGCAGGCTTGATTTCTTCTGGGGAACTCCAACGCCTTATGCTGCTTTAACCACCTTAGCTCGAAGGCGCGCGAATTCGTCGGGCGTGATCGACCCAGACTGCTTGAGCCGATTAAGCTTTTCAAGTTCGTCCGCTGCGCTGAAACCGATTACATTTCTAAGCTCATCGCGGGCCTGTTGAGTCCGGATGACTTTGCGTTCAGCCATCCCACGCCCTTGAAAGATCATGTATACCAAGACACCCAGGTATGGGAACAGGATCACGCCGATTACCCAGAGCGCCTTGCCCCAGCCGGATATGTCATGGCGCTGGAAGAGATCCCCGAAAACGGATATTGCCAACCAGAACCAGATCACGAACGCGAATATCGTCAGCACGTCCATCAGGAAGTTTGCAAAACTGAAGCCTCCTCCGAAAAGCATATTCATCCCTCCTCGATACTCTTCCTCGGAACATAACGGAATGTCGGCAGGTCGGCCCACTGTCACACTTGACAGACGGCAGTCTAGAACTTTGGGAGATCAGCCCCCTTTCCTCACTGTAGCGTTCCCGAGCAACATGCCTAGACGAAGCCGGTCGCTGCAGGCTTGAACAGCCGCCACGTTTTGACGGTGAATCAACAAACGCATGAATCTCATTGGCGATCCAAGCTCTGTTGGAACTAACAGTTTCACTGTGCTGAACGATCGCCCTAACCTTGACTGACTGCTTCAGTGAGGTGCAGAACCGGCTGCATCCCAACCCGGAGTTTGCCCTCCATGTGGCGCAACCTCCTTACTGACGGGATTGGAAGAACACGGCAGACGATTCGCTCGGTAACTCTGCCAAGTAGCGGAGTACCGTATGCCACGAAAAGAGATCCTCGACCGCATCCAGAAATACACTCAGCCATTCCGGGTCACGAAAGGGAACGGATTTCAGCTGAAGAACTATGATCCCAGCGACACCTGCGGACTAAGACTGGACAAGCGCGAAGCATCCAACTTGCTGCAACAAGGCACCGAATGGCTCGCACAAGAGCAGGACATGCTTTACGCCCAGGATCGGTGGTCGCTGCTACTCGTCTTTCAGGCAATGGATGCAGCGGGCAAAGACAGTACGATCAGGCACGTCATGTCTGGGGTGAATCCGCAGGGCTGCCAGGTCTTCTCGTTTAAACAGCCGTCACAGGAGGACCTTAGTCATGACTTCATGTGGCGATATTTGAAGCGTTTGCCCGAGCGTGGAAAGATCGGGATATTCAACCGCTCCTATTACGAGGAAGTTCTGATTGTGCGCGTACACGAGGAGATTTTGAAGAAGCAGAAAATCCCCCAACCGCTTCTCGGGAAGCGCGTATGGGACGAGCGCCTCGCCGATATCGCGCACTTCGAGGACTACGTTACTCGTCAAGGAGTCATTATCCTCAAGTTTTTCCTGCAGGTGTCGCGCCAAGAGCAGAAGAAGCGCTTTATGAAGCGGCTCGATACTCCCGAGAAGAACTGGAAGTTCTCTGCTTCCGACGTCCACGAACGCAAGTTCTGGGCGGACTACATGCGCGTATACGAAAAAGCGATTCGTGCCACTGCGTCGAAGCAAGCGCCCTGGTTTGTGGTGCCCGCCGACAATAAGTGGTTTACACGTCTCGTCGTCTCGGCCGCGATTGTGGAAGCGGTAGAGCAACTCGATCTCGCATACCCAACGGTCGACGCGGAGAAAAAGAAGGATCTAGCGAGAGTGCGTGCGGCACTGGCCCGCGAAACATAGCATCGGCCCAGCTAGCATCGCCAAGGCATTGGTTCGTCGGCAGATTCCGAATGTCTCGCTCAGGCGGACCTTACTATCGCGGGTGGAGGGTGCGCGTATTTCAACAGCGATTTCGGTTCTCGGTGGCGTGGGCCTGTTCCTGCTTGGTATGAGTGTCATGACCAGCGGCCTCAAGGCTTTGGCTGGCTCGGGGCTACGCACCACGCTAAGTAAGGCAGCAGCGACTCCGTTATCGGGTGCGTTCTGGGGGGCTTTCGTCACGCTTATCGTGCAGTCGTCGAGTGCGACGACGATGACGACCATCGGTCTTGTCAGCGCGGGATTACTCACTTTTTCTCAGGGCCTTGGACTGGTGTTTGGCGCGAACATCGGCACAACGGGAACCGGTTGGCTCATTGCTCTGATCGGTGTTCGTGTCTCGCTCACAGCCGCCGCATTACCGATGATCTTCGTCGGCGCCTTGATCAAGCTGTTAGGCCGTGGGCGCGTTTCTGCAGCAGGTGCGGCGCTTGCAGGATTTGCGCTTGTGCTTTTTGGATTAACGACACTCCAACAGGGAATGGGCGGACTGGCCGAACGATTGCATCCAGCAGACCTTCCCGCTGTTTTCGGTTCAGGCGTCAGTTGGTGGTCGGGCTTGTTCGGCGTGTTGGCATTGATCGTTCTGGGACTGGCGATGACAGCGGTGATGCAATCGTCGACAGCCGCTATCGCGGTATCCCTATCGGCACACTACGCGGGAGCTATCGGGCTTGATCAGGCTTGCGCACTCATTATCGGGCAGAACATCGGCACGGCGACGAGTTCCGCGCTGGCTGCAATTGGCGCAAGCAGCACCGCGAAGCGATTGGCTCTCGCCTACATTTTGTTCAAGCTGATCGCGGCATTGATCGCGCTGGTCCTTTTTCCCATCACAATTCCTTTGCTCGTTCGTGCCTCGAAGAGCATCGATGGCGTGACGCTACTGGCTGGTTACCACACTGCTTACAATGTAGTCGGCGTCGCGGTTCTGCTGCCGGTGATCGACAGGTTCACGCGATTCGTCGAGCGAATTATGCCTGAGCGCGGATCGCCGCTTACGCGTAGCCTCGATCCGGCAGCACTTGGGACACCGATCGCGGCTGAGGAAGCAGTGCGGCGAACGGTTGCGCGTTCACTTGGAACGATTTGCGGGTCAATCGACGAGGCGTTGACGGCTACGAATCGTGGGATATCTCTCCGCGTCGCCTCAGTAACCGAAGCCAGTGATGCGTTGCGCCAAGCGCAGGCATTCATGGCGGAGGCAAGCGGGCCACCCGAATCGAAGGGGGAGCAAGAGCGACTTACGAGCACACTGCACGCGCTCGACCATGCATCTCGTCTGGCTGAGGTCGCTGGTGAGAAGAGCGAATTAGGGTCCCTTCCCGGCGGGTCCGATGATGTCGGCGCTACCAAGCTGTGCGCGGAGGCGATGCGAAACGCGGTCCTGATAGCTGATGAAGTGGGCTCTCTGCCAGACGTGCCCTTTCAGGCCACTCCAGTCGAGGCGCTCGATAAGGAGGAGAGAGTCGCTACAAACAAAGCGCCAACCGAGCAAGCACTCGTCCAACTTGAACACTGCGCGAATACACTTGGCGAACTGCAGCTGGCCCACCGAAAAGCGACACTCGGCTCGGTAGCCGATGGCGCCATGAGTGCCGATGAGGCAATTGCTCGCGTGGACACTGTCCGACGCCTCGAAGTCCTTGCACGTCACGCCTGGCGCACCGCAGCCCATCTCGTCGGTAGCGGAGCATAGCCCAGCGGGATCTCGCTCACGTCTGCAAGAATGACAGCGCACATCAGAGAATAGATTCAACCGTTCTATGTACCGGCTTCCACCGCCGTGACGGCTCTTCGCAGCGAATCCGATGAACGGATGACAAACTTCTCGGTCTCAACGACGAGAAAGAACACGAGACCGCCTGCGAGCAGCCACGGCCAAATGCGAAGCGGAATGGCTTCGTTGCCGAACATCCTCTGGAACGGTGTTGTGTAAGTGAACAACAATTGCAGTATCACAACAGCGATGATGCCGAGCGGCAGGTACTTGTTGCCCATGTGCGCCTTCAGGGACAATGACGAGTCGAGCAAGTAACGGCTGTTCAGCAGGTAGAAGACTTGGCCAATCGTGATGGCGTTTACAGCGACTGTCCGGGCGAGCGAGTCCGACGCGCCCTGTGACTTCATCCAGAAGAATGCCAATAGCGTGTACGCGAGAAGCGCCAGGCCGATGAACAAGATACGCCAGAGACCGAACGCAGTTACGATGGGACGATCCACCGCACGGGGAGGCCTGAGCATTACGTCCGCTTCATGCGGTTCAAAGGAGATCACCAGGCCGAGTGCCACCGACGTGACCATATTGACCCAGAGAATTTGTGGGGCCGTGATCGGCAGGGTGAAGCCAAAGATGATTGCCACCGCGATGACCAACGCCTGTGCAACATTGGTCGGGAGCATAAAGAGCATTGCCTTCTCAATGTTGTTGTAGACGGTACGCCCTTCTTTCACTGCGGCGGCGATTGAAGCGAAGTTGTCGTCGGCCAGGATCATTCCGGCGGCCTCCTTCGTCACTTCCGTGCCTTTGATGCCCATAGCGACGCCGATGTCCGCTTTTTTCAGAGCGGGCGCGTCGTTCACACCATCCCCCGTCATCGCCACTATCTGCTTGTTCGCCTGAATGGCCTTCACGAGGCGAAGTTTATGCTCGGGGCTCGCGCGCGCGAAGACATCAACGGTGTCGACTCGTTCCTGCAGAGTGGCGGTGTCCATCTCTTCGATCTCCGTGCCGGTAACGGCTGTCTTTCCGTCGCCGATGCCGAGCATTTTCGCGATGGCTGCAGCCGTGATCTTGTGATCGCCGGTAATCATCGTGACGCGAATTCCGCCCCCGTGGCATTCCCTCACGGCATCAATGGCTTCTTTACGAGGCGGGTCCAGCAGTCCGATCAGACCCAGCAGGACGAGATTGCTGGGAAGGTCCGCGGGGGCAAGACTACCGGCTTGCACTCTCAGGTCCTCAAGCCGTGCGAGTGCCAATACGCGTTCGCCTTGGGAGGCGAGCCTGTCCCCTTCCGCCACAAAGCGCTCGCGGTCGAGCGGTACCGGTTGGCCGTCGGCTGTCTGCTGAAGACTGCAACGTTCGAGGATGACCTCCGGAGCACCTTTGACCAGCAGAAATTGTTTGCCTGCAGACTGGTGGAGGGTGGCCATAAACTTGTGCTCCGACTCAAACGGTATGGCGTCGATGCGCGGAAACGCCGCCTGCTCAGCCTGTCGATCCATCCCGAGCTTGATCGCGAACGGATAGAGGGCACCTTCAGTCGGGTCGCCTTCTACCTTCCACACGCCGTCCTGCTGGAACAACTCGGCGTCATTGCAGAGCAGGCAGACGCGCCCCATGAGCGTGAGCACCGGTTCGTTGCCCACGGCCATTCCGTCCTCTTTCTTGATCTCTCCGGTCGGCGCATAACCATCGCCGGTGACCTGGTAGGCTGAGTCGGCGGTGACAGCCGATACGACCATCATTTCCATCAGCGTCAGCGTGCCGGTCTTATCGGAGCAGATTCGCGAAACTGAGCCGAGCGTCTCGACCGCAGGCAGCCGCCGGATAATCGCATCGCGCTGGGCCATGCGCTGTACTCCAATTGCCAGCGTGATCGTGATGAGCGCGGGTAGCCCTTCCGGGATTACTGACACCGCGATGCCGACGACCGCCTGGAAGAGCCGCACAAAGTCCATACCCATAACCCATTTGCCGTAGGCGAAGATCAGGATGCTGACGATTCCGATAACTGCCGTGATGGTGTAACCGAATTTCTTGATTTGGCGCAGGAGCGGAGTTTCGAGTGCGCTGACCCCAGAGAGCAACTGGTTGATGCGCCCGAGTTCCGTTTCATTCCCAGTTGCAACGACCACGCCCGTCGCGCGCCCGGATACGACCATGGTGCCGGAAAACGCCATGCTTCCACGATCTCCGACCGTCGCATTTACAGGCACTGCGTCGACAGTCTTTTCTGCGGGTACGGATTCGCCGGTCAGGGCAGCTTCCTCGGTACGCAAGTTTTTCGCTTCGATGAGCCGCAGGTCAGCCGGAATCTTATCGCCGGATTCGAGCAGCACCACGTCACCGGGAACGAGTTGCTCTGCCGGGATCATGCGTGTCTCACCACTGCGCATCGTCCGGGCCTCTGCGGAGAGCATGTTACGGATCGAATCCAGTGCCTTCTCGGCTTTGCCCTCCTGAATGAATCCAAGCAGTGCGTTGAGAACAACGACCGCAAAGATGATCCCCGCGTCGATCCACAAGCTCAGCATCAGCTTGGTGAACGCGGCGGCGAGCAGCACATAGACCAGAACGTTGTTGAACTGCGCGAAGAACCTCGCAAAGGGCCCACGCTTCCTGCCTTCCGGCAAGCGGTTTAGCCCGTATTTCTGCAGCCGGGCCGAGGCTTCTGACAGATTGAGACCCTCTTCTGAGTTCGTAACAAGTCGTTTGACGACCTCCGCTTGAGACGTAGCATGCCAGGCTGCTACCTCGCCGATTGTGTTTGGATTTACTGCTGTACTCATGCTCGCACTCCGTTAAGGAAACTCCTCTCGCTGAGTGAGTCCGGCGAAGGTGCTCTAGTTTCGGAGGGGCCTTCCACTCTTAAGCCATCGCATGGGAAGACAAGCGCCGGAAGAACAAGGACAAGCAGAAGGACTCCGAGGACAGTGTAGCTTCGACATCCGCCGCTAGATTAGACACTGAACCCGTCACTGTCGCTACTGCGGCTTCTGACAGTCGAAATAGTGTTACCGAGACGCAGATACTGCGCTGCGGATCCAGAGGGGTCCCGCAGGTTTCAGTCTTGTGAGAGCAGGCAGGGAGAATCTTCAATGCAGAGTCCGAAAGATGTTGAGTGCGCTGACGAAGTTTGCCATTCAATCCGGTAAACTGGGCGGCTTCCGAATGCCACAGGGCTCCTTCCTTTGCTCGGTAGCAGGTATGTCTCGATTCCTCGTGCCTGAAGCATTTTTGAAACCTGGGCCGGGTTCTTCTGAATGTTGGGAGTGTCAGTGACGATATTAGGAATCGAAAGAAAATCGGCTAACTCGCGGATAATGAGGTCCTCATTATCCAATCGGTGCTCGCGCACTTCTTGCGCAACCTCGGGAGGTATCGGGGGGTTTGTTTTTTGTGCGATCGCCAGAAGCGGTAGAAACCCAAAGATCACAACGACAGCCAGCTTTCTCAAGGCATATCCCCCGTTCAAAAAACTCCGCCGATCTCACGCCGCAGAAACCACACTAGTAGCGAAGTAATACGGTTGGTCGAGATCATCGATCAGCCCGGGCTGTTTTGGCTGCCAGCCCAGCAGTTCGCGTGTTCGTGCGCTTGACGCCGGGCCATCTATCTCAAAGAAGCGCCCGATCCAGCCAAAATGCTCGGCTGCTTCCGCGGGAGACTTGCTAGCGACCGGCACGTTCAAGTGCCGCCCGATGACCTCTGCGATCTCTCGAGTCGCTACGCCCTCGTCAGCGACGCCATTATATATGACGCCTGCTGAATTTTTCTCGAGCGCGAGCCTGTAGAGATGAGCAGCGTCGAGCCGATGCACGGCGGGCCAACGGTTGAGTCCGTCCCCGATAAATGCGGAGATGCCCTTTTCACGCGCGAGGCTGACCAGGTGCGGCACAAAGCCGTGGTCCCCTTTGCCGTGGACTGAGGGAGGAAGACGCAGGACAGACGCACGCACTCCACGAGCCGCCAGCGCAAGCGTTGCATCTTCAGACTTGCGTGGAAAGCTGGGATCGTGTGCATCCTCTTCTGTTGCGAGCGGGCCTCGAGCTTGAGCGAGTAAGGTACCGGAAGTCACAATCAAAGGGCGATCGGAGCCCAGGAGCGCCGTACCGAGGGCCTCGATTGCCCGCCGGTCCGCCTCGGCAGCAGGCCCGTAGTTGTTGAAGTCGTGGATGAAAGCTGTGTGAATAACGCCACCCGCAACGGCTGCTCCGCTGCGCAGACTCTCAATGTCATCTAACGAACCGCGATGCACTTGAGCGCCCGCGGCGGTCAGAGACTTGGAGCTTTCCTCAGAACGAGCAAGACCAAGAACCTGATATCCCGCGTCAATCAGTTCTCGAACCACTGCAGAACCGACAAAGCCTGTTGCACCTGTAATGAATACTCGCATATCAGACTCCTCTCCCTCTTTTATCGATCTTGTTTACCTATTGAATTGAGTTGCGCAAGCGCGTCCGCGGGAATTTGGAACTGTGTGGCCTGAAGGTTCTCGCGAAGGTGCTTGAGAGAAGATGTTCCCGGAATCAGCAGGATGTTTGGCGAGCGTTGGAGCAGCCAGCCGAGCGCAAGTTGCATTGACGAAATTCCGAGTAAGGCTGCTGCTGTCTCCAGTTCTGACGACTGCAGCGGGGTGAAGCCGCCGAGTGGGAAGAACGGGACGTAAGCAATACCTTGCGCGGCGAGGTCGTCGATGAAGGTGTCGTCGTTCCTGTGCGCCACATTGTAGAAGTTCTGTACACAGACAATTTCCGTAATAGCCTGGGCTTCCGATAATTGTTTGGGACTGATGTTGCTCAGACCGATATGACGGATAAGCCCCTGACGTTTGAGTTCAGCGAGCACCGACAGTGGCTCTTCGATCGACTCCTCTGACGGCTCCATCATTCCGCCAACACGCAAATTGACGACTTCTAGAGTGTCGAGGCCGAGATTTCTTAGGTTGTCATAAACTCCGTCAATGAGTTCCTGCCGCGAAAGAGCAGGAATCCAAGACTTGTCTGCTCCGCGCCGAGCACCCAGTTTCGTGACAATCACAAGGCCCTCCGGATACGGATGGAGCGCCTGTTTGATGATCTGATTGGTGACATGCGGGCCGTAGTAATCGCTGGTGTCGATGTGGTTGACGCCAAACTCGACCGCTTCCCGCAGAACGGCAATCGCGGCATTCACATCGCGCGGCGGCCCGAAGACGCCGGGACCGGCAAGTTGCATGGCGCCGTATCCCATTCGATTTACTGTCGTGCCTGTGCCGGGCAGAGTGAACCTTCCGGCGAGATCAGTTTGCTCAATCATTTAGTTCCTCCTGCCTTTCTGTGCATCTAAGACCATTAGATGAAGGAACCTTCAGGTTTGGAGTTCGCATATGGCGTCTAATGTCGCAACTGCACTTGAACCAAGAAAAATGCCTGTTCAAATGAGGGCAACGGTCACAGTGGGCGCAATTTGTGAGGCGACTATTCAGGTTTTGCTCAGCCACGGAGCAGACCGGTTGACGACCACACGCGTGGCAGATCGGGCCGGCGTATCCGTCGGAACCCTGTACCAGTATTATCCAAATAAGCAAGCGCTGCTATTTGCGGTGTTCGAGGATCATATGGACAAGGTTGCTGGGGCGGTAGAGACCGCATGTGTGGAGGGGTGCCACAAGCCGATGTCCGAAATGATCAGGCGAGTCGTGGAAGCATTCGTCGACGTCAAGATGCACCGCGGGGATATCTCCGTGGCTCTGTACAAAGTAGCGCCGGACGTAGGTGGTGCGGCGTTGGTGAAGCAGACCGAACAACGGCTCCGGAAGGCGATTGAGGCGATGCTCCTGACTGCTCCGGACGTGAAGCTGTCGCCCGACCGATTCGCCATCAACATGATGCTCTCCGCGATGTCAGGAGCGATGCGCTCGGCGCTCGAGACTGGCGCATCACCCGCCATGTTTCGCAAGGTGCGAGAGCATCTAGTTTTGCTCTGCCAATCCTATGTGGCGGCGATCGCGCACGGCTAGGAGGTTATCGAATCCGCGTACAGCAGATGTCGCACACACTTCCACCACTGCCTCTGACTACGGAGCGATACGCCATCTTGCCTTTGTGTCTTTTTGGTTGCCTAGTGTTTTGTCGGTTCTCTCTAGCCACTCAGAGGTCTTCGCTGTTGCAAAGGCCGATACCTTTGTCCTCAAACCTAACAGGACGGTAGCTTAGGAACAGGCACACTCAAGAAGCAAAGAAGCGCATGATCTGACTGACTTTGCCGTGGTCGACAGCCGCGCGACGTTGGCAAGAAGCGGGGATTACGCCGCAAAAAATACGATAACAACAAAAGGGCACACCCGAAGGGATGGCCGATTGAACTCTTAGTGCCTTTTCCTTAACGCGCCTTGTTGTTCTTGAACTTCGCCCACCTTGCACATCGCTGAGACTCACAAATAGGAAGTTGTTTTACCGATGACTGATAACTCCTGACAATGAGGGGGCAGCCGCATGCACCGCGTCGACGAAGTCTTTTCCCAGAAACTCAGCAAGCGTCGCGGCGATTTGCGCCTGCTGGGCGGAGTTGTTCGAGAGTTCGCCTAGCGGCTGTGTGTCGGGTCCCAAAACTGCAATCCAAATGTTCTCCGAGCCTTTTTGTTCGATTCCGTGCTCCTTCCATTCCTCCGGACCGCTGCCGCGTCCGTGATCGGTGGTAATGATGAATGTTGTCTGATCCCGGTACTCCGGCATCGATTGCATCGTTTCCCAAAGTTGCCGCACGAAATCATCGAACTGATGTGCACTTTCGAGAACCAGATCGTAGCGCCCGGAGTGAGCCCAGTTGTCGGTTTCCCCGTAGCCTACAAAAAGCAGCCGCGGGTGCGCTGACTTCACATATTCAAGTAGCGGCACCTGGAGAAATGAATCCCAAACGTCCTCGTCGTCGAGTCGGGTTGTCGTGCGATAGAGTTCGTTCAGCAATTCCTGGCGCGGCGTGAGATTGCCTTTCTCGGGCAGGTCCCAGCCGGCTTGCATGGGAAGATGGCTGCGCGGTTCATTGAAAATGTTTTTGAATACCTCCCAGGTCGCGTACTCGGCAACATGCCCGTGAAATTCTGGGAACTGGTTCATCCACTCAAAGACCGTGATGTTGGGATTAGGACCAAACTCATTGCTGTCGATACGAGGGTCGGCATGTCCGGTCAGCATCTCGTTATAGCCGGGGTAGGAGAACGCCATACCATTTGTGACGCGCGCAATGCTGCCTTTATTCTGATTGCCGAAAATCTGGCCATTCTTCGCGACCACTCCCCATAGGAAGGGAAACAGCCTCTGGCGCCGACGGGCAGGATCACCGCTCCAGAATTGGCTCCGCAATTTCTCGGGACTAGCCCAAATGCCGCCATGCTTTTCGCTGATCAAATCGGGATCGGCGCCGGTGAAGACTTCTTGCCAGCGCAAACCGTCGCTCACGATGAGCACAACATTTTGAGTCTTGAGCTGCGCCCTTAGCGGAATGCCATTGCCTAGAGCCGCTAACAAGACGACAAACACTCGTACGCGTTTCCTCACTCACCCTCCTTGTTCAGGGAACTTTCGTGCTCAGAAACGGTAACGCAGTCCGAACTGCATGACTCTGGGCTTAGTCAGAGTCTGACTGAAGTTGCCCAGAGTTGTCCCGTAGAGCAGATACTGATTGATCGTCCCCACGTCGAAGCGCACCGCGTTCGTGACGTTGAAGACGTCCCAAGTAAACCGGAACGCTTGCGACTCAGTGAGCTTCCAACTCTTGCCCAGACTCATGTCGATGCCAAAATATCCCGGCCCTCGGAGATCGTTCCGTTGCCCGGCTTCTCCCGGATACGCATAGCGAAACGCGTTTGCGGCGTTCGGACCGGCTTTGAATACGTTGGGTACGCCATTCTGAAAAGAGAGACCAGTGGGTGCGGAACCGACAAGTACTGCGCGGCCATCCTGCTCGTAGCTTGTCGCAAACGCGTAGGTCGAGATGCTGAATGGATAGCCGCTTGTCCAGCGCGTTAGCCCAGAGAGCTGCCAACCCCCTAGAAAAGCGTCTTCGAGGCGGTTCCAATTTTCGCCAAATCGCTTGCCGCGTCCAAGCGGGATGTCGTAAACCGCATTGGCGTTGATCTGATGTGTCGTGTCGTAATCCGATGGCCCGTAGAGACCGTGAGTGTCCCAGGAATTGATCACCTGTCCGCTATATCCGACTGCACTGAAGCTGCCGGGTCCGGAGCCTTGTTCATATTCGTTGACCCGTTCGGCGTTCGAGTTCTCGTCGAGCGATTTCGAGAAAGTGTAGTTGAGATCGAACTCAAACGCTCCGACATGTCGTCGCAGCATGGCCTGAAAGGCGTTGTAGTTGCTCGTGCCCGTCGACCGCCAGGAATAGAGTGACGAGAACTGATCATCCCAAAAGGCATAAGGACCGAGCGTCGAGCAAGCCGGAAAACAGCTCGATCCCTGTGTAGGAGCATCGAGCGATTGCAGCGCATAAATAAAGTTGGGATTATTGGCGTAGTAAAGATCGTAGATGTTTTGCGTGGCCGTGGGGTTTGCAGGGATTCCTGGAGCGGAACCGTAAATCCCTCCGGGACCAGCAGCGGCAGGAAAAAAGTTCTCCCAGAATGCAATCTTAGGCACACTGCTCTCAGACGTGTTGGCGTTCGCCAGCTTTGCCAACATAGTGGCCGCCTGGAAGTAAGTCATCCCGGATTTCGGATCTTTCATATTGACTGGCTCCGCGAGATCGACTTCCTGCAGCAATCGCCGCCCGAAACGCCCTACATAAGAAAGTTCGACAACAAACTCTCGTGAAAGCTCACGCGTGATCGAGAAGTCCACCACGTGCGAGTACGGAGTCTTCATCGAGTTGTCGATGCCCCACGCAATCGCAAAACTGCCATTTGTGCCCATTCCGGGCGGAGTTGAAGGAAAGCCGGGAGTTGGCGTGCCGGGAAGTTCGGGCCCGTCGCAGCCGCCTGATGAAGGAATCGTTGTCAGGCTGATAAAGCGCGCGACGCAGTCCGTCGTCTGCACTCCCGACGGATTTTCCAGGTACGTTGTCAGACCGAACGATCCTTCTCGATCAAAGCTGTTGACGACGCCCTCTCCAAAATGATCGAAGTAGATGCCGTAACCGCCGCGAATAGAGGTCTTGCCGCTTTCTCCAAACAGTTTCTTCGCAATCGAACCTGTGCCTTTTGGCGAGTACGCAAACGCGATGCGGGGAGCGACATCGCCGTAGTCGGGGTTCCAATACGGCGCCTTTCCGTTTTCCTGTCCCGCAAGCGCGAAAGAGATCGTTGGCCGATACACCTGGCCCGCGTTCATCGCTGCGGTCCTGCCATTGAAAAACGAAGAAAGGGCCGGAACCGGTGCAACCTGATTTTCACTCGTCTCGTAAGGAACCTGCAAAAGCGTATACCGCACGCCGAATGTCAGTTGCAGGTTCGACCTCATGTGCCAGGCATCCTGCGCGTAAAACTCAACCTCATTTGATTTGAAATGTCGCGGAACAAGCGATCCGGCCGGCAGAAATTGCCCGGACTTGTTTTGGTTGTAGATTGCTGAGATCGATCCAATGATCCCCGTGACGTCGGTGATCGCCGCGTCGTAGGCGTACCCAAAACTGGGATCGACATTTCCGGGATCGAGGCTCTGTCCTGTCCCCGCGATGCCTCCTCCGTACAGCCAGGTCGGATGCATCGATCCGAAGAAGAAATTCTGCTCATTCGAGAACCGATTGTCGTTAAGGATCCTCCAGTTCCCGCCAAACTGCAGCGTGTGCTGTCCGCGCGTCCACGTCACATCATCGACGAACTGATTAACGGGCACGTTCACATTTACCGTACGCGCGAAGGAGAGGATATCCGACACGTTCCAGAAGCCGACGTAGGAGTACGGGTTCGATCCCGCCTGACCCAACCCTTGCCGCACGAAACCGTATCGGAGGTTGTTGATGATGTTTTGGCTGAGCAGTGCTGTGTATCCTACGGCAATCCCCTTGCTGTTGTTGGTGAGCACCTGGCTTGCTGGTAATCCAGGGAATTCCGCTGCCTGTAGCGTCTTGTCGTCCTGCAAATTGCCACGAAAGAACAGCCGGTGAGCCCCGTTTTGCGTAATGTTGTAATCCAGTTTCAGAAGATAAGTCTTCAAGCTGGCAGGCTGGGGCGCGGCGAACGTGTAGCCGAGAATATTGAGGCCATCCGAACCGAAAGAAGTGTTTGTATTGGGCATCGGGTATCCGGGAATTGGCTTTCCACCCGGCAACGCCGCTTGGCCATTCCACAGATTCAGCACGGCCTGGCTGACTCCAGGCCCATTTGGACAACCAGTGCATCCTTGATCAAGCGCTGCGATGTCGGACGGTTGCAGCGTGACATCGACTTCGTTCGACTGGCCGCAATTCGAACTGCAGTAAGTGACGATGCCTTTGCGCAGATTGGCGCTCGGCACAGCCTGCGTGACCTCCGCCGCCTCACGAGAGCGTTGCCCCTCGTAGTTCGCGAAGAAGAAGAGCTGGTTCTTTAGAATCGGTCCCCCCACCGCGCCTCCGAAAGTGTTGCGAATCAACTCTCCCGGTTTATTAGGCAATCCGCTGGAGACCTGCGCTTCCTTGTTGAACCAGTCGTTGGCTGCGCCGGCTAGCGTCCGATTGTACTCATAGGCCGACCCATGAAATTCATTCGTTCCGCTCTTTGTCACGAGAGAAACCTGCGCACCCGAGGAGCGGCCAGAATCGGCATTGGCATTCGTGGTGGTGACGCGGAACTCTTCCAGAGAATCCATCGGTACGCGCAGTGCGCCTGTGAACGGATAGCCTTCTAACTGGTCGTTGTTATCCAGGCCATCGACAGTGACATTCGTTTGATCGCTGCGCGCCCCGTTGACTGCACCTCCACGCGAATCGGCCCCGGTGTTGACCTGGTTCCCCACGTAGCTGACTCCGGCTTGTAAGCTCAAGAGTTCGACCGCGTTGCGGCCTTCTGAGGGAAGTGGCGCAATTTGATTTGAATCGAAGGCATTGCCCAGTGTTGCGTCGACTGTGTTCACCGCAGACGTTTCGCCATTGACATCAACCCTTGTTTCCGCGCGGCCGACTTGTAGCGCTACGTTCAGCGTCGCGGGAGTATCCACTAGCAGCACTACGGATTCCCGGTGAGCACTCGCAAAACCTGTGGCTGAGACACTGATGGAATATGTCCCGGGCGGTACCTGCGGAAAACGATATTCGCCACTCGCATTCGTCGTAACTGTTCTACTGAACCCCTCCGCCCCATTCAGTAGCTTGACATCCGCGGTGGTGATCACCGCGCCTGCAGGGTCGGTGACCAGCCCATGCAGAGACGTCATCGATATCTGTGCTACGCAATGTGGAACCGTCAAAAGAAAAAGAAGAAGGCAAAAAAGAGCAAAGATCAGAAAACAGGAACATAAGGGCTGGACTCTTTGGACCATTTCGAATCTCCAAGGAGCACGTTCGTTTGAGCCGACGATGAAGGGAGGATAGCTGGGTAAAGTTAACGGCTCGTGAAAACCTATGAAACCAGTGGTCACATCGGCCCAATAAAAACTCCGGAGAGCACCGAATCGAAATCAGTCTTGCCCAAGGTGGTGAAGATCACTCTTCGTCATTTTCGTTGATTGATTGCGTGTGGTCGCCTGCCCCCCACCGTCCGATTTTGGCAACATCGCACGGGGCGACGGTGAGACAAGAATTGTGGAATCCTTTTGAATGTCTTGGCAATCACAGTACGTGTGCGGGAGTTCTCTACTCTAAATCGTTGGCTGATAAGTTTGGAGAGCCAGATATGCAAGAACCGATCGACCTCAGCACCGATTTTCTAGGTGAGAGTCGGCACGAGTTTGTGGCGAAACTAGCTTACGGTCTTTGGGAGGAGAGAGGTCGTCCGCTCGGTTCGCCTGAGGTTGACTGGTTCGCAGCAGAACAAGCCGTGTATTCGTCGTTGCTGGCGTCAGGTTTGGTTACTCCATCCGCGAATGGACCTCAGGACATGGCAGAAAAGATTTACCGGTAATACGCGAATCGAGTTGGCGGCAGGTCCACGCCACCGACAATAATCTGCACCTCTTGGCAGTAAACGAAAAACTCAAGCTCGAAACACCTGCCTGCGAGAATTTCCGAATGAATATAAAAAATGTCGCGCGCCAAGATCCTCCAAAGGTTATTCCTCTGACAACGAAGCGAGCGAACTTCGACAACTTGCTCCAACAGTACGAAACGGGATCGATTCGATTCGCCGGTACGCAAGACCCCCTCTACGACCGGCATCTGGTTTTTGACCGTGCCATCGACCCGAAGGTCGCGAGCGACCGCGAGCGCTTCGAGGCGTTCTCCCATTCTGTGCGGGACATTCTGGCCCAGCGATGGGTGAAAACCAAGACCACATACGAACAACAAAATGCCAAACGCATTTACTACCTTTCGATGGAGTTCCTTCTGGGGCGGTCGTTGAACAATAACATTACGAACCTTTTGCTTGATCCGATAGTGCAGGAAGTGGTCAAGGAGAAGGGTATTGATTGGCCAGAGTTGATCGAAGAGGAGCCCGATGCGGGACTGGGAAACGGAGGTCTTGGGCGCCTGGCCGCGTGCTTCCTCGACTCGATGGCCACGATGCAGTTGCCGGCTACGGGCTACGGTCTACGCTATGAGTACGGGATGTTTCGCCAGTCCTTTGTAAACGGCTGGCAGCAAGAGAATCCGGATAACTGGCTGCGCGACGGCGATCCGTGGGAGATTTGCCGTCAGCATGAGAAGGTGGATATCAAGCTGAATGTCACCTTTAAGCTGCGGGACGGGCGAGTTGAGGTGATACAGGGCCGTCCGTCAACCCTGTTCGGTATCCCCTTTGACCGTCCGATGGTGGGATACGGAGGAAAGACGATCAACACTCTTCGCCTGTGGGCTGCGGCAGCTGCAGACTACTTCGATTTTCAGGAATTTGGTACGGGAGATTTTGTGGGCGCACTAGGCGGGACGCTTGAGGCAGAATCGCTGACGCGTGTGCTGTATCCCGATGACTCCACCGCCGCGGGGCAAAACCTGCGTTTCGTACAGGAATACTTCTTGGTCGCTTGTTCCCTGGCAGATCTGATACGCCGCTTTCTCCGGCACAACACTGATTGGAAACTACTGCCTGAGAAAGCTGCCATTCAGCTGAACGACACGCATCCTTCAATCGCAGTCGCAGAACTGATGCGCATTCTGTTGGATGATGCTCACCTGGGCTGGGATGAAGCTTGGGATTTAACCAAAAGGACTTTGGCCTACACCAACCACACGCTGCTGCCCGAAGCTCTAGAGAAGTGGCCAGTGGCATGGTTTGAAGTGCTTCTTCCCCGGCACCTTGAGATCATCTATGAAGTAAATCGCCGCCTGCTCGATGATGTTCGGATGCACTATCCGAACGATGAAGGACGCATCCAGCGCATCAGTCTTGTGGAAGAAGGTAATCCGCGGAAGATTCGCATGGCGAATCTTGCCATTGTCGGTTCGCATAGCACCAACGGCGTGGCCGCGATCCATTCCAAATTGCTGCGTACGACGACGGTGAAGGATCTGGCTGAAATGTTTCCCGAGCGCTTCAATAACAAGACAAATGGGGTCACACCACGGCGTTGGCTACTCGAGTCGAATCCCAGCCTGGCGCGAGTGATTACATCAGCGATCGGCGAGAAGTGGATCACCGACTTAAGCCAACTCCGTGATCTCAAACCGTTGGCTACAGATGCCGTGTTTCGGCAAGCGTTCCTGGCAGCGAAACGCGAGGCGAAAGTACGTGTTGCCGACTGGCTTAAGACAACGTCTGGACAAATTGTTGATCCCGACACGATTTTTGACAGCCAGATCAAACGCATTCACGAATATAAGCGGCAACTGCTGAACGCGCTGCGCATCATTATTATTTACAACCGGCTGCGGGAGAATCCCAATCTGGAGGTGGTGCCGCGTACGTTCTTTTTTGCCGGGAAAGCGGCGCCGGCTTATCAGCTGGCAAAAACTATCATCAAGTTCATCAACAACATTGCCGGCACGATTGACAACGATCCCGTAGTTCGCGGCCGCATGAAAGTCATCTTTCTGCCTGAATACAACGTGTCGTTGGCGGAGAGGCTCATTCCCGCCAGTGACGTTTCAAATCAGATTTCAACCGCCGGCTACGAGGCCAGTGGAACGAGCAATATGAAATTTATGATGAACGGTGCGCTTACGGTTGGCACGCGGGATGGCGCGACGATCGAAATGGCGGAAGAGGCCGGAGAAGAAAATTTCTTCCTGTTCGGACTCACTGTGGAGCAAGTGCAAAATAGCCGCTCCTGGTACAGCCCAATGTGGCACTATGAGCACGAACCCGAGACTCGTGCCGCCATCGACCTCATTTCGTCCAACTACTTCAGCCACTACGAGCCAGGAGCGTTCGAATCATTGCGGGATACGCTTTTACTGTTTGGCGACCGCTATATGCATCTGGCCGACCTAACGTCGTACGTGCAAGCACAGGAGCGCGTGGGCACACTGTACCGCGATCCTGCAGCGTGGGCACAAAAAGCAATCCTGAACATAGGAAGCTCGGGAAAATTCTCCAGCGACCGCACGATTCACGAATACACGACGGACATTTGGAAGGTGGAGCCATGCCCCATACCTTAGAAAAACAGCCTCAGACAACCGCTGGTGAATCGGTTTCGCCGCTTGCCGGCAAGCCTGCACCCAAGGAACTGCTGATCGACGTTGCGCGCTTGGAAAAAGAGTATTACGAGCGCAAACCTGATGTGAACGACCCGAACCAGTTGGTGAGCTTCGGGACCAGTGGGCACCGCGGGTCTCCTCTCCATGGCACGTTTAATGAAGCGCACATTTTGGCAATCACGCAGGCGATTTGCGAATACCGGCGAGGGCAGGCCATCGACGGACCGCTCTACATGGGGAAGGATACTCACGCAGTCTCGGAGCCGGCCCAACGCACAGCGCTCGAAGTACTGGCGGCAAATGGCGTTGAGACAATCATTCAGGAAAATGACGGTGTAACTCCAACTCCCGTCATCTCGCGCGCCATTCTGGTTCACAACCGCGGTCGCAAAGATCACTTCGCCGATGGCATCGTCATCACGCCTTCGCACAACCCTCCGGAGGACGGCGGTTTCAAGTACAACCCACCCAACGGTGGACCGGCGGATACGGAAGTCACAGCCTGGGTCCAGAACCGTGCCAACGAACTGCTGCGTGCCGGAAATGCCGGAGTCAAACGTGTGCTGTTTGAAAAAGCGATCCGAGCGGCTACTACCCGACAGGAAGATTTTGTCCTCCCATACGTGCGCGATCTCAGCAATGTTGTGGACATCGATGCCATTCGCGGGGCCCACCTCAAACTAGGTGTCGACCCCCTAGGTGGAGCTTCGCTGCCGTATTGGGACCCGATTAACTCAACCTATGGGTTGAACGTTGAGGTCGTCAACCGGATCATTGATCCAACTTTTTCATTCATGACCGTGGACCACGACGGAAAGATCCGCATGGACTGCTCGAGTCCGTATGCGATGGCGAGGCTCGTTGGATTGAAAGATCAATACCAGGTTGCATTCGGGAACGACACAGACGCTGACCGCCACGGGATCGTCACTCCTGTTGCCGGCTTGATGAACCCGAATCATTACCTCGCAGTAGCCATTCGCTATCTGGTGACCCATCGACCGCAATGGGGCCAGACAGCCGCTGTTGGAAAAACAGTGGTGAGCAGCAGCATGATTGATCGTGTGGTTCAAAAACTCGGCCGTGAGTTGCGCGAAGTTCCCGTCGGCTTCAAGTGGTTCGTCCCTGGACTGATCGATGGCTCTTATTGTTTCGGAGGAGAGGAGAGTGCAGGAGCGAGCTATCTTCGCCGTGACGGAACAGTATGGTCCACCGACAAAGACGGACTGATCATGGTCCTGCTGGCCGCCGAGATTGCGGCCCGGACTGGCAAGGATCCTGGCCAGCACTATCAGGAGATGACGGCAGAGTTTGGCACTCCTTACTACACGCGTATCGACGCGCCCGCCACTCCCGAGCAAAAAACGAAACTCTCGGCCCTTTCACCGGACTCGGTCAAGGAATCGGAACTGGCCGGCGAGGCAATTACCGCCAAGTTGACCCGAGCACCGGGCAATCAGGCTGCAATCGGCGGACTCAAAGTCGTAGCCAAAAACGGCTGGTTCGCGGCCCGGCCCTCGGGCACAGAAAACATCTACAAGATTTACGCGGAGAGCTTCAAGAGCACAGCCCACCTCAATGCCATTGTGACCGAGGCGGAGCACATCGTGAACAACGCTCTGGGTTCCGGAGCTAAGCGATGAGCAGCAGCGGCGGGCTTGCTGCTGTTCCGCCATTTCCGTCCGGATACCGTGCTTCGGGTGTGTTGTTGCACGTTACGCCTCTGCCATCGCCGTACGGTATTGGCGATCTGGGGTTAGCGGCGTTCTCCTGGATCGACCGCCTTCACAGCGCCGGCCAGCGGTGGTGGCAGGTGTTGCCCCTCGGACCCACGGGTTATGGAAATTCTCCTTATCAGGCGATGTCGTCGTTTGCGGTAAACCCTGCGCTGATCAGTCCCGACTCTCTAATCTCAGACGGGCTCCTTAAGAAAGAGGATTGTCAAGGTACGTTTCCTTCGGGCGCAGTCGACTATGACGCCGTGATCCCTTTTAAGGATCGTCTCCTCGAAACAGCGTGGACGAATTTCAACGCTGGTATGCGCAAGGATTTGCGCCCAGCGTATGACAGGTTCCGGTCACAACAAGAACATTGGCTTGATGACTACGCGCTATTCGAGGCCTTGAAAACGCGATTTCATGGCGAGTGGTATCTCGAGTGGCCGGAAGAGTTCGTCCAGCGCCGCGGCGAAGTTTTAAACACGGCACGACGAGAGTTGGCCAATCAAATCGACTGCGTCTGCTTCGCGCAATTCCTTCTATTCCGCCAGACCGTTCAACTCAAAGACTATGCGCACTCCAAAGGGGTGAGGCTGATCGGAGATTTGCCGTTTTTTGTTTCTCCCGATTCCAGCGATGTTTGGGCCGACCCCGAATTATTTCTGCTCGACGAACGGCGGAGGCCGCGTTTCGTGGCGGGCGTTCCTCCGGACTACTTCAGCTCGGACGGTCAGCTATGGGGCAACCCGGTTTACAACTGGGAGGCGCTGCGCGCTACGGGCTATCAATGGTCAATCGACCGGCTGCGCGCTCTCCTCGCGCATGTAGATGCAATTCGTCTGGATCATTTCCGGGGATTCGCCTCGGCATGGCACGTTCCTGCGGGCGCTCCAACGGCTAAGTCAGGACAATGGGTGCGGGGGCCTGGCCCCGCGTTCTTCGAAGCAGTGCAAAAAGAACTCGGCAGCCTTCCCTTCATCGCCGAAGATCTGGGACTGATAACTCCCGACGTCAACGCGCTACGCGATCAATTCCAGCTGCCCGGAACACGGGTTCTTCAGTTCGCCTTCGACGGTCACACCGACAATCCATATCTCCCCAACAACTTCGTCAGCAACACGGTCGCTTACACGGGAACGCACGATAATCCTCCGACCCGGGAATGGTACGAACAGTTACCCGAGCACCAGCGGCAGAATTTCTGGAACTATCTGAAACATGCAGCCGGCAGGAGTGAAGAGGCCGCTCCGTTGCTGATGAATCTGGTTTGGTCATCAACGGCAGCATTGGCGATTGCGCCATTGCAAGATCTCCTGAATCTCGGAGCCGAGAGCCGGATGAATATCCCAGGTCGCGCGAGCGGGAATTGGCGTTGGCGTTTTTCGGGCGACGTCGCGTCTGTTCCGGCTTTCCGATGGCTGCGGGAGCTGACAGAAATGTCGAAGCGGGTCGAGCCGGAAAGGATCGATCGGCCGGCGAAGCTAGAGCAATTCGGTGTTCCAAGCGCAATTGCGTCCCAGGTTTAGTCCACGAGCACAACAAGGTAAGAGAGGCAATGTGAAGGAAGCAACAGTACAAGTAAGCTCCAGCCTCAATCGCGGGCGCTCGATCGCTCTTCGCGAACTCACGAAAACTGCGACCTGGGAGCAGGTCGAGGGTAGCCCCCTGCCGCTGGGCGCCACCTGGATTGAGAGGGAGCAGGCCTTCAATTTTGCCATCTATGCCGAGCATGCGAATAGCGTGACATTATTGCTCTATGCTCCGCCCGAACTGGTAAGTCCGGCGTTTATCTACCGTTTCGACTTCTTGCGAAACAAGTCGGGCCGGGTCTGGCACTGTCGGGTTCCGATCGCAGAGATAGCCGACTGCCGATACTACGCGTACTCTGTGTCAGGAGAGGACTTGCCTGGCGTCCACGGCTTTGATTCACAAAAAGTGTTGCTGGACCCCTATGCGAAAGCTGTTTTCTTTCCGCCCGAGTTCGACCGCACGCTGGCAATGCGCGAAGGATCAAATGCAGGAAGGGCGCCGCTGGGCGTCCTGACTGGCCACAGACACAAGTTTGACTGGGGGGAGATCCGAGCGCCGCGTCATGAGGCTGATGCAATCATTTACGAACTTCACGTAAGAGGCTTCACGAAGAACCCGAACTCGGGTGTAGATCCGTCGCGGGCAGGGACTTATGCGGGCCTGGTCGACAAGATTCCTTATCTGAAGGATCTGGGCGTGACTGTTGTCGAATTGATGCCGATATTCCAGCGCGATCCTCAGGAAGGCGATTATTGGGGCTACATGCCTCTGAACTTCTTTTCTCCCCACGCGGAATACGCGAGTAACCTCGATGATGAACAGCACTTTGAGTTCAAGAATACGGTGAAGGCGTTTCATGAGGCGTGTATCGGTGTCGTGCTCGACGTCGTCTACAACCACACTTGCGAGGGAGATCACAAAGGTCCGATCTACAGCTACAAGGGGATGGGCAGCGCAAGCTATTACATGATGACCTCCGATCCGGCCAACCCGTATGCCAATTACTCTGGTACCGGCAACACCCTGAATTTCGGCAGGAGCCACGTGCGCAAGATGGTGACCGATAGCTTGCGTTTTTGGAAAGAGGAGATGCACATTGACGGCTTCCGCTTCGATCTGGCCTCGGTGTTCAGCCGCAATGCCGATGGATCACTGAACTGGGGGCACGCTCCCATTTTCGCCGAAATTGCCGCCGATCCCGTGCTGGGCCCGTTACGCCTGATCGCTGAGCCTTGGGACACCGGAGCTTTCCAACTCGGACGAGGTTTTCCCGGTATGACCTGGCTGCAGTGGAACGGTAGGTTTCGGGATGACGTCCGCCGCTTTGTAAAAGGCGACGTAGGAATGGTCCCCGATCTCATGCGGCGGATCTATGGAAGCGACGACCTTTTCCCCGATGACCTCGACGACGCCTACCACGCCTATCAGAGCGTTAACTACGTGACTTCGCACGACGGTTTCACTTTGTATGATCTTGTGTCCTATAACGAAAAGCACAACTGGGCCAACGGTCAAAATAACCAGGATGGGATGAATGAGAACCACAGCTGGAACTGCGGACATGAGGGAGATGCAGGCGCTACTGCCGAAGTGCTGGCGCTACGCCGGAAGCAGGTCAAGAACTTCTTCTGCCTGCTTATGCTGTCGAACGGAACCCCGATGTTCCGAGCGGGAGATGAATTCCTGAACACGCAGTTCGGCAACAACAATCCCTATAACCAGGACAACATAACGGGATGGCTTGACTGGTCCCAGCTCGAATCCAATCAGGATATTTTTCGTTTCTTCAAGAACATGATCGCTTTCCGCAAGAGCCATCCATCGCTGAGTCGCAGCCGTTTCTGGCGTGAAGATGTCGACTGGTATGGCACCGAGGCTGCTGCGGACTTGTCTGCTGATTCTCACAGCCTGGCGTTTTGCCTTCACGGCAGCTCTCAAAACGACCGGGACATCTACGTGATGATCAATGCCTACTGGGAAGACTTGTCGTTTCACATCCAGGAAGGAACGCCCTCTGAGTGGACCAGAATCGTCGACACCGCGTTGCCAACCCCAAACGACGTCTCGGACACCAGTGAACCTCTAAGAACACTGAGCTATCTTGTAGCCGCGCGATCAGTGGTTGTCCTGCTTCGTTTGAGGTAGCTAGCCTTCGCCGCTATTTGCCGTTCGATGGCAGACCTAATGTAAAGTCAACAAATCCGGGTTTGTTTTTCGCTTGAGAAAGCCGGGAGTTGATGCTCCAGGTCGGTGCGACAAATGCCTTGTTGGGAGCAGTTTGCTTCAGAAGAGTAATACCGAGTCGGCTTTTGACCGTCGAACCCGGCATGGAATCGGCTGCGCCCAGTGGGGAGGGTAGTGGCGGGAGTAGACAGAGAGCATAAATTCGGCCTCATTGCCGAATCCATTCTGCGTCTATTACACGACTTCAGTCGTGCCCCTATATGTTATTTATAACCAAAAACATAGAGTGGTGGAGGCGGCGGGAGTCGAACCCGCGTCCGAAAATGTTACTGGTCAAGAGAACTACATGCTTAGTCGTGTTCATGCCCCAGGCATTACCCTGGGACGTTCGCGGCCCACGCTCAGAACCGACAAGAAACGCGTTCCGCTAGCCTGTGGTCTTA